>Ga0307374_10000792_pt1 | contig 59235 bp, 52 predicted proteins | sample OX3MG_FD_202532 | JGI IMG/M metagenome (GOLD analysis project Ga0307374, IMG submission 202532) | Soil microbial communities from Risofladan, Vaasa, Finland - OX-3 | ecosystem: Environmental > Terrestrial > Soil > Coastal area > Acid sulfate soil | place: Finland: Risofladan, Vaasa | collected... | reverse complement strand
AACCTGATGTGGCGCTCATCATCGCCGGTTCCTCGATGGGATCACCCACTGATCAGGCGCTCGGTCGCCACGCACGCGCCCTCATCGTGGCGGCATGCCGACCGATGATCATCGTGCCCTCAGGGGCAGAGGTTCACAGCGCCGTGCATCGCATGCTGATACCGCTCGACGCCTCATCGATGACTGCGGCCGCATTGCAAGAGGCGGTTGAACTCGCGACCGCCGCCGACGTCGATCTCGTCGCACTGCACGTCCACGCGTATCACGCGATGCCGATGTTCAATGACCAGCCGCAGCATGAGGTTCCGGCATGGTCGTCGGAATTTCTGCGGCGCTACTGGCCCGGATCGGCACCATACCCGACATTGCAGCATCGAGTCGGGGTGCCGGCGAGCGAGATCGTGCGAGCTGTCGACGAGACCGGCGCGGATCTGCTGGTGCTCGCCTGGAGCCAGAACCTGTCACCCGGCCGCGCACGGGTCGTTGAGCGTGCCTTGCGCGAATGCAGACTGCCCGTCCTGCTCCTACCAGACCGGGACCGGACCGCTACGGTCGGTGGCGTCGAGCTTCGTGGGCACCCCCGTCTCGAAGCCGTGAAGGCAACCGCCTGAAGGATATGCCTGGCCCCGGACGGCCGGAGAGCCGGACGCGTTGCGTCAAGGCGAAAGCTGAAGACGGTCGCGCCATGTTCCGTCGCCCGCGAGCTCGGCGACCGCCGGTTGGCCCGGTGAAGCCTGCACCGTGACCCCCGCCGGAAGGGCGATGGTTATCGGGGTGGCAGCGTGAACCTCGAGCTGGTTGCCGTTGACGGTGATGCGCACTGCGTTGCCGCGCACCTGTACCGGCAATACAAACGTTGTCCAGCCGGCTGGCACGTGCGGGTCCAGCGCGATACCGTCTGCGGTCAACTGCAATCCCGCGAAACCGAAAGCCAGCGCTTGCCACAGGCTCCCCATCGCGGCGAGATGCAGTCCACCCGCAGTGGTTCCTGTGATGTCGTCGAGGTCGAGGCGAGCGACGAGCCGCAGGAGTTCCACAGCCTCATCCGTCCGGCCGAGGCGAGCGAGCAACCCCGCATGGACTCCGGGCGAGAGCGAGCTGCCATGGGCCGTCCGTGGTTCGTAGTACGCGAAGTTGGCTGCCAGAGAGCCCGCGGCAACCTCTTCCGGAACCATGTGGTGCAGCATCAGGACGTCGGCCTGCTTGACGATTTGCGATCGGCTCACGACGTCATGACCAACGAGCAGGTCCGCTGCCACCGGTCGATGTGGGACCGCCTGCGCGAGGTCGAACGGCGCGAGCGCATAGAAGCCGGCGAACTGTTCGTACAGTTGCGTGTCCGGGTCGTAGCCATCGACGAGATTCGCCGCCGCGTCGCGCCAGACTTCGAGTTCGTGGGCGTCGACATGGACCAGCCCTTGGTCGTGCAACCGAAGTGCGCGGCGGAGATTCCAACGTGCCATCACGTTGGTGAACGCGTTGTCGTTGACGATCTCGTGGTATTCGTCCGGTCCGATCACCGCGTTGATGTGCATCCGGCCGGCGTCGTCGCGGCGGCAGCGCGAGGCCCAGTATCGCGCTGTTTCGACCATGAGCTCACCTCCCGGACCGCCCATGAATCGGGTGTCCCCAGTCCAGTCGGCATAGACGCAGGCCGCCCAGGCCACGTCGGCCACGATGTGCTCCTCGTAGGCTCCCGTCCGAATGATGACCTCGCGTCCTGTCTGGTCACGCATTCTCGCCGGGGTGACATCCTCACCGGTTGCGGCGGACTCCCAGGGGAATCGCGCCCCCGCCTGGCCGAACGAGACGGCACGGGCACGAGCTTCTGGGAGGCGCCGGATTCGATACTCGAGCATCGCCCGAGCGGCAGGCGGGTTGGTGAGTGCGAGAAAGGGCAGGACGAACACGTCGGCGTCCCAGAAGATATGGCCGCGATACGCCTCGCCCGTCAGACCTCGAGCGCCCACGAAGGCCTCGGCGTCATCAGGCGCCTGACTCATCAGATGAAAGAGCGCGAAGCGGACAGCGCGCTGCAGTTCGTCGTCGCCTCGAATGACAACGTCCGCCTGACGCCACCGCGCAGCCCAGGCATTGCGATGCTCGCGAACCAGGGTATCGACGTCAGGAACGTCGGGGATGACGGGCTCGGCCCCTGCCGCGTGTCGTCGGTACTGGGCGACGAGGTCGGCACGTGGTCCGGACGCTGAGGCGAAAAGATGCGTCGTCGCCGACACCGTCACCGCGCCGCCCTCGCAATCGACCTGCTGGTCGCTCGAATGATCGGCCACGCGGGTGCGAGCGTCGGCCTTCGTCGGATGTCGATAGGAGACGAGCCTTGGACGATCGTCAGCATCGAGCCCCTCGACTGCCAGTGCCGCCACGCCGGCGCGGTGCACGGCGGTCAACCCCAAGGCTCTGACCCGGCGGATCGTGCCGGACACGTCCTGCCAGAGGAGTCCCGTATGCAGATCGAGCACGCGGCGCACCTCGGCGTCGCTCGGCAGTGGCGCCGAACTCTCCTGCCAGATGGGAAGGCGAAGCAGACGGGACTCCTCACCCGCCCCTTCGAAAGCTCCGGCGACGAACACGGTGGGGGTGACCGTGGGATGCCGCAGGCATGTCGCTCCCCCGCTTCCGATCGTCCCCGACGCGAGAGTCAGCAGCACCTGCCGCACGCTTTCGAGTTCGTGATCGGCGCCCACGACGGTTATGGACCAGAGCGGATCGATGTCGATTCCCGGCAGCTCATGCGTCTGATGTCGGACGGTTTGCTCCTCGAGGAACGTGAGGAATGCGCCGGGTCCGCCCCCGATATGCGCCACCTCCTGTGGAACACCCTCGGGTTCGACACCGACTGACAGCACGGATGCTCGCTGCGCCTCGGGAACGACCATGTGGTGATCACTCCCTCGAACCCCGCCAAGCGGTCCCATCTCGTCCCCGGCGATGACGGCGAGTCCCGGGCCGATGCCGGCATCCCACCACCTGGCCAACAGCCAGCGAAGCGACTCGGATTTGTCCGTCAGGCCGATCTCCACGAACTTGCCGTCCGTCGTGACCCGCGGATCCTCGAGGCCGGCGGCGCGCGCTGCCCGTGTCGCGAGTTCGACCACCGCCGCGAGCGATCCAAGGCCGCTGGCACGAATGCGCGCACTGACGGCATCGACGAGCTCGGCGATCCGCGCTTTCGGTGGATCGTCCCAGCCGGAAGTGGAGATCAGATCGAGCTTGCGGCGATTGAACCGCCGGGTGATCGGCATCGGGGTCAGTCCGCGCGCCAGCAATGCGCCGGCGGTGCGCTCTGCCGCGCGATCGAGCGCGACCTCCTCGTCCGCGGAGGCGATCCGCCGGTCGATGAGATGGACGCCGGTCGAATCGGCTTCGTAGATCTCGGAGCCGCGATTGACGCAGAGGTAGAGGTGTCCCGGTCCCGCCGGTCGTGCCCGCAGCTGGCCGTCAATGTTCTCGACGTGGGTGCCGCTGATGACACCGACCTCCACACCGAGGCTGGTGAGCTGTTCGATCTGCCGGCGGACGGCCGACGCATCGGCGCGGCGGTCCGAGACCGCGGTGCCGTCCCAGTCAAACGCGATGGCCTCGAAGCGCCGCCGCACCGCATCCGGCCATGAGTCCGCAACGGCAGCGTCGAGCGGGGCACGCTCAAAGGTCGCCATACACACCAATCGTGAGACGCAACCGGGCGCCTTGGGAACAACGTCGCGAAAGTGCGACGCTGAGCCGGCACGCGGATGCAGTGACCATGGTCATTGCCATTGTCAGACCTAGGCCTCTTGTGCCGACACGTGGCCGGCCCCAGCGTGGGCCTCATGGAGCCCACCTTCATCGGCCGTCGACGGCTACGGATCGCGCTCATCGCCCCGCCCTGGTATCCGCTGCCACCGCGTGGATACGGTGGTAGCGAACTGGTGGTGACGTTGCTCGCCCGGGAGCTGCGCCGCCAGGACCAGGCCGTGACTCTCTTCGGGGCGGATGGGTCCGAGAGCGGCACCATCATCTGCGCGCCCGCAGGCCTGGACGTCCACCTTGGACAGGACGCGCAGGTGCTCCATGAGATGACCTATTTGTCGCGGGTCGAGAAGATGATGCGCGAGCTCGGCCCGTTCGACGTGATCAGCGACCACTCGGGTTTCGGGGGGGCGCTCATCACAAGCTTGCTGGCCGCATCGACGCCGGTGCTCCACACGATTCATGGACGGATCGGCGCGAGCGAACTCGAGTTCCTGACGTCGCTGCGCATGAATGGTGGGTTCATCGCCATCAGCGATAGCCAGCGGCGCTCGGCGCCGCATCTGCAATGGGCAGGGGTCGCGCACAATGCCGTCGACGTCAAGAGCCTGTACGTCGCGGCGGCGGATCGCGATCCGCCATACCTGATGTGCCTGGCACGCGTCTGTGAGGAGAAAGGACAGGACGTCGCCATTGACGTGGCACGCCGCTGCGGCATGCACCTCATCCTCGCGGGCAAGATCGAGCAGACGCCGGCATCACGCGCGTTCTTTCGCCGGCGCGTCGAGCCGTACGTCGACGGGACGCACGTGCGATACCTGCCCAGCGTCACTGGGGCGGTCAAGGCGCGCTTGATCGCCGGAGCCACGGCAATGCTTGCGCCGATCTGCTGGCCGGAGCCCTTCGGGCTTTCCATCGTCGAGGCCATGGTCAGCGGCACGCCCGCGGTGTCGTTTCGCCAAGGGTCTGCGCCTGAACTGATCGAGCCCGGTATCACCGGGTTCGTGGTGGATGATCTCGAAGAGATGGTCGATGCGGTGGCGTGCGCGCGCGACGTCGATCCATTCCGTTGCGCACGTGTGGCGCGTGATCGATTCAACCCGCAGGTGATGGCCGGATCGTATCTGCGGCTGTTCCGGCGGGCGGTGCCGGCCGGGCCCGGTGCACGCGGTCACGTTGGCGGAGTCATCGCGTGACGGCGAGTCTGGCGAGCGCAGCGCTCGCAGCGGGTGCGCGTGGATGGTCGGTGGTCCCGATGCACACGATTGTCGCGAGCTGTTGCACGTGTGGGAACCGGTCCTGCCCTTCCCCCGGCAAACATCCGCGTATCGCGTGGGAGGAATACACGCACGCTCGCGCCGATGCGCAGGCGATCGAGGCCTGGTGGAGGCGCTGGCCCCAGGCGAATCTTGGGGTCGTCACCGGGGCGGCGTCCGGGTTGGTCGTGCTCGACGTCGATCCGCGCCACGGAGGTGGTGACGCTCTCGCGGAGATGGAGGCGTTCAACGAACCACTCCCTCGCACGGCGGAGTCCCTCACCGGAGGCGGCGGCCAGCATCTCTACTTCCAGCATCCAGGCGGCCGAGTTCCGAGCAAGCCGGCAGCGCCCGGGCTGGACGTCAAGGGGGACGGTGGAATCGTCGTCGCTCCTCCCAGCCTGCACGTGACCGGCCGCCTCTACGTCTGGGAGACGTGGTGTGCCCCCGAAGACATCGGCGTCGCGGAGATGCCGTCGTGGCTGCTCCGTATCGCACTCGATCCACCCGCAACCGCCGACGGACACGCGGCCACGCGCGATGCCGCGCCACGAACCCGTGCCGAACGCGCGGACTTCGAGGCGTTGTGGGCCGAGGTCGGCGTCATGCTCCAGCCCGGGGACCGCTACTACCTCTGTCCTTTCCACGACGACCACCGTCCCTCCCTGCATGTCGACTCTGAGCAATGCCGCTTCTACTGCTTCGGATGCGCCCGCGGTGGCAGCATCGGGCGCCTGCGCCGGCTCGTCGGCCGGGATGCGGGAATCCCGCGCACCCCAATCCGCCCCGGCGGGTCCGTTCCACCTGCCGTATCGACTCCCTGCGGCGACGTGACCATGCCGGGGTCGACCGACATCGACGTGGTCGGCGAGTCCCGGTACCAGGACGCCCTGCTCGAGCTCACCGGCGGTCGCAGGCATTACGCCGGTGTGCGCATCGCAGCTGTGGCCAGCCTCGTGCCCGAGCATGCGAACGCGGCGGACCCTGACGCGGTGGCCGTTGTCATCGCCGGGCGCCGCGTGGGCTACCTGCCACGCGACCAGGCGAGCCGCCGGCGCGCGGTGATCAGCGAGACGATTCAACGCAGCGGAGACGCCACCTGTGCCGCAACCATCGTGGGCGGGTGGGAGCGCGAGCACGGAGACGTCGGGTGCTTCGGGGTCCACCTGCGCCTGTGAGCCGTGAGGCGGCGGTTGCTCTGACGCGTGCCATGTCCGCGGCAGTGACTCGAGATTCGCGCCGTGGACGATCTCGGACACCGATTGATCCGGCGACGACGGCCCGAATGGAGGCTGCGATCATCGGAGCCGTCGAGAAACTTGATCATCCAAGTCAGGTTTTGATACCGTCACCGTCGAGATGGGAAACGGGTGCTTCGGCTTGACCCGCCGCCGCTGGCTCGACCACGGCTGCTGCGGCTCCGCCATCTGTTGTCACTGACCGCGCGCGCCTGATCGCGCCCGCGTGCGCACGGGCGGCATCGCACGTGCATCACGCACCAACGCCGGTATCAACAACGTCTCAATGAGGGTCTGTCATGTCTGCCACAGATGCGTTGCTCAAGAACAATGAGCGCTACGCAGCGAGCTTCGTCAACGGCAACACGCCGCTACCTCCGGCGCGGGGCGTCGCAGTCGTCGCGTGCATGGATGCGCGCCTGCACGTCAGCGCCATCCTGGGGCTCGAGGTCGGCGACGCACACATCATCCGCAACGCCGGCGGCGTCGTCACCGACGACGCCATCCGTTCGCTCGTCATCTCCCAGCGCCTCCTCGGAACCAAGGAGATCATCCTCATCCATCACAGCGACTGTGGGATGGTCACGTTCAGCGATGACGCCGTGAAGGCACAGATCAAGGACGAGACCGGCATCAGGCCGCCGTTCGCCCTCGAGGCGTTCCCGGACTCGGCTGATGATGTGCGTCAGTCCATCGCGCGCATCAAGTCGAGTCCGTTCATTCCGCATCGCGACAGCGTTCGCGGATTCGTCTACGACGTCGCCACGGGCAAGTTGAACGAGGTGACTGCCGGCGACCTCGAGCTCACGGGCTCGACGGCCGCCACGGAGGCTGTTCGCTAGCGCACATTGCGTCAACGCGCGGGCGCACGTTGGTGAGCGTGCGTCCGCGTGCGGCGCCTCCTTCGCAGCCGGACACGCTCCGCGCGCGACAGACGAGATCAGGGCCGGGGAGTGACGCGACTGTTACAGGCTCGCATGTGAGCAGCGCGGAATGCGCACGAGATCAGACATTCGATGTGCGCCAGACGGACGCACCGGGTTGCGCACAGGCATGTGCCATACAGCACAAACAAAGTGCGCAGTTGTCCACATTGTCAACAGCCCATGCCGTGTCAAACGCGTCGCGACAGAGCGTGGCAATGAACACATTCCGATGGTTGACAGGGGGTCAGTGCCGCGGCGTACACTCTCGCGGTGGCATCGGAGGCGGGCATGTCGAAGCATTCAGGCAAATCATCCATGCCCCGCAGAATCTGCGCACGCGTCGGATGCGGTGAGCTGGTACACAAGCCGACTGCGAAGTACTGCAGCATCAAGTGTTGTTCGATTGATCCTGCGCGACACGAGCGTTTGCGCAATCAGGCGCGCAGAGCAGCGGCACGTCCGATACCGATGCTGCGCCAATTGCGCTTCGACTTTCCCGCGACGGGCTTCGACCCGGAGGCACAGCTGACACAGCTGTGCCAGGCGCGCGAGGACGTTCCCGCGGGGATGTCCCGCCTCACCGGCTGACGCCAGTCGCGCGGCCGTCGGGCCGGGACACGCTGACTGCGTAGAATCGGCATCCAATGCCTGACGAGATCGTCGACGACGCCGCGGAAGCGGGCGCACCGCTCCCAGCACCGGCCTCGCCAACGCTGGACATCCTTCGCCACAGTGCCTCGCACCTCATGGCGGCGGCGGTGGTCGACCTGTTCCCCGGCGCGCAGTACGACGTCGGACCGGCCATCGACGACGGGTTCTTCTACAACTTCCGGCTTCCGGACGGCGCGCACTTCACCGACGACGACCTGCCGCGCATCGAGACCCGCATGGGGGAGCTCGCCGCTCAGAAGATCGCGTTCGAGCCGAGCGCGATGCCCCGCGAGCAGGCGGTCGCGTTGTTCACGGAGCTGCATCAGCCGTTCAAGGTCGACATCATCAACCGCCTTCCGAACGATGTGTCCGAGGTGAGTGTCTACCGCACCGGGACGTTCGTCGACCTCTGCCGCGGGCCGCACGTACCGGACAGCGGCTGGCTCCAGGCGGTCCGCGTCCTCCGCACGGCAGGCGTGTACTGGCGTGGCGACGCGCGCAACGAGCAGCTGCAACGGCTGTACGGCACCGCATGGTTCACCAAGGACGAGCTCGACGCGTACCTGCTGCGGCTCGAAGAGGCGCGCAAGCGGGATCATCGCCGCCTCGGCGCCGAGCTGGATCTGTTCTCGTTTCCGGACGAGATCGGCTCAGGGCTTCCCGTGTTCCATCCGAACGGCGGGCTCGTGCGCTCGCTCATGGAGGAGTACTCGCGCAAGCGCCACGCGGAAGCAGGCTACTCGTTCGTCAACACACCGCACATCACCAAAGAGGACCTCTTCAAGACGTCGGGTCACCTCGAGTGGTTCGCCGAGGGGATGTTCCCTCCCATGGAGCTCGACGAGGGAACGAAGTATTACCTCAAGCCCATGAACTGCCCGATGCACATCCTCATCTATCGCAGCAGGATGCGCTCGTACCGGGAGCTGCCACTGCGCCTCTTCGAGTTCGGCAGCGTGTACCGGTATGAGAAGTCCGGCGTTGTGCACGGGCTCACCCGAGTGCGCGGGCTGACGATGGACGACGCGCACATCTTCTGCACGCGCGAGCAGATGATGGATGAGCTCGTCTCCCTGCTCGACTTCACGCTTGGTCTGCTCCGTGACTTCGGACTCACGGACTTCTACCTGGAGCTGTCCACACGTCCCGAGGCGAAGGCCGTCGGCACCCTCGACGAGTGGGAGGAAGCCACGCAGGCGCTCCGCCTCGCAGCCGAGGGACGCAACCTGGAGCTCGTCCTCGACGAGGGCGGGGGAGCGTTCTACGGCCCCAAGATCTCGGTGCAGGCGCGGGACGCCATCGGACGCGCGTGGCAGATGTCGACGATCCAGGTCGACTTCCAGTTCCCGCAGCGCTTCGATCTGCACTATGTCGACGACTCGGGTGTCGAGCAGCGGCCGATCATGATTCACCGCGCGCTCTTCGGCTCCATCGAGCGCTTCTTCGGGATTCTCCTGGAGCATTACGCGGGCCATTTCCCTCTCTGGCTCGCACCGGTGCAGGTCCAGCTGGTCCCGGTGCAGGACGACAGCGAGGAGGTGATGTCGTCCATCCGCGCGCTGGCGGCGGACATGCGCGCTCGTGGCCTGCGGGTGTCACTCGACGATCGCCACGGCGAACGCATGCAGGCGCGCGTTCGTGACGCCGAGCTGAAGAAGGTGCCATACGTCGTGGTGATCGGCAAGCGCGACGTCGAGCGGGGCGATGGAGTGGTGCGCGTGCGCGATGTGCGCCGCAACACCCAGGACGACGTCGCGACTGGCGCGCTCATCGACCGGCTGGCCGCCGAAGTGAGCGAGCGGCGGCCCGAGTAAAGCGGGGCCGGCGTGAACCGGCGTCGAACGAAACGCCGGCGCGAGCGCCGCTCCGTGGCGAGGCGAAGTTGCAGGCGGCGCTGAGCACGTTCGGCATCGACGTGCGCGGCCGCGTGTGCCTCGACCTCGGCGCGGCGGCGGGCGGCTTCACCAGAGTGCTTCTCGACGCCGGAGCGCTGCGTGTGTACGCCGTCGATGCCGGTTTCGGACAGCTGCTCGGCTCGTTGCGGCAGGACCCTCGCGTCCTGAACCTCGAGGCGACGAACGTGTCGAGGCTCGACACGCGGCTGATTCCCGAGCCGGTCGAGGTGGTCACCATCGATGTTTCGTACCTTGCGCTCGCGGCCGCCGTCGCCCAGCTCGATGGCATCGCCATTGCCGCGCACGCGGATCTGGTCGGGCTGGTGAAGCCGATGTTCGAGCTCCGCCTCGCGACTGCGCCGACCGATCCGGCCATCGTCGACATCGCGACACAGCAGGCGACCGAGGGAATCGAGGCGACGGGGTGGCGGGTCGTCGGCACGATGCCGTCGCCCGTGCTCGGCGCCCGGGGCGCGGTGGAGGCGCTGCTCCATGCACGCATGCCCGGGTGACGAGCCCGGATCGGAGGGTGCGCACCGTGCCGTCTCCACGTTTGGCGCTCGAGCGCGCGTGCTATATTCAGCGCCCGACGCCGAGAACAGGCGCCGCAAAGCAGGTCCGTCAACGACGGCCCTCACCTTCCGGGTTCGCCTTGAAGGTCCAGCACCCGATCCCTGGATAGCGGAACCGCTGTCCAGTTTTTTTGTCCACAAGGAGGCCGCGCCGATCGCATTCCGAGAGTTGAGGGTCAACGACCAGATCCGAATTCCCACCGTCCGTCTCTTCGACGACTCCACAGGTGAACAACTGGGGATCGTCCCCATCGAGCGGGCGCGGGAGCTCGCCGCCCAGCGTGAGGTGGACTTGGTCGAAGTCGCCCCTCTGGCCCAACCACCGGTCTGCCGTCTCATGGACTACGGGCGCTTCAAGTTCGAAGCCCTGAAGAAGGAGAAGGAGAGCCGGAAAGAGCACAACACCATCAACGTCAAGGAGATGAAGCTCCGTCCGAAGATCTCGGAGCACGACTTCCAGACCAAGTTCGGTTCGGTTCGTCACTTTCTCGCTGACGGCGACAAGGTCAAGCTCACGATCATGTTTCGTGGACGGGAGATGGTGCATCAGGAGTACGGACGCAAGCTGCTCGACCGGATGGCTGATGAGCTCAAGGAGATCGCCATCATCGAGCGGAACCCACTCGTCGAGGGCCGCAACATGATCATGATCATGAGCCCGCTCAACAAGAAGCACGCCAAGGGCGATCAGCACGGCAACGACCGGCGGCCGGCGTCGGAGACGGGCGAGACACCGGGTGCGCAGACCGGCGAGACCCAGCCTGCAGGATCGCAACCCCAGCCGACCCAGCCTCGGGAGCCCAAGACCCGGGAAGTGGAGATGATCGTCACCGTTCCGGTGGTCGACTCCGGCGCCGAATCAGGGAGCAACGCCAATGCCCAAGATACGAACCCATAAGGGAACCGCCAAGCGGCTCCGCGTCACCTCGACGGGAAAGGTGATGCGGCGCAAGGCGTTTCGCTCGCACCTGCTCGAGCACAAGAGCGCGAAGCGCAAGCGTCAATACCGGATGCAACACGAGATCTCCTCGTCGGATCGCCGCAAGGTCATCCGCCTTGCACCCTATCTTTAGGAGAGCGACATGGCCAGAGTGAAGCGTGGGGTGACGGCCAAGGCTCGCCACCGGAAGATCCTCGAGCTAGCCGAGGGAATGCAGGGTGCTCGGCACCGGCTGTACAAGAACGCCAACGAGGCGGTCATGCACTCGCTGTCGTACGCGTATCGCGACCGCAAGCAGCGCAAGGGCGACATGCGCACCCTGTGGATCGCGCGCATCAACGCCGCCGCCCGCCAGAACGGTCTTGCCTACAGCCAGTTCATGCACGGGTTGAAGGAGGCCGGTGTTGAGGTGAACCGCAAGATGCTCGCCGACATCGCGGTCACGGACTCCGGCTCCTTTCAGCAGCTGGTCGAAGTCGCGCGGGGCGCACTCACCAAGGCGTGACCGCCGACGTCCACCGCGTTGCGGCGGAGGCGCTCGAGGCGATCGCCGCAGCGCAGGATCTCGCCGCGCTCGACTCAGTCCGTGCTCGCTATCTCGGGCGAGGCGACGGGGAGCTGACCGCCTTCCGACGCGGCCTCGGCACGATCGCCGATGCGGACGGACGGCGCCAGATGGGCCAGATGGTGAACGAGCTGGTCGAGCGCGTCACCGACGCCGCGGATGAGCGACAGCGCGCCATCGACGTCGCGGCTCGGACGCGCAGGTTCGAGACGGAAGGCCTCGATCTCACGCGTCCGGCGCCACCGCTGCGGCGTGGCCGCCTCAACCCGGTGACCGTCGCTGCGATGGAGATGCGGCGCATCTTCGGCCAGCTGGGATTCTCGGCCGTCGACGGGCCGGAGGTCGAGTACGACCGCTACAACTTCACCCTGGTCAACCAGCCGCCCGGGCATCCGGCACGGGATACGCAGGACACCTTCTACATCGACGACTCACGGCTGCTGCGCACCCACACCTCGCCCGTGCAGATCCGCAGCATGCTCATCCGCGGCGCTCCGCAGCGGGTGATCGTTCCCGGCAAGGCCTTCCGCCGGGACCACGACGCGACCCACCTGCCGATGTTCCACCAGGTGGAAGGCCTGTGTATCGACGAAGGCATCGCGGTCAGCGATCTCAAAGGGACGCTCGAATTCTTCGCGCGATCGTTCTTCGGTCCGGGGTCGGCGCTCCAGTGGCGGCCGCATCACTTCCCGTTCACCGAGCCTTCCCTCGAGCTCGAGCTCGCCTGCGTCGTCTGCGACGGCGCAGGCTGCTCGCTGTGCGGGTACAGCGGCTGGCTCGAGCTGCTGGGCAGCGGCATGGTGCACCCGCAGGTGCTGCGCAACGGCGGGATCGACCCGGACCGGTACTCGGGATTCGCCTTCGGCATGGGGATCGAGCGCGCGGCGATGCTCGCCTGGGGCATTCCCGACATGCGCCTGCTCTACGACAATGACGTCCGGTTCCTGCGCCCGACCCTCTCGGTTCCACCGCCGGCCATCGCGTCATGAGGTTCTCGCTGCGTTGGTTGCGTGATTACGCCGCGCTCGATTCGCCGGTGGCCACGATCTCCAGGGCGCTGACCGACACCGGCACCGAGGTCGGCGCCGTCGAGATCGGTGGCGAGGGGATCGTCGTCGCCAGGATCGCGGCGGTCTCGCCGGTCCCGGGTTCGTCGCACCTGCAGTTCGCCGACATCGATCTCGGCTCCCCGGTGCCGGCGGCGCTCGCGGCGTTCACCGAGACAACGGGAACCGTGCGGGTCATGACCGGTGCTCCGAACGTCAACGCGGGCCAGCTCGTGCCCTACGCGCCGCCCGGGACACGCCCGCCGGCGATGGACGAGCGCCTCGGCGTCAAGACGATCCGCGGCCACAAGTCCCCCGGCATGCTCTGCTCGGCGATCGAGCTGGGGGTCGGCGAGGACGCGGACGGCATCCTCATCCTCGAGGACGGCACACCCGGCCAGGCTGTCGGTGAGGTGCTCGACCTGGACACTGTCCTCGATCTCGACGTGACGACGAACCGGCCCGACTGCCTCTGCCACGTCGGCATCGCCCGTGAGCTTGCGGCCGCGCTCGGCGAGACGCTCGCGGAGCCGCCGGCCGAGGTGCCGGACGACCTGCTCTCCGCGACGTCGGCGGAGCTTCGCGCGAGTGTCCGGGTCGAAGACCCGCAGGGCTGCCCCCGCTTCGCCGTCCGTGTCATCGAGGGCATCGCCGTCGGTCCGTCCCCGCCGTGGTTGCGCAACCGGCTCCGCTCGGTCGGGCTGCGACCGATCAACAACGTGGTCGATGTCACCAACTTCATGACCCACGAGCTCGGTCAGCCGATGCACGCGTTCGACCTGGATCGATTCATCGAGCTCGGTGGCACCGCGTCGGCTGAGGTGGTGGTGCGCCGTGCCACGGATGGTGAGCATGTGGTGGATCTCCTCGGCACCGACCGCGAGCTGTCGTCCGCGGACATGATCGTCTGCAGTGGGCCGAGTCCGGCCAGCATCGCCGGCGTCATCGGCGGGGCGACCACCGCGGTCACCGACTCGACCCGCTCCGTGCTTCTCGAGGCGGCCACCTGGGACGGGCCGACGATCCGCGCGACCTCGAAGCGCCTCGGTCTGCGCACTGATGCATCCACGCTGTTCGAGAAGGGGCTGAGCGACCGGCTCCCACCGGTCGCGCTCGGTCGCGCCGCGGCGCTCATCGCCGAGCTCTCCGGGGGTCACGTGCTCCGTGGGGTCATCGAGGACTGGCCGCGGCGGCTGCCGGAGCTCGGCCCCATCGAGCTGACGGCGTCCTTCGCGGGCCGGCTGCTCGGCATTCCGATCGATGCGACCGAGATCGCCACCACGCTGGCGCAGCTCGGGTTCGCCGTCGAGCAGTCAGGATCCACGTTGTCGGTCATGCCGCCGTACTTCCGGCGCGATGTCTCGCTGCCGGAGGACCTCGTGGAAGAGGTCGGCAGGATGATCGGCTACGCGCGCGTGCCCAGCACGCTCCCCGGCCGGCGAGCCGAGGTCACCACGACGTCGCCGGCGCCACCGGTCGAGGACGGAGTCCGCGAGACGTGCCTCGGCGCCGGGTTCGACGAGGCGATCACCTTCTCGTTCGTCGGTCCGAGCGACGCGACGCTCCTTCCCGGCCTCGGCCGGGCGCGAACGCCCATCCCCGTGCGCAACCCGCTGAGCGACGAGTGGAGCGTCATGCGCACCTCGCAACTGCCCCGCCTCTGCGCTGCGCTCGCGGGCAACGTCAATCGTGGCAACGCCGACGTGATGCTCTTCGAGCTCGGACGGGTGTTCTGGGAAGGCGAGCGCGAGGGGCTTGCGCCTGGATCCACCCCCGACGGGGCCGACCGCGATCTGCCCGCACTGCCGCTCGAGCCCCTGCTCCTGTCGGTCGCGATCCACGTGGCCAGCGGCTCGCCCGACGATGCCGCGATCGCCGTGCGCCGGGTCCAGTCGCTCCTCGATCGGTTGGTGGTCGATCTCGCCGGCGAGAGCGCGCGGGTGGAACCCACTGCGGAGGTCGGCCTCCACGCCGGGCGCAGTGCCGGGCTCAGCCTCGACGGCGCCGGCGTCGGGCTCATCGGAGAGCTTTCCTACGACACGACGGCTGCGTTCGAGATCCGGGGCCGCGTCGCGGTCGGCGAGTTGCGAATCGACGCGGTCGTGCCGTCGACGCCGCGCCGCCCGCGGTTCGTCGCGCCACCGCGATTCCCCGCGATCGTGCAGGACCTCGCGGTGACGGTGGGTGCCGAGCGCGCGGCGGGTGAAGCGATGGACGCCATCCGCGAGGCACAGGAGCCGTTGCTGGAGAACGCCGAGCTGTATGACGAGTACCGCGGCGGCAGCCTCGGCGCCGGGCGGAAGGGCTGGACGTTCCGGCTGACGTTCCGGGCGGCCGACCGGACCCTGACAGGGGAGGAGGCGCAGACCGCGCAGCGCGCCATCGCGGCCGCACTCGCCACGCGTTGCGACGCGGAGATCCGTCAGTAGGCAGCCCATCACGTCACTGGTTCGCGAGGCCGACCATCGAGGTTGCTCGTGACCTCCTCGGCTGCAAGCTCATCGTCGACGGCGGCGGCCCTGGGGCCGTCGTGGCGCGCATCGTCGAAACCGAGGCGTACCTGGGCCTGGACGACCCCGCATCTCACGCCTTTCGAGGACCGACGCCGCGATCGGCGGTGATGTTCGGCGCGCCGGCGCATCTCTACGTCTACCTCACGTATGGGATGCACAACTGCGCCAACGTTGTCACCGAAATCGATGGCGTCGCCGGCGCCGTGCTCCTGCGCGCCGCGGCCGTGGAGGTTGGGCTCGAGACTGTCATCGCCCGGCGCGGCGCGGGCGTCGCTGCATCGTCGCTGCTGCAGGGCCCTGGCAACCTCTGCCGCGGGCTCGCCATCACCCGGGCGAACACCGGCCTCGACCTGCTCGATCCCTCGTCGCGCGTGAAGATCGACCGGCGCGAGGTTCGGGCGGAGATCGCCGTCAGCACACGCGTGGGCATTCGTGTCGCTGCCGACCGGTTGCTGCGATTCAGTGTCGTGGGCGATCCCGCAGTGTCCCGTCCCCGGCCCGCAGCCGCGCCCGACGCAATCGCACGACGGCACGCGGGGCCAACGACAACGGGGAGCGCGAAAGAAAGGGGCCGGACTGAGCCGGCCCCTTGATTTTCATACCGTTTCAAATACGGCAGCCCGGTGGAAATTGCCGGGCGTTTTTTCGGCACCTCGACCGGTGCCAGGTTCGGAAAGGCCCGGTCCCCAGCGCTCAGCCACGTAGCGCGCACTCGTCCTCTTCAGGACATCCCGGGGTCACCGATTGCCCAGCGACCTCGACGGGGCGCCGCCGCTACCTGATCAGAGAGCCCGCCAGCCGGGCCTCAATCCTCCGCTCGGCCGTGCCGGTAGCGTTGCCAGACGGTAGTGAACATCGGGATGACTACCTCCGTCTGAATGATCCGATGCTGCCTCCACCATAGTCCAGTTGACGCCCGACCACAAGCCTCTCGAGCCCTAGACTGGGCCGAAGGCTGCGGTAGAATCGGAACGTCTGTTCGTCTCGGAGGATCCATGTCCGGTCACAGCAAGTGGGCTGGCATCAAGCACAAGAAGGCCATCGTCGACGCGAAGCGCGGCCAGGTCTTCACCAAGGTCACCCGCGAGTTGACCGTCGCGGCACGCGAGGGCGGCCCCGACGTGGAGGGCAATTTCCGTCTGCGTCTCGCGATCCAGAAGGCGCGTGAGGTGAACATGCCGGCGGACAACATCGAGCGCGCCATCCAGCGCGGCGCCGGTGGCAAGGATGGGGTGCAGCTCGAGGAGGTCCGCTACGAGGGCTACGGACCGCACGGCGTCGCGGTGATGGTCGACACCCTCACCGACAATCGCAATCGAACGGTGGCCGGAATTCGCAACGCGTTCACACGCTCGGGCGGGGCGCTCGGCGAGGCCAACAGCGTTGCCTGGATGTTCAACCAGCAGGGCGTCATCAGCATTGACGCCGGCAAGCGCGATCCGGAGGATCTCGCGCTCGAGCTGCTCGACGTCGTCGACGTCGGTGAGGACGGCGACATCGGCGTCGACGGCGACGAGGTTGTGGTCACCGTGTCGCCGTCGCGATTCGAGGAGGTGCGCCGCACACTCGAGGAACGCAAGTACACCATCGACAACGCCGAGGTCACCATGAATCCGACGACGTCGATCGTCCTCGACGCGAGCCAGGCTCGCCAGGTCCTCCGTCTCCTCGACGGTCTCGAGGACCACGACGACGTCCAACAGGTCTACGCCAACGCAGAGATACCGGACGACGTCCTTGAGACGGTCGGCTGACGCCGGCGCCGGCGCACACCGGTGAGGGTGCTCGGTGTCGATCCCGGCCTCGCGCGCACCGGCGTGGCGATCGTCGAAGGATCCCCGGGACATCTCGTCCTCATGCATGCGTCCTGCATCGAGACGGTGCCGCAGACCAACGAGGCCGGCCGGCTCGCGACGCTGTTCGACCTCGTTGTCGACGCATGCGCGACGCTGCGTCCTGATGTCGCGGCCGTCGAGGAGCTGTTCTTCTCGACCAACCGTCGCACCGCGATGCGCGTCAGCGAGGCGCGGGGTGTGATCCTCTGCGCGCTCGCACGCGAAGGTGTGGCGATCGCCGAGTACACGCCGAACCAGGTGAAGGAGGCCGTGTGCGGGTATGGCGGTGCGCGCAAACCGCAGGTCTCGCGGATGGTGGCAAGCCTGCTTGGAGTCGCGGAGATCCCAGGTCACGATGACGTGGCCGACGCGTGCGCTGTCGCCGTGTGCCATCACCATCGCGGCAGTCTCGGCGCGCTCACCGGTCGCGCCGTGCGGCCCAAGGAGTCGCCACTCGATCGCGCGGTGAGCAACGCACGCGCGGCGCTCGTGCGTGCCGCACGGTGATCGCACTCCTGCGCGGCACGCTCGTCAGTGTCGGCGACGATCACGTGGTCATCGATACCGGCGGCGTCGGCTATGAGGTGTTCTGTCACCTGCGCACGATCACGACGCTGCACGCGTCAGGCGACTCCGACGTCACGCTGTTCGTGCACACGAGCGTCAGCGCCGACGCGATACGCCTCTACGGCTTCGTCACGCGCGAGGAGTTCCGGCTCTTTCGCCTGCTGATCGGTGTCGAACGCATCGGCCCGAAGGCCGCGCTCGGTATCCTCGGTCGCGCCGAGCTGCCGGTGCTGGTGAAGGCGATCGCCGAGGGCGACGTTGCGCTCGTCGCGACAGTGCCGGGCATCGGGCGCAAGACGGCAGAGCGAGTCATCCTCGAGCTGCGCGACAAGGTCGGAGCGTTCGAGCCTCCAGGGACGACGCACAAGGCGGCATCCCGCCGCCAGGGAGACGCGGTGTCCGCGGCGATCGCGGGGTTGATGGGCCTCGGCTTTCGCGAGAACGAGGCGCGAGACGCGGTGACGACGATCGCGGGAGACGGTGAGACGCACGATGTCGCCGACCTCGTCGGCGCGGCGTTGCGGCGGCTCGACAAGGCGGGAGCCTCGCGGTGACCGAGGAGCGCGTGGTCAGCCCCGAAGAGCTCGAGGCGGAGCGAGTCTCGGACACGGCATTGCGGCCGCGACGCCTCGACGACTTCGTCGGCCAGGCCCCCATCAAGGACCAGGTTCGCATCCTCGTCGAGGCAGCAACGCACCGAGGGGACGCGCTCGATCACGTGCTGCTGTACGGCCCTCCGGGTCTCGGCAAGACGACGCTCGCGCAGATCATCGCCGCGGAGATGGGCGTGAACGTGCGCCTCACGAGCGGTCCGGCGCTCGAGCACCAGGGCATGCTGGCATCGATCCTGACGAGCCTCGAGGAGCGCGACGTGTTCTTCATCGACGAGGTGCACCGCCTCAACCGCGCGGTGGAGGAGGCGTTGTACCCGGCTATGGAGGATCTCGCGTTCGACTTCGTCGCGGGCAAGGGCGCAGGCGCGCAGACGCTGCGGCTGACGCTGAACCGCTTCACGGTGATCGGCGCGACCACGCGCGCCGGAGCACTCGGCGCCCCGCTGCGCGATCGCTTCGGCGTTACCTTCCGTCTCGACTTCTACGACACCGACGACCTCGTCGCGATCGCCAACAGATCGGCCAACCTTCTCGGTATCGCGCTCGACCCCGACGGTGCCGCGATGATCGCCAAGCGCTCGCGCGGGACACCACGCATCGTCAACCGCCTGCTTCGGAGAGCCCGCGATTACGCGCAGGTGCGCGCTGCGGGACACATCGACGTCGAGGTCGCGGCTGCGGCGCTCGACGTGCTGGGCATCGACGCGCTCGGGCTCGACGAGCTGGATCGCCGCGTGCTCGGTGTCCTCTGCGGGACACTCGGCGGGCGTCCGGTGGGCGTGCAGACGATCGCCGTCAGCGTTCAGGAGGATCCCGACACCATCGAGGACATCGTCGAGCCCTTTCTCATCCGCAGCGGTCTGCTCGCGCGGACCCTGCGCGGACGTCTCGCGACTGCCGCCGCGTACCAGCATCTCGGCCTCACCGCTCCCGCAGGTGCGCCGGGGGCGGCGGAGGCGCAGGCAGCGCTCTTCGAGCGTTGAGGACTGCCGACTTCGATTACGCGCTCCCGCCTGAGCGGATCGCGCAGGAACCGCTCGCAGAGCGCGACGCCTCGCGCCTCCTGCTCATCCGCGAGAACGGCGATCTCGAGGACCGGTGGTTCATCGAGCTGCCGGAGTTGCTGCGGCCGGGTGACCTGCTCGTCGCCAACGAGACGCGGGTGCGGAATGCGCGTCTGCACGGAATCGACGGCGATGGACGGGAGGTCGAGCTCCTCGTCCTCGAGCGGCGCAACGAGGGGTCGTATCTCTGCCTTGCGGGGCCTGCTCGGGTCGCGACGCCGGGAGCCGTGATCCGGATCGGGGATCACCTGGAAGCGACCGTGATCGGGCCGTCCGGCGCCCACCCCGGCGGACGGTGGGTCACCTTCGATGCGGAGGACGCAGACGCCGCGATCGAGGCGGCCGGAGATGCGCCGCTACCGCCGTACATCCACGAGACGCTTGCGGATCCCAGCCGCTACCAGACCCTCTACGCCACCGGCGCGCCCGACTCGGCCGCGGCGCCGACAGCCGGCCTGCACTTCACCGCGCGGGTCCTCGAGCGCCTTCGTGAGCGGGGAGTCGGGTGGGCGACAGTGCGGCTCGAGGTCGGGCTCGGGACGTTCGCACCGATCCGGACCGAGAGCGTCGAGGACCACGAGATGCACGAGGAGCAGTACTCGCTCCCCGCCGCCACGGTCGAGGCGATCGCGGCGACGCGCGGCTCCGGCGGGCGGGTGATCGCCGTCGGAACGACGGTGGTGCGCGTGCTCGAGACGTGCGCCGGCGACGACGGCGGCCCGCACGCCGGCACCGGACGCACGCGGTTGTTCATCCGCCCCGGTCACCGCTTTCGTGCCGTGGACGGACTGCTCACAAACTTCCATCAGCCGCTCTCGTCGCTGCTCGTGCTGCTCGACGCCTTCGCCGGGGCGGAGCGCCGGCGCGCGGCGTATGCGCATGCGCTGCGAGGCGACTACCGGTTCCTCTCACTCGGCGATTGCATGCTGTGCTGGCGCGCGTGACGACCACGGCGTTCACCACCGCGGCGATCGACGGAGCAGCACGCACCGGCGAGCTGGCCACGGCACACGGCCGCGTTCGCACGCCCGCGTTCATGCCGGTCGGGACGCACGCGACGGTCAAGGCGCTGCATCCGGACGAGGTGCGCGACGCCGGCGTCGACATCCTGCTGTGCAACGCCTATCACCTCGCGCTGCGACCCGGCATCGACGTCATCGAGCGTGCGGGCGGATTGCACGCCTTCATGGGCTGGGACCATCCGATCCTCACGGACAGCGGCGGCTATCAGCTGGTCAGCCTCGTCGAGGTCGCTGCGGTCGACGACGACAGCGCGACGTTCGTCTCACCGTATGACGGCTCGCGGCTGCGTGTGACACCGGAGGACGCGGTGCGCAACCAGGCGCGGCTCGGCGCGGACGTGCTCATGTGCCTCGACCATCCGGTCGCGCACGGGACGCCCGACGCGACGGCACGCGAGGCGACGGCACGGACGCACCGATGGGCGGAACGATGTCGCGACGCGCACCCGGGCAACGGGCACCTGCTGTTCGGCATCGCACAGGGAGGCTTCGATGTCGCGGCGCGGCGCGAGTCAGCGCGGATCCTGGCCGGCCTCGATTTCGACGGCGTGGCCATCGGCGGCCTCTCGGTCGGCGAGCCCGTGGACACGATGCTGACGATGGCCGCCGCCAGCGTCGCGGAGCTGCCGTCCGACCGTCCGCGCTACTTCATGGGGCTCGGCACCGACGCGGAGCTCCTCGCGTCGATCGGCCTGGGAATCGACATGTTCGACTGCGTGGTGCCGACGCGTCTGGCACGCAACGGCACCGCGCTGACACCCGACGGTCGTCTCTCGCTGCGCAACGCGGCGGCGAAGGACGATCTCCGGCCGATCGATCCCGAGTGCCCGTGCGCCGCGTGCACGCGCTTCTCACGCTCGTACCTGCGACACCTGTTTCAATCCGGCGAGATCCTCGCTCACCGGCTTGTCAGCCTCCACAACATCACCCACCTCGCGCGTCTGATGGAGGATGCCCGAGCCGCGATCCGCGAGCATGCCTTCGCGGCTTTCCGCGCAGAGCGCGACGGCCGGTTGAGCCCTGAGCCCCGGTAGACTGGACGATCTGTGTTCAGGATCACGCGATTCCGTCTGGCCATCGTCCTCCTCGTGGTGGTCGGCGCCTTCTTCATCGACGGGTACAGCCTCATCTATCGGTACTTCGTCGTCCATCAGCCGCTCGGGCAGACGCTGACGTCGACGCCGTCGTTCCTCGGACGCGATCTCTTCATCCACAAGGGTCTCGACCTGCAGGGCGGGACGGAGCTGACCATCGAGATCTGCCACGGGTTCAACAACCCCGTCGGCAGTGACTGCCGGAGCGGTCCGCCGAAGGGGTCCACGCTGCAGCAGGCGCAGCAGGCGACGATCCCGATCCTCGATCTCCGCGTCAACTCGCTCGGCGTCTCAGAGGCGTCGGTGCAGGCCCAGGGCGACGACCAGATCCTCGTGCAGCTTCCGGGGGTCAGTCTCAAGCAGGCGGTGCAGACGATCGGCACCACGCAGAAGCTGTATTTCGCAACCGCCGTCCTGGGTTCGCCCAATCCCTCGAGCGCGTCGTTCATCGCTGACCAGCAGGGGCTGTACGACCCCGCGCAGTTCAGCAACCCGGCGCTGTACCCGTCGGGATACCACTGGAAGATCGACAACAACCTCCAGGCAACCGACGTCAACACGGCGACGGTCGGCCAGGACGCCACCAGTGGCGCCATCGCGGTCGACATCAACTTCAACGCGGCGGGCGCGACCGAGTGGGCCAAGATCACGAACGCGGCGTTTGCGGTCTATCAGGCGAACCCGTCGAGCCCGAATGCGCAGATCGCGATCTTCCTCGACAACGAGGTGCTCACAGCTCCACAGGTGACGGGTGGCGGGCAGAGCAACCAGACCCAGATCACCGGCAACTTCACCTCGGACTCGGCGACGCAACTCGCCAGCCTGATCAGCGCGGGGGCCCTGCCGGCAGACATCACCACGGTTGCCAGCAACACGGTGAGCGCAACCCTCGGCCAGCAGTCGATCACGCTCAGCCTCATCGCCGGTGCGATCGGTCTGCTGATCGTGGTCGTGTTCATGATCGGCTATTACCGATTCCCGGGCGTCCTGGCCACGATCGCCCTGTTCGTCTACGCGGCGATCGTGCTGGCGCTCTTCAAGCTCATCCCGGTGACGCTCAGCCTCGCCGGACTGGCGGGCTTCGTGCTCAGCGTCGGCATGGCGGTCGATGCCAACGTGCTCATCTTCGAGCGCACACGTGACGAACTACGCCACGGGAGAAGTGTGCCCGTCGCCGTCGAGACCGGCTTCCGCCGCGCATTTCCGGCCATTCGTGACAGCAACATCTCGACGCTGATCACGTGCGCCATCCTTGCGTTCTTCGGCACCGACGTCATCCGCGGTTTCGCGATCACGCTCGCCATCGGCGTCATCGTCTCCTTCTTCACGGCAATCACCATCACTCGCTCACTGTTCGCGTGGGTGCTGAACTGGAAGACGGGCCGCAACCCGCGCCTCTACACGGAGATCCACGAGGAGTTCATCGAGCACCCACCGCGGGGACGGTTCGACATCGTCAAGAACCGCAACTGGTTCTTCCTCGGATCACTCGGCGTCATCATCCCCGGGATCCTCGCGATCATCTTCTGGGGCTTCAACCTCGGCATCGACTTCAGGGGCGGCAACGTCATCGACATCGGGCTCAAGGGATCGGTGACGCAGGCACAGGTGGCGACGGTCGTCAACAGCGTCGCGTCCGATCTGCGCCCAGTCGTGCAGGCGCAGGGAGCTCCGAGCGGTGGCGTCAGCAACTTCGCCATCTCGACGCTGCCCTCTGACACCGAGCGACTGCTCGAGATCGACAACACGCTGAATTCCAAGTTCACGATCGCGACGGATTCGAAGACGCAGCAGCCCGACGTCAGCTTCCAGCAGGTGGGGCCCACCATCGCGGCGAGCCTCGTGACCGGGGCGATCATCATGATCTTCGTCTCGGCCGCCGCCATCGCCATCTATCTGGCGTTCGCGTTCCGCCGGCAGCGCGCGATCTCGCCGTGGCGCTTCTCCGCGTGCGCCTTCTTCAAGCTCCTGCACGACGTCTTCGTCCTGGCCGGCATCTGGGCGATCCTGGGCCACTTCACCGACCTTGGTCAGGTCGACTCACTCTTCGTCACGGCGGTGCTCACGTCGGTGGCCTTCTCGATCCACGACACGATCGTGGTGTTCGACCGCGTGCGCGAGAACCTGCGCGTCGGTCCGCGGCTGACCTTCGACCAGGTCATCAACCTCTCGACGGTGCAGACGATGACTCGCTCGCTCAACACGTCGCTCACCGTCGTGTTCGTGCTGCTGTCGCTCGTCATCTTCGGCGGGGACTCGATCCGCGGCTTCGTGCTCGCCCTGCTCATCGGGATCGTCTCCGGAACGTACAGTTCCATCTTCAACGCGAGCACGCTGCTCGTCGCGTGGGACAAGGCGCGCGCCTCACGGTCAGCCGCGCCACCCGCGGGGCGGCGACGGGTCACCACAAGGACCGCCTGATCGCATCGGCGCCTCGCGCGCTGCGTCTTCACATATGAACAACGACAACGCCAGTGTCTCGGGCATCGCCGACGCGATCCGCCCCTCACTGTCCCATCTGGGTCTCGACCTCATCGACGTGCAGTGGGCCGGTCATGGCCGCGGGGCCGTGCTGCGGCTCGTCATCGACCGCGACGACGGCGGTGTGACCCTGGACGACTGCGAGCGCGCATCCAACGCCGCGTCCGCGGTCCTCGATGTCTACGACCCGATCGATCATGCGTACCGGCTCGAGGTCAGCTCGCCGGGCGCGGAGCGACCCATCCGGACCCCCGAGGGCTGGCTCGCCGCCGTCGGGCGCCGGGTCAACGTCCGGTTGCGCGAGGGCGACGCCGAGCTCGTGCTCGAGGGCAGGCTCATGTCGGTCGCGGGGACGCTGGCGGAGATCCAGGTGCGCAACCGGCAGTCGACACGGGTCACGTCATTCGACCTCCGCGCCGTGATCGCGGCGCGGATCGTGGTCGACATCTGATGGCCGCACCCACCGTGACCCTGACCGCGCTGCGGGACCTCGCCGCGGCGACGCCGCTCAGCGAGGCCGACATCACGGGCGCGGTGGAGGACGGGGTCGCGGCGACCTACCGCCGTCTCGTCGAGGACGATCCTCGCGTGCGGGCTCGCGTCAGCCTCGACTCGGGGACGTTCGTCGTCTACCGGGTCGGCGACGACGGGGTCGAGGAGACGATCGACGTGACCGTGCCTGATTTCGCCCGTCAGGCGGCGGCCGCGGCTCGGACAGCCGTCGCGGAGCGCCTGACCGGCATCGAGCGGCGGCGCATCCTCGGCGAGGGATCGAACCAGCGCGGTGTCCTTCGCGACGCGATCATCGAACGGCGGCTCGGCAGCATCTGGTACCTCGACGCCGGGGGTGTGCCGGGGATGCTGCCGCCGGAGGAACAGATCCCCGGCGAGCGGCTGGCGATCCGCGACCACGTCAAGGTCGTGATCGTCGAGGGCCGGAGACGCGGCCCCGACGCGCTGGTCGTGGTATCTCGATCACATCCCCAGCTCGTGCAGCGGCTCATGGAGCAGGAGGTGCCTGAGCTGGCGAGCGGCCAGGTGGTGATCCGGGCGATCGCCCGCGACCCCGGACGGCGCACCAAGGTGGCGGTCGACGCGCCCGACGGCGACGTCGATCCCCAGGGGGCGTGCATCGGGCGCAACGGCGTGCGGCAGCGTGCGGTCACCTCCGAGCTCGGCGAGGAGCAGGTGCAGATCGTCGCCTGGTCGGCCGACCCCGCGACCTTCGTCATGAATTCGCTCATCCCCGCGGTGGCCCAGGGCGTCGAGCTCGATCCCGAGACGCGGACCGCTCACATCGCGGTGGCGGCGGACCAGCTCTCGCTGGCGATCGGGCGGGGCGGCGAGAACGCGCGCCTCGCCGCCAAGCTCACCGGCTGGCGCATCGATATCCGCAGCGATCAGCTCCAGGGCGACGCGCCTCCAGAGCCGTGAGCACCGATACCGAACGTGTTCCGCTGCGCACCTGCACCGGCTGCCGCCGGGTCAGGCCGAGAACTGAGTTGATCCGGGTCGCTGTCGCAGCCTCGACCGGGCGGGTTACCCTTGACCCGACCGGACGCTGCCCCGGCCGCGGCGCGTATCTCTGCCGCGAAACGGGTATCACCTGTCTACGCCAGTCACGGCGGCACCGATCCCTCGCGCGCTCGCTTCGGGTCGGGGATGATGTAATCGACGAGCCCGGCCTCGCCACAGCGCTGCGGGAGCTCGGCATGGAGGTATCGACATAGCCACGGTAAAGAAGGTCACCCTGCCGGCAGGGCTCACGGTCGCCGAACTCGCCGAACGCCTCGGCGTCTCGGGCGCCCAGCTCATCAAGTACCTGATGAGCAACGGCGTCATGGCCGCGCTCAACCAGTCGGTTGACTTCGACACCGCGGCGCTCGCCGCAGATCACTTCGGCTTCGAGGCGGAGTCGGAGGACGCCGTCGCCGAGGCGGCGAAGAGCGAGCCCACAGGCCGGCGCAAGCACCCCTTGATCGATCTCTCCAACGCCGCTCCGGGGACGCTGGTCCAGCGGCCGCCGATCGTGGCGGTGCTCGGTCATGTCGACCACGGCAAGACATCGCTCCTGGATGCGGTGCGCAAGACCAAGGTCGCCGCCGGCGAGGCGGGCGGCATCACCCAGGTCATCAGCGCCTACCAGGTCGAGCGCAACGGCCGTCTGATCACCTTCATCGACACCCCGGGCCATGCGGCGTTCACCGCGATGCGCGCCCGCGGAGCGGACGTGACCGACGTCGCGATCCTGGTGGTGGCCGCCGATGACGGGGTCATGCCGCAGACCGAGGAGGCCATCCAGCACATCCACGCCGCGGGTGTCCCCATCGTCGTGGCGATGAACAAGATCGACAAGGAAGGGGTGAACCCGGATCGCGCGCTCCAGCAACTCGCCGAGCGCGGCGTCGTCGCCGAGCAGCCCTACGGCGGCGATGTGCCGGTCGTGAAGACCAGCGCCAAGACCGGGGTGGGCATCGACGATCTGCTGGAAAGCGTGCTGACCGTCTCCGACATCCTGGTGGAGCCGAGGGCGGATCCGAGCGGTCGCGCCGTTGGGACCGTCATCGACTCGCACCTGGAGCGCGGTCGCGGGGCGATTGCCACGCTCGTGGTGCAGAACGGCACCCTCCGCGTCGGCGACAACCTCGTCGCCGGCTCCGCGTTCGGCAAGGTGCGCGCGCTGATCGACGACACCGGCAAGCGCATCAAGGAGGCCGGGCCGAGCACGCCCGTCGTGGTCACCGGGCTCTCCGACGTGTTGATGGCCGGTGAGATCTTCGAGGTCGTCGAGACCGAGCGCGGCGCCCGTTCCAAGGCGGAGCAGCGCGGATTCGCCGAGAAGCAGCGCCTGGCGCAGCCGGTCCGTCGCATCACCCTCGCGGACCTGGCCCAGAACATCTCTGAAGGCGAGATGAAGAGTCTCAACCTCGTGCTCAAGGCCGAGGCCAACGGCTCGCTCGAAGCCCTGCGCAGCCAGGTGACGCAGATCGAGGATCCCACGGTCAAGATCAAGGTCGTCGGCGAAGGGGTCGGCGCGGTGAGCGAGTCCGATGTCAACCTCGCTGCGGTCACAGACGCGATCGTCATCGGTTTCAACGTCCGCCCGGACGACCATGCGAAGGCCGCGGCCGAGGAGCAGGGCGTGGACGTCCGCTTCTACGACGTCGTCTACCAGGTGACCGACGACATCGAGAAGGCGGTCAAGGGCCTGTACCAGCCGACGATGATCGAGGTCACCCAGGGCCGCGCCGAGGTCCGGCGCGTGTATCAGGTGGACGGCAAGCCGGCGATCGCGGGATCGCACGTCCTCGACGGCCGCATCACCCGCAATGCCACCTGCCGCGTCCTGCGTGACAACAAGGAGATCGCGCAGAGCCGCATCGACGCGCTCAAGCGCTTCAAGGACGACGTCCGCGAGGTCACTCACGGCTATGACTGCGGGATCACCCTCGCGGACTTCAGTGACTTCCACGAGGGCGACATCCTCGAGGCGTTCACGTTGGAGCAGCAGAACGCATGACCTTGCGGTCGGGCGCTCGCAGCCCGCGCCGCGAACGTGTGGGTGAACAGCTTCGAGAAGAGCTCTCGGCGATGATTCTCACCGAGATGAAGGACCCGCGTGTCCGGCTCGCCTCGATCTCGCGCGTTCGCTGCAGCCCCGATCTTCGCGAGGCCTGGCTCTCGGTGAGCGCCCTCGGTGACGATGCCGAACGCCAGAGTGTCGTCGAGACCCTCACACGCGCCGAGGGATTCCTGCGTGGTCAGCTCGGCCGCCGGCTCGAGAACCTGAGGAGTATCCCCCGGCTCCATTTCGAGCTCGACGAGTCGATCGCCTATGGCGTGAGGGTGAGCACGCTCCTGAGAAACCTCGAGGCGGAGCGCCCCGTCGAGGCAGCCCTGGAGGCCCCGGAATGAGCGTTGCCGCACCCGTGTCCTGGCCGGCGATCGATGACGTCATCGATCCGATCAAGTCGATCCTCGAACGCGCCGATCAGGTCACCTGCCTCGCGCACAAGGACGCCGACGCGGACAGCCTCGGCTCAGCCCTCGGCTTCGCCCTGGCGCTGCGTGCGTCGGGACAGAACGTCCGCGTCGTCGTGCCGGAGCCGCTGCCGCGACTCCTCGAGCACCTCCCGGGGTTCGACACCGTCGAGACCGGCGGTGTCCCGCTCGGCGACACCGTGTTCACCTTCGACTGCGCCACGCTCACCAGGTTCGGCGAGCGCCGGGCCGAGGTGGAGCGGGCGACGACGGTCGTGAACATCGACCACCATCTCGGCAACACGGCTTTCGGCTCGATCAACCTCGTTGATCCCAAGGCAAGCGCAACCGGTCAGGTGGTGCACGAGTTGCTGACGCTGCTCGGTGCACCCATCGGCCCCGGCGTGGCGACGAACCTCTATGCGGCGCTGCTCACCGATACCGGCGGCTTCCGCCACGAGAACACGACCGAAGCCGCGCTCCGCCTCGGCGCCTCGCTCGTGGCCTCGGGCGCCGACCCGGGATGGGTCGCGCTCAAGAGCTACAAGTCGCGCTCCCTTGCTCAGGTCCGCCTCGAAGGCCTGAGCATCGCGGGCATGCACTCCGAGATGGACGGACGGTTGCTGTGGTCCGAGGTGACCGGTTCGATGCTCGACCAGACAGGAGCGGACATGCAGGACGCCGAGGGCATCATCGACGCGCTCCAGAGCATCGCCACGATGGAGATCGCGGTCCTCATCAAGGAATCCGCACCCGATCGCATCAAGATCAGCGTACGTACGCGCGAGCCGTTCGACGCGACCGACGTGTGCACGCCCTTCGGAGGTGGCGGTCACCGGCGCGCCGCGGGTGCGGAGCTCGACGGCTCCCTGCCTGACGCACGCCGCAGGGTGCTCGAGGTTGCTCGCCGGCTGATCGAAAGCACGCGGTGACCGGCGTCGCCGCCGCCGGCGCCGGACCGCGGCCCGGCTCTGCGCTGGCGCGCAGGGGAGGGGTCCTCCCGCTCGACAAACCCGCCGGCATCACCTCGTTCGACGCCGTCCGCCAGGTTCGCCGCATCCTCGGTGAGCGCCGGGTCGGCCACGCCGGGACGCTCGATCCGACGGCGACCGGCCTGCTGCCGATCTGCGTCGGGCGCACAACGCGCTTCGTCGACTACTTTCACGCCCAGCCCAAGACCTACCACTGCGTCGTCCGGCTCGGCGAGCGCAGCGACACCGGAGACACCGAGGGCGTGGTCACCACAGGCGGCGATGCGAGCGAGCTCGAGGAGTCGCAGATCCGGGCCCAGCTCGAGCGCTTCACCGGCGAGATCGACCAGATTCCGCCCATGCACTCTGCCGTGCGCCACGAGGGCCGGCACCTCTACGAGCTCGCTCGGGCGGGTGAGGAGGTCGCACGCGAGCCGCGCCGCGTGACCATCCACTCGGCCGAGCTCGTCGGCTTCCGGCCCGGATCGGTCGCCGAAGCCGAGATCGTGGTCGTCAGCGGCAAGGGCGCGTACATGCGCGTACTCGCGTCGGATCTCGGTGACGCGCTCGGCACCGGGGGCCTCCTCGGCTGGCTGTCGCGCACGAGCTACGGCAGCCTCCAGCTCGCCTCCTCGATCTCGCTCGACGCGCTCGACGCGATGGAGGACCCCTGGACGGCCCTGCTGCCTCCCGAGGTCGCTGTCGCGCATCTGCCGCAGGTCAGCATCGGCCCCGCACAGGTGCAGCTGGTGCGCCGCGGGCAGTCCGTGTGGCTGCCGCGCACCGTCCTGCCGGATCTGTCGGGAGAGTGCCGGATCCATGATCCGAGCGGCGAGCTCGTCGGCATCGGCGAGTTGAACGGTGGGTTGCTGCGACCGACCAAGGTGCTCAACGCCTGACGCCACGATGGAACTCTTCGAGCTCCCCCTCTGGGACGCGGGCAGCACGGGATCGGTGGTCACGATCGGCACCTTCGACGGCGTGCACGCCGGCCATCGTCGACTGATCCGACGGGTGCGCGAAGCCGCCGCCCGGACAGGAATGCGCTCCACCGTGGTCACCTTCGATCCGCATCCGCGCTGCATCGTCGACCCCTCCGGGTGTCCGCCGATGCTCGCGAGTCTCGCCGAGCGGATCGGGCTGCTCGAACGGGCGGGGGTCGAGCGTGTCGTCGTGCTGGCGTTCACCGAAGAGCTCCGCTCGTTGAGCGCGGCGCGTTTCACGGCGGCTCTGGTGGAACGCCTCGGCATGCGCCGCCTGCTGGTTGGACCCGGCTTCACGCTCGGGCGCGGCCGCGAAGGCACCGTCCCGGTGCTGAGCGATCTGGGGCGGCAGCAGGGTTTCACGGTGACGAGCGTCGCGCCGGCGATTCGCGCGGGCGCGGTCGTGTCGTCCGGGCGGATCCGCGAGGAGCTTGCGCAAGGAAGCTTCGCCGAAGGAGTCGCGATGCTCGGCAGGCCCTATGTGCTCGAGGGTTCGGTGGAGCGTGGTGAAGGTCGCGGGGCCGGGCTTGGTGTGCCGACGGCGAACCTCCTCGTCGATCCGGGCCGGTGCATCCCGTCATCCGGTGTGTACGCGGGCTGGCTCGATGCCGGGGACGGATGGCGACCCACCGCGACAGGGATCGGGACCCGGCCGACGTTCGGTGGGGAAGACTTCACGGTCGAGGCGCATGTCCTCGACTTCGACGGAAACCTCTACAACCGCAACGTGCGCCTGGCGCTCGCCCGGCGGCTTCGGGCGGAGCGCAGGTTCGCCTCGATCCCCGCGCTCGTCACCGCGATGCACCGCGACATCGCCCGAACCCGGGCGCTCGTCGCTCACGCGCGGCCCCCGGCATGACCGGCGACGCGTTCGTTGTCCTGAACCCCGCAAGCGCGGGCGGACGAACCCTTCGGCGCTGGCCGGCGACCATGCGCGCGCTTCGCTCCGCCGGCGTGACCCACGAGGTGCACCGCACGACACAGCCGGGCGACGCGACCCGCGCAGTCCGCCTCGCGCTGGCGGGTGGATGCCGGACGATCGTCGTGGTGGGCGGCGACGGGACGCTCAACGAGGTGGTGAACGGATTCTTCGACGCCGGCGGTGCGCCGATCGGCGATGACGCGGTGCTCGCGCTCCTGCCCGGCGGCACCGGCGGCGACTTCCGCAAAGCCGTTGGCATTCCGAGCGATGTCGATGCCGCAGCACGGTTGATCGCCATCCGTTCGGTGCGCCACATCGACGCCGGGCGGATCGAATTCGGGAGCGGGGACCGGCGCTTCTTCATCAACATCGCCGATTGCGGCATGGGCGGTGAGGTCGCCGCACGGGTGAATCGCAGCGCGTACAAAGGCGGTGGCGCCCGCGGCAGCGCGATCTTCCTCGCCACGTCGCTCGCGACACTGCTGCGCTACTCCTCGCGTACGGCGCACATCGATATCGATGGCACGGTCATCGATCGCGACGTGCGCAGCGTGGTCATCGCCAACGGCCGGTATTTCGGCGGCGGGATGCACATCGCGCCCAACTCGGTGCTCGATGACGGGCGGTTCGACGTCGTCATCGTCGGCGAGACGGGACGTCTGCGCGCGCTGACCGGCATCCCCGGGCTGTACCGTGGCCGCCACCTCGGCCGGCGCGAGGTCGAGGTGTACAACGCCCGGACGGTCCGGGTCACCTGCGAGGGCGAACCGATGCTCTTCGACGTCGAAGGAGAGCAGGTGGGGACGACTCCGGCGACGCTCACGTGCCTGCCCGAGGCGATCACGCTCTGCGTCCCCGAAAGCAGCGGAGGCCGCTCGCCGTCGATCTCCTGTTAGACTTGCGGCGAACAATCGTGCCAATCGTCAGATCCAAATCCGAGATCATCGCGGAGCATCGGCGCCACGAAACGGACACCGGCTCCACCGAGGTCCAGGTGGCCGTGTTGAGTGAGCGTGTCAGCTCGCTCACCGAACACCTTCGCGATCACCCCAAAGACCATGCGTCGCGCCGCGGGCTGCTCAAGCTCGTCGGGCAGCGCCGCCGGTTGCTCGACTATCTGTCGCGCAATGATGTCGAGCGTTATCGCGCCTTGATCTCGCGCCTCGGTCTGCGCCGGTAGTGTCAGTCGACCGGACATATCAGACACCAACAACACCCACCATCAACCGACCTGGAGCCGGCATCGTTCGGCGACGTCGCACTCACAGGTGAGACGTTGGGGTCCGTGCATCAGGAAGCGGTGCCGCAGCAGCAGCGCGAGCCGTCACATCTGATGCCCAGCCCCCAACACCTCATCTCTGCAGAGCGCGGCGAAGCGGAGACGTTCCGGCGCGGGTCACCCACAGGAGACACGCGTGGCGATCCCCGACAACCTTAGGAAAACATTCGAAACCGACTTCTGCGGACGTCCGCTGATCGTCGAGACCGGATACATCGCCGAGCAGGCGAACGGCGCGGTGATGCTGCGCTGCGGTGACACCGTCATCCTCGTCACGGCGGTTGCCTCGAAGGCGCCGCGCGAGGGCATCGACTTCTTCCCGCTCACGTGCGACTACGAGGAGAAGCTGTACGCGGTGGGACGTATCCCCGGATCGTTCCCCCGCCGCGAGGGTCGGCCGAGTGAGGCTGCGGTCATCACGAGCCGCATGATCGACCGCCCGATGCGGCCGCTCTTCCCCAAGGACTTCCGCAACGACGTGCAGATCGTCGCAACGGTGCTCAGCTCCGACCAGGAGCAGGATCCCGCGACGCTCGCGGTCACCGGCGCTTCGTGCGCGCTGCAGATCAGCGGCATCCCGCACGGCGGCCCTGTCGCATGCGTGCGCGTCGGCATGCTCGACGGCGAGCTGCTCCTCAACCCGACCCTCACGCAGACGAACGAGTCCGCGCTCGACCTGATCGTCGCCGGCACGTACGACGCCATCGTCATGGTCGAGGCGGGCGCGCATCAGATCTCGGAGCAGAAGATGCTCGAGGCGCTGCGCCTCGCGCACGACGAGATCCGCAAGCTCGTCGAGTTCCAGCGCAGCCTGCACGACGCGATCGGCAAGCCAACCATGGGCTATCCGTCGACCAAGATCTCGCAGGAGATCGTCGACGCGGTGCACGAGCATGTCGCTTCACGGGTTGGCGACGCCGCGCGCAATCCCCATAAGGCGTCGCGTGAGGCCGCCCTCGACGCGCTGCAGGCCGACGCCTCCACCGCCCTCGAGGCGCGTTTCCCGGACGCGCGTTCGGACATCGCCAAGGCATACGAGTCGGAAGTCAAGAAGGCCGTCCGCAACGCAATCCTCAACGAGGGCATCCGTCCGGACGGACGCCGCACCGACGAGATCCGGCCCATCTGGTGCGAGGTCGGCGTGCTGCCGCGGACGCACGGATCGGCGCTCTTCACGCGTGGTCAGACGCAGGCACTGTCGATCGTGACCATCGGTTCCGGTCAGGATCAGCAGAAGATCGACGGCCTCGGCCTCGAGAACTTCAAGCGGTTCATGCACCAGTACAACTTCCCGCCGTACTCGGTCGGGGAGGCGAGGCCGCTGCGCTCACCCGGCCGTCGTGAGATCGGCCACGGTGCGCTTGCCGAGCGTGCGGTGCACAACGTGATGCCGACGGAAGAGGTGTTCCCGTACGTGGTCCGCATCGTCACCGAGATCCTCTCGAGCAACGGTTCGACGTCGATGGCATCGGTGTGCGGCTCGTGCCTCGCGCTCATGGACGCGGGCGTTCCGCTGGTCGCGCCCGTCGCGGGCATCGCGATGGGGCTCATCACCGATGAAGGTGCGGAGCATGCCGCCATCCTGAGCGACATCCAGGGCATGGAGGACGCGCTCGGTGACATGGACTTCAAGGTCGCCGGGTCGGAGGCGGGCATCACCGCCATGCAGATGGACTGCAAGATCAAGGGGCTCAGCTGGGACCTGATGGAGCGGGCGCTCGAGCAGGCCCGCCAGGGTCGCCTCCACATCCTCGGCAAGATGCGCGAGGCGCTGGCGACGCCGCGCACCGAGCTGAGCCAGTGGGCGCCACGCATCGAGGTCATCAACATCAACCCCGACAAGATCCGCGACGTCATCGGCCCAGGCGGCAAGATGATCCGCAAGATCGTCGAGGAGACCGGCTGTCAGATCGATGTCGAGGACGACGGCCGCGTGTTCGTCGCATCGGCCAACGCTGCGGCGCGCGAGCAGGCCATGGCGATGATCCACGACCTCACCGACGACATCGAGATCGGCCGTATCTACAAGGGCAAGGTCTCCCGGCTCATGGGCTTCGGCGCGTTCGTCGAGATCATGCCCAAGAAGGAGGGCCTCGTCCGCATCGGCCAGCTCGCGGAGCACCATGTCGACAAGGTCGAGGACGTCGTCAACATCGGCGACGAGATCATGGTGAAGGTGATCGAGGTCGACGATCGCGGGCGCGTGAACCTCTCGCGCCGCGAGGCGATTCGCGACCTCCAGAAGCAGCAGCAGGAAGCCGCGGGCAACGGCGCCGGCGGGCCGGCGTAGCGGGCACCGGGGTGCGGGCGGGCCGGCCGTCGGTCGCCATCGTCGGGGCGACGGGCGCCGCCGGCGGCACGCTCGTGCGCGTGCTCGCTGAGCGGGCGTTCCCTGCGGCCGGGTTGCAGCTGTTTGCGAGCGCCCGGAGCGCGGGCACCCGGATGACGACGCACCTCGGTGACCTCGAGGTGCGCGCGCTCAGCGACGACTCGCTTCGCGGCACGGACATCGTCTTCTTCGCGGCAGGGGCCGCGACGTCGCGCCGGCACGCTCCCCGCGTCGCGGGCTCGGGCGGTATCGCCGTCGACAAGTCGAGCGCGTTCCGCATGGATCCCAACGTCCCGCTCGTCGTGCCCGAGGTCAATGCGTCGACGCTCGCGACGCATCGCGGCATCATCGCCAATCCGAACTGTGTCGCCATCCCGCTCAGCATCGTGCTGGCACCGCTCGAGCGCGAACACGGGGTCCGCCAGGTGACCGTCGCGACCTACCAGGCCGCGACCGGCGCCGGGAAGGGGCTCGCGAGCGAGCTCGAAGCCCAGACCCGTGACGCTGCCGCCGGGACGGAGCCCACGGCGTCCGTCTACCCGCACGTCTTACACGGCAACGTCGTGCCCGGAGGGTGGGCCATGGAGGGCGCCGACACGGAGGAGGAGGTCAAGGTGGCAGCCGAGACCCGGCGAGTCCTGGATCGACCCGACCTGCGCATGAGCGTGACCACGGTGCGCGTTCCGGTCGCGGTCGGCCACAGCGCCGCCGTCTGGGTGGAGCTGGACGGTCCCGCCGACCCGGACGACATCCGGGCTTTGCTGGGACGCTCCCCTGGCATCCTGGTCGTCGACGATCCGGCGGGCCAGCGCTATCCGACCCCACGAGACGCCGCCGGCACGGATGACGTGCAGGTGGGGCGCATCCGTCGTGACATCGGCCGCCAGAACGGGATCGCGCTCTTCTTCAGCGTCGACAATCTCCGCAAGGGTGCGGCGACGAACGCGGTCCAGGTCGGAGAGGCGGTGCTCGCCACTCGATGATCGCAACACCGCGCGCCGCTCCCCGAGCGCCACGACGCTCGGGCACGGCGCACTAGAATCCCCGGATGGTGGCGACGACCGAAGAGGTCCTCGAGCTGCACCGTCGCGTGCGCGAGTGCACCGCGTGCCCGCTGCATCTCACGCGCACACTTGCGGTCCCCGGCTACGGACCGGTCACGGCACGCGTGATGGCCGTCGGTGAGGCCCCCGGCGAGAACGAGGACCGCGAAGGCAAACCCTTCGTCGGCGCCGCGGGGCGCCTGCTCACGTCGCTGCTCGAGTCCGTCGGTCTCGACCGTCGCGACATCTACATCACCAACATCATCAAGTGCCGGCCGCCGCGCAACCGCGACCCCGAGCCGCTCGAGGTTGAGGCGTGCAGCCCCTTTCTCGATGAGCAGATCGCGCTGCTCCAGCCCGACGTCATCCTGCTGCTGGGACGCCACGCGCTGAACCGGCTGCTCCCCGACGCCGGCGGCATCTCACGCCTGCACGGCGAACGCGTGCAGCGCGAGGACCGTGTGTACGTCCCGCTGTACCACCCTGCGGCCGCGTTGTACAACGGCGCGCTCAAGGAAACCCTCGAGGCGGACATGCGACGTGTGCGCGGCTACCTCAACGACGCTGAAGCGACTCGCGCACGGCGCGCGGGGGGCGCGACACGCACGGAGATGCGCGCCGTTGCGGCGGCGCCCGGTGGCGACCAGATGGATCTCTTTTGAGCGAATCGGCCGGCCCCGGGCAGCTCACAGTGGTCCCGCTCGGCGGACTCGGCGAGATCGGACGCAACATGCTCGCGCTCTGCTGGGGCGAGGACATCGTCGTCATCGACACCGGGCTCATGTTCCCGGAGCAGGAGATGCTCGGCATCGACCTCGTGATCCCCGACATCCACTGGCTGCAGGACCGAGTCGGGATGATCCGCGGCATCGTGCTGACCCACGGTCACGAGGACCACATCGGCGCGCTGCCGTACGTGCTCCCACGTCTTCCCGTCCCCGTCTACGGGACGGGCCTGACGCTGGGCTTTCTGCGCAACAAGCTGCGCGAGCACGGCCTCATCGAGACGACCGAGTTGCACACGGTCCGGCCCGGCGATACACGCACGCTCGGCTGCTTTGAAGTCGAGTGGGTGCACGCGACGCACTCGATCCCCGATGCGTGCGCGCTCATCATCCGCACCCCCGCGGGCGTCGTCGTGCACACGGGCGACTTCAAGATCGACAGCACCCCCGTTCAGGGAGAGCCGCCGGACCTCGCGCGACTCGCGCGCATGGGCGACGACGGCGTGCTGCTCCTCCTCAGTGACAGCACCAACGTGGAGCAGGAGGGAACGACACCGAGCGAGCGCACCGTCGGCGAGGGGCTCGCGCCGATTTTCGAGGGGGCCGAAGGCCGCATCGTGATGGCCACGTTCGCGTCCAACATCTCCCGGCTGCAGCAGGCGATCGACGCCGCGCAGGCAAGCGGAAGACGCTGCTTCATCGTCGGGCGATCGATGCTCAAGAACATCAAGGTCGCCGAAGAGCTCGGCTATCTGCACGTTCCGCCGGGCACGTTCGTGACGCCGAAGGAGCACGAGAGCGTGCCCGACAAAGAGCTCGCGATCCTCTGCACCGGGGCACAGGGTGAGCCACTGTCCGCTCTCGTGCGGATCGCCGCCGGAGAGCATCGCATGGTGAGCCTGCACGAGCGCGACACGGTGATCATCAGCGCAAACCCCATTCCCGGAAACGAGGAATCGGTGCATCGCACGATCAACAACCTCTATCGGCGCGGTGCGCGCGTGTTCAACTCCTCGCGTCACAAGGTGCACGCATCGGGTCACGCCAGCCGCGAGGAGCTGAAGCTGCTGCTGACGCTCACGCGGCCGCGCTACTTCATTCCCGTGCACGGCGAGTACCGGCATCTCGCGTTGCACGCAGCACTCGCTCGCTCGGTGGGCATCCCGGCCGACCACGTCCTGCCGATCGACAACGGCACCGTCGTCGCCTTCGACGAGCACGGCGCTCACCTGACGGGGGAGAAGGTTCGCTGCGGTTACGTGTACGTCGACGGTCTGAGCATCGAGGAAGCCGGCGACGTCGTGTTCCGCGACCGCCAGCAGCTTGCGCAGGACGGGGTCATCCTCGTCGTCGTCACCGTCGAGCGTTCGAGCGGCGCCGTCGTCGCGGGACCGGATCTCGTCTCGCGGGGGTTCGTCGCGGACGACGCCGATGCGCTGTTCGATGAAGCCCGTGAGCACGTGCTCTCTCTGGTATCGCGGCTCACGCCCGATGCGGGCTACACCGCATGGCAGGGCGCGATCCACGAGGGGCTCTCGCGATTCCTGTACAGGACGACCAAGCGCCGCCCGCTGATCCTGCCGCTCGTCACCGAGGTCTGACGGATGCCGAGCGGTCACAAACGGACAACGCCGAGCCGTGCATGGCGGGCACACCGAGGGCGCGGGCGACACCGACACGCAGGGCAGCCTCGACGACCTGTTCGTGCTCGCCCAGGACGACGCGAACATCGACCCCGCTCGCCCGGGGGTCAACATGGCGTCGCTCCTTCGGGGGAGTGGCGGGGACCCAGGTGTCGCCATCGACGACGCCAGCCTCAGCGCGACGCAGCGATTGGAAACCTCGCTGCCGACCGCGATGACGAGGTGGCGCCGGCTCAGACCGGAGGCAGTGGGTCGTACTGAATCCCGCGACGCACCTCGACGGCTCGATCGGCGGAGTGGAGGCGTGCGACAAGGTGCAGCGCCATGTCGATCCCGGCGGAAATGCCTGCCGCGGTGATGATCGCGCCGCTGTCGACGAATCGATCGTCCGGCCGGACGACGATGGTGGGGTCGAGTTCTGCGAGACGCTCGAGCGAGGCCCAGTGCGTCGTGGCGGGACGATCGCGCAGCAGCCCCGCCGCGGCGAAGACAAGCGAGCCGGTGCAGACGCTGGTCATCAGGGTGCCTGCGCCGGCAAGGCCCCGCAGGCGAACATGGATCGGGTTGTCTCGATCGAGCTGAGCGCGGGTGCCGCGGCCGCCCGGGTAGACGAGCACATCGAGGTTCGGGGTGTCCTGCCAGCTGCGATCAGGCAGCACGCGGAGGCCCTTGGCGCAGCGCACGGGCTCGAGATCCTCGGCGACGGCGAACACCGAGACGCCGTCATCCGGCCAGCTGCGAGCCCAGAAGGCGAGCACCTCCCACGGCCCGGCGAAGTCGAGCTCCTCCGCGCCGGTGAACAGCGCAATCCCGATGTTCATGAGGTGGATGATGCCGAGCGGCGCGCTGCGGCCGGCGCCGTGCCCGCTGCTGGAGAGTCACCGCGACAACACATCCGTGTAGTATGGCACGCATGTTCGACGCGATCCGATCCTCCAACCCGCCAAAGACCGCGTGCGCCGGCGCTCTTGTGAAGGCCGTTTTGCTGATAGCATCCGACCCGATCAAGGGGCCTCGGTAGCCCGTCTTCCACGCGTCCCACATCGAGTTCATCTGATGGCTCGCTCCGCCCCGACCAGGCCGCCGCGCAAGCGCCAGCGCACCGCAGGATCGAGACGTCCTGCGCCGCGCCCGCGTTCGCGCGCCACGCCGTCGCGCGGTCCGCTGTTGCATCGCGACCTCCGCCGTGAGCTCACCGGGATCGGTTCGATCGGTGCCGGCGTCATCCTGGGCGCCGTGCTTTTTCTGCCCGGCGGCGGAGCCGTGGCAGGCCCGATCCACGACGGCCTCTTCGCGGCGTTCGGTATCGGAGCCTGGATCGGCGTGGCAGGGCTCATCCTCACCGGGGTTCGTCTGTGCCTGACCCCGGAGTGGCGCGCAGGCACGCTTGCCGCCCTTGGGAGCGCCGTAGCGATGGGTGCGCTGCTCGGGCTGACGGGGATGGTCGGGCCGGCGAACGCGGGTGCCCTCGGACGCTGGATCGGCACCGGGGTCGAGCGCGTGCTCGGCGGTGCCGGCGCCGCTGTGGCGCTCGTCGTCGTCGCCTTCCTGGGCGTGATCCTGGCGACCGATCTCCGCACGGGTGCGGCCCTGCGCGCAATCGGACGCTGGTTCGCCGCCGAGGGCGAGAGCATGCGCCGGGATCGATCGCCGGCCTCGGCGCCCGAACGGGCTCGTGCCTTCCCGGCTCCCGAGGCATCGACAGAGCTGACGGGTGTCCCGGTGACCCTCCCGTTCGACACACGAAAGCTTCCGCCGCCGGCGCCGCCGGTGACGGAGTTCCTCGACCCGGAGGTTCCGCAGGCGACCGGCGAGGACCTCGGCGAGCACGGCTTCACGCGCGAGTTCGAGGGTGTGCCCGCGGCGCACGACGGCGCGCTCGCGCCGGTCATCGGACCGGTGCCGGAGGTGGGCGTCGGACACGCCTCGCTGATCAACGACGAGCCGGAGAAGGTGTGGGTGCTGCCGACACCCGAGTTGCTCGACACGATCACCGGCAAGCGCGAGCGGCTCGCCGCCGAAGTTCGTGCCACAGGTGACAAGATCGTGAGCACGCTGCAGTCCTTCGGCATCGAGACGCGGATCGTCGGCGCCAACAGCGGGCCGACGGTGACGCAGTACGAGCTGCAACCGGCCGTGGGCGTGCCGGTGCGGCGCATCCTCGGCTACCAGACCGACCTCGCGCTCGCCCTTGCGGCGCCGATCCGCATCCAGCCGTTCATCCCCGGAAAGTCGGCGATCGGCGTCGAGGTGCCGAACAAGGCCGCGCAGCTGGTCAGCCTCAAGGAGACGGTCGAGTCGGCCGCATTCACCGACAAACGCAACCGGTTGAGCGTCGCGCTCGGCGCCGACGTGAGCGGCCATCCGGTCATCGGCGACCTCACACGCATGCCGCACCTGTTGATCGCCGGGGCGACCGGAAGCGGCAAGTCGGTCTGCATCAACGCGGTGCTCGGCGGCTTCCTGCTGCAGGCGACGCCGGCGCAGCTGAAGATGATCCTCATCGACCCCAAGCGGGTCGAGCTCTCGAACTTCGGTGACCTGCCGCACCTGCTGGTGCCCGTCGTCGTCGAGCCCGAGTCGGCGGTCGCCGCGCTCCGGTGGGCGGTCAAGGAGATGGAGGAGCGCTACAAGCTCTTCGCTTCGCACGGCGCGCGCAACATCGTCGCCTTCAACGAGAGAGCGCCGGGCCTCGGCGTCGCGCCGCTGCCATACGTCGTCATCGTCATCGACGAGCTCGCCGACCTGATGATGGTCGCCGCGGGCGAGATCGAGGATCTCATCTGCCGGATCGCGCAGCTCGCGCGCGCCGTCGGCCTGCACCTGATCGTCGCGACCCAGCGACCGTCGGCCGACATCATCACGGGCCTCATCAAGGCCAACATCCCGAGCCGCGTCGCCTTCGCGGTGTCGAGCGGTGTCGATTCGCGCGTCATCCTCGACGAGATGGGCGCCGAGAAGCTCCTCGGGCGTGGCGACATGCTGTACCTGCCGATCGACGAGGGCAAGCCCCGCCGCTTGCAGGGGGCGTTCGTCAGCGATCGCGAGCTCGACACGCTCATCGGGCACTGGAAGCAGCAGGGGAAGCCCGACTACCAGGAGGAGATCTTCACCGTCGAGGCCACGGTCTCGTGGGCTCGCGACGCCGCGAAGCGCGACCCGCTGTTCGCCAAGGCCGCGCACACCGTCGCGGCCGAGGGACGCGCGGCCGCGTCGCTGCTGCAGCGGAAGATGAGCATCGGCTACACGCGTGCGGCGCGACTCGTCGACCAGCTCGCGGAGCACGGCGTGGTCGGGCCGTTCGAGGGCAGCAAGTCGCGCGAGGTGCTCATGGACGTCTTCCAGGTCGACGAGCTGCTCGCCGATCTCGGCGAGGAGTAAGCCCCGGCGCGATCCGAGCGGCATCGCAGCGCCGTGCAGCCGCACTCGCCTTCGTGGTGTGTCGCTATCCTCAGCAGGTCATGCCCCAGGACCACAGCTTCGACGTCGTCAGCGAGTTCGACCGCCAGGAGCTGGTGAACGCCGTCGACCAGGCTCGTCGCGAGATCACGACCCGCTACGACTTCAAGGGGATCACGGTCGAGATCACGCTCGAGGACGAGACGATCACGTTGCTGACCGGGACCGAGGCGCAGCTCAAATCGATCATCGACGTGATGCAGAGCAAGCTGCACCGCCGCGGCATCGATCTCAAGGTCCTCGACCCGCAGAAGCCGGAGGCGGCGGCGAAGGGCAACGTTCGTCAGGTGATCAAGCTCCGCAAGGGGATCGGCGAGGAGCTCGCCCGTGACCTCACCAAACGCATCCGTGCACAGCATCCGAAGGCGCAGGTCCGCACCCAGGGCGATCAGCTGCGCGTGTCGAGCAAGGACAAGGACGAGCTGCAGGCAGTGATCCAGCAGCTCAGGGACACGGACCTCGACGTCCCGCTGCAGTTCACCAACTACCGGTGACGCGGCATCTGACCCTGCCGACCCAGCTGACCATCCTCCGGCTGCTGCTCGTCCCGGTGATCGGCTACACGCTGACGGCGTCGTGGCCGTACCACGACCAGGTGAGCGTCGCGGTGTACGCGGGTGCCGCCGCCACCGACACGCTCGACGGACGGATCGCGAGGAGCCGCGGTCTCGTGACCGAGCTCGGCAAGTTCCTCGACCCGCTTGCGGACAAGATCCTCGTCATCACGGTGCTGGCGGTCATGGTGAGCCAGAGCGTGGTGCCGTTCTGGGTGGTCGTCGTGATCTTCACGCGGGAGTTCGTCATCACCGGGCTGCGATTCGTCGCGGCGGGCCAGGGTGTCGTGGTGGGCGCGACCCCGTGGGGCAAGTCGAAAACGGTCACGCAGAACGTGATGATCGTGCTCCTCATCCTCGAGCAGCCCTACCCGGCGATCCACATCGCGGCCGAGGTGTTCGTCGTGCTCGCGGTCGTCGCGACCGTGTTGAGCGGCCTCGACTACCTCTGGCGCTACCGCCGCTTCGTGATCTGACGCGATGGGCGAGGGGACTGAGCCGGACCCACGAGCCGATGCCGAGGCGCCCGTGCTCGCCACGGCATTCCCCGAGGCAGCGACCCTCGGAGCGCGCCTGATCGAGCGACGGATGACCATCGCGGTGGCCGAGTCGTGCACCGGCGGTCTGCTCGGCGCGGCGCTCACCGCGACCCCGGGATCGTCCGCCTACGTGCGCGGCGGGATCATCGCCTACGGCAACGACGTCAAGGCGGTCCACCTCGGCGTCGGCAGGCACCTGCTGGCGACGCACGGCGCGGTGAGCGCGGAGGTCGCCATGGCGATGGCCATGGGCGCCTGCGAGCGCTTCAAGGCGACGATCGGCGCCGGCATCACGGGCGTCGCCGGGCCCGACGCAAGCGAGCAGAAGCCGCCTGGTCTGGTGTTCGTCGCGGTCGCGGGCCTGGGATCGGGGCAGGTGGTGCGGCTCAGCGGGGACCTCGGCCGCGAGGCCAACCGCGCAAGTGCCGTCCATACCGCGCTTCGACTGTGTCTCGAGTTCGTCGGACAGGCCCCCGGTGACGGCGAAGGGGGTTCGCCTGACGCGACCCCGGAGGGCTGACGATCGCCGTATGCCGCTCTGGCGAGATCAGAACTTCGGGCTTGTCACGTCCGCTCAAACGCTGTACAGTACAAATGTTCGCCCCACCGGACGAGCCCGGACCGCCGCCCGTCGCGGCGCCCCTCTGGCTTTTTCAGCCGCATCTCCAACCATTCCGACCACCCTTGGAGCACAGCGTTGACGAACACACTGACAGCAAGTCGTAGCATCGAGCCCGTCGTTGAAGTAAGCGGAAGGCGTTCTCGGGCGCCCCAAGACGAGAGGAGTGTGCCGGTGGCGACGGAGCGGGATCGGGCACTGGAGACAGCGCTCGGACAGATCGAGCGGGCTCACGGGAAGGGAGCGATCATGCGTCTCGGCGAGGTGCAGGCTCAACCCATCGACGTCATTCCGACGGGCGCGCTCACCCTGGACATCGCGCTCGGGGTCGGCGGTGTCCCGCGCGGACGCATCATCGAGATCTACGGCCCTGAGTCCTCGGGCAAGACCACCCTCACGCTGCACGTCATCGCCGAGGCCCAGAAGCGCGGCGGCGTCGCCGCGTTCATCGATGCCGAGCACGCGCTCGACCCGCAGTACGCTCAGCGCATCGGCGTGCGCACCGAGGAGCTGCTCATCTCGCAACCGGACACCGGGGAGCAGGCGCTCGAGATCGTCGAGGTGCTCGTTCGCAGCGGTGCGGTCGACGTCGTGGTCATCGACTCGGTCGCCGCGCTGGTGCCCAAGGCGGAGATCGACGGCGAGATGGGCGACAGCCACGTCGGCCTCCAGGCCCGGCTCATGTCGCAGGCGATGCGCAAGCTGACGGCCGCGATCAGCCGCTCGAACACGTCCGTCATCTTCATCAACCAGCTGCGCGAGAAGATCGGCGTGATGTTCGGCAACCCCGAGGTCACGAGCGGCGGTCGCGCGCTGAAGTTCTACGCCTCGGTGCGTATGGACATCCGCAAGATCGATTCGATCAAGCAGGGCCTCGACGTCGTCGGCAGCCGTGTCAAAGTCAAGGTTGTCAAGAACAAGGTGGCGCCGCCGTTCCGTGCGGCGGAGTTCGACATCCTGTTCAACGAAGGCATCTCATACGCGGGGAGCGTGCTCGACATGGGTATCGATGCCCACGTGATCGAGAAGGCCGGCGCATGGTTCTCCTACGGGGACATGCGTCTCGGGCAGGGTCGTGAGAATGTCCGCGACTTCCTGCGCGGCAATCCGGAGCTCCTCGAGGAGGTTGCGGTGAAAGTCCGTCTCTCACTCATGCCAACCCCGGTGGTGCTCGGCGATGCCGTCGTCGAGCTCAACGGCGAAGCACCATCGATCCCATCATCGGTCGCCTGACGCATCGCACCATCACGGGTGATGGACACTGCCGCAGCGCCTCCGGAGCCGGACAACGCGAACGCGGCTGAGAACACCGCGCTGCGCATCCTTCGTGGCGCGGGTCAGTCATCCGCGTCGCTGCAGCGCAAGTTGGAGCGGCGCGGATACAGCGGCGACGCCGCGGCAGAGGCCGTCCGCCGTTGCCGCGAGTCGGGCTACATCAACGACTCGGCGCTGGCGACCTCTGTCGCCGCGCGGCACCGCCGGTCGGGTCACGGTCGTGCCCGGGTCGCGGCGGATCTGAAGGCGCGGGGCGTTACCGAGGACATCATCGCTGAAGCGCTCGACGGCCAGCGCGACAGCGAGGAGGCTGCTGCCATGGCTGTTGCCCAGCAGTTGTGGCATCGCGCCGGTTCGCCGGACAGCCGCGACCGGAAGGCGCGCATGCGTGTTGCCGGAGCGCTGCAACGCCGCGGGTTCTCGTTGTCCCTCGTCATCCGGGTGATGCGCGGCCTGGAGTGAGTCACGCCGGCGAAACGGACGCGGCTGGCAGAGTCGTGGGATGAACTATGCACACCTCGGACGCTCCGGCCTCTCCGTCAGCCGGCTCTGCCTCGGCACCATGAACTTCGGCCCCGAGACCGACGAGCCCACGTCGCACGCGATCATGGATGCCGCGATCGACGCCGGCCTCAACTTCTTCGACACCGCCAACGTATACGGCTGGAAGAAAGGGGAGGGGCTCACCGAGCAGATCATCGGCCGGTGGTTCGCGCAGAATGGCGGCCGCCGGGACAAGGTGGTGATCGCCACCAAGCTCTACGGGTCGATGAGCGACTGGCCGAACGACACGTTCCTGTCCGCGCGGAACATCCGGCGCGCGTGCGAAGGATCGCTGCGGCGCCTCCAGACCGATCACATCGACCTGTACCAGATGCACCACGTCGACCGGAACACGACGTTCGACGAGATCTGGGAGGCGATGGAGGTGCTGGTCCAGCAGGGCAAGGTCATCTACGTCGGCTCGTCGAACTTCGCGGGCTGGACGATCGCACAGGCCCAGGAGGCGGCACGCGCACGGCACTTCCTCGGCCTCGTCAGCGAGCAGTGCCTCTACAACCTGGCCGAACGTCATGTCGAGGAAGAGGTGATCCCCGCGGCGATGCACTACGGCGTCGGGATCATCGCGTGGAGCCCGCTGTTCCGCGGTCTCCTCGGCGGCATCCTCGCCAAGCAGGTCGGTGGCGGCCGGTCGGCGTCGGAGCAGACGCAGAAGCTTCTCGAGACGCACCGCGACCGGGTGGAGCGGTACGAAGCGCTCTGCGCGAAGCTGGGTGAGCACCCGTCGGCCGTCGGGCTGGCGTGGTTGCTGCAGCAGCCCGGCGTGACAGCCCCGATCGTCGGACCGCGGACGCCCGAGCAGTTCCAGAGCAACCTCCACGCCCTGGACGTCGTGCTCGAGCCGGAGACCCTGGCCGCGCTTGACGCGATCTTCCCGGGGCCGGGAACGGCACCCGAGGCGTGGGCCTGGTAGGCGTCAGACCGCAGCGCCGGCGACCGGTGGGTGGCTGCGCGCGTAGCGCACCACCGGGCCGAGGGTGAGGAACGTCGCGGTGGAGAGCACCAGCCCGAGGATGATGAGACCGTCGACGCCCAGCCAGCGGGATGCGAGGCCGCCGACGATGGCGCCGACCGCCCCGCCCCCGGCGAGCGCGACCGTGTAGAAGGACATCAGCGCCGATCTGTCGGCGGCGAAGGTCTCGGAGCAATCGGCGAGATAGGTCACCGCGGCCGGACCGAAGCCTGCCAGCCAGAGGACCCCGCCGACCAGGAAGGGCGCGAGCAGGAGCATGCCAACGACCGGCAGATGGTTGATGGCGAACAGCGCGGCCATCGTGAGCCAGGCCCCGGGCACGGCTCGGCGCATGACCACGGCAGGACCGAGGCGTGACACCAACGGCGTCCACACCGCGATGCCGAGGAGGAAGACGACGATCCAGCCGATCAGGAAAAGGCCGATCACCCGCACGTCGAAGTGGTGCATCAGCGACTGTGTGGCCACGCTCTTGTGGCGGAGCAGAGCCGGGAGATTGGCAACGAAACCGCCGATCAGGGCGAACGACATGATCCATCCGGGGAGGAACGTCCGCATCGGGCCCGGACCGACGACGGCACGGAAGACGACGCGCAGCGAGTGCACGGGCAGCGGCGGAACCCGCGGCACGAAGACGAAGCAGACGAACGCCGCGAGCGCGTAGAGCCCCGCGAGCAGCAGGAACGCCCCGCGATGCAGGCCGAAGTACGCGACCGATCCCAGCCCGAAGCCCCCCGCATAGCCGATGAGCGTGGCAGCCTCGAATGCGCCGCTTGCACGAGCCCGTCCGCGACGGTTGCCGGTGGTCGCTGCCGCGACGGTCCCCAAGGCGACGGGGACGAACGCCGCGGCGCCGACGCCCTCGAGGAGCCGCGCGCCACCGAGCTGCGCCGGGCGCACGCCGAGGTACACGAGCAACACCGCCACCGCGCAGATGAGCGGCCCGGCGACGAGGTAGCGTCTGCGTCCGAAACGGTCGGCATTTCGCGCCAGGATCGGCGCGAAGACCATCTCGGTCACCGCCTGCGCCGCGCCGACGAGCCCGATATCGAAGCTGTTCGGCCGCCCCCCCGCAAGGTCGCTCAGGCGGAACTGCACCGCGACGCCCACACCGACAGCGCCGACGCGAAGCATGGCGCTCGCCACCAGAAGGGCTCCGATGGCGCGCGGACCCGTGTGTCGCAACTCATCCTCGTCGGGGATGTCGAGCACCCCGGGGACCTCCCGATCCGTCACCCGTCAAGGGTAGCTGCTGGCGGACGATTCATCGAAACATGCCAGGCATGCCCCCGGCTCGTACAATGTGAACGGTCTGCTGTGGTGAACGACCGGCCAATCGCGGGCCGGCCCCGACCGGAACAACGAGACGTTGTGGGTCTCGTCCCGGTCCCTTTCCCCACATCGGACATTCCCAGCAGGGCGCATCGCGCCCGACTTCCGAGGTTCCAGTCCCATCTCAATCGAGATCGTCGCCCTTATCGGGTTGGTGATTGTTGCAGCCGCGTTTGCGGCCGCAGCCGTTGTGTATGCGCGTCGAAGCGTTGCCCAGGTGCAGAGCAAGCACGACGCGGACGCCGAACGACGCCTCGACCAAGTGCGCGTCACCGAACAGGAAGCGAAATCCGTGCTCCTCGCCGCAAAAGAGGACGCGGCTCGACGGCGAGACGAGGCCGAGGCTGAAGTTCGCGAACGCCGGGCCGAGCTCGCGCGCCTCGAACAGCGCACCAACCAGCGCGAGGAGGGGCTCGAGCGCCGTCTCCGCGAGCTCGACTCCAACGAGCAACGGCTGACCCGGCGAGAGGCCGAGCTCGAGGTCCTCCGCCAGACTGTCGAGGATGAACGCGCGCTGATCACCGCCGAGCTGCAGCGCGTCGCCGCGCTGTCCGAGCAGGAGGCGCGCGCCGAGGTCGTGCGCAGCGTCGAGGGCGAGCTCGTCCCCGAGATCGCGGAGCTGATCCGTCAGGCGGTACAGCAGGTCCGCGAGGATGCCGCCGCGCAGAGCCGCGAGATCCTCATCGCGGCGATGCAGCGCCAGGCGTCGGAACAGAGCGGCGAGGCGTCCGTGAGCGTCGTGCACCTTCCGTCGGACGATCTCAAGGGCCGGATCATCGGACGTGAGGGCCGCAACATCCGCGCCCTCGAAGCGGCCACGGGTGTGGACGTCATCGTCGACGACACGCCCGAAGCGATCGTGCTCAGCTCCTTCGACCCGGTGCGTCGCGAGGTCGCCCGCGCGACGCTCGAGCGGCTGTTCACCGATGGGCGCATCCACCCGGCGCGCATCGAGGAGATGGTCGTCAAGGCGCGCAACGAGCTCGCCCAGCAGATCAAGCGAGACGGCGAGCAGGCCTGCCAGGACATCGGCCTCACCAACGTGCACCCGGAGCTCGCGCGCCTGCTCGGCACGCTCCGCTTCCGCAACTCGTACGGGCACAACGTCCTCGCCCACAGCCAGGACACCGCCGCGCTGGCCGGGATGATCGCGGCCGAGATCGGCTTCGACGAGCAGGTGGTCAAGGAGGCCGCGCTCTTCCACGACATCGGCAAGGCGGTCGAGCACGACGTCGACGGACCGCACGCGATCATCGGCGGCGAGATCCTTGCCCGCCTCGGCCGCCCTGCAGCGGTGGTGCAGGCGGTGCGCTCTCACCACTACGACGAGGAGCCGCGGTCATATGCCGCGGCGATCCTGATGACGGCCGATGCGATCAGCGCAGCGCGGCCCGGCGCTCGCCGGGAGGCGCTGGCGTCCACGATCAAGCGGCTCGAACGCATCGAGGCGATCGCCAACGAGTTCCACGGCGTCGAGCGGAGCTTCGCGGTGCTCGCCGGCAAGGAGCTGCGGGTGCTCGTCAAGCCCGACGAGGTCAGCGACGACGAGGCGCAGATCATGGCCCGCCAGATCGCCAAGCGCCTCCACGGCGAGGGGAGCTACAGCGGCAGGGTCAAAGTGGTCGTCCTTCGCGAAACCCGCAGCGTCGAGTACGCGAAGTAACGATTGCATCGCGCTTCCAGGTGCTCCGCGCAGCGAGAGGCGACAATCGCGCCCGATAATGTCCACGTCCTACTCATCGACTTCACATGACGCAGCAGGGGTAAACCCCCCTTTGGAAATCCTCAAAGTCTCAGCAACCAGCAAGCCGGTGGCGGTCGCCGGCGCGATCGCCGGTGTGGTGCGTACGCAGAAGCGCGTCGAGGTGCAGGCCATCGGCGCCGGTGCCATCAACCAGGCAATCAAGGCGATCGCCATCTCGCGCGGCTACGTCGCGCCCGGCGGTCTCGACCTCGTGTGCATCCCCTCGTTCATCGACATCTCGATCGATGGGGAGGAGCGGACGGGGATCCGCCTGGTCGTCGAAGTCCGCTGACCCCGAGGGGCACCCGATCGGGTCCCGGCACACTGGTAGGCTTCGTCGATGCCCACCCCGGTTCCGGTCCTGAGCGATTCCGCTCGTGGATTCCGGCCACTCCCGCTGATCGCGCGCCCGCCGCGACGCGAGCCGCAGATTCCGGTGCTCGGCCGGGCACCGCGCGTCCACCTCTGGCACATCGGATGTCAGATGAACGACGCCGACCGCGAGGAGCTCGCGGCGCAGCTCGCCGATATCGGCTGCATCCCGGAGACAGCGCTCGACGACTCCGACATCGCCGTTCTCATCACCTGCACGGTGCGGGCCAATGCGGAGCAGAAGGTCTTCGGCAAGTTCCGCGAGCTGATCCCCTGGAAGCGGGCACGTTCCGGGCGCGCGATCGCGCTCACCGGGTGCATGGCGGTGGAGCACGGCGAAGCGCTGCTCGGACGCCTCCCCGAGCTCGACTACGTCTTCGACGTGCGCGAGCCCGACGGATTCCTCGCCAAGCTTCAGGCGCTGCACGCTCCGAACCTCGACGGGCCGGTGATCGTGCCGGGCTCGGACCGCCTCAGCGCCTACGTTTCAGTCATGGGTGGCTGTAACGAGATGTGCACGTACTGCATCGTGCCGTTCGTGCGCGGGCGTGAGCTCAGCCGTCCGCTGCCAGAAGTTGTCGAGCACGTCGAGCGGCTCGTCGCGCAGGGGGTGCGCGAGGTGACTTTGCTCGGGCAGAACGTCAACTCGTATCACGACCAGGCACACCGCGCCCGACTCCCGGAGCTGCTCGCCGCGGTCGACGCGGTGCCCGGCCTGTGGCGCTTGCGCTTCCTGACATCGCACCCACGGAACGCGGTCCCCGACCTGTGGTCAGCGATGCGCGATCTGCCCAGCGTGTGCGAGCAGCTGCATCTCCCGGTCCAGGCGGGGGACAACGACCTGCTCCGGCGGATGCGCCGGCTGTATACCGTCGACGAGTACCGCGAGAAGATCGCCGCGGCCGTCCGCACGGTCGGCCCGCGGCTGGCGCTGAGCACCGACATCATCGTCGGCTTCTGCGGCGAGACGGACGCGGAGTTCGCGGCAACCGAGGCGCTCATGCGCGAGCTCCGGTTCGACACCGTGCACCTCGCCGCGTACTCGGTGCGGCCCGGCACGGCGGCGGCCCGGCGCGTCGACGACGTCCCCCGCGAGGAGAAGCGCGCCCGGCTCAACCACCTGCTCGCGGTGCAGCGTGAGGTCGCTGCCGAGCGCAACGCCGCATACGTCGGTCACGACGTCGAGGTCCTTGTCGAGGGGATCGCTGCCGACCGGCGTCCATATGGGCGGACTCGCGAGAACAAGGTGGCGTGGCTTCCCGAGGGGGCGGCGAGAGTGGGCGAGCTGCAGGCTGCTCGTGTGGCGGAGTCCAGCGCGTGGCAGCTGCAGGTCGAGCCGGTCGGCACGGCGGCGTGAGAACGAGCTCGAAGGCTCGGGCTCCGCACCTCGTCACAACGACACCGGAGGCGCCACGGCAGACGCTCGACCTGGCCACGGCGGGCGACACGCCCATCCTGCGCGAATACCGGGCCATCAAGGCAGACTTCCCGGACGCCATCGTCCTCGCCCGTCTCGGCGACTTCTTCGAGATGTTCGGACCCGACGCCGAGCAGGCGGCGCCCATCCTGGGTCTGGCGCTCACCGGCCGCGGCTTCGGCGCCGCAGGACGGCTGCCGATGTGCGGCTTCCCGCACCAGGCACTGCCACAGCAGGTCCGCAAGCTCCTCGACTCGGGGCATTCGGCCGCTGTCTGGGACCAGGTCGGTGAGGTGGTCGCGGGGAAGCTGGTCCGCCGAGCGGTGACACGGGTCCTGAGCCCCGGCATGGTCGTTGAGGCGGAGCTGCTGGAGAGCTCGTCGGTGTCACGGTGCGTCGGGGTGTTCGTCGACCACGGCAGGACCGGCATCGCAGCGTTCGATCCCAACACCCAGCACCTGGAGTTGCTCGAGGTCGCAGGCGGCGTGGACGGGGTCGCCCTCGGGGACGAGCTTGCCCGGCTCGACACGACGGAGGTGCTCGTGCCGGATGGCACCTCGGTCCCGTCGCCGTTCGGCGCCGGCGCGCGCGTCACGCCGCTGGCCCCCGCGCTCTTCGACCTCTCCCGCGCGGCGGAACGCCTCCGCGCCGCAACCGGCGCGATCTCGCTGGATGGCCTGGGTGTCGACGCCGTGCCGGCCGCGCTGCGCGCCGCGGGTGCGGTCCTCGCGTACTGCGAGCGCGCTCGCATCGTGATCAGCCCGGAGCTCCTGCGCATCCAGGTCAGCGCGAGCGACGGCGCGATGCGCCTCGACGCGCACACGCGCAGGAACCTCGAGCTGTTCACGCGGCTCGGGGGCAGCGGTTCCTCGCTCCTGCAGCTGCTCGATGCGACCCGGACGCCGATGGGCGTGCGATTGCTCCGCGCGCGACTGCACGAACCGCTCACCGCCGTGGGGGACATCACGCGACGGCTCGACTCGGTCACCACGCTGCGCGATGCGCGCGATGTTCGCCGGCGATTGCGCGAGGCGCTCGCGGGTGTGCGTGACCTCGAGCGCCTGGTCGCGCGCTGCGTGCAGGGCATCGCGACGCCGCGGGACCTCGGCTCCATCCGGGACACATGCGCAGCGCTCGACGCCACCGGCGCCGCCGTTCACGACATCAATGGCTCGCAGGAGCTCATCGAAGCCGCCGCCCACTGCGTCGCGCCACGCGGTCTGCGCGACCGTCTGCAGGAGCTGCTTGCGGACGAACTGCCCGCGACCGCCGCGGACGGCGGCGCGATCCGCCCGGGGGCCGACGTCGACCTCGACGCGCTGCGCACCTCGGGAAGCTCGGCGCGCTCCTACCTCGCGGCGCTCGAGTCGACGGAGCGCGAGCGTACCGGCATCCGTTCGCTCCGAGTCGGCTACAACCGCGTCTTCGGCTACTACATCGAGGTTCCCAACGCGCAGCGCGAGCGCGTTCCGGACGACTACGCGCGCAAGCAGACTCTCGCCGGGGCCGAACGCTTCGTCACCCCCGATCTCAAGGAGCACGAGGCGATCGTGCTGCATGCCCGGGACCGAGCCGTCGCCCGCGAGGTGGAGCTCCTCGCCGAAGCGACGGCACTCGTTGCCGGTGAGGCGCGAGCGCTGGCGGACGCGGCGGCCGGCGTGGCGATACTCGATGTCACGCAGTCGCTCGCAACCGTTGCCGAGGAGCAGCACTGGGTGCGGCCGTCAGTGGACATGTCGACGGTACTGCGGATCGTCGGCGGCCGTCACCCGCTCGTGGAGCGCACGCTGGGGCCGGGACGCTTCGTGCCCAACGACCTGGCGCTGGATGACGGGGCTCGCATCGTCGTCCTCACCGGCCCGAACATGGCCGGCAAGTCGACATATCTGCGCCAGACCGCGAGCATCGTGCTCCTCGCGCAGATCGGCTCGTACGTCCCCGCCGAGGAGGCCACGATCGGCGTGTGCGATCGCATCTTCACGCGCATCGGCGCCCACGACGATCTCAGCGGCGGCCTCTCGACGTTCATGGTGGAGATGGCAGAAACTGCCGCGATCCTGCGTCAGGCGAGCTCGCGGAGCCTCGTGATCCTCGACGAGATCGGCCGTGGCACCTCGACGTACGACGGCGTGAGCATCGCGCAGGCAGTCGTCGAGTACCTCCACGACGCCCCGCAGCTGAACTGCCGCACGCTCTTTGCGACGCACTTCCACGAGCTCACGGTCCTTGCGGGACAGCTCCCGAGGGTGCGCAACGCGCGTGTCGAGGTCGTCGAGGACGGAGCGGACATCACGTTCCTCCATCGCATCGTTCCCGGGGGCGCGGATCGTTCGTACGGAGTCCACGTGGCCCGTCTTGCCGGAATTCCGGGCGGCGTCGTGGTGCGCGCTCGCCAGCTGCTCGCCGAACAGGAGCGTGCGAGGCCGCTCGCCGGCGGCGGAGGGCACGGGTCCGATCAGCTCACGCTGCCGATGGCTTCGCCAGGACCGCATCCGGTGATGAGCGAGCTCGCATCGCTCGACCTCGACGCCATGACTCCGATCGCGGCGTTGAACAAGCTGGTCGAGCTCCATGGACGAGCGGTCCGATGATCACGAGCGCACCGATACACCGTTTGCCGCAGGTCGTCGCCGATGCGATCGCGGCGGGGGAGGTGATCGAGCGGCCTGCGTCGGTGGTGAAGGAGCTCGTGGAGAACGCGCTCGACGCCGGCGCGACGCGTATCGACATCAGCATCGAGGGAGGTGGGCTTGTCCGCATCGCGGTGGTCGATGACGGCTCGGGAATCGCGGCGGCAGACCTGGAGCTCGCGGTCGAGCGACACGCGACCTCGAAAATCGCGGAGGCATCGGACATCGCGCGCGTCGGCAGCCTGGGGTTTCGCGGCGAGGCGCTTGCGAGCATCGCGGCCGTCTCGGACCTGCGCCTGACCACGCGGACGGCGGCATCCGCCGGCGCCGCGACGCTGCGGATACGCGACGGCGTCCTCCTGGAGCGCGGCGTTGCCGCGAGCGCGGCCGGCACGCAGGTCGAGGTGCACGAGCTCTTCGCAAGCGCCCCGGCGCGGCTTCGCTTCCTGAAGTCCGTGGCGACTGAGGCGGCCGCCGCGGTCCGCGTCGCTGCCGATCTCGCGGTCAGTCATCCTGAGGTGTCGTTCACCTGCAGGACCGACGGACGCGTCGTGGTGCGCACCCCCGGCGGTTCGCTGCGCGATGCGATCCGCGCAACGATCGGCACCCGTGCGGAGCGTGAGCTGCTTGCCGTCGACGCCCCCGGAGCGATCGCCGTCAGCGGCGCGATCTCGTCACCGCACGCACATCGCGCGTCGCGAAGCGGCCTGATCCTCATCGTCAATCGACGCCGCGTGCACAACCGAGCGCTGCTCGCGGCGATTGACGAGTCGTATCGCGGGCTCATCCCGGGCGGACGCCACGGGTTTGGCGTTGTGTGCGTCGACGTGGCGCCGGAGACCCTCGATGTCAACGTGCATCCCGCCAAGCGCGAGGTCCGCTTCAGCGATGAGCGCGCCGTGTTCACCGCCGTGCAGCGGGCCTGCTGGGCAGCCCTGCGTGCCGCCCCTGCACTCGGCGCGGGCGGCGAGATCCCGAACGCCTTCGGCCGGCGCCTTGCGCCCGATGCGCCGGCGCTCGGGCTGCATGGGCTCGAGTTCCGGGATGGCGAAGGCGTCGTCGAGATCGTCGGACGCTCAGAGGCACAGCCATATGGGTTCGGCACGCACGATCGCGGTGCTCCGGCCGTTCCCGCCGGGAGCGCGACCGAGGACGGCGACGACGCGCTCGCGAGGCTGCCCGCGATGTCGGCGCTCGGGCAGGCCGGGAGCGGCTTCGTCGTTGCAACCGCGGGGGACTCCGTCGTGCTGGTGGACCCGCACGCCGCGCACGAGAAGATCCTCTACGCGGAGCTTCGCGAACACTGGAGCCGGCAGGGTTCGCAGCCCGCCGGATCGCAGATGCTGCTCATGCCCGTGGTGGTCGAATGCGGCGCGGATGCGGCCGCGCGAGTTGCGGACGAACATGACTTCTTCTCGCGCTGTGGCTTCAGCATCGAGCAGTTCGGTCCGTCGACGGTGCGCTGCACCGCCATCCCGGTCACCGCCGCGGGTGCCGACCCCGACCGGCTCGTCGCCGAGCTGCTCGAGCGTCTCGACCGGCCCGGCGCCGGACGCGACGAGCGCAACCACCGCCTGGCCGCCCTCGTCGCCTGCCACTCCGCGGTGCGCTTCGGCGATCGGCTCGACATCGATGCCCAGCAGCGGATCCTCGACCGCCTGGTGGCGACTCCGGGCGGCACCACCTGCCCGCACGGGCGCCCCTCGGTGGTCATCCTCAGCGACCCGGTGCTGCGCCGCGCGTTCCGACGCCCCGCGCGGTGACCAGCCCGCTCCTCGTGATCGTCGGGCCCACCTGCACCGGCAAGACGGCGCTCGCGGTGGCGGCGGCCCGGGCGCTTGCCCCGGCGGAGATCCTCAATGCCGACTCGAGGCAGGTTCGGCGCGGCCTGACCGTTGGGACGTGCGCGCCGACCGCCCGCGAGCTCAAGGGCGTCCGATGCCAGCTGCTCGACCTCTGCGACCCCGACGCGCCGTTCACCGTCGCGGACTGGCTGACCGCGGCCCGTCGCTGCCTCGAGCGGCTCGACCGCGCCGGAACCCGCGCGGTGGTCTGCGGCGGCACGGGCCTGTACGTCACCGCGCTCGTCGACGGCTTCGACCTCACCGGCGCTGCGCCCGACCCTGAGCGGCGCGCGGAGCGCACGCAGGCGGCATCCACACCCGTGGGGCTCGAGTCGCTGGTACGAGAGCTGCAGGCTCGTGACCCTGAGGGTGCGGCGACAATCGATCGGCGCAACCCTCGCCGCGTGATCCGCGCCCTCGAGATTCTCGACGCCAGGGGCGGGTCGCTGCGAACCGCTCAGCGCCGCATCGCCGCTCGCGACGCGGTGATGATCGGGCTTGACGTCGCGCGCCCCCTTCACGCGCAGTGGATCGAACGCCGCACCGCCGCGATGTTCGAGGGTGGCGGGATCCAGGCCGAGGTCCGGAGCCTCCTCGACGCAGGGCTCGACCGCACCGCGGTGGCGAGGTGCGGCATCGGTTACGCCGAAGCGCTCGACCTGATCGAGGGACGGTCGGGCGCCGAGGCGGCGATCCAGGCGGCCATACGCCGGACGCTGCGCTACGCGAGAGCGCAGCGGACGTGGTTTCGCCGCGACGCGCGCATCCGCTGGCTCCGGCTCGATCTCATGAGCCCCGATGAGCTCCTCGCCGAGACGCTCTGCCTCGTCGCCGCCCCGCAGACCTGATTTCATGCCAGAACATCCGTTTGCATTTTTGACCATCCCGTGCTACATTCCGGGGCGCCCAAGCTGGCTGGAGGAAGTTTCAAACCAATGCCTGACTCCCTGAATCCGCGGCAGCGTCAAATCCTCGACTTTCTACGAGATCACAGCCGCGATCATTCCTATCCGCCGACCGTCCGAGAGATCGGTCGCGCAGTGGGTCTCAGCTCGTCATCGACGGTGCAGAACCACCTGAACACGCTGGAGACCCGCGGGTACATCACTCGGGACCCAGCGAAGTCCCGCACCGTGGAGATCGTCGACGCGCAGGAGTCCCGCGTGCCGAGCAACATCGTCAACCTCCCGCTCGTCGGCCGCGTCGCGGCCGGCACGCCGGTCCTGGCCGTCGAGAACGTCGAGGAGCACCTCAGCGTCGGCACGGAGATCGCGGGCGGCGACGACTCGTACGCGCTCACGGTTCACGGCGAGAGCATGATCGACGCCGGCATCCACGACGGCGACATCGTCGTCGTCCGCCCCCGGCGCGATGCCGCAAACGGCACGATCGTCGTCGCTCGCATCGAGAACGAGACCACCGGCGAGAGCGAGGTCACGGTCAAGCGCTTCTTTCGCGAATCCGGTCGTGTGCGCCTGCAGCCGGAGAACGTGACCATGGAGCCGATCTACGCGAAGGACGTGACCCTCGAAGGGGTCGTCGTCGCGGTCATCCGCCTCCTGAAGTAAGCCTCGTCGCACCGGCCCGCTCATCGGTCCGGCACGTCGGTCTCAGCCTTGCGGACCGCTCCCGATGTTCTCGAGCGTGAGGCGAGGAAGCGATCCGAGATACGCATCGAGCGCAGCCGCGAGCTCGGAGCTGGCCTGCCCGTGCACGGTCACGCGGGTCCCCCCCATGTCGTCGGCCACGGCGCTGATCGCGAGATCAGGACGGTTGTCGAGCAGCAGGGGCACCGCCGGCAGCAATGCCAGCGGCAGCAGGATGATGAGCACGGGCGTCACCGCGGTGAGGATGAGCACCGCCAGCACGATCGCAAGCCCAAGCAGAACCGCCACGTCGCCGCCGTACCTGCGCCGCTGCTGCGGCCGCAGGACCAGGTAGTTCGGTCCGCGCTCGGCCACGGCGATGCCGGGCATGCGTCGGGCGGCGAACTCGCCGAGCACGTCGGCGGGCGGCTTACCGGTCCGCAACGAGAACTGATAGGCACGAGTCCGCAGGCGAGTCAGCGATGCGCGCATTGGGTTTCCCATTTGTACCGCGTCGCGACAGCCACGCGTGACGTGCGATAGCCTTGGTACGGTGATGGCACGCCCGCCGGCATCCTCGCTGAACCTCGATCCGCTGCTGCTGGGTGTGGTCATCGTGATCGTGGGCGGCTGGCTGTGGCTCGCCCGGCGAGGCACGCAGCCCCTCGGCAGCGGGCGCCGATCCGCATTCGCCGTGGCCGTCCTGCTGCTGGTTGCCGTCTGGATCACGCCGCTGGCGACGCTCGCGCAGCACTACCTGCTGGCGGCGCATCTGATCCAGGTGCTCATCGTCATGGGACCCGTCGCGGCGATGCTCCTGCTCTCGCTGCCTCCGGACGTCCGGATCGCGCGGAACTCCGTCCCAGGGCTCATCCGCCTGGCCGTCCACCCTGTGGTTGCGATCATCGCGCTCAACGCCACCTTCATCGCGTGGCATATCTCGCCCACGTACGACGCCGCGCTTGCCAGCTGGTGGCTCTACGACCTCATGGAGGCGAGCCTTCTGCTGGTCTCGCTCTTGTTCTGGTGGCCGATCGTCAGCCCGTGTTCGGCCCCGGGGCAACGCGTCTCGGGTTTCGCCAAGCTCGGGTACATCGTGCTCGCGACCATCCCGCAGACCTTCGGCGGGCTGCTTGTGGCGCTGGCGAGTCATGTGCTCTACGCGGGGTACGGCGATGGGCCACGCCTCGTCGGGCTCGATCCGATAACGGATCAGCAGATCGCCGGAGCGAGCATCGCGCTCGTCAGCAAGATCGCGTTGCTGTTCGCGTTCTTCGTGGTCTTCATGAACCTCCTCAACGCAGACGGCGACGCTCGCGAGGAGGACGGCGGCGGCGGTGGCGGGGGAGGCTCGAATCCTCGGGTCGACGCGCCGACACCACGGCCTTCGGGCATCCCGCGCTGGCTCGACGACGTCGGCGACGGACGGACGACCGACGAGCCCGCCGTGGTTCCGCGGCCGGTCAGGGTGCCGGTAGGGTCAGGGTCTCGCCCGGCCTGAGAGCAGCGCTCTCGAGATGGTTGGCGGATTCGATCTCCGAGATCGCCTGCTCGACGCTGGTGCCGGGGTAGTGGGCTTCCGCGATCCCCCACAGCGTCTGCCCGGCCTGTACGACCACGCGGTCAGTGTGGCTCGGAGCGCCTGCATACGCGACGCCACCGACGACCACGAGCCCGCCGGCCACCGTGGCCAGGACGATGGCGAGCCGAGCCGGGAGGCTGCGACGCTGTGGGTGGTTGGAGTAGCGGTGAGGTCCGAGTGTGTCCTGGATCATGTTCCTGCACCGAACGGATGTTCCATACCACGACGATACAGGGAACGGATGTTCGAGTCAAGGACCGGTCGTCACGACCACGGCAACGATCGCCACGGCGACGATCGCCACGGCGCCGAAGGGACCCTTTCGACCGAAGTGCCAACTAGGTCGCAGGCTGAAGCCACCGCTCCGCATCGCGCCGGAATCTTCCGACGTATGCGGCGCCCCACAGCACGCGCTGCCGGTGGAAGGTCACGGTCTTCGCACCGAGGTCGACCAGTACCGGGAACTCGAACGATGACCAGTGCTTCGGCGGCGGTGTGGCTTCCACCGCAGCGATCAAGCCTGGGTCCGCGTGCGGAACCGCCGTCACGGCGAAGCACACCCCGGAAGACCCGAGACCGCGACCACCACCGGTGCGCTGCACCGCCGCCTGGAAGCACGCGGCAGAGAATGCGGTGAAGTGGGCTGCGTCGACCGAGGTGTCGAGCCGAACGATCACGAACGTCGACACCGTGCTGAACATGCTCGCCTGAAAGTCCCGCCGCCCCGCCCAGATGCCCGCCATCCCGCCATCGACCGCGACGTTGGGCGTGACCTCGAAGCCGTCCGACACGAGGCGCTCCGATACAGTCGCCACGTACTGCTGAGGATCGGACATCGCCGCA
>Ga0307374_10000791_pt1 | contig 59281 bp, 54 predicted proteins | sample OX3MG_FD_202532 | JGI IMG/M metagenome (GOLD analysis project Ga0307374, IMG submission 202532) | Soil microbial communities from Risofladan, Vaasa, Finland - OX-3 | ecosystem: Environmental > Terrestrial > Soil > Coastal area > Acid sulfate soil | place: Finland: Risofladan, Vaasa | collected... | reverse complement strand
CTTCATTGGCCACGACGAACGCGACCCGCATGCCGACCAACTCGTCAATCACAAGCATCACCACCTATGCGGGCGATACCCCCCCTGCCAGCTGGCCAAACGTACCGGCGCGAGATGTCACCCAACTGACATGCCCCGTCGCGGTCCACAAGGGCGAAAACGACGCCGCCTACCCTCTTTGGGAGTGCCGTCTCCGCGTATGACCCGTATCGCAGGTCCGGCCGGGCGAACCGGGTCGGGTCAGTGGGTGCTCGGGGTCGTCGCAGCTGGTGTGCTCAGTGTCGCCGTCGCCGTCGGCGTCGGCGGTTGCGGGGGCCAGGCGCCGGCGTCCTCGCAGCGGACGTTGCCGACGACCACAACCTCGACGTCCACCACAGTGCCGCCGCCGCCGGCGACGACCACCACGGTCGACCCAGGGCTGTTGCCGCAGACATCCGACGAGCCGTCGTTCGGCGCGCCCCTGAAGGCGACGATGGACACTCTCTGGGGGGCGATCGTGGCGGACTCGCCCGATCAGGCCACGTCGGTCTTCTTCCCTCGGACGGCCTACGACAAAATGAAGACCGGTCTCTTGCCCAACCCCGACGCGGACTACAGCAGCCGGCTCCTCGCCTTCTTCCGCCTGGACATCGCCGCCTACCACCAACTCCTGACCAGCACCGGCGACGCCAGCACCACGACCCTGGTCTCGGTGTCGGCGCAGCCCTCGTATGCGGCCTACATCGGGCCGGGTCACTGCGAGAACCTGATCGGCTACTGGCACGAGCCGGGCGTGCGCATCGTCTACCAGCAGGGCTCGGTGGTGCGCTCCTTCGCGGTCGACTCGCTCATCTCGTGGCGCGGCGTCTGGTACGTGGTCCATCTCGGGCCCAATCCGCGCCCGAGCGATGTCGGCACGGTCGATCAGCCGGCGACGGGGCCGGGGACGCCGGGACCCCCGGGAGGGTGCTGAGCGCCCGGACCGTCCGTGGCCCTCGGCCCGGTCAGCTGTCGGTCAGCTGTCAGTCAGTGGTCAGCCGGGCGGCGCGGCTCCAGCCGGCGGGGAGATCGTCCCGTTGGCGAGAATGGTGGCGGCGTCGGGGCCGAAGTCGGCGGCCGAGAGGTGGTTGACGAAGGTGGCTGCGGTGCCGGAGGGATCCACGGACGGTCGTCCGGCGGCGGTCAGGACCACTGAAATGAATTGCCCGCTCACGAATCCGGTATTCGGATCAAGCGTCACCTTCAGGATGCCCGAGAGGTCGAGGTCGCCGCTCGCCGAGTAGTCGTTGTACGAGGCGAAGTCACCCATGCTGTAGTCGATCAGGTGGCGGTTGTAGAACTCCATGCCCCGCAGCACATGGGGCCCGCTCGCTATGACCAGGTCGGCCCCGTCGTCAATCGCCGCATGGGCGAAGGCCTTGGCGTTGCCCCGGTCCTCGCCGACATATGTCTCTTCGGCCCCGGTGACGTGGTCGGCCGCGCTGCCCTCGGCCCCGGCGTGCATGTAGACCACGACGAGGTCGGCTTCCGACCGGGCCTGGGCGATCAACCCCTTGGCGGTGGCGAAGTCGAGCATGTTGTTGACGTTGGAGTAGGGGGCGAAGGCCACGAAGGCCACCCTGGTGGTCCCGACCGTGACGATGCCGATCTCTCCGGGGAGACCCGTCTGGGTGATGCCGGCGAGTTGGAGCGCGGCACTCGTGTCGGCCACTCCCTGGGCACCGAAATCATGGGAGTGGTTGTTGGCCGAGTTGAGCACCGTGAAGCCGGCTTGCTTCAGCACTGCCGCGTAGGTCGGTGGCGTGCGGAACGCGAAGCAGTCGGTGGAGGTGGCCGCGCATTTGGAGCCTGTCGCGTCGGTCAGCGTCCCCTCCAGGTTGCCGAAGACGACCTGCGCACTCAAGGCCGACTCGACGGGTTGGAGGTAGAGGGAGGGGTCGGGTGGCAGGTCCGGCGTGTCGCCCAGCTCGGTGTCACCTACCGCAGCGATCGTGACCGGGTTCTTGGGTGGGGTGGTCGTCGTGAGGGGGATCGTCGTGGTGGGCCGGTCTCGTTGGGATGCGCCGGCCCCGGCGCGGTGGGTGGGTGCTCGGGTCAACAGCAGGCCCGCGGCAGCCCCTCCGGCAGCGAGGACCACCGTCGCCCCAAGGACAACCGCCCAGCGTGGGACCCGTTGGGCGCGGCGGTGTTGGGCGTGGTTCGGGGTCATGGTCGTTGCCTGGTACTCACCATGGTTGCTGAACCTGTCCCGGTGTCGGGATGTACAACGCGAAGAAGTCCTTGGTGCTCGAGTACAGGAAACGGGTCGATACCTGGTTGGGATTGGGCACGAAGAGCGATGGCGACACCGCGCCCGGGCCGGCGTAGGTGACGAAGATGGGCCACTCGGGGTTGATGTCGAGCTGCATCGCCCGCACAGCGCCGAGCTGCACGAGGATTTTGGCCAGGCTGAGCGCGGTCTGCGCCGGGGCGGCGACGTACATGAGGTTGCCGTGTGCATCAATGCCGAGGCCGGTCCGCCAGACGGCGAGGGCGCCGTGGAGGGTCACGCCCCAGTCGCTCGGGATGCCCGCCGTCGGGGTGGGCGCGCCGGCGTCCACCAGCAACGGGAGGTTCTGTCGGGCCATCACCACCTCGGCCCCCGGCGTCGGGCCGCCCTCCCAGTCCATGAGCGCCACCTGGCCGTTCGTGTAGGTGACGACGGTGGCGAGGCCGTTCACCATGGGGAAGTAGAGGGTGCCATGCACGTAGAAGCCCGCGGCCGAGTCCTTCTCGTAGAAGCCGGAGTTGAAGGTGGCGAGCAGGCTCTGCCGTGCGGTCACCGGAACCTCCTCGGGCCCCCGGTCGAGGGCGGACGGCCCCGGGCCCTCATAGCCGGGGTACAGCGCGAGTTGTGTGTTCGCCGACCGGACCCAGGCGGCGTACGCCACGATTGATGGCTGGGTCGGATCGGTCCGGAACGTCGTGGTGAGGACGGAGGGGGGCTGGGGGCTCCAGGGCTCCGGATTGCTCCATTGCCCCTCGCCGGCGAGGGGAGGGGCAATCACCGGGGCGACGGCGGGCGGCATGTACGGCGGCGGGGTGGTCGTGGTGGCCGGCACCGTCGTCGTGGTCGTCGAGGTCGTCGGCGTGCCCGATGGTGAGCCCGGGCTCTTGGAGCCGCTCAGGGCGTTGACGCTCAGAAAGGCGGCCAGGGCAATCACCAGCGCGCCGGCGAGGGAGAAAGCCAGGCGTTGTCGTGAGCGTCGGGCCCGCACCTGGCGCCGGGCGGCCCTGGGAGGTGGCTCCGCGTCGGTCACGTCGGGGGCACGGAGCTTAGGTGCATGACAACCATTGTCGTCGCCCGGATCGACCGGGGCGGACCATCGGCGCCGCCGACCGGCGAGAACGCCCAAACGAACGCTGGCCGACCCCGCCGGGGCCTCAACTGGGGCGGGATACACTGGTGCGTAATCCGACAGCGATCGAGCGAACGGAGAAACGCGTGCCCGCAACCGTTGTGGTCGGGACCCAGTGGGGTGACGAGGGCAAGGGCAAGCTCACCGACCTTCTCGCCCGCGAAATGGACATGGTGGTGCGCTACCAGGGCGGCCACAACGCCGGGCACCGGATCGTGGTCAACGGCGAGGCCTTCGCGCTGCAGCTCGTCCCGAGCGGCATCCTGTACGAGCACATCACGCCGATGATCGGCAACGGCGTGGTGGTCGACCCAGCCGTGCTGCTGTCCGAGCTCGACGCCCTGGCCGAGCGGGGGGTGGACATTTCCCGCATGGTGGTGAGCGGTAACGCGCACCTGATCATGCCGTACCACCAGGAGCTGGACCGGGTGACCGAGCGCTTCTTAGGCAAGAACGCCCTGGGCACCACCAAGCGGGGCATCGGCCCTGCGTACGCGGACAAGGCAACCCGCGTGGGCCTCCGCGTGCAGGACCTCTTCGACCCCAAGATCTTTCGCCAGAAGCTCGACGTCGCCATCAAGGAGAAGAACGCGATCCTGGCCAAGGTCTACAACCGGCTTCCCTTGTCCGCCGGTGACATCGCGGACCGGTACCTCGACGAGTACGCCCCGCGCATAGCGCCCATGGTCGGCGACACGGTCGGGCTGGTCCACGAGGCGATCGATGCCGGCCGCAACGTCCTCCTGGAGGGCGCGCAGGCCACCTTCCTCGACCTCGACCACGGGACGTACCCCTTCGTGACCTCGTCGAACCCGGTGGCCGGCGGAGCCTGCACCGGCTCGGGCCTCGGTCCCCGCGACATCGACCGCGTCGTCGGCATTGCCAAGGCCTATGTGACGAGGGTGGGGGCGGGACCGTTCCCGACGGAGCAGGACAACGACACCGGTGACCTCCTGGTGGAGCGGGGCCATGAGTTCGGCACCAATACGGGCCGCCGTCGCCGTTGCGGGTGGTTCGACGCCGTCATGCTGCGCCAGGCCGTGCGCCTCAACTCCATGACCGAGGTGGCCCTCACCAAGCTCGATGTGCTCGACACCTTCGAGAAGGTCAAGGTCTGCGTGGCCTACGAGGCCGACGGCGAGCGCTACACGCATCTGCCCTACCACCAGTCGACCTTCCACAACGTGAAGCCGGTCTACGAGGAGTTCCCGGGGTGGTGCACCGATCTGACGGCCGCCACCTCGCCGCAGGACATGCCCGAGGCGGCACGCAACTACGTGGACTTCCTGTCCCAGCAGATCGGCGTGCCGGTACGCCTCGTCGGCGTGGGTCCCGGCCGCGAGCAGTTCGTCTCCTTCGCCGCGGCGTGAGGGTCTGCGTCGTCGGCAGCGGAGGGCGCGAGCACGCGCTCGCCCACGCTCTGGCCCGCACGGCCGAGGTGGTGGTCACTCCCGGCAACCCCGGGATGGCCGACCCGATTGAGACCACGGACACGCCGGTGGAGGACATTCCCGCCGACCTGGTGGTCATCGGTCCCGAGGCGCCGCTGGTCGACGGGCTGGCCGACCGCCTGCGGGCCGACGGCCGGGTGGTCTTCGGCCCCGGGTCCGACGGCGCCCTGCTGGAAGGCTCCAAGGCCTTCATGAAGGAGGTGCTGGCCGACGCGGGCGTCCCGACGGCCCGCTTTGCCGCCTTCGACGCCCACCAGGTCGATTCTGCGCTGGCCTTCCTGGAGACGATGCCCGGGCCGTGGGTGGTCAAGACCGACGGCCTGGCCGCGGGCAAGGGCGTGCTCGTGGCGGACACGTTGAAGGGTGCGCAGGCCGATGTGAAGGCCAAATTGTCCGGTACGGCGTTCGGCGAGGCCGGCCGCAACATCGTCATAGAGGAGGCGCTCGAGGGCGAGGAGTGCTCCCTCCTGGTGCTCTGCGACGGGACGCGGGCCGTGCCGCTGCTGCCCGCGCAGGACTTCAAGCGGGTGCGCGACGGTGACCGCGGGGCCAACACCGGTGGCATGGGCTCGTACGCCCCCATGCCCCAGGTGCGCGCCTCGCTGGTCGACGAGTGCATGGACCGCGCCGTGGAGCCGCTGCTCGCCGCGCTCCGGGCGCGGGGCATCGACTACCGCGGGGTGCTCTACGCCGGGTTGATGCTGGGCACCGACGGCCCCAAAGTCATTGAGTACAACGTGCGCTTCGGCGATCCCGAGGCGCAGGCGGTCCTGCCGCTGCTGTCCTGCGACGCGGCCGAACTCTTCATGGCGGTGGCGACGGGCCACCTCGACGAGGTGCGACCCCCGACCTTCCTGCCGCGATCGTCGGTCTGCGTCGTCATGGCCTCGCAGGGGTATCCCGAGCGTCCGCGCACGGGTGACACCATTGATGGGTTGGACAGTGCGGGGAAGCTGATGGCGCCGGTGGAGGACGTCACCGTCTTCCACGCCGGCACGAGCCGCGTGGGGAACGGGCCGTTCCGCACCGCGGGCGGGCGCGTGCTCGACGTCACCGCCGTGGCCCCCACCCTGGAGCAGGCGCGGGCGCGGGCCTACGAGGCGGTGGGCACCATCGACTTCGACGGCATGCTCGTGCGATCCGACATCGCGTCGTTGGCTGTGGCGCGGGCCAAGGTCCGGGAGAAGGAGCGGGCCGGATGATCCCGCGCTACTCGCCCCCTGACATGGCGGCCCTCTTCAGCGATACGGCCCGCTTCGCCCTCTGGCTCGAAGTCGAGTTGTTGGCCACCGAGGCCCAGGCCGCCGCCGGGGTCGTGCCGGCCGAGGACGCGGCCACCTGCCGGGCCAAGGCGCCGACCGTCGACGACGTCTTCGTGGCGGACGTGCTGGAACGGGAGAAGGTCACCGATCACGACGTGGCCGCCTTCGTCGATGTCGTGCAGGAGCGCATCGGCGCCCCCGCCGGTTCGTACATCCACTTCGGGCTCACGTCCTCCGACGTGGTCGACACCGCGCTGTGCGCCACGCTCACCCGGGCGGCCGACCTGTTGCTGGCCGACCTCGACGCGTTCATTGACGCGCTGCGGGCCCGGGCACTGGAGCTGCTCGACGTTCCCGTCACCGGGCGCACCCACGGCATGCACGCCGAACCCACAACCTTCGGGGCCAAGTTCGCGCTGTGGGCGCTGCAAGCCGACCGCGACCGCCGGCGCCTGCGGGAGGCCCGTGCCGCGGTGGCTGTGGGCAAGCTCTCGGGCGCGGTGGGGACGTACTCGAACATAGACCCGGCGGTCGAGGCCCAGGTGTGCGCCGCCCTCGGGCTGGTGCCCGTCCCGGCCACGCAGGTCATCGCCCGAGACCGCCACGCCGAGTACCTCTACGCGTGCGCGGCCATCGGGTCGACCATTGAACTCATGTGCACCGAGGTGCGCCACCTCGCCCGGAGCGAGCTCGGTGAGGCGGAGGAACCGTTCGGTGCCGGCCAGAAGGGCAGCTCGGCCATGCCGCACAAGCGCAACCCCATTCTGTCTGAGCGTCTATGCGGGCTGGCCCGCCTGTTGCGGGGCTATCTCGGCGCCGGGCTGGAGGACGTGGCCCTCTGGCACGAGCGAGACATTTCGCACTCCTCGGTCGAGCGGGTCGCGCTGCCCGACGCCTCGTTGCTCACCTGCTACATGCTGCGCAAGGCGACCGGGCTCGCGTCGGGACTCGTGGTCCATGCGGACAGGGCCCTCGACAACTTGACCAACGGCAGCTTCGGCCTGGTGTTCAGCCAGTCCGTGCTGCTGGCGCTCGTTTCGGGTGGCAAGACGCGGGACGAGGCGTACCGCTTGGTGCAGCGTGACGCCCGGGCCGCCTGGGCCGAGCGACGTCCGTTCCGCGACATCCTCGAGGCCGATCCCGAGGTCACCCTCTCGGCGGACCAGCTGGACGACGCCTTCGACCTAGCGCGCACGCTGCGCCACACCGACCGCTTCGCAGGCGCCCTCAAGGCGCTCGGGACTCCCGGGGCCGCCGGATCGTGAGCGTCGACCTACCTCTGCAGCCGATCTACTCGGGCAAGGTGCGCGAGCTGTACGACGCGGGGGACGACCGCCTGATCATGGTGGCTTCCGACCGCGTCAGTGCCTTCGACGTGATCATGGCCGAGCCCATTGCCAACAAGGGGCGTGTGCTCACGGCGATGACCTGCTTCTGGTGCGACCTCATGGCCGACGTGGTGCCCGGCACGCTGCTAGCGGTGGATTCGGCCGCCATGGCGGCGTCACTGCCGGGCGTGGCGCTCCCGCCCGAGTGGGCGGGCCGGGCGATGCTCGTGCGGCGAGCGGACATGCTGAAGCTCGAGTGCATTGTGCGGGGTTATTTGGCCGGGCAGGCCTTCGAGGAATACGAGAAGTCCGGCACGGTGCACGGGACGGCCATGCCGGCCGGCCTGCAGATCGGTTCGCGTCTAACGGAGCCGATCTTCACGCCGTCGACCAAGGCGGAGGCCGGCCACGACATCAACATCGATTTCGCCGCCGCCGTCGACCTGGTGGGCGCCGAGGCGGCGACCGAGGCACGGGACATCTGCCTGGAGCTCTACCGGCGCGCCGCGGCACGGGCGGCCGAGGCCGGGTTCATCCTGGCCGACACCAAGTTCGAGCTCGGCTACGTCGACGGCCGTCTCTCCCTGTGCGACGAGGTCTGCACGCCGGACTCCTCCCGGCTGTGGCCCGCCGACGAGGTGGTTCCCGGGACGACGCCTCCCGCCTTCGACAAGCAGCCCCTGCGCGACTGGCTCGCCGCGCAGCCGTGGGACCGCTCGCCACCTCCTCCCGCCCTCCCGAGTGCGGTCACGGGCGCGCTCTCCGCGCGCTACGTGGCCGCGTACGAGCGAATCACAGGGCTCTCGTTGAGCGACTGGTACGGTGCGACGCCATGAGGTCGTTGTGAAGTTCCAGGCGCGCGTGGAGGTGCAATTGCGGGCCGGCATAGCCGATCCGGAGGGCGCCACGATCGAACGCGCACTCCCCGCGTTGGGCTTCGACGGAGTGGCCCATGTCCGGGCCGGTCGGTCCTTCAGTTTTGAGGTGGACGCTCCCGACGAGAGCGCGGCCCGCACCAAAGCGACCGAACTGGCCGACCGGCTGCTGGCCAACCCGGTCATTGAGGAGAGCCGGCTCGAGTTGCAGGCGCTGGGAGGCTGACCCGGGTGGCACCGCGGATCGGGGTCGTCGTCTTCCCCGGCACCAACTGTGAGTACGACGTGGTCCAGGCCGTCGAGCGGGTGGGCGGGCAGGGCGAGCTGCTCTGGCACGGTGACGACGCGGTCGGCACGGTCGATGCGATCGTGCTGCCGGGCGGGTTCGCCCACGGCGACTACCTTCGGCCCGGCGCGCTGGCCCGCTTCTCGCCGATCATGCACGCCGTCACCCGCTTCGCCCAGGCCGGTGGCCCGGTGGTCGGGATCTGCAACGGCTTCCAGGTGCTGACCGAGGCGGGACTGTTGCCCGGTGCGTTGCAGAAGAACGGCCGCCTGCGGTTCCTGTGCGAGACGGTCCGGGTCCGGGTGACGAGCACGCGCTCGGCGTTGACCGGCCTGGCGCAGGTCGGGGACGAGCTGGCCATTCCGATCAACCACTTCTCGGGCAACTACACCTGCGACTCGGACACACTGCGCGAGCTCACCGAGGGCGACCGCATTGTGCTGCGCTACGTCGACAACCCCAACGGCTCGGTGGCCGACATCGCCGGCATCGCCAACGAAGCGCGCAACGTCGTCGGTTTGATGCCGCACCCCGAGCGGGCGTCGCATCCCCTGCTCGGCTCAGAGGACGGGTTGGTGCTCCTGCGGTCGCTCATCGCGGCGGCGGGAGCCTCGGTCGCGGCCTGAGTCGACCGGCCCCATGGGGGATGTCGGATATCCCCCATGGCGGGCTAGCCGCGGGCTCGCGAAATACCGGCTGACTGGAGAACGGCGGCGCTCACGCCGGCCGAGCGCCAGGTGCTGTAGGTGATGCCCTTGCGTTCGCCGTAGGCCTTGGCCACCTTGATGAACTGCTTCTCCAGGGCGCTCAGGTCCTTGACCTGGGCGACGCGGGACCGCTCGTCGTTGAGGTCCTTCTGCTCCTGCAGGAGGTGGAGCTTGGTCAGCGCGTCAGCGGAGCCCAGCTTCGACTCGATCGCCGTGAGGCGCCGGTCGATGGAGGCGGGTGTGCGCTTCCTTCCCCGTTTCGGCTTGGACGTCTCGAGAGCCTCCAGGTAGTGCCGAACGGATGCGCTTTCGGCCCGTCCACGGGCAAGTGCGGCCTTGTGACCGGTACTCATGGGCTTGCGAGGAGCCGGTGTTTTCGCTTTTACCATGGCTCCATTGTGCCGCATTCCGTTGTCCTATGGGAGCGAATTAGACAGAATGACTTGGGCCGGTTTCCGTACTGTGCATCGCCAATCAAGGCCGGACCGAACAGCCGTTGTCCCTGTATATACGGTCTTGGAGGCCACCCCGCTTGTTGAATTCGGTCGTGGGTACGGTGGCCTACTCACGACTCGAATGACCACACAATACGCTCCCTGGAAATCTGTTATGAGGCCATGATTAGGGAAAACATCGGTCGACAACACCCGAATGAAACCTTAACGGTCGCCGTAATCCACAAGGCGATGACGCCGTATTTGCTGGTGCAGCGGTGGTTCCCGGCCTCCTCCAATTGGCGATGCCGATGTGGGCCTACCAAGTGGTCGGCAGCGCCGACCGATCGGGTCGCGACGGTCGACGCGGCCCTGTGGATGAGTGGCGGGTCACCCGTACCCGGCAACCGTGCGCACCCTGTGCGCCCTGCAATGGGGCCTGCTCAAATGGTCATGTGGAAGGAGCGCCCGAGACCCGCTATGCCACCACGACTGATGGTCTCCACATCGCGTACCAGGTCCAGGGGAGTGGACGGCTCAACCTCCTCGAACTGACCGACGGCACGGACTCTGGCGCGTGGCGCCTGTTCGTCGTCGGAGGGTGATCTCAGTGCTCCGCGCGGTGGTACGGATAGGACGAGTCCCGGGGCTCGAAGGATGAGCCAGTTCCACTTCGACCCGGACACGTACATGGAGCTGATGCGCCAGGAGGTGCCCTCGTACGAGACGCTGCAGGACACCATTGCCGCGGCGACCGAGCCGATCGCTGTGACCTCGGTCCTCGACCTCGGGACCGGGACGGGCGAGACGCTGGCCCGGGTGCTGGCGCGGCACCCGGGCGCCCGCGCCGTAGGGGTCGACGAGAGTGCGGGCATGCTGGAGGCCGCCGGGACAAGGCTGGCGCAGTACGACACGGTCCTCCACATCGGCGACCTCCTCGACGCCCTGCCTGAGGGACCATTCGATCTCTGTGTCTCGGCGCTGGCCGTCCACCACCTTGACGGGGTGGGCAAGTCCGAGCTGTTCGGGCGGTTGGCTGCGGTCCTGCGCCCGGGTGGGCGGTTCGTGCTGGGGGATGTCGTGGTGCCCGAGGACGCGGCCGACCCGGTGACGCCGCTGAGCGACGACTACGACAAGCCGAGCACCGTGGCCGAGCAGGTTCGGTGGTTGGGGGAGGCGGGCTTCACCGTCGAGGTGGTGTGGCAAGAGCAGGATCTCGCCGTCTTCGTGGCCGACCGCCCGGTCTGACGCCACTAAGTTGGGGGGCACCATGACTCCCCCGGCCGAGGAGCCGTCGCTACACAGGGCGCTCGGCCTGACCGACGAGGAGTTCGAGTCCGTCGAGAAGATCCTTGGGCGTGCACCCAACCATTTGGAGCTGGCCCTGTACGCGGTGATGTGGAGCGAGCACTGCTCCTACAAGTCCTCCAGCATGCACCTCAAGCGCCTGCCGACCGAGGGGCCGCGGGTGTTGGTCGGGCCCGGCGAGAACGCCGGCGTGATCGATGCCGGTGACGGCATTGCGGTGGCGATACGGATTGAGAGTCATAACCATCCGTCGGCGATCGAACCGTATCAAGGGGCGGCGACCGGGGTGGGCGGGATCCTCCGTGACATCTTCACCATGGGCGCCCGCCCGTTGGCCGTCATGGACCCCTTGTTCTTCGGGCCACCGGACGACGCCCGGCAGCGCTGGCTCGTCGAGGGTGTGGTGAGCGGCATATCCGGTTACGGCAACTCCGTCGGCGTGCCGACAGTCGGCGGCGAGCTCACGTTCGACCCCTGCTACGCGCAGAACCCGTTGGTGAACGTGCTGTGCATGGGGGCGCTGCCGGTCGAGCGCCTCGTGCTCGGCATCGCCTCGGGCCCGGGCAATCTGGCGGTGCTGCTCGGCAGCAGTACCGGGCGCGACGGGATCGGCGGGGTGAGCGTGCTGGCCTCGGCGGGATTCGCCGGCGACGACGGCGAGGTGGCCGACGACAGCAAGCGCCCGAGCGTGCAGGTGGGCGATCCCTTCGAGGAGAAGCGCCTCATTGAGGCGTGCCTGGAGCTGCTGGACAAGAAGCTCGTGATCGGAATTCAGGATCTGGGTGGAGCCGGGTTGGCCTGCGCCACCAGCGAGACGGCCGGTCGGGGCGGTGTCGGCATGGACGTCGACGTCTCGGCCGTGTCCCGCCGTGAGGAGGGCATGGAGCCGTGGGAGGTGATGACCAGCGAGAGCCAGGAGCGCATGCTGGCCATCGTCACGCCCGACGCGCTGTCCGAGGTGTCCGCGATCTGCGCCAAGTGGGAAGTGCGTTCGACGGTCATCGGCCGCGTGACGGCGCCGGACCCCGGTGGGGGTGGCCGCCTGCGCATCCGCGACGGGTTCGACGGCCCGGTGCTGGCCGACGTCCCCGCGGCATCGCTGTCCGAGGACAAGCCCGTGTACGACCGGCCGCGGGCGGCGCCCTCCGGGACCTTGGGCCAAGAAATTGTGGAGCCGCCAGTCGCGGCCGAATGCGCCGACGATCTGCTCGCGCTGTTGCGCTCCGCGCGCTGGGTCTACCAGCAGTACGACCATCAACTGTTCTTGAACACGGTCGTCGGCCCGGGCGGCGACGCCGCGCTGCTGCGGCTGGCCGGTCCGGGGCTGCCCCCGTCGACGCGGGGCGTCGCGGTGACGACGGACTCCAACCCCCGCTACTGCGCACTGGACCCGCGAGCGGGGACGGCAATGACCGTCGCCGAAGGTGTGGCCAACCTCGCGTGTGTGGGCGCGACGCCGGTGGCGGTCGTGAACTGCCTGAATTTCGGGAACCCCGAGCACGCTGAAGTGATGTGGCAGCTGTCGGAGAGCATTGACGGGATGGCCGAAGCCTGCAACGGCTTGTCGCTGCCGGTCATCGGGGGCAACGTCAGCCTCTACAACGAGAGCGCCGGCGCGGACATCGACCCCACGCCGGTGATCGGCGTGCTCGGCCTGGTCGACGTCGTGGCGTCACCGCCGCCGGGTCTCGCGTGGCATGCCGGCGAGACGATCGTGCTGTTGGGGGCGCGTGGGGGTGGCAGTGACGGCGGTGGCAGTGAAGGCAGCGGTCTGAATGGTTCACGCTGGGCCACCGAGCGTCGTGGGCACCGTGGGGGCGTGCTGCCCGCGCTTGATCTGGCGAGGCACAAGACGCTGTGCGCGTTCGTGGCGGGCCTGGTGAGTGAGATCGTGGCTAGTGGTGCGTCCCCGTCCTCGTTGGTCGGTGCCGTGCACGACGTGTCCTCGGGGGGTCTCGCCGTGGCGCTCGCCGAAATGGCGGCGGCCGGGGGAGTCGGGTGCTCCGTCGCGGTCGACGACCCGACCGAGCTCTTCGCCGAACGGCCTTCGCGCTTCGTGATCGCGACGGGCCGGCCGGACGAGCTGATCGCCCGGGCCAACGCGCTCGGCATCCCGACCGCCGTCCTGGGCCAGGCCGGCGGTGACCTCTTCGTGAGCGGCGGTCTCGTCAACCTTCCCGTGAACGCCCTGGCTGGGGCCTACGAAGGCAACCTGGCGCTTCAGCTGGGCGACCGTTGAGCGGATACCGGACGGTGCGGGCCTGTGCGAGAATGGTGGCACCGTGAAGGAAGCGTGCGGTGTCTTCGGCATTTATGCACCCGGGCGGAGGGTAGCCAACCTCACTTTCGATGGTCTCTTCGCGCTCCAGCACCGCGGCCAGGAATCGGCGGGCATGGCGGTCACCGACGGTGACACCGTCATGGTGGTCAAGGACATGGGTCTCGTCGCCACCGTCTTCGACGAGCGCACGCTCTCGGCTCTGCAGGGCCACATGGCCATCGGCCACACGCGCTACTCGACGCACGGCGCCTCGGACTGGGCCGGCGCGCAGCCGGTATACCGCGCGGTCGGGCGAGCAGGCTTCGCGCTCGGTCACAACGGCAACCTGACCAACACGGTCGAGCTGGCGGAGAAGGTCGGCATGCTGCCTGGCTCCATCGCCACCGACAGCGACGTCGTGGCCGAGCTGTTGGCGCACGCGTTCCCCGAGACGGGCGAGCTGTCCGCCGCGCTGCAAGCGGTCCTCCCCATTGTCGAGGGTGCCTTCTCCTTCGTCCTCATGAACTGCGAGCGCCTCTTCGGCGTGCGCGACCCGCATGGTTTCCGGCCGCTGTGCCTGGGCCGGTTCGGGTCGGCTGAGGAACCCGAGGGGTGGGTCCTTGCCTCGGAGTCGCCTGCGCTCAGCGTCATTGGCGCCACATTCGTGCGGGAGATCGACCCGGGTGAGCTGGTGATGATTGACGGTGACGGCGTGCACAGCCTGGTCGTGCCGTGGGTCCGCGAGGTGCAGCCGCGGCTGTGCATTTTCGAGTTCGCCTACATCGCGCGCCCCGACTCCAAGCTGTACGGCCGCGAGGTCCACGAGACCCGCTGCCGCATGGGCGAGTTGCTGGCCGCGCAGGCCCCGGCCGACGCGGACATGGTGATGGGCGTGCCCGAGTCGGGCGTACCGGCCGCTGAAGGGTTCGCCCGCGCCAGCGGCATCCCCTACGGGCAAGGGCTGGTGAAGAACCGCTACATCGGGCGCAGCTTCATCGCGCCGGACCAGCAGGCGCGGGGTGACGCGGTGCGGCGCAAGCTGAACCCGTTGCACGAGACGATCGCCGGCAAGCGCCTCGTCGTGGTGGACGATTCCATCGTGCGCGGCACCACGCAGCGCTCCGTCGTGCGCATGCTGCGCGAGGCCGGAGCGTCCGAGGTGCACCTGCGCATCTCGTCGCCTCCATGGAAGTGGCCCTGCTTCTACGGCATCGACACGCCCTCCACCGACGAGCTCCTTGCGGCCAATCACTCCATTGAGGAGATGACGCGCATCCTCGGTGCCGATTCGCTCGCCTACATCAGCGTGGAGAACCTCAAGGCGGCCATCGGGACGGACAGCGGGTTCTGCGACGCCTGCTTCACCGGTGACTACCCGACCTCGCTCCCGACCTCGACGTCGGTCATGCTGAAGCCGACGAAGGAACCGCTGGCGTATCAAGCTGCACTCCCCGGGGTCTGACGCCCGTGCCCTTGGGTGACAGGGGGGCCGGGCCGGGCGCCACCTACGCCGGTGCCGGCGTCGACATCACTGCCGGCGACACCGCCGTCGAGCGCATGAAGGGCCTCGACCTGGTGGCCGGTATCGGTGGATTCGCCGGCCGTTTCCCTCTCGACATGGCGCGCTACACGAACCCCGTCCTCGTCGCCTCCACCGACGGCGTCGGCACCAAGCTCATGGTGGCCCAGGCCACCGGCCGCTACGACACCGTCGGCATCGACCTGGTGGCCATGTGTGTGGACGACCTCGTGTGCGCCGGCGCCGAGCCCCTCTTCATGCTCGACTACATCGCGACGGGCAAGGTCGACCCCGATCGCATCACCACCGTCGTCGGCGGCGTCAGCGAGGGGTGCCGCCAGGCCGGGTGCGCGCTGATCGGGGGCGAGACGGCGGAGCACCCCGGAGCCATGGCACCCGACGACCTGGACCTGGCCGGATTCGCTGTCGGCGTGGTGGAGGAGGGCCGCGAACTCGGCCCCGAGCGGGTGTCGCCGGGGGACGTCATCATCGGCCTGCCGTCGCCCGGGTTGCGCTCCAACGGCTACACCCTGGCCCGCCACGTGCTGCTCGAGCGCGCCGGGGTTGGCCTCGCCGAACCGGCGTGGGAGGGTGCGCCCGACACGATGGCCGACGAGCTGCTCCGTCCCTCGGTCGTGTACGCGCCCACTGTGCTGGCCGTGCGCGCGGCGGTCGGTGACGGTCTGCACGCCTGTGCCCACATCACGGGCGGCGGCCTCGTCGGCAACCTCCCGCGCGCCCTGCCCGAGGGCACCGGCGCCGTGCTCTTCCGCGCCTCGTGGGGTGAGCCCCGGATCTTCGGTGAGATCAAACGCCTGGGTGCGGTAGAGGAATCCGAAATGGACCGGGTCTTCAATCGCGGCATCGGGATGGTGCTCGTGGTTGACGCGTCGGCGGCCGGCGCCACCCTGACCGCCCTCGACCGTGCGGGCCGGCCCTCGTCGGTGATCGGCGACGTCGTGCGCGGCGGCCCGGGGGTGCAGATCCGGTGAGCGCGGCTCCGCCGCCGCGGCCCTCTTCGGAGACCTCGTTCGCCGAGCTGCGGGACCATCTACTCAAGCACTCGGTGCGCCGGGGCGATTTCGTGCTCAAGTCCGGTCGGCGCAGCAGCTGGTTCATCGATTCCAAGCAGACCGTCTGCCGTCCCGAGGCGATGGTGCTCGTCGCTGACGCGGTGCTCTCGGTCATACCCGACGAGGCGACGGCCATTGGCGGTCTCACCATGGGAGCCGATCCGGTCGCCTTCGTCACCGCCGGCATCGCGGCGACCAGGGGTCGGCTGCTGAAGGCCTTCAGCGTCCGCAAGGAGGTCAAGGACCACGGCGGCGGCGGGCGCATTGCCGGCGCGCTCGACCCGGGGGACAAGGTGGTCGTGACCGAGGACACCGTGACCCGTGGCACCTCACTCCTGGAGGCGGCGCACGCCGTACAGGAAGCGGGGGCCGAGGTGCTACTGCTGGTGGCGGTGGTCGACCGCGGCGGAACGGTGGAGGCCATGGCAGCAGCGGAGGGGATCCCGTTCCGAGCGGTCCTGACCGCGCCGGACCTGGGCTTCGACTACGAGGGCGCGTGAACTCCCGTTCCTTCTAGAAGCCGAGCTTGCGCAGGAACTTGCCGGTCACCGAGTTGGTCGAGCGGTAGACCTTGCGCCGCACGACTCGCTTGCCGTAAGAGGCCGGGCCCTTCTCGGCCGCCTCAATGTTGCCGAGGTCCCGTGCCGCCCGGTAGAGCTGGCTGCGGAGTGACTTTCTGCGGGCCATGGGGCTCCTCGTTGCTCGGCTTCTCCGGTGAACTCCGTCTCCGCCGGGAATGAATTCTCGGAGTGAGCACGCCAGCGTACTCACTGCCGAAATATACGGCCGGGGGACGCAGCGCTGTCAAGGCGCTACGGTGCGCGCCAACGGGTCACCGCGGGCAGTGGGACGTCGCCGTAGCCGTTGCAGCGGGCCTCGCGCACGGTGAGCGCGAAGAGGATGTAGCGATCCTCGGGCGCGTACGCCGCCGCCGCAGCCGCTATGTCGCGCCGGGCGGTGTCCTCAATCAGCGCCCCCTCGCCCGAGACGAAGAACTCGCCACCGGATCCGAACGTGTCGGGCACCCCGGTGTGCAGTGCGTAGGGACGTCCTTCCCGCAGGTCGCGGCCCTTGGGGGAGGTCGGCTCCATGAAGACCAAGAGCTCTCCGCCGCCGATGAACGGCGCAATGGGGTGGACCCGGGGGATGCCGTTGGCCCGGACCGTGGCGATGTAGGCCGCGGCGACCGTCAGGCGCTCGGCCCCGAAGGCGGCAAGCTCAGGCTGCTCGTCGGCGAACGTCCCCCATGTGACCACCGCGACAGTCTGCCCTTCGGCGACTGTTAGGGGGCGTGCGCTGTCAGGACGCAGCCTCGACTTCGGCCTCGATCTCGCGAACCAGCGTACGGGCCGGAGTGGGGGTGATGAAGAGCATGCGTCCCGCCTCACGGATAACCGCCCGGTGCCAGACACCGGTGGGAACAACAGCTGCCTCGCCACGTCGCAACGGCACGGACCCGATGCCCTCGCCATCGTCCAGTTCGAAGTCGACATCACCGGAGAGCAGGTAGACGAGCTCGTCCCCATCCGGGTGGCACTCCCACCACGTCCAGGTCGACGTGTAGTCCGACACGCACAGGATCCGCCCCTCGGACATTTCTGACATGGTGATGCCGGCATGGGTCCAGAACGCGTCGTCTATCGGGACCAGCGCGATGCCGAGTTCATCGCTGAGGTGGATAACGAGATCGCGACCCACTGGCGCGCCGGTGACCGTCGGGAAGCGCTTCGGTAGGTGTGTCGTTTCCATCAGTGCAGTGTCAGCCCTCGACGCTCGCGGCGGTAGCCCCGAGTTCCCTGGTGCTGGTCATCAGCGCCGCCTATGGCGCGGGTTGCGGGTTGCGGGTTTACTGCACCAACTGCGCGGTGTGGATGACGGCGAATTGCCCGCCGTCTTCATGGCGGGAACGTTCCTGCATGTCGGACCGGTGGTTGACGCCAGAGAAATGCGAAATCAGCGAACGGCGCTCCATGCCCTGTACCTCGGGCACCGAACCACGGTGCACGAGCCAGGGCGACCAGATGAGCACATCGCCTTTGGTGGCCGGGATGAATCGCTCTATCTCGGACTGTCGGCTGTCGATCTGCTCCTGCCAGTACGCGCCGACCTTGCCCTCGGTCCAGTTGGGCCACTTGATGTACCACTCGGGATGCGCGCGCTCCTCGTCGGTCGCCATCGCCATGGCGTCATCGCGTGAGAGACGATCCGGCCAGCGATGGGAGCCCCGCACGAATTCGAACGGGCCGGACCTCGGGTCGATGTCGTCCAATGCCATCCACGCGGCGGCGTAGTAGTCGCCGACTTCGTCCGCATTCAAGTAGGCGTCCTGATGCCAGGCGCGCTGGGTCGACACGAACGCGGTGAGGTTCAGATGGAGGAGTGGCTCCTCGCCGAGAAGCGCTGTGAGCTGGTCGGTCAATGGTTTCCAGCAGCACAAGTCCAAAATTGTCTTCTCGTGCATGTAGGGCGTGGGGAAGTCCCAGCGCACAGGCACGGTGCCCCGAGCCTGTGCGTACGCGTCAATCAGATTGTGCGGCACGAAGTCACGGAGGATGACCAAGCCGTCCTTTTCCCAGTCCATGTCCTGAGAACCCCTTCTCCGATTTCCGGGTCCCCAACGCTATCCGGAGGCCGTGGCTGGTCGGTCCCGACCCCCGGTCAAGACGTTGTCATAGGATTTCCTTATGCTGCCAGAGGCACAGGATATGACCATGTTCCTGACCGTCGTGCGTGACGGGAGCTTTGGGAGAGCAGCTGCCTCGCTCATGGTCTCCCAGCCGGCCGTAAGCGAGCGGGTCGTCCGGCTCGAGCGGATGCTGGGGCAGCCGTTGTTCGTCCGGGGCAATCGCGGGGTAACGCTCACGCCGGCCGGTGAGCGGCTGTTGCCGTACGCGCAGCGGGCAGTGGACCTGCTGTCCGAAGCGGTGGACGCCGTGCGCGCGGTGGATCGGCCGGCCCGGCTGCGCATCGCGGTCCATTCCACCTTTGCCCACCGGGCCATTCCACTGGTCGTCGGCGCCCTCGAATCCGAGCCGCGGGCTGTGAAGTTCCGCGATGCGCACTCCGACGAAATCGTCGCCATGCTCCTCGACGGTGTCGTCGACGTCGGCTTCGTCCTTCCGGCCACCCCGCCTCGCGGCCTGCGCTTCGTCCCGCTTCCGGTCGATCAGGTCATCTGCGTCTGCGGTGCCGACCACCCCCTCCGCGCCAAGGCACCCGTGGGCCTCTCGTCCCTGGCCGACACGTTCATCGCGCTGAATGCCTGGGGTGACGAGGCGCGGACGTTCGTCGCTGATCTCGAACGCAGCGGTGTGCCGGAGTGGCGTTGGCGGGAGTGTTCGGATGCCGGCACGGCCATGCGGTTGGCTCGGAACCACGGGCATGTTGCCCTGGTCACCGCGTCGAGCGCGTCCGAGGACCTGACCGCCGGTACGCTCGTCCGGCTGGCCCTCCGCCCTGCGCCGAAGTGGTCGGTCCCGCTGTCCCTCGCCTACCGCAGCAGTGACCACGACGATCCCGCGGTGGCGGCCATCAGGACAGCCGCCCGCCGCGCCACCCGTTGACGTGCGGAGCGGACATCGAGCTCCGTGGCAGCGCCCCGACCGTTGGGCGGTGACAACATGCACGGGTGCCGTACGACCCCGACCAGTATCTCGGTGCGGCCAGCCACTACGCGGTGGGCCGCCCGTCGTACTCCGTGGCGTTGGTGGACACGCTGACCCGGGAGCTCGGGCTGGACGGGCACGGCCGCCTGCTCGATGTCGGGTGCGGCCCCGGCGTTCTCGCGGTGGAGCTGGCACCCTCGTTCGACGAGGTGATCGGGCTTGACCCCGACGCTGACATGCTGGCGGAGGCGGCCCTCCGGGCCGAGCGCCACGGGGTGGGCACGATCGGCTGGGTGCACGCCGTCGCGGAGTCCCTGCCACAGCTCGGCCTGGGGACGTTTCGCGCGGTCACGTTCGGGCAGTCGTTCCATCGCACCGAACGCGAGCGGGTGGCCGAAGCGGTCTTCGACCTCCTGGAGCCCGGCGCCGCCATGGTGTGCGTCGTCCACACCGTCGAAGGCCGTCCGGTCCCGGAGAACCCCGGCCACCCGACCATCCCGCACGACGAGATTCAGGAGCTGGTCAAGCGTTACCTCGGTCCCCGCCTTCGTTCTGGTCAGGGCTTCGTCGTGCTGACGCCGGACCGGATTGAGGACGCCCTCCTGCGCACACGTTTCGGGGCACCCCGCATCGTCTTCGCACCGGGGCGTCCCGACATCGTGCGGGACACCGATTCGGTCGTCTCGGGGTACTTCTCCCTCTCGTGGTCGGCTCCCCACCTCTACGGCCACCGGTGCCATGAGTTCGAGAGTGAGCTGCGGGCCCTGCTGTCCTCGCACGCTCCCGCTGGCCTGTTCTGGGACTGGCCGGGTGACACCGAAATCATCATTGCCCAGAAGCCGGCCGATCCCGCTGCCGTTATCGATCCATAGAGTGGCGGCATGCCAATTGACGGGGAGTACGAACCGAGCGCATTCGAATGGGTGAGCAACCAGGTCGCCGAGTACGAAGCCTCAGGCGGTCAGCGTGCCAACAAGCTGGGTGACACCGACTGGCCGGTGATCATCGTGACCACCCGGGGCAACAAGAGCGGGAAGGTCCGGAAGTGGGCCCTCATGCGCGTGGAGCACAACGGCGAGTACGCCCTCGTGGCTTCCCTGGGCGGCGCTCCCAAGAACCCGGTCTGGTACTACAACATCGTCGCCCACCCCACAGAAGTGGTGATTCAGGACGGGCCCGAGCCCTTCGACGCCGAGGTCCGCGAAGTCACCGGTGACGAGAAAGCCGCGTGGTGGGAGCGGGCCGTGGCTGCCTACCCGCCCTACGCCGAGTATCAGGAGCGGACCGACCGGGTGATCCCGGTCTTCGTCGCCCGGCCCAAGGCAGGCAGTGCGACATGACGGTCATAAAGATCAACGCCATCACCGTGCCCGACGACGGCGGCGATGAGCTCGCCCGCCGCTTCGCCGCCCGCGCCGGGGCGGTCGACAATCAGGACGGCTTCGAGGGCTTCGAGCTGCTGCGGCCGACCGACGACCGGCTCCAATGGCTGGTGGTCACCCGCTGGCGCGATGAGGAGTCGTTCAAGGCCTGGGTCAGCTCGCCCGCGTTCGCCCACGGGCATGCCGGAGCTGATCGGCCATCTCCTCACGGCGGCGCGGTCTCGGTGTCGTCCGAGCTGTGGTCCTACGAGGTGGCCGGCGGATCGAGCGGAGGCGAGCCGGCAGGCTGACTTACGCGCCGGCGAAGGCGCGCACCATGGCGGCGCGCCACGCGACGAGCGCAGGGTTGCGTGCTAGGGGTGTCTTGCCGAGGCGCACGACGAGGAGGTCGAGCGTCGGGCAGATGGTGATCGACTGGCCCTCATAGCCCGAGGCCCGGAAGGTGCCGAGCGTGTCGCCGGCCACGCCCCACCAGTGCGCACCGTAGGGACCGTCCTCGGGGTCGTCCGAGACCATGGTGCGGCCGTAGTCGACCCAGCCCGCAGGCAGTATGCGCCCTCCCGCCCACATGCCGTCCCGCAGGTACAAGAGCCCGAAGCGTGCGAAGTCCCGCGCCGTGGTGCGCACGTAGGAGGAGCCCACCCAGGTCCCGGCGTCGTCGAACTCGGGCACCGCGCTCTGCATGCCGATCGGGCCGAACAGGCGGTCACGCAGGAACGCTTCGTACGGCTCACCGTGGCCGACCACCCGCGCCACGACCCCCGAGATGATGTTCGACGTGCCCGAGGAGTAGTTGAAGCGCACTCCCGGCGCCGCGGCCAGTTCGCGGTCGGCGGCGAAACGGGCCACATCCGAACGCCCGTCGCCGAAGAGCATGTTGATCACGTCGGACACGCGGTCGTCCACGTAGTCCTCGACGAAGGCCAGCCCGTCGCGCATGGCGAGGAGCTGGCGCAGGGTGATGGCGCGGCGCGCATCTGAGCCGTTGCCCGCGCCAGCAGACCACTCGGGGACGTCGGCCGGCGCGTCCAGGTCGAGCCGGCCGTCGCCGACCAGGATCCCGACCGTGGCGTGCAGCATCGACTTGGCCATCGACCAGCTGAGCAGGCGGGTCTCCACCGTTACGGGGTCGGGCGGCCGGTCGAAGTGCTCCAGCTGGCCCCCGTAGCGCTCGGCCACCAGGCGGCCGCGGTGGATGACGACCACGGCGTAGGTCGTGGCCACGGGTCCGCTGTCGTCGAAGGCCGCGTCGAGGAGCGCCTTGAGCTCAACGCTCTCGGGCACAGGACCCTCGGGCCATTCGGCTGTCGGCCACGGCACGCCCTCAGGCTGGGGCGGCAGCGCCACCAACGGCGTCGAGCTCAGCGCGCTCACGGGTGGGCGAGCAGCGTGTCGAGCGTCACGCCCTCGGGCATGGGCACGAGCCCGCGTTCCATCAGCGCGCGCATGACGCACTCCCAGGCCGGTCGCCCGGCCACCAGCCGCTGTACCTCGGCCGCGGCCTCGTCGACACGCCCGGCGCCGACCAGCGCGGCGATGTAGCTGAGCAACAGGTTGCCCTCCCCCGGCAGTAGCGCAAGCCCGGCTTCGGACCCGGCCAGCGCGCCCGCCACATCACCGCGGACCAACGCTTCCTCGGCCACGTCGCACAGGCGGTAGGCCTCGGCCACCTGGAGGATGCGGGCCAGCTCGGTCAGCGGTTGGGGGTGGTGGTCGACCCGCACATTGACCACCTCGCCCTCCCAGGGGTGGTCGCGCCGCTCGGGCTCGACGACGAGCAGCGCCGCTGACATCTGCCCGCGGGCGTCGCCGCCCTTTGACTCGGCGGCCACGAGCGCCGCCACGAGGCGGCGGGCCAGCGGGCCCCGCGCGGCGTCGAAGGTTTCGGCCATCGCCTCGCACACGCCCGGTCCGGCCATCATGTTGGCCTGCGCCGTGAACCCGTCTCCCGCCGCGTGCCCGATATGGGGGATGCAGCGGTCGCCCGTGTGGGAGGCCACGGACCCGTCCGCACCGACCACCCCGACCTGGCGCACGTCACGCAGATCGTCGGCGGCCACGTCCTGCGCCAGCGCGTCAGCCGGCGACATGCCCCCCGACAGGAGCGCCAGCAGGCGCGGACCGTACCCGGGGTCGACGAAGGACTGTGTGGCCACGGCGCCCACGCCGGCCCGGGCCCAGGACACCACAGAGCCCACCGAGAAGTAGCAGCTCTGCACGGCCACGCCGAGCTGGCCGCTGTCACGATCCCGGGCGACGATGGAGTAGGTCAGCGTGTCACCCCACGTCGGCGAGGAACTTCAGCACCGCCGCGTTGACCTCGTCGGGCTTTTCCTGCTGCACCCAATGCCCCGCGCCGTCGACCACGGTCGCGCCACGGAAATCGGGGAGCGCGGCCTTCATGTTCTCAACGCCGTCGGGCATCATCAGGTTGACCGGGTCGAGCGAGCCGGTGATGAAGCCGGTCGGGAACGCGTAGAGCGTCGGTTGCAGGTCCTTGCTCCGCTCCCAGTTGGCGTCCATGTTGCGGTAGAAGCTGACCGGCCCGAAGAAGCCCGTCTTGGTGAAGGCGGCGGCATAGGTGTCGACGTCCTCCTCGGTGAGCCAGGGCGGCAGCGTCTCGGGCGCCGGGGACAGGATGTCCATGAACTTGGTGCCCTCGGCCGGCGCATCACCGAGGAGCGCGGTCGCGTTGGCCATCCCCTCGCCACCGGCGGAGTAGAGCATGGTGCGCAGGAAATTGCGCGGGTCTGCCTCGAACTCCGCCTCGGCCGGCCCGACCGGCTGGAAGTAGAGCATGTAGAAGAACTTCCCCTCGAAAATCACCTTGAAGATCTCGGTCGGCGGTGCCGGCGCCTGCGAGTACGGCACGCTCATGTTGTAGAGGGCCTTCACGCGGTCAGGGTGCAGGCGACCCAGTTCCCAGACGACCATGGCGCCCCAGTCGTGCCCGAGGAAGGTGGCCTTGTCGTAGCCGTAGTGGTCGAGCAGGCCGCACAGGTCGCCCGTCAGCTTGTCGGAGCCGTAGTCGCTGACTTCCTTCGACAGCGTGCTGCCGCCGTAGCCGCGCAGGTCAGGGGCGATCGCCCGGTAGCCGGCGTCACCCAGCGCGCGCAGCTGGTGGCGCCACGAGTACCAGAGTTCGGGAAAGCCGTGGCACATGACGACGGGCGGGCCGTCGTCGGGACCACATGTCGCGACGTGGAGTTCAATCCCGTTGGTGGCGACTTGTTCGTGCTTCATGTCAGACATGGGCGTTCTTGGCTGCTTTCTCCTCGTGGTGCTTCTGAATGGCGGACATCACGGCGTTCCCCGCCGCACCGATGAACTCGGGGCGGTTCTCGGCCGCCCAGTCACGGCTGGCCGTCAGGGTGCGGCTGGTGCCCTGGAACTCGGGAGCCACGTAGCGGGCGATGAGCTCGTAGGAGTGGCGCGTGGCCGCGGTGTCGGCCCACTCGTGGCCCATCAAGAGGAAGGTGCCGAAGCCCCCGGACTGCTCGCGCAGGCGCTGGACCTGCGCGATGGCGTCTTCGACCGTGCCGATGACGGCGAAGCCCGAGGCGTTCAGCGCATCCACCAGGGAGGCGAAGTTCTCGGTGTTCGGCGCGAGCGGCAGCGCAGCCACCCGGGCGAAGTAGTCGACCCACTCCTCCAGGCCGAACTCGACGTCCGCGATGGCCTGCTCCTTGGTATCGGCTATGTGCATGGGCCCGACCAGGCGCCACTTGCTGCGGTCGACCGTCGTGCCGAACTCCTCCGCCCGCTCTTCCATGACGGACCAGTGGGAGCCGAGCACATCGAAGCCGCCGGCTGAGGTGGCACCGATGGAAAGGAGGCTGCAGCCGAACCGCCCCGCCGCCCGGGGTCCGGCCGGCGACACCTGCGCGGCCACGCCGATCTCGGGGAAGGGGCGCTGGTAGGGCCGCATCTGCAGGCGGGCGCCGACCAGCTTGAACCAGTCCGTCTCCATGGTGACGGGCTCGTCACCGGCCAGCAGGAGCAGAATCGCCTCCAGCGCCTCCTCCATCATGTCGCGCTGCTTGGCCGGGTCGATACCCATCATGAAGGCGTCGGAGGGCAGCGCGCCGGGGCCGACGCCGATCATCAAACGGCCCCGGGTCAGGTGGTCGAGCAGCACGAGGCGGTCGGCCAGCATGAAGGGGTGGTGGTACGGCAGCGAGGAGACCCCGGTGCCGAGGCGGATGTGCTTCGTGCGCTGCGCGACAGCGGCAATAAAGACCTCGGGTGAGGCGATGATCTCGTAGCCGGCCGAATGGTGCTCACCGAACCATGCCTCGTCGAACCCGAGCTCGTCCAGGTGCTCTATCAGTTGCAGGTCCCGCTCGAGCGCGAGCGTCGGGTTCTGGCCCACCGGATGGAAAGGGGCCAGGAAGATCCCGAACTTCACGTGATCGCCTGCGTCAAGAGTGGTCATCGGTGCGTGCATTCCTTCCTGTTGTGATGTCGAGGCCTGTTGTGCTGTCTCGGGGAGTGGTGCAATTCGGCAGTGTGTACCCGGGCGGATAGGACGTGCAGACCCGCACGGTGTTGGTGGATCCCGCCTCCATCCGCAGGTCTCTCTGTGAAAAAGGTTCGGTGTTCGGTTCCGTCGGCACGCCGCCCCAGCTGGTCAGGGCCGGACCGAACACCGAACCTTTTCCTGAAAACAGGTGCAGCCCGGCAGGGGCAACGGGCCATGCACCGAGATTGCACCCTCCAGATCGGTACCAATCCTCTCGGGCACTGAGTGCGCTCCAACCCGTGGCCACGCCGGAAAAGGATCATCGACAGCGGCGGCCCGGCCGCGGGCTCCGTCACGGCTGCACCAGGATTTTGCCGTGCTCGCCCGGTGTACGCAGCGTCTCGAACGCGCCGGGGGCGCCGGGCAGGCCGACCGTCGAGGTGACGAGCAGGTCCGCGCCGGGGACGCCGGCCCCGAGCCGCTGCAGTGTCGCGGCGAACTCGCCCGGCGTGTAGCCGAAGGAGAAGCGGAACTCAATCTCCTTGGTCACCGCCATGAACGGCTCAATGGTGTCGGTGTGCATGCACACACCCACCACCACGATGCGACTGTGCGGCGGCGCGTCGGCAATGAGCGACTGCAGCATGCCGGGCACCCCGACGGCCTCGAAGATGACGGGGTCCTTGATGGCCCCGCCGAACATGGAGGCCCCGGCCCGTTCCATCACGGTCTTGGCCACGCCGAAGGTGGCCCAGCGGTCATGCGGGGACTCGGCTCCCGGGTCGATGACCTCGTCGGCTCCGAACGCCTCGGCGAGGCGGCGTCGCGTCGGCGAGAAGTCGGCCGCCAGCACCGGACCATGGCCGCGGCCCTTGAGGGCGGCAATGACCGCAAGCCCAACCGGGCCGCACCCGACCACGAGGCAGGGCTGTCCCGGCTCGAGCCCGGAGAGGCCGACCGCGTGCTCGCCGACGGCGAGCGGCTCGGTCAACGCGGCCAGGTTGGTGTCGAGCGAATCGGGCACCGGGAGGAGCAGCATCTCCTGGAGCACCATGTGCTCGGCCAGCGCGCCGGGGTAGTGGTTGGAGTACCCGATCTGCTCGACCCCGGTCGACCCCACGAGGATCGGTACCGAACAGACCCGGGTGCCGACCGGCAGCGTGGCTGATGTGTCGGGGCCGTGCTCCACGATTTCGGCGCAGAACTCGTGACCGAAGACGCAGTCCTCGTCGGGGTTGAGGATCGGCACTCCAACCGAGTCCATGAGTCCGGTGAAATGGCGGAAGTCGGCCAGGGCGTGGAGGTCCGAACCACAGATCCCTGCGGCGAGGGAGCGGGCCACCACGTGACCCGATCCCGGCTTCGGGTCGTCGACATCACCGACGACCAGCCGCCCGCCCCTGGTTACCGCAGCCCGCATGTCAGCCCCCGAAACTCGCTACGCCAAAACTCGATACGTTGGCCCGGTGAGTTTCACACAACCCGCCGAAGCGCGCCCCTTTGAGGGCAGGGTGGCCCTGGTCACCGGGGCGGCCCGGCCGCGGAGCATCGGGCGGGCCACCGCGCTGCGGCTCGCCGCCGGCGGGGCGTCGGTGGGCTGCCTCGACATCGCCCGCCCGTACACCGATGCGCCGGCTCACGGCACGGGCAGCCAGGACGATCTGGAGAGCCTGGCCGAGGAGATCACGGCCCTCGGGGCCAAGGTGAGCACCGCCGTCGCCGACGTGTCGGACGAGGAGGCGGTCGACCACGCGGTGGACGCGGTCTCGGCCGCGTTGGGGCCGGTGACCCTGGTGGCCAACATCGCCGGCGGCAGCGGCCCGGGGTTCGGGCTGGGGCCGCTCATGAACGTGCCCGCCCCCGAGTTCCGACGCGTGCTGAATGTGAATGTCGTCGGCACCTGGCTCGTCTCCCGCGCCTGTGCCACGCGCATGATCGCGGCCGAACTGCCCGGACGCATCTGCAACGTCAGCAGCCAGGCCGGCAAGCGCGCCTTCCCGTTCCTGGGCGCCTACTGCGCCGCGAAGGCCGGTGTGATCCTGCTGACGCAGACGATGGCGGCCGAGCTCGGGCCGAGTGGCATCGCGGTCAACGCGGTGTGCCCCGGCACCGTCGACACCGATCTCATCAACAAGGACGCCATGTTCGAGAACCTGATGGGCGGACCCGACGGCCTCGCGGCGTGGATCGCCCGGGAGATCCCGCTCGGTCGCCTGCAGACCGCGGACGAGATCGCGGCCGCCATCTGCTGGCTCCTGTCCGAGGACGCCCGCGGGGTGACCGGTGAGGCGCTGAACGTCAGCGCCGGGCAGACGATGGTCTAGGAGGTACCGCCATGCCGATTCTGGATGCCCGCCATGACCTGGCGCACCCCGTCGAGGGTGACAGCGCGTGGAGCGAGTCGTACTACTTCAACGCGTACGACCCGGGGACCGACTCTGGCTTCTTCACCCGCATCGGCATCCGCCCCAACGAGGGGACCATGGACGTCGGCATGTCGGTCTGGCTGCCCGGGGGAGAGCTGGCGGAGTACAGATGGATCAAGGAGCAACGCGAGATGGTCGACACCGTCCTCGACGTCGGTGCCGTCCGCTACGAAATGCTTGCCGCCCTTCAGTCGTGGCGTCTCACTTTGGGGGAGTCCGAGGTGCAGGCGCGGCCCTGCGTGCGCGGTGAGGAGGCGACGAAGCCGGTGCAGCTCGCACTCGACGTCACATTTGACGCCGTCACCCCGGCCATCGGTACCGACGGCCAGCCGAGCGGTGGGCCGAAGTCGGCCGAGGCCGCGGCCGCAGCCGGCACCGTCGGCAAAGGGCACCTGGAGCAGGCGGGCCGGTGGAACGGCTACGTGGAGGTCAACGGCGTGCGCCACGAATGGAACGGCGCGCACGGCAACCGGGACCGCTCGTGGGGACCGCGCCGTTGGGGCGGCCCGAAGATGTGGCGCTGGTTCAGCATCAACATCGGCGAGGACATGCACTTCGGGGGGATCCGCCTCGGCACCGACGCCGGGGACCTGCACCGTGGGTGGGTGTGGGACGGGGAGCGGGCGACGAGCATTGCCGAGTGGCGCCTGCGCACCGAACTGGCCGACGACGGGGTGACGCACCGCGTCGTGCACATGGAGGTCGTCGACAAGAAGGACCGCACGTACGGCCTCCGCGGTGACGTGCTGCGGGTAGCCGACATCGGCCGGGCCGGTGGCACCATGGTCAACGAGGGCCTGGCGCGCTGGACCTACCAGGATCCCGACGGACCGGCCCGCACCGGCTACGGCATCTGCGAGTACCTGCACCAGCTCGACGACAGCGGGAGGCCTGTCGTCCCCGTCGAGTAGTGGGAGCCGGTCCCTCGTCCGGGTCTGGGCCCCCCTCGGCGTCCGATGGTGTGACCGACGCGCTCGGGCAAGCGCTCGGCGGCAGCGTCTCGGGGTTGCGCCGGTTGTCGGGCGGTGCGTCGCGTGTCACCAGCTCCTTCGAGTTGACCGCTGAGGACGGCGCGGCGCAGCCGCTGATCCTGCAGCAGGACCGGGGCGGTGGGTTGGCGGCCGCGGGGCGGGTGCACACCGAGGCCGCGTTGCTGCGCGCCGCGGCGGCGGCCGGGGTGCCCGTCCCCAAGGTGGTGGCGCTGGGCGAGGGGGGCGAGGCCGGGCTGGCCACGGACTGGCTCGTGGTCGAGCGGATTGAGGGTGAGACGATCCCCCGCAAAATCCTGCGCGACCCCGAATGGGCGGACGCGCGCGAGGCGCTCACCGCGCAGTGCGGGCGCGCGCTGGCCGCCATCCACCGCATAGCGCCCGAGGAGATCGGCGGATTGCCCCGGCGCGACCCGTTGCGCGATCCTCTCCCGTATCTCGACGGGCTGGGTGAGGTGCGTCCCGCCCTGGAGCTCGGCGTCCGCTGGCTGGAGGCCCACCGCCCTCCCGCCGGCCCGTGCGTGACGGTGCACGGCGACTTCCGGAGCGGCAACCTGCTCGTCGGTCCTGATGGCCTGCGCGCCGTGCTGGACTGGGAGCTGGCGCACGGGGGCGACGCGGCCGAGGACATCGGATGGTTGTGCGCGCCGGCCTGGCGCTTCGGAGGACCCGGCCGCGTCGGCGGCTTCGGTGACACCGAGTCGCTCCTGGCGGCCTACGCGGCGGCCGGCGGTGAGGTGATGGATGCCGAACGGGTGCGCTGGTGGGAGGTCTACGCCACGGTCAAGTGGGCCACCATCTGCGCGTTGCAGGCCTCGGCGCACCTGAGCGGCGCCACCCGCTCGGTCGAGCTCGCTGCCATCGGTCGCCGGGTCTGCGAGAGCGAGTGGGATCTCTTCGTGCTCCTCGGTGTGGAGCCGGTCGGTGATGCCGCCGACGCGGCGGCCCCATCGCCCGGCGTGGCGGCACCCTTTGGCCGGCCGACGGCGGCCGAGCTGGTCGAAGCCGTGCGAGAGTACGTGGAGCGCAACGTCATGGACAAGAGCGAGGGCGGTCCACAGTTTGAGGCGCGCGTGGCCCGCAACGCGCTCGCGGTGGTGGAGCGCCAGCTCCAGCTCGGCCCGGCGGTCTCCGGCGCGCACGCCAAGCGGTTGGCGCGCCTCGGCTTCAACGACGACGCCACCCTGGCCCGGGCTATCCGCTCGGGCATGTTCGACCACGAATGGCGCGACGTGGCAGCCGCGTTGGCGGCGTCGGCACGTGACCAGCTGCTGGTGGCGAATCCCGCCTACTTGCCGCCGGCCAGCGCGTAGACCTCCGCGTCGACGCCGATCGCCTCGAGCCCCTCTGGCGCGGGCGCGGGAGCCGCGGCCGGTCGGCGACCGATGCCCTGGAGGACAGCGGCTGTCGTGAGGCTGCAGGCCACCATGAAGATCCAGGCATGGTGGAACGCGTGCACCGCGTTGAGACCCGTGGTGGTCCCGATGATGGCAACCAGGCAGGCCACGCCGATGGCGATGCCGATCTGGCGCGACATGGCGTAGAGCGCCGTGCCGGTGGCGAACCGTTCCGGCGGGAGCGGTGACGTGGCGGCGCCACCGAGGGTGGGGATGATGAGTCCGACACCGGTGCCGCCGAGGAGGCTGCCCGGCAGGTAGGCGCCCACCCAGTCGGGAGTGATCCCGACGTGCCCGATCCACCAGATCCCGCCCGATGCGAAGATCAGCGCGCCGACGGTGCCCACAACGCGGTGGCCGTAGCGCACCCCGAGGAGTCCGCCGGGGAAGGCGACGCCGCCGGCCAGCAGCGGGCCCGGTGCGATCATGAGGCCGGCGCGCAACACGGACTCGTGCCAGACCCCGGTGAGGAAGAGCACACCGCCGAGGACCATGGCACCGAAGCCGGCGAAGAAGACGAGCGAGCCGAAGTCGGCGAGCGCCACCGCGCGGTGACGGATGACCGCCGGCTCAATGATCGGGTACGGGTGCGAGAGGGAACGCACCACGAGGCCGGTCACGGCGAGGAGCGCGGCGGCGAAGAAGCCGAGGATCAGCCCGCTGTGCCAACCCCAGCCTGAGCCTTTGACGATGGCGGCGGCCAACGCGCCCACCGCGAGCGAGAGCAGGCCGGCTCCGACGAGATCGGACCGGTGCGCCGCCGGGTCCTTGACCTCGCCGAGCACACGAAGCCCGACGACGAGTGCGAGCAGGCTGAAGGGGAGGTTGACGAGAAACACCCAGCGCCAGCTGGCCTGCACGAGCAAGCCTCCAACTGGCGGGCCGAGCGCGGCGGCGGCACCACCGACTGCAGACCAGAGCCCGATGGCGGCGCCCTTGCGCTCGGGTCCGAAGGCGGGGAGGAGGAGCCCGAGCGAGGTGGGCAGCATGAGGGCGCCGCCACCGGCCTGGAGGATGCGAGCCCCGATGAGGAGCTGGAGCGAGGGAGCCACCGCGCAGATGGCGGACGACACGGTGAACAGCGCGAGGCCGAGCAGGAAGGCGCGCTTGCGCCCGGTCCGGTCGGCCCACCGGCCCGCCGGCACCAGCAGGGCGGCGAACACGATGGTGTACGCGCTCAGCACCCAGGACAGGGAGCTGAGTCCCGCACCGTGGAACGTCGTGGAGATGCGGGGGAAGGCGATGTTCACAATGAAGAGGTCGAGGGACGACAGGAAGACCCCGGTGAGCACGACCAGCGCGGTAAGGGTGGGATGCGGCCTGGTGGACGTCGAGATGCGGCCTGTCCCTGCCCTAGGTTGTGTCATGCAACGAACTATACCCTGTTCGTTGTGTAATGCAACCCATCGGCCCGAACAAGGGGGTACACTGGGTGAATGCTGAAGAGGGACTACCCCAACCAGTACTGCTCCGTTGCATCAACGCTCGAGATCATCGGTGAGCGCTGGACGATGCTGATCCTGCGGGACGTCTTCTTGGGCGTACGGCGGTTCGAGGACATTCAGCGGGATCTCGGCGTGGCGCGCAACATCCTCCAGGCCCGCCTGGAGCGGATGGTCGAGCACGGCATCCTCGTCAAGCGGCCCTACCAGGAGCGCCCGTTGCGCCACGAGTACCGCCTGACCCACAAGGGGGCGGACCTCTGGCCCGTGCTGGTCGCCCTCCTCAAGTGGGGTGACACCTACGCCATTGACGGTGAGCGACCCATGATCCTCCAACACCGCGGCTGCGGCGGCGAGCTGGACGACCGCCGCCGGTGCACGGTTTGCGGCGTCGACGTGTCGGTGTCCGACGCGCTTGCCATGCGCACGGGAGCGCGGCGCGTCCCGGTGGAGTCCGGCGTTCCCGCCTGAGCAGGCCACCGGCCTGAGCGCTTCGGGACCGGCCTGAGTACCGTTGCCGCCATGAGCGACGACACGACATGGCTAGATGCGACAGGGCAAGCGGAGCTGGTCCACAAGGGCGAGATCACGCCCACCGAGTTGGTGGACAATGCCATCGCTCGCATTGAGAAGCTGAATCCCGAGCTCAACGCGGTCATCTGGGAGCTGTTCGACCTGGCCCGCGCGGAAGTGGCCGGCGATCCGCCCGCAGGACCGTTCCGCGGCGTGCCGATGTTGCTGAAGGACCTGGGCGCGGAACTGGAGGGCACGCCCTTCGCCGAGGGGACGTCGTTCGCCGGTTCGTACCGCTCGACGGTGACCCAGGAGCTCACCAAGCGCTTCCAGCGCGCCGGCTTCGTCATCTGCGGCAAGACCAACGCGCCCGAGTTCGGGATCCTGCCCACCACCGAGCCCGCGCGCTTCGGGCCCACGCGCAATCCGTGGAACACGGGACATTCCACCGGAGGCTCGTCCGGTGGCTCGGCTGCTGCTGTTGCCTCGGGCATGGTGCCCGTCGCGCACGCGAACGACGGCGGCGGTTCCATCCGCATTCCCGCCAGCTGTTGCGGGCTTGTCGGCCTCAAGCCGACGCGGGCACGTGTCTCGACGGCACCGCAGTACGGCGACCTGCTGGGTGGACTCGTGGCTGAGCACGTCGTCACCCGTTCCGTGCGCGACACGGCGGCCATCCTCGACGCCGTCGCCGGCCCGATGCCGGGAGACCCCTACTGGGCGCCGCCGCGCCGCGGGGAGTCCTTCCTCGCGGCAGTCACTTCTCCGACGAAGTCGTTGAAGGTGGCGGTCATGACGGCCTCACCAACGGGAAGCGAGGTGCACGCCGACTGCGTCGCCGCGACCGAGAAGGCGGCCGAGCTGTGCGCGTCCCTCGGCCACGTGGTGGAGCCGGCGACCATGGAGGTGGACGGCGATGCGTTCACGGCGCACTTCATCAACGTGTGGGCGGCCGGCAACGCGTGGAGCCTGGGTGACTGGGAGGAGCGGGTCGGCCGGCGCGCCACCGAAGAGGACGTGGAGCCGCTCTCGTGGGCCCTCATTCAGATCGGTCGTGCCCTGGACGCGGGCTCGTACCTCAAGTCCATGCAGGAGCTGCAGAAACTCACCCGGCAGATCGCCGAGTACTTCGAGGGCATTGACGTCCTGCTCACCCCGACCCTGGGCGAACCGCCGGCACTGCTCGGCACCTTCGACTCACCCCCCGGCGAGCCGCTGACCGGACTCTTCCGTGCCGCCGCGTACGTCCCGTTCACCCCGCCCTTCAACGTGACGGGACAGCCGGGGATGAGCCTGCCATTGCACTGGAACGAAGCGGGCCTCCCCATCGGTGTGCAGTTCGTCGGCCGCTTCGGCGACGAGGAGACGCTGCTGTCCCTGGCGGGCCAGCTGGAAGAAGCGGCACCGTGGGCGGACCGCCGTCCGCCGGTGAGCGCCTGAACTTCCGGGGTGACCGACGGCTGCGGGCGCCGGGAGTTGTTTTTCGCGGATACCCACTGCAGTGGGTATCCGCTAGTGGGTCTGGTCCACGAGGACGCAGCGCGTCCCTGAGTAGATCGTCGGCATGCACTTGTTGCAGTGGATGCACAGCGACGACCGCGCGACGCCCGCTTCCATACGTGAGATCAGGTCGGGCTCGCGCAGCAGGGCGCGCGCCATGGCGACGAAGGCGAATCCTTCCGAAAGCGCCGCCTCAATGGTCGGCAACTCGGTGATCCCGCCCAGGAGGATGAGGGGCAGGGAGAGGGCGTGCAGGAACTGGCGCGCGTACGGCAGGAAGAACGCTTCTTCGAAGGGGTAGGACTTGAGGAAGCGGCTGCCGATGACACGGAAGCCGAGGCGGACCGGCCCCGGCAGGGTGGCGCCGAACTCCCGGAGGGGCGCCTCACCGCGAAAGAGATACATGGGGTTGGCCAGCGAGCTCCCACCGGTCAGCTCTATCGCATCGAGGGCGCCGTCGGACTCAAGGAGCGCGGCCACCTCGAGGCTCTCCTCCAGCCACAGGCCACCGGGAACCCCGTCGGCCATGTTGAGCTTGGCGGTCACGGCAGCCTTGTCGTCGACGGCGTCGCGGACGGCGCGCAGGACCTGGCGGGCGAAGCGTGCCCTGTTCTCCACGCTGCCCCCGTAGTTATCGTCGCGTTGGTTGAGCTTCGGGCTGAGGAACGCGCTCAGGAGGTAGTTGTGCCCGACGTGCACCTCAATGCTGTCGAAGCCTGCTTGGACGGCGAGCGCAGCGGCACGGCGGTAGTCATCAGTGATCCGCTCTATGTCGGTGGCGCTCACCCGGCGGAGGCGGTTCCCCATCGGCGTGAAGCCTCCCGACGGAGAGAGGGCGGGTGCCCGATTGGAGCGTGCGTTGGCGACGGGTCCCGCGTGCCCGACTTGAGCGGCGACGGCGGCACCCTCGGCATGGACCGCATCGGTGAGGCGGCGCAGTCCCGGGAGTGACTCCTCGTTGAGCAGGACGCAGTGACGATCGGTGCGGCCCTCCGGTGACACGGCCAGGTAGGCGACCGTGGTCATGCCCACACCGCCTGCAGCCACGCGACGGTGGAAGGCGATGAGCTCGTCGGTCACCGCGCCGCCCGGCATCACGCCCTCGAAGGTCGCGGCCTTGATGATCCGGTTGCGCAGGGTGACCGGCCCGAGTCGGGCCGGGGCGAAGGGGGTCGGAGCGGCCTGTGGCGTCGTCCTGGGCATGCCCCACCATGGCTCACCGGCCGGGGTTTGCGCACGCCCCGGGCCCGTGACCTCCCTGGGTCAGAGACGGGCGGCGGCGCGGGCGGCTTCGGCCGGCTGCAGCGGGGCGCCGTCGACCGCGCAGTGGTAGCGCCGGAGATGCGCGTTGAGGAGGGGTTCTGCGGCGACCGGGTTGCGTATGGTGAGCGCGGCCAGGATGCCGCCGGCCGCGCAGGTGCCGCCGGCGATCAGCATGGCGGTGCGGAAGCCCGCCGCGAAATGCGCAGCGGCGAGGGCCCCACTGCCGGTGATCCCGGCCAGTAGCGGGAGGATCGCCACGGCCAGGAGCCCGGCCGAGCGCGCCACGACGTTGTTGACAGCCGACGCCACGCCCGAGTGCTCGGCGGGCGCAGCGCTCATGGCGGTGGAGGTCAGTGGCGCCACGGTGATGGCCAGCCCGACGCCGAACGTCAACACGGCGGGGATCACGTGGGTCGCATAGCCCCCGCTGGTGGCGCGCGCCAGGAGGGTAAGCCCGACGCCGACCACGATCGGCCCGACGCTCATTTGGAGACGCGGACCGATGCGCGCGGCCAACTGCCCCGACCGCGACGAGAAGGCCAGCATGATCGCCGTGACCGGAAGCAGGGTGAGGCCGGCGGTCACCGGCGTGTGGTGGGTGACCACCTGCAGCTCAATGGGGAAGAGGAACAGCGCGCCACCTAGCGCGCCGTAGACGACGAAGGTCACCGCGTTGGCACCGCTGAATTGACGGGTTCTGAAGATGTCCAGCGGGAGCATGGGAGCAGCCCGACGGTGCTCGACAACGAGGAAGGCCGGCCCGGTCAGCGCGGCAAGAACCAGGCCGCCGAGCACGAGCGGGCTCGTCCAGCCGTGGCTCGGACCTTCAATGAGCCCGTAGGTCAAGCCGGAGAGGAAGAGCACCGCGAGCGCGGCGCCAGCACCGTCGGCCCGCCCCGTGCTCGTCGGGTCGCGGGTCTCGGGGACATGGCGGGCGGAGACAGCCAGGACGCCAAGGGCGACCGGGATGTTGATGAAGAACACCCAGCGCCACGAACCGGCGATGATGAGGTAGCCACCGATGAGCGGCCCGGCCGCCGCGGCGACGCCGCTGAGGCCGGACCAGGCGCCGATGGCCCGGGACCGGTCGTCGGGCCGGAAGGACGCCTGGAGGATGGCCAGGCTGGCGGGAGTGAGCAGCGCGCCGCCGACGCCTTGGAGCACCCGCGCGCCGATCAGGAGCCCCGCGTTCGGCGCAACGCCGCAGCAGACCGACGCCAGCGCGAACCAGATGACTCCGACAGAGAAGACCTTCTTCCGGCCCAGGCGGTCGCCCAGGGAACCGCCGAGAAGGAGGAAGGCGGCCAGCGTCAGCGCGTAGCCGGTGACCACCCACTGGAGGGTGCCGACACCGCTGTGGAAGTCCTTCGAGATGGTGGGAAGTGCGATGCCGACGACAGTCGCATCGAGCGAGGCGATGCCCGAACCGAGGACCGTGGCCGCAATGACCCACCGTCCCCGTGCCGTGCCGAAGGAAAGAGTGCCGGCCGACGGGGCTAGGGCACGTGCGTCAGCCGGACCTGGTGTCGTCACCGCTCGCCGCGGCCGCGCTCAGCGCCTGCGGTCACGCGGCGGCGGCCACCCGGGGACCAGGTCGAGCTCCTTGCAGAGGGAGCGTGACGAGACCATCTGGCCGGCGTAGCGCTCCGCGTCAGGTGCCGCGCCGAGCCAGCCGGCCACCTCGCCTGCGACCTCGGGCGGGGCGGGGGCGTGGCCGGCGTCGACGAGGACCTTGTCCACGCCCGAGGCGCGCATCGACTCGGTGAGCGTGAGGCCGGGGGCGATGCTGAACGCCCAGATGCCGGACCCGAAGAACTCGACGTGGCAAATGTCGGTTACCCGGTGGAAGGCCGCCTTGGCGGCGGCGTAGGCGACGCCCCAGCCTCCCGACCCGGCGGGAGCCGGCGGCGTGGTGAACGCCGCCTCGGAGAGCATGTTGACCAACCGGCCCTCGCCGCGCTCGAGCATCTGGGGCAGGAGGATCTGCGTGAGCAGGAGGGGATGGAGGTAGTCGCCGATCAGGCACCGCTCGGCGAGCTCGAGCGGGAGGTCGAGGAGCCGGTCCATCGTCCCGGGACCCTGGTAGATGGCGTTGTTGAACAACACGTCGACGCGGCCCCAGCGCGCCAGGGCCTCCTCGGCCGCGTGCTCCACCGAGCGGCGCTCCATCAGGTCCATCGGGATGACCAGGCACTCGCGCCCGAGCGACGCAATATCGGCCGCGGTGCTCTCGAGGCTGCCCGCGATGGGGACCGAGGCTGAGGGTGCCATGGCACTCGAGGGCTGCGACCGGCCCTCGCCCTCGTGCACCGTGCGCGCCGTGATCACGACGTCGAAGCCCCGGCGGGCCAGCGCGACAGCTCCGCACCTGCCGATGCCGCGACTGGCGCCCGTGACGAGTGCCACGCGGCGATCACCGTTGTCGGTCACCTGGTCCGCCCTTCTGGTCGGCCTACATGATGCCGGAGATCTGATGGCCGCCGTCGACGTGGAGGACCTGCCCGTTGACGTAGGAGGCGGCGTCGCTGAGCAGGAAGACCACCACGTTGGCGATGTCGTCGGGCTGCCCGAGGCGCCGAGTGGGGTTGGCGGCCGCCAAGCGCGCCCTGGCTTCCTCGGGCACGTTCGCCAGTGCGGTGTCGGTGAGGATGAAGCCGGGAGCGATGGCGTTGGCCCTGATGCCGTCGCGGCCGTAGCGTGTGGCCAGGTGGCGAGTGAGCTGATTGATGGCCGCCTTCGACACGCCGTAGGCCACCCGCGTGGATTCGCCGATGGTGCTCGTCCCCGACGAGATGTTCACGATGGAACCCCCGCCACGCCGGATCATGTGGGGGATGGCGTGACGGGCCAGGAGGAGCGCGCCGCGCGCGTTCGTACTCAGCACCCGGTCCCAGACCCCGAGGTCGACCTCGCCCGCGTCGGTGTCGAGTCGCGGGTGTGACCACGCCGCGTTGTGATCCACGCCGTCGACACCCCCGAATTCGGTCGCGGCCAGCTGGACGAAGGCCGCGACGGACTCCTCGTCGCGCACATCGCAGCGGGTGGCCACCGCCCGGCCTCCCGCCGCGACGACCTCGTGGGCGACCCCCTCGGCCCCCTCCAGAGCCACATCACCGACGGCGACCGCCGCCCCTTCTGCGCTCAGCCGGAGGGCCGTGGCCCGGCCGATGCCCGACGCACCGCCGCTGAGGAGCACCGCCTTGCCGTCGAGTTGTCCCATCGCCCCATTGTCCCCAACACCGACGGTTGGTGCCGGGGCGTCCGGCGCACCCGCTTACACAGGGGAGGTGGGGTCCCGCAGGTAGCAACTCGGCTCGCCGGTCGGCAATGGGGCGGGGGCGAGCTTCGGCGGCGTGGCGAACGCCGGCCGCCTGAAATCGACGCAGTCGAGCAGGTTGTTGGCGTTGGCATCCCTCGCCGTGAGTGCGGGCAGGTTCCACTTCGTCTCTATCAGGCGGAGGAACGACGTGTGGTCGTAGACCACGTGAGAGACGTAGTCGGCTTTGGACCACGGGGAGATGACCACGGCGGGCACCCGGAACCCGGACCAGCTGAACCGGTCACCGAAATCGTCGACGACCGCCGGGGATATGCCGTCCGGCGGCACCATGGGCACGGGTGGGACGTGGTCGTAGTAGCCACCGTGCTCGTCGTAGGTGAACAGCATCAGCGTCTTGTCCCAGGCCGCCCCGTTGAGCACCGCATTGATGACGAGCTGGGAGAAGAACTCGCCGGTCTGGATGTCCTGGGGATTCTCCTCTGCACCCTGCCAGCCGTCGGGATCGACGTAACTGACGGACGGCAACGTCCCGGCCGCCGCATCCACGAAGAACTCGGCTATGGGCGCGAGGTTGAGCGGGTGCCGCTTGGCCACGTCCGGATAGAGCCCCGCCGATGTGGGGGTGTCCACGAAGTAGTCCTTCCAGGTGATGCGGTTCTCGCTCAGCAGGTCGAAGATGGTGCCGGTCGGCGGCGAGGGTGTCTCAATGATGCCGACGAGCCCACCGGAATCGTCCACCTGGCCGGCCGAGGTGGCGCCGATCATGAACTTACGGTTGGGATCGGTCTGGCCCATGAGCGAGCAGAAGTATCGGTCGCAGATCGGGAACGTGCGCCCGAGCGAGTAGTAGAACGGAATGTCACTCGCGTCGAAGTAGGCCATGGCATCGGTGAGGTTGGTCTCGGCCAGGAACCCGTTGTTGCGGCCGTGGCCCCAGGCGAGGTGGCTGCGCTTCCAGTCCTGCCCGATGTTGTAATGGGCGGTGCAGGGCGAACCGGCGTGATAGGCGCGCACCTCGCCGCCCTTCCAGGTCGGGTTCGCATTGAGTGGGAGCCCATGGCTCCCGAGGGTGAACCCGTCACCCCGGCCGAGCATGCCGAAGTAATTGTCGAACGAGTGGTTCTCCATGACGAAGTACACGAGGTGCTCAATCTGGGGCAGAGACTCGTAGCCGACCGGGAGGCCCGGGAAGGGGCGGGCACCGGCCCGCAGGAGGGGCGCCCCCGACGCGGCTGACGCGCCCATGAGCGGGCGCACCATGCCTGCCATGGTTGCTCCCGCGATTCCCCTGAGCACCGCCCGCCGTGAAAGTGCCGCCACGGGCCCCAATGTAGCGATCGGCCCCGTGACCGCTCCGTGACGCGCCCGTGGCGTCTCGGCGCCGACCTCGCCGCCCGACCCTGCCCCCTCCACATGCGGATCGGGAGGTTGTTGCGGCCGCCGCGCCACCTCGCAGCGCGCTCGACTCGTCGGCATGTGCTCTCGTTCACACACGGGACGCGGGTGTCCCGGTGGTATTGCAGCATGTCGAAGTGGTTGCTGAAAGCGCCCCATGTCGTTACAGTCCGCAAAGGCAATCGCCAGGTCCAACAGAGGGTCCTGCATCCGGTTGCGGAATGAGGCGAACCACTGGCTGCCGAAAGTGGGAGTGGGCACACGGCCAATGCACCTTCGGTTTGAGCGACGATTCGCCCCAATTTGTCGCGCTCGTACCGGGAAGAGAAATGGGGACCAATTGCCCTATGCGCCACGCCATTCCTGGAACTGAATGCAAAGTAGCGAAACTGACACCTGACTGTTAACTCCCAGAAAGGGGAAACAACGTGGGGAAATTCGAGCCTTACGAGGTGGATCCAAGGCAATATGAAGTTTCGAGACGGAGGTTCTTGGGGGTGGCCGGCGCCGCCGCCGCATCGTTCCCCTTGCTCGGCGGACTGACGGAAGTGCTGACTGAGCGGGGTGCAGCCGCGCAGAGCTACATGAACGAATCGGAAGCGTTGCTCGCCAGACACCCGGCGTACAAGTTCACGTTCGTCAATCACGTGACAACGAACACCTTTTTCACCGCCACCCAGTACGGACTGCAGGACGCCGCGGCCATCCTCGGGATACCGAAGCCGGTCTGGACCGGGTCGACGACATCGGCGACCTCGGACATGGTCAACGCCATCAACATCGCCATCGCCGGAAAGGTGAACGGCATCGCGACGTGCATCATCGACCCGGTGGCGTTCAACACCCCGGTCAACCGTGCGCTCGCAAAGGGCATTCCGGTCGTCGCCTACAACGCCGACGAGCCCGGGAACAACCGGATGTGCTACATCGGACAGAGCAACCTGACGGCGGGTGCCGCGGCTGCTCAGAAGATCGTCAAGCTCATCCCCAAGGGAAGCCTGGTCGGCATGGTCATCGCCACGCCGGGCACGGGCAACATTCAGCCACGGATTGACGGGGCCCTGCCTGTATTGCAAGCGGCGGGGATGCACACCGCAGTCGTGGCCGGTGGAGCGCTTCAAGCAGCCGAGACGACTGCTGTTCAGGCTTGGTGGCAAGGACACCAGGACGTCAAGTTCATGTACGCGGTCGACTCCGGTGACTCCATCGCTGTCGCACAGTGCATTGCGAAGAACAACCTCGCCGGCAAGACCCTGGGTTCCGGATGGGATGTCGGTACCCAGGTGCTCCAAGGAGTGTCGAACGGGCAGCTCGCCTTCACCATCGACCAGCAGGCTTACCTGCAGGGCTTCATCCCGGTGGTGCAGCTGTTCCTGTACAACATTTCGGCGGGCCTCATGGCACCGTGCAACACCGACACCGGACTCGGCTTTGTGACGAAGACGAACGTCTCCCCGTACCTCAAGCACACGACACGCTTCGAGGGAAGCAACCCGAAGGGGTCGGCCTACAAGCCTCCGGCAACGATCTCAGTCTGATCTGATCGGTGCTCGATACGACACCTGACGAGGGGCTGCTCCCCGCTTCGCGCTATGCGGAGCGGGGGCAGCTCCGCAAGGTGTTGGATGTGGTCTTCAGGCGGACGGAGATGACGATCTTCCTGGTCGCCATTTCGCTCATCGCCTACTTCTCCATCCGCAACGCGAACTTCTACTCGCTGACCAACATCATCACGATGACGCAGTACATCGCGCCCATCGCGGTGGTCGGCGCAGGAGAGGTGCTTCTCCTCGACCTGGCCGAGATCGACCTTTCGGCCGGGCAGGTGTACCTCACGGCACCCTGGTTCGTCGTGCTCCTCTCCCAGCACGGGTTGCCGGTGGGCTGGGGCATCGTCATCTCGTTGCTCGGCTGTGTCGCCATCGGGGCGTTCAACGGGATTGTGGTGGTCAGCTTGAAGGTCCCGTCGTTCGTGGCGACGCTGGGCACCAATTACGTGCTGGCCGGATTCGTCCTCGTCGCTTCCAGCCAGATCCAAGCGAACATGGTCGGGACGACGGGGAACTTCGGGAAAGTCCTCGCGATCAGCGACTGGTCGGAGGGGCTCTGGGGATTGGGCATCGTCCTGGTCATCTGGGCCTTGCTCAAGGGGACACGGTTCGGGCTCCACACGACGGCGACGGGGGGTAACGAGCTGGGCTCCGCAGAAGCTGGGATCCGGGTGCGTCACGTCAAAGTCTTGTGCTTCGTCGTCATAGCGCTCATCTGCGGCATCATCGGCATCCTGGACGCCGTCCGGATCGGCAGCCTGGACCCGGCGGCCCCTGGGCTCAACATGATGCTCAGCGGGGTCTCGGCCGCCGTCATCGGCGGCACCGCCCTCACCGGTGGCAAGGCCACGGTGCTCGGAACCCTCATCGGCGCCATTGTGCTCGGCGTGCTGGAGGACGGGTTCAACCTCATCGGCATCAGTGCGAACTGGTTCATCCTGGTGGAAGGGGGCGTCATCCTCGTCGCCATGGGGATCAACGTCCAGCTTGGACGGATCACAACAAGGACAGCGAGATGAGCGACACGGGAACTCCCGAGACCCGCAATACCGAGGCTGGCGACATCATTCTGCGAACCGAGGGCATCACCAAGCGCTTCGGCGCTCTCATTGTGCTGCGCGGCATCGACATCCACCTGCGGCGTGGCGAGGTGCTCGGACTTGTCGGCGACAACGGAAGCGGCAAGAGCACCTTCGTGAAGATCCTTTGTGGCTTCCATCGCGCTGACTCGGGACACATCTTCGTCAACGAGCACGAGGTGACCCTCCGAAGCGTGCAGGAGGCGCGCTCCCACGGTATTGAAACCGTGTACCAGGACCTGGCACTGGTTCCTGCGTTGACGGTGTATCAGAACCTGTTTCTGAACCGTGAGCTGACCCGGTTCGGGAGGCTCAAGTGGCTCCGGAACAACGAGATGCGCAAGCTTGCCCGCCAGTACCTGAGCGACATAAAGGTCGATGTCCCCAGCGTCGACGCGCTGGTGGAGACGCTGTCCGGCGGACAACGACAAGCCGTCGCACTGGCGCGGGCCACACGACAGGAGGCAAAGGTGCTCCTGCTGGACGAACCGCTCGCGGCAATGGGCGCGAAGGAGTCCGCACTGGTCATAGAGCTCGTCAAGGACCTGTCACACAACCACGGTGTGTCCATGATCGTGATCGACCACAACTACACGCACCTCTTCGAGCTGTGTGACCGGCTCAACGTCCTGCAGGAAGGGCAAATCACGTACGACCAGCGGGTGAAGGACACGTCGATTGAGGAACTCACCGAGCTCATGGTGGCGGACTACCGCCGCCGAGTCAGCGTGGGCCGGACCGAGCTGGCGAATTGATGCACGCATCTTTCCCCTGATCGCCTGTCCGATCGGGGCGGCGGCAAGCATGGCGGGAAAGGACCATCTCACAGAGGAAAGGAGCCACCGACATGGAATACCGCCAACTCGGGTACACCGGATTGCGAGTCTCGGCCCTCGCCCTTGGCACCATGACGTTCGGCGGTCGCGGCAATTTCGCGCTGGTCGGAGAAGTGGGCCTCGACGGTGCACGAAGGATGGTCGATCTCGCGCTCGGGGCGGGTGTCAACCTCATTGACACGGCCGACGTGTACTCCGACGGCCGATCGGAGGAGATCGTCGGGGAGATCATGAAGGGGCGCCGTGACGAGATCGTCCTCGCCACGAAGGCCCGCTATGCGATGGGTGGCGGCCAGAACGACGCGGGACTGTCTCGCCGCTACCTCCTCCATGCCTGCGAAGCCAGCCTCCGTCGCCTGCAGACGGACTACATCGATCTGTACCAGGTGCACGAACGGGACGGCATCACTCCTATGGAGGAGACCCTCGATGCCCTTGACACCCTCGTCCACCAGGGAAAGGTCCGCTACATCGGGTGCTCGAACCATTCGGCGTGGCACGTCATGAAGGCGCTCGGAATTTCTGAACGCCGCGGCTTACAGCGCTACGTGACCCAGCAGATCTACTACTCCCTGCTCCATCGCGATGCCGAGTACGAACTGATACCGCTCTCCATCGACCAGCAGATGGGGATCCTGGTGTGGAGCCCGCTCGCCGGTGGCCTGCTCTCCGGGAAGTACCGGCGGAACATGGACCGCCCCGAGGGTGCCAGGCAGTCGACGTCCTGGGGCGAACCGCCGGTGTACGACGAGGATCGGATGTACGACATCGTCGAGGTTCTTTGCGACGTGGCGTCGGCGCGTGGGAAATCTCCGGCCCAGACAGCGCTCGCGTACCTGCTCGGGCGCCCGGCGGTCACCTCGGTGATCATCGGCGCGCGGACCGAGGAGCAACTCGCCGACAACCTCGGCTCTGCCGACTGGACGCTCACCGACGACGAGCGGGTCACGCTGGACAAGGTGAGCGCACTCCGCCTCATCTACCCCTATTGGCACCAGGCGAAGACCGCCCCTGAAAGGCTCAGCGCTGGAGACGAGGCACTCCTGGGGCCGTTCATCAACCCCGACGGCTGACGAGACGGACGTGCTGAGCACTGACGCGGCAGAGCAAGATCGAGAAGCATTGAGTGGCCACCGAGCAGATCGCGGTGCGCCGAGACGGAGGGATCATGGTTGAGCCGACGAAGCAGGACAGGTTCTCGTTCGGGTTGTGGACGGTCGGATGGCAAGCGCGTGACACCTTCGGTGATGCGACCCGGTCGCCTCTCGACCCAGTGGAGTCGGTCTCGAAGCTCGCTGAACTGGGTGCGTACGGCGTGTCCTTCCACGACGATGATCTCGTCCCATTCGGGTCCAACGACGTCGAGCGCGAACGGCTGGTGAAGCGCTTCCGCCGGGCCGTGGACGAGGCCGGGCTGGCCGTCCCGATGATGACGACCAACCTGTTCACGCACCCTATGTTCAAGGAGGGAGCCTTCACGGCGAACGACCGTGGCGTCCGACGGTACGCCTTGCGCAAGGTGATGCGAAACCTCGACCTCGCCGCCGAGATGGGCGCGGAGACGTACGTCTTCTGGGGTGGCCGGGAGGGCTCGGAAACCGATGCGGCCAAAGATGTGCGAGCGGCGTTCGAGCGGTACCGCGAAGGTCTCGACTTTCTGGCCCAGTACGTCATCGACCAGGGCTACGGGATCCGCTTCGCGATTGAGCCCAAGCCGAACGAGCCGCGAGGCGACATCATTCTGCCTACGGTCGGGAGTGCGCTGGCGTTCATTGCCGCGCTCGAACACCAGGAGATGGTCGGCGTCAACCCCGAGGTCGGTCACGAGCAGATGGCGGGGCTGAACTTCGTGCACAGCATTTCGCAAGCGCTCTGGCACGGGAAGCTGTTCCACATCGACCTGAACGGCCAGCGGGGGATCAAGTACGACCAGGACCTCGTCTTCGGCCATGGGGACCTGGTGAGCGCCTTCTTTCTCGTCGACCTTCTGGAGAACGGGGGACTGGGTGGCGGACCCTCCTACGAAGGTCCGCGTCACTTCGACTTCAAGCCCCTGCGGACCGAGGATGTCGCGGGAGTCTGGGCTGCTGCGGCATCGAACATGCGTACGTACCTCCTGCTCAGGGACCGGACACGTGCGTTCCGTTCCGACCCTGAAGTGCAGGAGGCGATGGTCACGAGCCAGGTTCCCGACCTGGCGATCCCGACGCTCGCTGATGGTGAGTCCGCCGCGGGTCTGCGCGCCGACCCCGCCGCGTACGAGGGTTTTGACGTCAATGCGGCGGGCGCCCGGGGTTGTGGCATCGCTCGTCTCGACCAGCTGGCCATTGAGCACATCCTCGGTGAACGCTGATAAAGCCTCCCGACGACAGCACCACAGGGTGTCTCGTGGCGTCACGAGCTGACGGATGACACTCGTCGCCGGGATCGATTCGTCGACACAATCCTGCAAGGTCGTTGTCTGTGAAGCCGCAACGGGAGCAGTCGTGCGTTCGGGGTCGGCGCCCCATCCGGAGGGAACCGAGATCGATCCGGCCCTGTGGCTGCACGCCTTGCACACGGCTCTCCAGGGGGCCGGTGGGCTCGACGATGTGGCCGCGGTCGCCGTGGCGGCACAGCAGCACGGGATGATCTGCCTGAGTGACGAAGGAGCCGTCGTCCGTCCGGCGATCCTCTGGAACGACATGCGGTCTGCCCAGGCGACCACCGATCTCGTCGAGGAGCTCGGTGGACCGGTGGACGGTGGGCGAGCGTGGGCAGAGGCGGTGGGCAGCGTTCCGGTCCCTTCGTTCACCATCACGAAGCTGCGGTGGCTCGCGGAGCACGAACCCGACAGCGCTACGCGGACGACGACAATCTGCCTCCCGCATGACTGGCTCACCTGGCAGCTTGGCGGTGCACCCGCTGGGCGAGCTCGCGGGGCGAACGCCCTCGCGACGGATAGAGGCGATGCCAGTGGCACCGGCTACTTCTCGGCCGCCACCGGTGAGTACCGCCTTGACCTCCTCGCTCGCGCCTTCGGTCGGCCGGCCGAGGTTCCCGCGGTCCTCGGTCCCGCGCAACGTGCGGGCGAGACCACCGAAGGCCTGATCCTCGGATGCGGGACGGGGGACAACGCCGCCGCGGCACTCGGCGTTCAGGCCGGGCCGGGCGACGTCGTCGTCTCTATCGGCACGTCCGGCACGGTCTCCGCCGTCTGTGAGCACACCTCGTCGGATCCCACGGGGGTAATCGCGGGCTTTGCCGACGCCACGGGCCGCTTCCTGCCTCTCGTCTGCACGCTAAACGCGGCGCGGGTGCTCCATGCTGCAGCGCAACTCCTCGGGGTCGACCAGGACCACCTGTCGTCGCTCGCGCTCAGCGGACCCCCCGGGGCCGACGGGCTTGTCGTCGTGCCCTACCTGGAGGGGGAGCGAACACCAAACCGACCGCTGGCCACCGGTGCGATCCACGGCCTCCGCATCAGCACATGCACGCCCGCGCACCTCGCGCGGGCGGCCGTCGAGGGGATGTTGTGCGGACTTGCTGACGGTCTGGACGCCTTGCTGGCAGACGGTGTGCGCGTCGAACGGATCATCCTCATCGGTGGGGGGAGCCGCTCAGAGGCCGTTCGGCGCATCGCCCCCAGCATCCTGGGTCGTCCGGTCGTGGTGCCGGCGGTCGCCGAGTACGTCGCAATGGGGGCGGCACGACAGGCCGCGTGGGTGCTCCTCGGGGAGGGGGCACCCCCGAGCTGGTCGGCCGGGACCAGCATCACCTATGAAGCCGATCCGCTGGCGTCAATCCGCGCGCGCTATGCGGAGGTGTCCGGGCTTACCGCGAACGTGCCGCCCGACAGCCTGAGACTGCCGTGACACCTCGTCGCCACACACGCGCTCGCGCCAGCGGCATCTGCCGGTGCGTTCTGCCAGAATGCGCGGATGGCCGGTCATGGGCTCCGATCAGCCTCCCGCAGAAGGGGGCGAAGTGTGATGAGCACCCCGTGACATCAGTCCGACTCGCCGGTGCGCGTCGCGGATGAGCACTCGAGGTAGTCGATGCCTCACGATCGGCGTTGACTTCGGGTCGGAGTCCGGCCGGGTGCTCCTGCTTGATCTGCGTTCAGGTGAGGAGATCGCGGCAGTCGAGGTCAGATACCCCCATGGTGTCATCGACTCGTCTCTGCCAGAGGGTGGGAGCGAGCTGGTTCCAGACACCGCGCTACAGGACCCTGGTGATTACCTCGAGGTTCTCTACCGTGGCATCCCTGACGCGCTGGCCGCAGGAGGAGTCTCGCCTGAGGAGGTCATCGGTCTCGGGATCGACTTCACGTCGTGCACCGTCCTGCCGGTCACAAAGGACGGGACACCACTTTGCCGGATGGATGAATGGAGCACCCGCCCCCATGCGTGGGTCAAGCTCTGGAAGCACCACGCCGCGCAGCCGGTGGCCGATCGCCTGAACGACGTCGCCACGGCACGCAACGAGGGGTTCCTCTCCCGCTATGGAGGCCGCCTCTCCTCCGAGTGGTACTTCCCGAAGCTGATTCAGGTCTGGCTCGAGGACCGTGCCGTGTACGACGCCATGTACGCGTTCGTGGAGGCGACCGACTGGGTGGTGTGGCACCTCACCGGATCCCTCCTGCGCGCGAGCTGCTCCGCAGGCTACAAGGCATGCTGGTCGGCGACCGAAGGCCTGCCCACCCAGGCGTTCTTTGAGGCCGCGTATCCCGGGTTCCCAGATCCGAGCGAGAAGCTCGGAACGCAGTTCGCCCCACCCGGACACCGGGCTGGATTCCTCCGAGCGGACGTGGCAGCCCGGCTCGGATTGGGCCCGCACGTGGCCGTGGCAGTCGGGAACGTCGATTCGTTCGTGTCGGTCGCCGGCGCTGGCGTCCAGGAGGCTGGTGTGTTCGTGACGGTGGTGGGAACCTCAATATGCGACCTCGTCATCGACCGAAGTGAGATCCGGATGCCCGGCATCACCGGCGTCGTCGAGAACGGGATACTTCCGGGATACTTCGGCTACGAGGCGGGGCAAGCGGCGGTAGGGGACATGTTCGCCTGGTTCGGGGATCGCCTGCTCAGCCTCGACAGAGCTGCAGGTGCCTCAGGCTCCAATTGGTATGCCGAACTCGAGAGAGGGGCCGCGAGCATCCAACCTGGGGAGAGTGGGCTGGTCGCGCTCGACTGGTGGAACGGCAACAGGACGATCCTCGGTGACGCAGACCTCTCGGGAGTGATCGCCGGCCTCACCCTCGCGACCACTCCGACCGAGATCTACAGGGCACTGCTCGAATCAGTGGCTTTCGGAGAGAGGCGGATAGTGGAGAACTTCGTCGAACATGGCGTCGCGATCACCGAGGTCGTCGCCTGCGGCGGGATAGCCGAGCGGAGTGACCTGATGATGCAGTTGCTTGCCGATGTGACCAAATTGCCGGTGACGATCCCCGCCTCCAGCCAGATACCTGCACGGGGTGCGGCGCTGTTCGGAGGAGTTGCCGCAGGTTCGGAGCGGGGCGGCTTCGACGACGTGGAGACGGCCGTCGCCACCTTGAAGCCGGCAACGCAACGCAGTTTCGAGCCGTCACCGCTCGACACATCGACCTGTATTCCGTCTTCTGCTCGCTCCATGACGCTCTCGGCCGGGATCACGTCGAGTGGCTCCACCGCCTGAAGCAGATCCGGCGAACGGTGACGGCCGGACGCACATGAGCCGCGTCGCCCGCCATGTACGGCGCGTCGGCATCACCGTGCACTGCTCGAAGGTCGATCGCCACCCCATATTCCTGCGAGAGCAGCATGGCGCAGGTCAGGTAGTGCAGCACTAGGGTGAGAGTCAAGGGTCCGGGCATCGTCAAGGTGCTTGGCCCACCAAGGAGGGAGGCGATGGTGGCGAACGAGCGACCTCGCATCGGGATGCTCGGGATCATGCAGGAGCTCTACGACGAGATGATCCCCCGCATCACCGAACACCAGGCGGAGTTCTCGCGGGCGCTCTGCGAGCAGCTTGCACCCGCGGCCGAGGTCATCTTCACTCGGCCGGCCAGACACCGTAACGATATTGAGGAGATCGTCAAGGATCTGGGCGCGCGTGACCTCGACGGCATCATGATCGTCATGCTCACGTATGGTCCCGCCATGCGGACGCTCCGCGCCCTGCAAGAGAATCCCCTTCCCCTCCTCCTCGCCAATATTCAGCCGGAACCAGTCGTGACCTCCGCCTGGACCATGGACGATCTCACGTACAACCAGGGCATTCACGGAGCGCAGGACCAGTCGAACGCACTGCTGCGCGCCCGACTCCCGTATTCGATCATCACCGATGACTGGCGCTCACCCGACTTCCTCGCCTCCTTCGGGTCATGGGCCCGAGCAGCACAGACGGTCACGAAGCTGAAGCGAACCAAGATCGCCCTGTTCGGCTACCCGATGAACGGCATGGAAGATGTCCTGTACGACGCGACAGCGCTCCTGCGCAAGATCGGTCCGATGATCGTCAACGAGAACCTCGGTGATGTCTACCAGCACATGCAGGCGGTGGGTGACGACGCGGTCGATGCGGTACGCCAGCGTCACGAGTCGCAGTTCGAGATCGATCCCTCGCTTCCACGCGAGAGCCACGAGTATGCGATCCGCTTGGAGCTCGCCCTGCGCGAGATGTTGTCACAGGGGAACTATGACGGGTTCTCCGTGCACTTCGAGCCTGTCGGGCGCGATGGACGGTTCAAGCAGCTGCCCCTACTGGCGGCCTCCAACCTCATGGCCGATGGCTTTGGCTACGGTGCCGAAGGCGACACCAACGCTGCCGCGCTCGTCTGTGCCGGCCACACGCTCATCGGGGACGCACACTTCAGCGAAATGTACGCCATGGACTACGACCTCGACTCCGTCCTGGTCAGCCATATGGGTGAAGGCAATTGGAGGATCGCCCGCGATGACCGACCTGTCCGACTCGTCGACCGACCGCTCGGCATAGGCGGCCTGGGCAATCCGCCGACGACGGTCTTCTCCGCTCAGCCGGGTCCCGCCACGACCGCGACCCTCATCGCCCTAGAAGGTGAGCACTACCGGCTGGCCGTCGGGCGTGGGGACATCCTGGACACTCCTGAACTGCCGAACGTCCAGATGCCGTACTTCCATTTCCGTCCGAATTCGGGCATGCGTACCTTCCTCACGGCCTGGCTTCGCCACGGCGGCACGCACCACTTCTGCATGAACCTCGGCGACCACGTCGAACGATGGAGTCACCTCGCTGAACTCCTCGGCATCGACTTCGTCGAGATCTGAGCACCCGCGGATCCGTGAACATCCGGCCTGGCCTCAGGGAAGAAGTGCTTCGTGCGAACCGGGGTCTGGTGGAGCACGGTCTTGTCACCTTGACCTGGGGGAACGCCAGCGGGATCGACCGGGACTCCGGGTTGATCGCCATAAAGCCGAGTGGCGTTCCCTACGAGGACATGGTGGAGGATGACATCGTCGTCGTCGACACCACCGGTCGCGTCATCGGGGGCACCCGGCGACCTTCGACCGATACGCCGACACATCTCTGGCTGTACCGGACGTTTCCCGAAATTGGCGGAATCATCCACACCCACTCCACCTGGGCGACCTCCTGGGCACAAGCCGAGCGTGAGATCCCGACTTTCGGGACGACACACGCCGACCTCTGCCCTGGCCCGATACCGGTGACCCGGAAGCTCACGCCCGCCGAGGTGCGAGGCGAATACGAGGAGAACACGGGAGCCGTCCTTGGCGAAGTGATCGCCGGGCACGGTATCGAACGGGTCCCTGGCGCGCTGGTCGCGGGTCACGGTCCCTTCACGTGGGGCGAGACGGTCGCGCAGGCGCTCGAGAGGGCGGTCTCGATCGAGGAGGTGGCACGCATGGCATTCCTCACGGTGATGCTCCGTCCTGACGCAGCACCGGTATCCGCTGAGGTGGTGGATCGTCACTTCGGAAGGAAGCACGGGCCGGGCGCGTACTACGGCCAGACGTAGCGACCAACGAACCGCCGAACGGTCTTAGGGGAAGACGGCGTCTATCGCCCGCGCGAGCTCACCCTGACCCTCCAAGAAGTCGAGCGTCGTGTAGCGAGGGCGGAGGCGGTTTGCCCACCGGAATGTTGTCCTGAGGGTCTGGGCGTCCAGGTTGAGGAATCCTGGTCCAGAAGGGATCCCGGCGGTCGAGAGAGCCGCGCTGACCATTGGGAAGACCCGCATCGCCTCCACCGCTCGCTCCTGTATCGCTCCCCACTGGGCGGCCGTTGCGGGCCATTGCGAGTCGTGGTCGTGCAGGTATCGGCGCTTCTCCTCCATGACGGCACTCACTTCAGCGGTATGGCCCGTCAACGACTTGGGCATATGGCCGCTCTCGCCGGGGAGCGGGATCGGTTGGCTCAGATCGGCTATTCCTCCCCCGAAGGCGAAGCGCTGGAGGCCCATGGCGAAATGGGTCGCATAGCCCACCTGGAGCCCGTGCGGCGCGTGAGGCCGCTCACCGGTCGAGGCGAGGAGATCCCAAAGATGCGATGCATGGTGCTCGCAACCACTGGCCGGACGCGATGATCCCATCATCGCCATGGCGAGTCCCGACTCGACAAGTCCGCCCAGCAGCTGCGCAATGGCACGCGGAGACTGCCGGAGAATGTCGTCGACACCGGTGGCGACCTGGACCAAGGAGTCGGTGACTCTTCGCTCGACCTCGGGGCAGAACGGTTCACCGTACAGCCCGCTGGCGATGTGCCAGTCAAGGCGCGATGACGCCTTGCCGAGCAGGTCACCGAGTCCTGCTCGTGTCATCTCTCGTGGTGCTGCCGCGACGGTGACCGGATCGGCGAATATCGCGACTGGGGGAACGGCAGGGAACGTCGCCTTTAGGCCAGAGAACTCCATGGCGGCGACGCTCGAGGCGTAGCCGTCCATGGAGGCGGCCGTGGGCACGCTCACGAATTCCAGTCCCACTTGGCTCGCAACGTACCGAGTGAGATCCGTGACGACTCCGGAGCCCACGGCGAAGAGCGAGTCAGGGTGGAACTCGTCCACCTTGGCGTGGAGACGCGAGACGGCAGACTCGGTCGCGAGCAGGCCGCTGCGCTCTGAGTACCGACATGCCGTGACTCGCAGCCCTGCCCTACTCAGCTCGTCGGCGACGCGGCGTCCCGCCACGTCTTCGGTGTTGACATCCATGACGACCATTGGAGTCGTCCATTCACGTACCCCGGCGTACTCGCCCAGCCTCTCGAAGGCGTCCTCTCCGATGACGACGGTGTCAATCGGGACATGATGCGAGGCACCACAGACGCACCGCTGGTTACTCGACGTGCGCATTCAGTCGCCCATACATGGAGGCCCCAAGTTAGGCGCTCCCGCTCTTGATCCTCCCTCTCAGGGCCGCGAAGCACAGGGACATGCTCAAGAGTCCGACCAGGGCGATGGCGAGCAGAGCCTGTCCAAGCTGTCCCCATTGCCACCCGCTCTGAAGAACGAGCGACCGGAGCCCGCCGAGGAGGTAGGTGACCGGGTTGAAACCCGCCACCGTGTTGAGCCAACCCGTGAGCTGCGAGCGCGGTACGTAGGCCGACGTCAGGAACAAGAACGGGAAGAACAACAGGAACGTCGAGTTGACGGCGGCCGGATTGCCCGTCTTGAGGGCGATGGCATAGCCGAACCCGGCAAACGCCAGGCTCCACAGGGCGGCGAGGAGGATGAAGGCCACCACCCCGATCGGGCCGTCCTGGAAGTGCACCCCGAGAATGAGCCCCAGCACCAGGATCGGGATGGTCAGGACCGCGGCGACGGCGACATCGGCCGCCATGTGCCCGAGCAGGATGGCCGTCCGCCGTACCGGCGTCAGCAGAAGGCGGTCGAAGTACCGATTCTGTATGTCGAGAACGAGCGCTGGAGCTCGCGACACGCCCGTCACTCCGAGCAGGATGGCGGTGCCCATCTGGAAGGCCGTGTAGTTCAACCCGGGAATGTGGTCGACGACCCGCTTCAATGTCGCGATGTTGACGATGAAGAAGAACAGCGAAATGAAGACGGGAGGCATGACCACTGCGAGGTCACGCGGGACGGCCCGCAGCGCGCGACCAGCGATGGAGGTCAGGTCATGGAAGAACCCGGCGGGGCGGGCGCGGATCACGCCAGGGGCGACGAGGGTAACGCCCTCCGTGACGGCAGTCATTGTGCAACCTCCTCAGGGTCGTTGTTCTCTATGTGGGTCCCGGTGAGCTCCAGGAACACGTCGTCGAGCGTCGGCGTCCGCAACGTGAGGTCTCGGACGTGCACGTCACCCTCCGAGAGTGCAACGGCGAGGGGGCTGATGGCCGCCGAACCGTTCTCCGTGGCAACGACCAGCTCGTTCCCGTGTGCTTCGACGCTGACCAACCCGGGGATGCCCTCGACCAGGCGCTTCACACTCTCGGCGTCACCGTCCAGCCGGGCGATGATCACGTCGGTACCGATGGACCGCTTGAGGTCGGCCGGAGTGCCTTCGGCGACGATGCGCCCCTTGTCGATGATGCCCACTCGATGGGCCAACTCGTCTGCTTCCTCCAGGTACTGGGTGGTGAGGAAGATGGTCATGCCGAGCTCCTGATTGAGCCGGCGTACCTCGGCCCAGACGCTCACCCGGCTTACTGGGTCCAGGCCCGTGGTCGGCTCGTCCAGGAAAAGGATGTCGGGGTTGTGGACGAGGGCGGCCGCCAGGTCGAGGCGACGCTTCATCCCGCCCGAATAGGTTCCGATGCGGTGACCCAACGCGTCACCCAGGTCAATGAGATCGGCCAATTCGTTGACCCGCTGCCTGACGGCCTGCTTGGACAGTCCGTAGAGCAGTCCCTGCAACCTCAGCAGCTCAATCCCTGTCTGATTCGGGTCCAGGGCGGCCTCTTGCAGCGCCACACCGATGTGGAGTCGCACCTGTCCCGGTTGAGTCGCGACGTCGTAGCCGGCGACGACCGCCCGCCCGCCCGATGGGGACAGGAGCGTGCACAGCATCATGACCGTGGTCGACTTCCCGGCTCCGTTCGGTCCGAGGAAGCCGTAGATCTCTCCGTGGGGAATACGGAGGTCGACGTGGTCGACCGCGCAGAAGCTGTCGAAATGGCGGACGAGGCCCTCGACGTGGATGGCGTCTGGTGTGCGGCTCATCCACGCCGAATCTACCGCCTGTCTCGCTGAACAGTCCCCAGCGATTGTCTCGAGTGGTTGCATGGAAGAGGAGACGGGCCAGCCGCCCTCAACTCATCGCCCAGCGTCAGATATCAGCCGTCGACGTACAGCTGGCCGTTCGGTCCTAAGGCGATCGCAATCCGGGCGAGCCCCGTGACCGCGGGGCCCTGCTCCACGGCGCCGGTCGACCCGTTGAAGGTCGATCCATGGCACGGGCACACGAAGAGGTCATTCTGCTGGTCCCACTGCACCTGGCAGCCCGCATGGGGGCAGACCGCCGAGAACGCCCGGAAGGACCCCTGTGTCCGCTGGACCACGAGAGCGGGTTCGCCACCGGCAGGGTCCGTGAAATTCGCCGCACCCCCGACGGGGACGTCGCTCGCCGGACCGATGCGGGTCCCTCGGGGTACCGCGACTCTGGTCGTGGTCGTCGTGGTCGCACCGCCCGCCGCGCCACCCGGAGTGGATGTCGTTGTTGACGTGGTTGTCCCCGCAGTGACCGGTGTGGTGGTCGTGCCCCTGCCAATCGCCTCTGAACCGCCGACGGGTGACGTGCCATGGACGAGGCGACCGACGGCGGCAACGATGCCGCCGAGGACGAGGGCGGTGACACCGACAGCGCCGGCCGCCGAAGCCTTCTGGAGGAAGGCGCGGCGTTCCAGTTCAGCAGCCCGCCGTCTCCGAGCAGGACCCATCCGCCCGGCCGCTTCCCGCGCTTCACGTGCACGAGCGACCCGCCCCGCAAAGACCGCGTCCAGCGACCATGGACCCGATCCGCCCAGAACGAACGGCGTCCAGGCGAAGAGGAACACGATGTCGGGCCCGTAGTAATAGGGATTGTCGTTGAAGCTCACGGTGAGGAAGAAGGAGAGCGCGAGCAGCATGCCGCCGAGCGCGGCGATGCGGCCGAACAGCCCGAGCAACGTCCCAAGTCCGACAGCGACCTCTGCGAGCGAAATGATGACCGCCACCAGCGTGGCGACGTGTAGGAACGGTGTCAGCAGGTGATGCAGGGGACTGGTGATGATCGACCCGCGCAGCTGCTGCTGGAAGGAGCCGGGTGCGGTGGCGCTGAAGAAACCGGAATTGGCGAGCTTTTGTAACCCGGCATAGGTGAAAGTCACACCAAGGAAGGCACGCAAGAGAAGGAGGGAGCCGCTCGCGGAGGCGAGCACCCCCCAAGTCCTCGTCGCCGTGAGGCGCGACAGCACGTCCCGAGGCGCAGTCGGCGGCGCGGCAGGGGGAGGTGTCGGAGCAGCCTGGCGTGCCCGGGGCGCGCGCTGGTTGGCCATCTCTCCTCCTTTCTCCTGCCGGCAGCGGGCATCCCCCCGCCCACGCCTGAGAGTAGGGGTTGGACCTTACGACAGCATGAAGGAGCAATGACGTCGCCGCGGCCAGCGTGACCTGGGTTTTCGGTGGGTAGGGCGGACCATCGGCTGGCGCCCCATGAACGCCCCAACCAGCGCCCAACATCACACCAACATTCGTCGACGCCCTTGCCTTTCGTCCCCCTGACGGCGATGGTGGACGAGTGGGGGGTTAGGTCTCGTTTGACGCAGTGAGCGTCCGGGGGGATGCCCAAGAGGTGCCGATCGCCAGCCAGGTGAAAGGTGAGGGTAGGTAGACGCGAATGGCTGAGCCATTGAGGGCTGAAACCGGAGAAGATCGTGCAGAGCGGCCTTCGTCGTGGCGCGGCCATGTCTGGGTCCAGATCGGTTCCGTGCTCCTCGTCCTGGGTGTCGGCGCCTCCGTCTTCGGCGCCTCCAGCGTGGCCCAGCAGGCGTCCGATCAGTCATACCGCTCGCTGGTGGCCAATTCCGCCGACATCGCGTCCACCCTGAAACTGGCCATCGTCCACGAACAGGACCTCGTCACGAATGTCGGTGCGCTGTTCGTCCGCGATCCACAGATGACCCAGACCGAGTTCCTGCAATGGATTCATGCCATGTCCGCCTTCTCCCGTTACCCAGAGTTACAGGGGCTGTCGGAGCTGGTCATGGTTCGGTCGGCAGATCTGGTCGCGTTCGCATCCCGCATCCTCCGGGACCCACCGGGAACCCTGTCCGCTAACGGTGCGTATGTGGTCACTCCGGCGGGGTTCCGTCCGTACTACTGCCTTGAGACGGTGTCGGTCTCCCGTGTCTCCAACACTCCATTACCAGCGGCACTTGACTACTGTGCAACCGGTCTTGGATCCGACTTCTTGAAGGCGCGGGACACCGGACTGTCGATGTACATCCCCTACTCCTCGGGCAAGGCCCAGGGGCTCGGCCTGGGCACCGCCATTTACGAGAGTGGGACCGTTCCTTCCACGGTCCAGGCACGTCAGGCCAAGCTGATCGGTTGGACCGGCATTGAGATCTTTCCAGCGGTCCTGTTGTCGACGGCCCTGGCGGGACATCCCGACACCGCTGTGTCGTTCCGCTACGGGTCTTCGAAGGTCAACTTCACGGCCGGCCATCGGCCGGTTCATGCCGTGTCGAGAACCATCGGCCTTCACAATGGCTGGACGGTGCAGACGTTTGGATCGTTCCAGTCAGCGTCGCTCCTCAAGAACGGCAACGCTCTGGCCCTGCTCCTCGTCGGGATCGCGACGAGCCTGCTCTTGAGCCTCCTGATCTATGTCCTCGGCACGAGCCGAGCGCGGACCCGGGAGAAGTTGCACCAACGCACCGGCGAACTGCGCTACCAGGCCCTGCACGATCCATTGACCCATCTGCCTAACCGTGCGCTGATCCTCGACCGGACCGAGCAACTGCTCGCCCGTTCACGGCGAAGCGGCCTGCCCGTCGCCGCCCTCTTCATCGACCTGGACGACTTCAAGGACATTAACGACGGATTGGGCCATTCCGCCGGTGATGAACTCCTCGTCGCGGTGGCCGCTCGTCTCTCGGCTGCGCTGCGGGAGGGCGATTCCGTCGGCCGGCTCGGAGGCGATGAGTTCATTCTGCTGGTGGAAGGTCCCGTACTCGCGGCCGGCGCTGAGGTTGTGGCGGATCGCATCCTTGAAGTGCTGGCGGCACCGCTCAGGATCTCCGGGTCCGACGTCCCGCTGTCGGTTTCAGCCAGCATTGGCGTCGCCGTCGGACCTCGCGCCACACCCGACGAGCTGTTGCGTGACGCCGACATAGCGCTGTACCGAGCCAAGGCGGCAGGGAAGGGCCGAGCGGTCGTGTTCGCCCCGTCCATGCAGGTCGCTGTCCAGGATAGACGGACACTCAGCCTCGACCTCCAGAACGCGCTGGCAAACGGAGAACTCTTCCTGCTCTACCAACCCACCTTCAACCTCGCGAACGGGTCATTTACCGGGGTCGAGGCCCTCTTGCGGTGGCGTCACCCCAACCGAGGCGTGGTCCTGCCCGACGAGTTCATTCCGGCGATGGAGTTGAGTGGCCTCATTGTGCCGGTCGGCGCGTGGGTGCTGGAGGAGGCTTGCCGCCAGGGTGCGGAATGGCAGGCGGAGGGTCATCAGTTCACCGTCTCCGTCAACGTGTCGGCTCGGCAGCTTGAGCACAACCAGATCGTCGACGACGTCCGGCTCGCCCTGGCAGCAAGCGGGTTCGACCCGGGCCATCTGGTCCTAGAGCTCACGGAGACGACCCTCATGAGCGACGTCGATGAGACGCTCGCCCACATGGCCCAACTCAAGACGATCGGGATACGGCTCGCCGTCGACGACTTCGGCACGGGCTACTCGTCACTCTCCTACCTCAGGAGATTTCCCATTGATGTCCTCAAGATCGACCGCTCATTCATTTCGGGAGTCACCGATTCGGTTGAGTCAGCCGCCCTCGTCCACGCACTCGTCCAGCTTGGCAAAGTGCTCAACCTGGAGACCGTGGCGGAGGGGATAGAGGACGACGAACAGCGACAGACCCTGCAAGCGGAGAGCGTCGACACGGGTCAGGGTTTCCTGTTCTCCCGTCCGATTGACGCCGCATCCGTCGATCGCCTCCTGGCCGACATGGCCGAGGCCAGCGGGGTGCCGATCCAAACAGGGTCGCGCGCGTGAGCAATGGTGAGGGGCAAGGCGGGCGTCTGACCGTCCCGGCGCTCAGCCCCGCGGTGCTCAGTTACGGCATCGGGCCGTTGGCCTTCGTGCTCCTGCTGTTCCTGATGCATTTCGAGGTCGTGGCCCATGAGCCGCTCTGGCTGTGGGTCGTCGTGTTCGTGATGGCTCCTGCGACGAGTGCGGCCACCGATTACCTCTGCAAGCAGAAGCCGACCCGATGTTCCCTCCAGATCCGTGCCGCGCAGAACGTGATAGTGGTGACCACCGTCACCTACCTCACGGGCTGGGGCCCCGTGCTCGTGCTGGCCTACGCCTTCCTGGCCTTGGCGATCATCGCCAGAAGTGGTTCGCGGGCGTGGCTGCTCACGACGGTGTGGAGTCTGGTGGGAATCACTGCCGGGCAAGCAGCGATATCCCTGCACTGGGCGCCCACGAAGCTCTCCCCGACCAAGGCGAATGCGTTGGCCCTGATGGGCGGGTTCATGCTGTTCTTCGTCATTCGAATGATCGGTGTCGTGATGGAACAGAAGGAACAGGCGGAATCGTCGCTACGGCTGAGCGAGGACCGGTTCCGCTCCCTGATTCAGAACACCTTGGATGCCACCGTCGTCATCAGCGAAGACGGGTTCTTCACCTACGTCAGCCCATCGGTGACCGGGATGCTCGGGTTCGAGCCGAACGAGTTGCTCGGGAAGCGCGCCACGGATTTCGTCCACGACGAGGATCGTGATCGCGTTCGGGATCGATTCGGGGACGAAGGATCGATCACTCCGACCGGGATCTTTCTCCAGTTCCGCATGGAGACGAAGGGGGATGCCTTCCGCCACGTGGAGGCCGTCGTCACGGATCAGCGGGCTCGTCCAGCTGTGGGGGGGTACGTCGCGAACATCCGCGACATCACCGAGCGCAAGAAGTTCGAGGCACTCCTGTCGCACCGAGCGCTGCACGACTCGCTCACCGGGTTGGCCAACCGCCAGCTGACGCTCGACAGAGCCGATCAGATGCTGGCGCGAGCCCGGCGAACAGGTGGACCAGCCGCTCTGTGCTTCCTTGATCTGGACAACTTCAAGGACACCAATGACTCATTGGGGCACGAAGCGGGGGACAAGCTCCTCCGC
>Ga0307374_10000789_pt1 | contig 59362 bp, 56 predicted proteins | sample OX3MG_FD_202532 | JGI IMG/M metagenome (GOLD analysis project Ga0307374, IMG submission 202532) | Soil microbial communities from Risofladan, Vaasa, Finland - OX-3 | ecosystem: Environmental > Terrestrial > Soil > Coastal area > Acid sulfate soil | place: Finland: Risofladan, Vaasa | collected... | reverse complement strand
GCGCACTGGTCGCCCAACGCCGGCACCGAGCTCCCGGGAACGGCGTGGTCGGACACCGTGAAGGTTCGAGTCCGCAGGTCGCCTGATCCGGCGCCTCCGAGGGGTAGGGGCGAGGTGGTTCCGGAAAATGCTTCAGCCTGCACGTATTTGCCATAGGCTGCGACGTCGAGATGTGCTTTTCTCCGCAAGCTGATCTGGTCGGAGGCATCGTGATCAGCTCGATCGGTGTGGCCGCGGTCCGCAATGCCCAAAAGCGTCACAGTGATGTCGCGTTGTCCACGTTGCCGCTGCTTCTCGGCGCCCATCAAATCATCGAGGCGTTCGTCTGGTTGGGGTTGCAAGGTCATGAGCCGCACGAATTCGAGAGAGTTGCCCTTTGGGCCTACCTCCTGATCGCATTCGTCGTTCTACCCATCTTCGTGCCCCTGGCCGTCGTCATCAATGAGCCCTCACGCCGGCGGCGAGTCATCATGACGCCGCTCGTCGCCCTCGGTGTCATTGTTTCGAGCGTTTTGTTTGCCACCATGGTGCGCGGTCCGGTCAGTGTGCGACTGCGTCCCTACCACCTCGCGTATTCGATCGAGCTCAACCACGGTGCATTCATCGTCGTTCTCTACGTGATCGCCATCTGCGGAACGCTGCTCCTCTCCACCCGTCGTCGCGTCGTCACGTTCGGCATCGTCAACGTGATTGCGGTCGGGGTGATCGCCTGGCTGACGGTCGATGGGTTTGCCTCGGTGTGGTGTGGTTGGGCCGCGATCACGAGTGGTGCCATTGCCCTTCATCTACGTGTCGGTAAGACCCGGCGGACACCACCACTGGTCACGTCGGCTGTGTGATCTGCGCAACGCTCGGGTAGGCCGGACCGGCGACCGAGACACCCTGGGACAAACCTCGCACCGATCCTGAAGCGGCCACGCTCAGGGTCACCAAAGTACGGCGAATCCGGAGATCCCCCCGCCCACCGCGTTGCCTCCTAGGGCGGTACAATGTGCAGAGGGCGTCGTGAGGGCGTCCCTAGGTGGCCTCAGACCTCGGCGGCTCCTTCAGCAGACCGAGGTGGATGCGTGACCATACTGAGTTCCGAGCGCGAAAGTGCGGTTCAGACACCCTTCGTACCGGAAACAGATCAGGTTGCACCGGTGTCCCGGAGCGTCCAGCCCGCTGCGGTCTCCTCGGGACGAGGGATGCAACAAGTTGTGACCGCCATTCTCGTCGTGGCTCCACTGCTGGGGGTCGTAGCAGCCGCCGTGGGACTGATCAGCCCCAGGATCACCCTCTTGGACGTGATTCTGGCGGTCGCCTTCTACGCCGTGAGCGGACACGGATTGACTGCGGGGTTCCATCGCATGCTCACCCACCGGTCCTTCAAGGCGGCACGCTGGGTGAAAATCACACTTGCGGTCGCTGGATCCCTCGGAATGGAGGGCAGCGTCATCAGTTGGGTAGCCAACCACCGGCGCCATCACGCCTACACGGATAGGAAAGGCGATCCGCACTCTCCCTACGAATATGGCAATGGCACGTGGAATCAAGTCCGCGGCGCCCTGCACGCCCATGTCGGATGGCTGTTTCAAGCCCAGCCGACCGAAGAGGCGAGGTGGGCACCGGACCTGGTCAAGGACAAAGACCTCGCCGCTATCAGCCGGATGTTCCCGTTTCTGGGGGTCGCTTCCTTGGGTCTACCGATGCTCATCGGATGGGCCGTCACCCGGACCTGGGCCGGCGCCTTGGGCGGGTTGATCTGGGGTGGCCTGATCCGTGTCTTCGTCCTGCACCATGCCACCTTTTCCGTCAACTCGGTCTGCCACCTGTGGGGGCGCCGCCCCTTCACCACCAGGGTTGAGGACAGATCCACGAACTTCGCCCCATTGGCCGTGTTGGCCATGGGAGAGAACTGGCACAACCTCCACCATTCGTGTCCAACCCTCGCCCGTCACGGTGTTGACCGTTATCAGCTCGACTCCACGGCTCGCCTCATTTGGATTCTTCAGCGGGCGGGGGTCGTATGGGATGTGAGGTGGCCGGTTGCCGAAATCCTCGATCGCCACAGGAACACGGTTGCTGCGTGCGTGCCCTCGTGACGGCCGCGTCCACGATCATCATCCGCTAAGCCTGAATTCGTCGGTCCCTACCGGCTGAAAGGCCTCATAGGTTGTCACGCACAGTCCGTCGTTTGCGTGACAGAGTTCGGATCACCGGACTCGGTGCAGGCGTCGTTTCGTCTGTACCGTCCTCCTTGGCGCATGTTGGGGCATCGAACTCAGAATAGAGGTGAGCTACTTCAATGGGATCCCTTGACCAGACGCCGCCCGACACTCTCCAACCGAAGTCGCTGACGGCATAAGAATGCCTCCTCCACCGCACCTTGGGATTCGGCACGTGAGGATTCCTGTCAGCGACGTGACCGCCAGTACGGATTGGTATTCCGAGGTATTCGGGCTCTCGGTCTTGCTCGTCGAGGAAGAGGAGAACCAGGTTGTCGGTGCCGTGCTTTCCGCACCCGAGCGACCAAGTCTCGGTTTGCATCTCGACCCGTCGCGAGCAATGGCGCTCGCCGGATTCTCCTTGGTGGTGCTCGCGGTGGCATCCCGCGAGGTCCTCTCAAAGTGGGACTCGTGGCTCGAGGAGATCGGGGTGACCCACACCGGCGTGGTCGAAGGTCCACTGGGGTGGTACATCGATGTCTCCGACCCAGATGGGCTGATCGTGCAGCTTCACACTCCGGAGCACCCGAGCGTCGAAGAGTCTTAGCCTGGAGGATCGGGCCCCGATCTGGGCCAACGCACCCTCATTTGGTGCCCATCCTCCGGTCCGCCTGATGTAGCCGCCCGTTGCGATCGAGGTTGCGTGCGCGAGGGCCGAACGGCCCTAGGCAGCGGTCAACGCCACCTCCACCATGGCAAAGATGAGTGATCCTCGAGCACACGGTCTCAGCACGCCTCTCGGGTCCTTGGACCTGGGCCCCCTCACCGTCGTCTCCGAATCCGACAGTTTGGAGTTCGTTGCCAAGATCTTTCTCGATCGCAGCACGTCGTGCGCCGTGCTCGACGAGCCACCTTTGCGCGTCGTCACCGAGCGCGATCTTGCCGCGGCGTGGGCACAGGGCCGGTCGGCACAGGACCCCGTGGGGCTCATAGCGAGCAACAATCCCTATTGGTCTCCATTGGAGACGACGGTTGCCGAAGCAGCTGCGGCAATGATGAGTTTGGGGATACGTCATCTCGTTGTGGTCGACGGCGATGGTCGCCCAACCGGCGTCGTCTCGATGATCGAACTGTTCTCGATTTTGGTTCACAGCCAGGAACCCATGGCCCTCTATGCCAGTTTTGCCTCCTTCATGACGAGGGGGACGCGAGGATGACCCTCGATCTCTCCCGTTGGCAGTTCGGCATCACGACGGTCTTCCACTTCATCTTTGTACCCCTCACGATCGGTCTCGCCCTCCTGCTGGCCATCATGCAGACGACGGCCTACCGGAACCGACGCGATCCGGAGAAGTACGAGAAGTGGTCGAAGATGACGCTCTTCTGGCGTCGGCTCTTCCTCATCAACTTCGCCATCGGGGTGGTCACCGGAATCGTGCAGGAGTTCCAGTTCGGAATGAACTGGGCGGCGTATTCGCGCTATGTCGGTAGCGTCTTCGGTGCGCCGCTCGCCATCGAGGCCCTGCTGGCCTTCTTCTTGGAGTCGACGTTCCTCGGTATCTGGATCTTCGGCAAGGACCGCGTTTCAGCTCGCATCCATCTGGCCTCCATCTGGATCGTCAGCGCTGCCACTGCCCTCTCCGCCTACTTCATCCTGTCCGCCAACGCCTGGATGCAACACCCGGTCGGCTACAAGGTCGTGGGCAACCGGGCAGTCATGACCAACTTCTGGGCCGTCATGACGAACAGCACGCTCATCAGCTCCTTTCTCCATGTCATCTCCGCCGCGGTGATCACGACCACGATGCTTGTCCTCGGCGTCAGTGCCTGGCACCTCTTGAAGGATCGCCGTGAGGGAAACGCGCCGCATCCAGTATTCGCAACCTCGGCCCAACTGGCCTTGATCGTTGGGTCGATCGCCATCGTCGCCACGATGTTCTTCGGTGACAACCAGGCTCGCCTCATGGAAAAGCAACAGCCGATGAAGATGGCAGCGGCCGAGGCCATCTACAACACGCAGAGCGGCGCCAGTTTCAGTCTGCTCACGATCGGAAACCTCTCCGGCACACCCATCTTCCAGATCCGGCTGCCCCACATGCTTTCCGTCCTGGCCGACAACACGTGGAACGGCTCAGTCCAAGGTATCAACCAAATTCAGGCCAAGGAAGCAGCCAAGTACGGCGCGGGAAACTACAAACCGATCCTGTGGGTCACCTACTGGACCTTCCGGATCATGGTGGGGTGCGGCATATTGATGTTCGGGTTGACGGCGATCGGCCTGTGGCTCATGCGGCGCCGACGCCTGGAACGCTCGGTGTGGTTCCTCCGAATCTCGGTCTTCGCCATCGTGCTCCCGTTCCTGGCCAATAGCACGGGATGGATATTCACGGAGATGGGGCGTCAACCGTGGGTGGTCTTTGGACTATTCAAGACGTCCCAAGCGGTCTCACATGTCGGCACCGGATACGTGGTGGCCACATTGGTCGGCTTCACCGCCATCTACAGCCTGCTGGCCGCCGTCGACTTCGGGCTCATGGCGAAATTTGCCCGCTTCGGCGCAGATGAAACCGGTGAACACGGTGAGGACGAAACCCAAGAACGTGAGGGCGGGGACCGTGTGCCCGCCCTCATCTACTGAGCCGAGGAGAATCCGTGCACACCCTGCTTGCGAGCAGCGCCCCCGCCTACAGCGGCCTCGAGATCTTCTGGTTCGTTGTCATCGGCATTCTCTGGTCGGTGTACTTCCTGCTGGAGGGCTTCGACTTTGGTATTGGCATGTTGTTGCCGATACTCGGGCGCGATGATCTCGACCGGCGCGTCCTGATCAACACCATCGGGCCCGTATGGGACGGTAACGAAGTGTGGCTCCTCACTGCAGGTGGCGCCACGTTCGCCGCCTTCCCGAACTGGTATGCCACCCTGTTCAGTGGCTTCTACCTTCCTCTCTTCTTGATTTTGGCCGCCCTTATCTTTCGAGGAGTGGCGTTCGAGTTCCGGGCCAAGCGATCCTTTCCGGCGTGGCGGGCAGCCTGGGACCAGGCGATCTTCTGGGGCAGCGTCATTCCGGCGCTCTTGTGGGGCGTTGCGTTCGCCAACATGCTGCGGGGTGTCCCCATTGGAGCCCACGAGTCCTACCTCGGTTCCTTCTTCAACCTCCTCAATCCCTATGCGCTCGTTGGGGGGGTCACCACGCTGCTCCTGTTCGCCCTCCATGGTGCGGTCTTCGCATCACTCAAGACCACGGACGACATCCACGTCCGCGCCTCGCGGGCGGCAACGCTCTTGGCGCCCGCCGCGACCGCCGCCCTGCTGGCCTTCTTGGCCTGGACCTACGTGAACGCCCACAACATGCATAACACCGGGCTGGTGCCGCCATTCGTCCCGGTGCTGAGCATTGCCGCCATTGCCGTCGTCGGATGGCTCCTGCGGGAAAAGCTCGAGGGTTGGGCCTTCGTGGCCACTGCGGTCGGCATCGTCGGGTTGACCGCCACGCTCTTTTTGAACCTTTACCCGCGGGTCATGGTTTCCAGCATCTCGAAGACGTATGACCTCACCATCGGCAATGCGGCCTCAGCGCCCTACACCCTCAGGGTCATGACCATCGTGGCCCTCATCTTCACTCCCCTGGTGCTCGTCTACCAGGGCTGGTCCTACTGGGTATTCCGCGCCCGGGTTCTACGGCCGCGGCAGCCTGCCCATGTCGTCACTTCGACGGACCAAGGCCCGATACCGAGCGTCGAGGGCAGGGTCCCCTGACCTGGGCCGGATCACGCACGCCCATGGAGCCCGTTCCACGGAAGGGCGAGCGCACCCGGGGGCTCATCAACCCTCGCCTGGCGCGTCGGGTCGCCATCACCCGGCGCTATCTGGCGATTGCAGTCGCCGTCGGGATCGGATCGACGGTCTGCGTGGTCATTCAGGCCATCCTGCTTGGTCTCATCATCGAGCATGTAGTGGTCGGGCACGGTGGCGTGCGTGAGGCGGAACCCTTCATCGCGGGACTTGCGGGCGCCTTCGCGGGGCGGGCGCTCCTGTTGTGGCTGGGGGAACTGGCGGCACACCGCACCTCGGCCCGAGTCACCTCAACGCTCCGTCGTCAGCTGCTCATTGGAGCCGTCGCCCGTGGCCCGGTGTGGTTGACGGGCGAGCGCACCGGGGAACTCGCGTCGTCGGCGACGCAAGGCATCGATGCGCTCGACACCTACTTCGCGCGGTACCTCCCTACCGCGGTGCTCGCCGGTCTCGCACCACTCCTTCTCCTCGCCTGGATCGGATGGTCCGACTGGATGTCGTTCCTCATACTCGCCATCACCGTGTCGGCCGTACCGATCTTCATGATCCTTCTCGGGTTGGAGGCGAAACGCCACGCCACAGAACAATGGGCACAGCTCTCCGGACTGGCCGCCACCTTCTACGACCTGTTGCAAGGCATGGCGACCCTGCGCTCATTCGGTCGGGCCCGCGACGGGCGACGCACCCTCGAGAGAGCCAATGAAGAGTTCCGGGCGAGCTCTATGAACACGCTCCGGGTCGCGTTCCTCTCATCGCTCGCACTCGAGGTGCTGGCCTCGGTGGGGACGGCCCTGGTCGCACTCTTCCTGGGGTTGCGACTGCTCAATGGCGGCGTGTCCTTGGGCACTGCGCTCGCCGTGCTCGTCCTGGCGCCGGAGGTGTACCTCCCCCTCAGGCGGGCCGGGGCGGAATTCCACGCCAGCGCCGAAGGTCAGGCGGCTGCCGAGCGTATCCTCGATGTCCTCGACGAGGACGAGCCGACGAGCGCGGCACCGGCAGTCCACCGCAGCGGAGCGAGCGTTGTTCCCGACCTCTCCGAGAACTCCATCGCTCTCTCGGACGTGCACGCGCGCTACCCGGGTCGCACGATCCCCGTCCTCGACGGCGTGAATCTCGTCATCGCTCCCGGCGAGCATCTGGCCGTGACCGGAGAGTCGGGCTCAGGCAAGTCCACGCTTCTCTCCCTCCTCCTCTGCTTCGTCGACCTCCAACGCGGGACGTTCCGGGTGGGCGGTATCGACGTCGACACCCTTCCGACGCGCGACTGGCGACTGCAGATCGCCTGGGTTCCCCAGCACCCCTATTTGCTACGCGGCTCGATAGCCGACAACCTCCTGGTCGGGGATCCTGAGGCCACGCCTCGGGCGCTGCTTCGCGCATGCAGCGTCTCAGGGCTCTCCGAATTGATCGACCGGCTGCCCAACGGCATCGAAACCCCAGTCGGCGAAGGCGGGTTGACGCTGAGCGCCGGCGAGCGACAGCGGATCGCGCTCGGCCGTGCCGTCCTCCGTGATGCACCGTTGGTCTTGCTCGATGAGCCCACCGCACATCTCGACGCCAGTCGTGAATTGTTGCTGCGAGAGAGCTTGTCGCCGTGGCTCGACGATCGAACCGTGGTGATGGCCGCACACCGGGGCGGCGTGTTGGGTCGGATTGGACGGACCTTGACCCTCATAGGCGGTCAGCTCGTCGAGGTCCCGCACCAGATTGACGCTCGATCATGAACGCATCGGATCCCCGGACGCGCTCGTCGTGGTCGTCATTGAGAGAGCTCATGCGGATCGGCGCGCCCCCCCGAGCCCGCTTCTGGTTGAGCACCGGGCTGGGCTCCGCTGCCGCCATGAGCACCGTCGCCCTCATGGCCTGCTCTGCCGCTCTCATCGACAAAGCAGCCCTCCACGTTCCTCTCTACACCCTCACCGTACTGATGGCGGCCGTGCAGATTTTTGCCCTCAGTCGAGGACCGCTCCGCTACGGGGAGCGGCTCGTCTCACACGATGCGGCACTGCGCGTCCTCGGGCGCCTCCGGGCATGGGTCTTCGACGCCGTCGAACCCCTCTGCCCCGCGGGACTCCGTCAATGGCGGAGCGGGGACCTCCTGTCCAGGGCCACCGCAGACGTCGAGACACTGCAGGACCTCTACCTGCGCGGTGTCGCGCCCCTCGTGGTAGCTGCCCTCGCATCGCTCTCGTCCGTGGCTCTGGTCACTGTCATCGTGCCGGTGGCCGGACTCGTTCTCGGAGGTTGCCTGGCTGTCGCGTTCGCCCTCACCTCAGGTATCGCCTGGGCGCGCCATCATCGGCTTGGACGCGCGGAAGCCGCACTGCGCGGTGAGCTGGCCGCCGACATCGTTGAATTACTCCAGGGTGCGCCCGATCTGATTGCCTTCGGACAGGATGACGCCTACCTCCGTCGGGTGTTGACAGCCGACCAAGGCCTCACTGACATCGCCCGCCGGCGCTCCTGGACGGTTGGAGCCATTTCCGCCGTCACTATGTTCCTCACCGGAGCCGCTGTCTGCCTCACGTCGCTCATCTCCATTTCGTCGGTCACCTCTCACCGGCTCGCCCCGTTCATGTTGGCGGTCGTGCCCCTGGTGGCCCTGGCCAGCTTCGAGGTCGTCACACCCGTGGCCGAAGCCGTCTCCCGGTTGGCGCACCAGGCCGCGGCGGCCGAACGACTCCTAGCTATCGCCGACCTCCCGGCTCCGGTGAATGACCCGGTCAACCCTGCTCCGACCCCCCTTCGCACGAACGTCGAACTCGACGAGGCCAGGCTCCGGTACGGAGAGGACGGCCCGTGGATCCTCGATGGCTTGAGCATGTCCATTGCCGCCGGGGACCACGTCGCGCTGACGGGTGCGAGTGGGGCCGGAAAGAGCAGCGTGGTGAATGCTCTGTTGCGTTTCTGGCCGTTACAAGGCGGGGAAGCGAGCCTGGGCGGCACGCCGCTGCACTCCCTGCCGCAGGACACCACCCGCCGCGTGATTGGCTGGGTGGCGCAAGACACCCACCTGTTCAATGCCTCGATCCGCGCCAACATTGCGCTCGCCCACCCTGACGCGTCGGAGGAGCAAGTAGTTGCGGCAGTTCAGACGGCCCAACTCGGCCCGTGGATCGATACACTGCCACAGGGACTTGACACGTCGGTGGGGGAAATGGGCGCACGACTCTCCGGCGGCCAACGCCAACGTGTTGCCCTGGCCCGTGCGCTCCTGGCCGATCCCGCGGTCCTGCTCCTCGACGAGCCGACGTCGGGCCTCGACCACGCCACCGCTTCACGACTGCTCCATGACGTGCTCGCCACCACCTCGGGAAAGAGCATCCTCTACATCACCCACCGTCTCGAAGAGGTCAGCTCCTTCGACGTGGTTGTCGACCTGCAAGACGGCCGATCACGGCCTATGTCGGAAGCTCCGACGCTCCTTGAAGAGAGCCTTGTCCCGCCGCAATAGAGGCGGGACCTGCATTTCACTGCCTTACGTTTCGGAACTCACCCGCTCCGGATGGACCGCCCGGACACTGGATGTTGTCGGACCGACGACGACCACCGGACATGGGGCCAGATGAACACATCGACGAAGAAGGGACCCCGCCCCCCATTCGTGGTTGCCCTCCGGACCGACTTCACGTATGACCAGGAGGTCGGCGCCCTCACAGGCTTCGAGCAGCGCTTTCACGGTCGAGACACACCGAGCCCGCGACGCGAGGAGAGCACCGTTGGCTCGGTGCCCGATGTACGACGAGGTGAACCTTGTGGTCTCGGTCGCCAATTCGTCGCACTCCCGGGTCGGAAGGGCAGCGCCTTCATGGGCGCTTGAGGTCGCACAATCGAAAACGGCCTCCACGTGGGCTGACCGAAGTCCTGCTTCGCCAATGGCCCAATCAAGGGCATCCGAGCCGCGACCTTGCTCGACTTCGACGACGATGCGCGACGCAGAACCTTGCAGGGAGGGCCGGGCCAATTCATGGACGATCACGACCGGGCATCGCGCCTGACGGGCACAGAGGCGGCTGACTGAGCCGAGAAGGAACTCACTCAACGCTCCCCCTCCCCGGGCGCCTATCACCAAGAGGTCGGTGACCTCGCTGGCCCCGACGAGCGTTTCGGCAACGGGGCCAACGAGTACCTCGCCCCGGACGACAACCGTGGGTTCGAGCGCATCGGCTATCGCCACCGCCTCGTCGACAATCGCTTGCGATTCCGCCACAGAGGTGTCCGCGACCCAATCGAGAGCGACGTCGCTCCCGATAGGCGCGACACAGATGGGCCGTAGCACGGCCTCACGTAACTTCGCCTCGCGTACCGCCCAGGTCAGGGCGTCCTTCGAGTACTTGGAACCGTCGACGCCGACCACGATCTCTCGTTCGTTGCTGAACACTTTTGTCCCTCGGATGCTTCTCGACATAGAGCCTTCTTCGAATGCACCCCCACGGGCGCCTGTAGATGATTCGTCACCCTTCGGTTCTCGGTTGACGAGACTCCATATGGCCTCGGCGAAACTGATGTCATCTTTTGTCATGATCGACACCTTCTATAGGGCCGAAGGTCACCAATATGACGGTCGAGGTCCCGGCGCCACGCTCGGTCGCAGGGCCGGATGTTGGCTGGCCGCTCACGGTCGCTCAATTCCTCCACCAAGGACTTCGAGCGCCCGGGCAATGGATTCCGCCTCGGTCACTTCCGTAGTGTCGATGATACGGCTCGACGACCACGGGTCCATCGCGTCTCCCATGGCGACTCTCACCTCGGGCGTCGCCTCCGAGACATCGATGCCCCGAGAGTGTCGCTGCGCCATCCGTCTCTCGGCAATGTCCGGCCGAACGACGCAACGCAGCTCGATAAGGTCGCCCCCCGTCCGGTGAGCGACGTCGCGGGCTGCGTCGCGGCACCTGGCATCGATCCAGGATGCGTCAAGAATGACTGATTCGCCGCGCATGAGTTGCTCCTCCGCACGCGTGAGCAGCGCGGTGTAGACCGTGGCCGTGACCTCGGGGGCATACCGGCCGGAACCGAACCCCGGCGTGTCTCCCTCATCGGTTCGGAACATCTCGCGCCGCACCTCGTCCGATCGAAGAATGCCCCATCCGAGCTGGTGTGCCACTCCGGCCGCGACGGTGGATTTCCCTGAACCCGGTAGCCCTCCCATCAGAACGAGCCTCACCTGTGCCTGGCGAAGATGATCCAGGGCCAGTAGGTGCAACTGGCAGGCCTCGGTTCGGGAGCCTTCGTGGCCCTGTTCGACACGCAAGCAAGCCACCTTGGCCCTGATGTAGGCCCGCAACGCAACGTAGTGGTGGACAAGAGATGCAGGAAACTGATCTTCTGCGAATTCCTGATAGTCGTCCAGGAACTGCCTGCCTGCGTCAGCTCGACCTAGTCGTTCCAGGTCCATAACAAGAAACGCCACGTCGGCGCAGACATCTCCGTACCGCAGCTGGTCCGAGAACTCAACGCAGTCGAGAATCCTGACACCGTCGTCCAGGCAGAATATGTCTTCCGCCTGCAGGTCCCCATGGCCGTCGCAGATCCTTCCAGACACGATCCGAGCTTCAAGGAGCGCATGACGCCCGTTGACCCAACGAGATGCGAGGGAACGGATCCTTTCATCCACGTCGGCGTCGAGGATTGTCCCCAGAAAGGGTTCCGTGTCGGAAAAGTTGGCGCCCCAGTTTGCATGGACGGCGGCACCAGTCGACGCGGTCGAGATCTCGGGCGACCGCAGGGCACTTCGGTGAAAAGAGGCCATCACGTGGGCTACCTTCCTGAGCCACTCCCCCAGGTCATCCCCCCGGCGGGCGATGGCGGCCAATCGACACTCCGAAGGCAGGCGTCGCATGACCACCATGTGGTCAATCACCTCACCATTGAGGTGCACTTCTGCAACGCCCAAGTACACATCAGGTGCGAGTCGGCGGTTGAGCGCCACTTCGCGTTCGCAGTCTTGCTGTCGCGTCGTGCCCTGGCGGAAGTCGAGGAACCCGAACTGCACTGCCTTGCGCAACTTGTATACCCGATCAGCGACAAAACAGAGGATGGAGATGTGGGTCTCGACGACGCCGGTCTCGCCTACGTCCATCATGACTCCCGGACCCGGGCGAGTCGTCTCACGCAGGTCCCGTATCCCGGGATCGATCGACCAACGCCTGGAAGGTGGACAGGACACCCGCACAGAACAGCCCCACATCGGGACACGTGGCCGGATCGGTGAGCACCCCCAGGCCGAGCTGTCCCTGGTAGGAAAGCGCGGCGACACTGATGGTTTGATTTCCTGCCAGTGGCACAATCGGGAATGCTTCGATGAGCCGGGCTCCCATTACGTAGAGCGGAACCCGTGGGCCGGGCACATTTGTCACGACCACATTGAAGAAGGGCTGGTGCTGCACGATTCCGGTCAGAGATGCCAGCACACTCTGGGGCAGTGGTTCGAGGAGATGCAGCAGGGAGCTCGCGGCCATACTCTGGTGGTGACGCTTGTCCGCTGTCATCTCGGCCGAAACTGTTGCGAGTATTTCGTGGGAATCGCTCGCAGCTATGGGCAGTCGAACGAAGAGTGCCGACACGCTGTTCGCGAGACCACCGCCGGCCTTTGCCAATCCCACGGGTACGAGCGCCTGCAACTCACTGTCGTCGGCCAACTCTCCCCTACTTTCGAGTAACCGGTGCAATCCACCCGTCACGATCGTCAGAAGGACATCATTGATTGTGGCGTGAGAGGCGCGGGCGACATCGTGGATCTCCGCCAACGATACCCGCACGAAGTCCACTGATCGCGCTGAGGTGATCGGGATATTGAGTGACGACTTGGGTGCGACAAGCCTCGGTGTGGCCAACGTACCGAACGCTTGACCAAGTCTCGCTATATCCCTCAGCCGGTGGATCGGATGTGTCACGGACCGCACACCCCATGTTGCGACGCGTGCCCAGAGTTCCCCAAGGCGCAGGAGATCATCGACCGAGGACCGCCATACGGGGAGTGGGGTGGTTGGGATCCACGGGACTTCGTCGTTCGGTTGCGCTGGTTCAGGTGAAGCGTCCAGCAACACGGTGGCCAGTTCGGCAGCCGCCAGGCCGTCGGCCATTGCATGATGAAGTCTCTCGATCACGGCGACGTTGCCGTCCTCCAGACCCTGGACGAATGTCAGATCCCACATAGGACGCGTCCGATCCAGTCGCGTGCTCAAGAGTTCGGCACAGAATGCCCGCAATTGGACCTCCGAACCCGGCGGAGCCAGATGGCACGACCGAACATGGTTGGAGATGTCGAACGTGGGTTCATCGATCCACACGGGCGGCGCCTCCCCGAGAAGGCCTGCGTAAGCCACTTTACGCAGTTTCGGCACCAATTCCAGGCGACTGGCGATCAGTCGGCGGGCCGCGCCGATGCGAAACTCCCCCTCGGCATCGAGGAGCGGGGGTCCTTCGACGATCCCTATGGACACCATGTGCATCGGCGTGCGTTCGGACTCAATATGGAGGAAGGCAGCGTCGAGCGGTGAAAGAGCGTCCTCGCTCGTCATGACGACGGACCAGACCCTTTCCGTGGTGCGTCAAATCCGAAGATCTCGGCGCCTCCCGCGCCAGCGCGAATGAGTCCCAACAAGAGACGGATGGTTGTCGTCCTGCCTGCACCGTTGGGTCCGAGGTATCCCAGTACCTCCCCTCGCGTCACCTCCAGATCGAGATCCTTGAGAGCGTCGACCTTGCCGTAGCGCTTCGTCAGTCCCTCTGTGCGAATCGCCGGCGTTTCCATCAGCTGGGTGTCCTCTTTGTTTGATTTTTCACTTTTGAAAGGCTGGCCGGGCAGCAAGCCTTCCTGTCAAGGACCTCGCGTTATCGGCCAGGGTCTGCGGCGCGTGCGCGCTGAATATCGGCGATGGTCAATCCGATATCTTCAATGAAGTACGGGCTGATCGACGGTCGCGGCGAGCGATGGGTCGTGCGCCTCGCTCCGTGAGGAGATGTGTGATGCATGAGAGCCTCCTACGTTCAACGGCTAGTTCCGTAGCACCATTCGACTCCGCTTTCCGGACCGCACCTAGGGCCGAACGTCCCACAAAAGAGGGACCTGAGTCCCCTGGATCAGCTGATTCAGCAGGGTGCCGTCGGGTTGCGCCATCAGGTTTTTCGGACCATGGGACCAATGGCTCTAGCGGCTACCACACCGAGCGTCCAGCGTGGAGGGATGATGTCCATGTACACGCAGATCCTCGATGTGGCGCTACACGAACGCCCCCCGCGCGAGGCCGAGATGGGTACCGGGGAGGCTTTGTCCGCGCTCCTCGATTGTCGCCAACATCTGGACCTGGTCGCTTCCTCGGAGCCGGACACGGACTGGAGTTCAGCCGCATTGGCAAACCAGATTTCCTACGACATCGCCCTTATCGACCTCGCCCGGTGTTTCGGCCTTGACTGTGACCCGAGTTCCTTCGATCAACCGCGGCGCCGCCGTACCGAAATCGAGCATACGTTGATCGCGCGCGGTGTCCGACTGGAAGGATTCGATCATCGGGCCGACTCCGGCTCGGATGGCCGCTGAGCGCTCAGTCAGGTGCCGGTGCCGTCAATCCGGGCCACCTGGGCCGAGCGTTCATCGATGCGTGCCGCGAAGGTGGCGGCTTGGGTGCGGCGTTCCACGCCGAGCTTCGCCAACAGATTCGAGATGTAGTTCTTTACCGTCTTCTCCGCCAGGATCATGGCGTCGGCAATCTGGCGATTCGTATAACCCTCAGTGATGAGCTCGAGGATCCGGCGTTCCTGTGGTGTCAGGCTGGCGAGCCGGCGGTCCTCGTTCGGTCCGTTACGAAGGCGCTCGAGGACACGCTCGGTGAGGGAAGGGTCAAGCAAGGACTGCCCTTCGCCGGCCCGTCGAACCGCATCAACCAAGTCCGTGCTTCCTACCCTCTTCAACAGATAGCCAGCCGCGCCAGCCATGATCGCTGCAAAGAGCGCTTCGTCATCGGCGTAGGACGTCAGCATCAGGCAGGCGATCTCGGGCCATTGGGCCCGGATGTCCCGACAGACCTCGATGCCACTGCCGTCGGGGAGCCGTACGTCGAGGACGGCCACGTTCGGGCGGGTGGGCGGAATACGGGCCATGGCCTCGGCCACCGTCCCTGCCTCTCCGACGACCTTGATGTCGCCGGCAGCCTCGAGCAACCCCCGGAGGCCGCTTCGGACCACTTCATGGTCGTCAAGAAGGAATACGCCCAGCGTCATTCCCCTATCTTCCCATTTCGGCGGCATCCCTGGTGTCAGGGCAGCTCGGTCACGGAGATTTCACCCTCGTAACTCGGATTTGCCTGGTAACCTGCTGTTTTGTGCCCTATCACTCCATTGAGGATCCAAGCAAGCTCCGGAGGGTCCTCGAGGCATCCTTACTCATTGAGAAGGATCTCGAGTTGCCGGTGCTCCTCCGCCACGTGGTCGAGGAGGCCTGTTCCATGAGCGGAGCTCGCTTCGGTGCACTGGGCGTGCTCAATGAGGATCGAACCGCTCTGTCTGAATTCATCACTGTTGGATTGGACACAGACCAAGAAGCCCGAATAGGGACCCGACCCACCGGGCGGGGTGTGCTTGGCCTGCTCATCGCTGACCCCAAGCCCCTCCGCCTGGCCAATCTCAATGCGCACCCCAACAGCTATGGCTTTCCACCCAACCACCCCCCGATGAGTTCGTTTCTCGGGGTGCCGATCAAGGTGCGTGACGAGGTCTACGGCAACCTCTACCTCACCGACAAGATCGGCTGGTCAGAGTTCACGAATGATGACGTCGCGCTTGTCGAAGTGCTCGCCCTGGCTGCCGGCATCGCCATCGAGAACGCCCGCCTTCATCAACAAACCCAAGTGGTCGCCGTCTACGAGGACCGAGATCGCCTGGCCCGGGATCTGCATGACACCGTGATCCAGCGGCTTTTCGGGGTCGGCCTCACCCTCCAGAGCATGGCCGGTCGGGCTCCACGCGACATGTCGGTGGGACTCGGGGAGGCGGTGGCCGAAATCGACCGTGTCATCGATCGGATCCGTGCCACCATCTATCAACTGGGCATGGGGGGCGAGGATCGAGGCCTTCGAGATCACGTCGTTTCTCTGGTCCGAGAGTTGAGCTCGGTTGTCGGCTTTGACGTTGAGGTCGGATTCGATGGCCCGGTGGACACGGCCATCTCCGCTCAGGTGGCTGATCACCTCATGGCCACTATTCGAGAATCGTTGGCGAACATCGGGCGTCACGCCCACGCCACGCAGGCGCGCGTGGCAATCAAGGTCGAGAACGGTCGATGCCGATTGACGGTCCTTGACAACGGGGACGGCTTCGATCACTCCAAGCTGCGGGAGGGCGGACTCGGCTTGACCAACTTGAGGGCCCGAGCGGAGAAGCTTGACGGCACATTCGAGATGGAGAATGCCCAAGGCGGGGGGACTCTGTTGACCTGGCAAGTGCCACTCACCCGATAGCGACGTCGAGTCGCCCTTTTTGGCGACTCGAGACGCGAGCTCAAAAGGCAGATCTCCCGGCCCTTTGGTGGGCACCAGGCACGAGCCGTAGCCCTCGTAGGGACCATTGGCACGACGACGGGGACCAATGGCCCTACTGACACATGCCACCGCGTCTTACCGTGCAGTGAGGGCACCGCACGTGCCCGGGCACTGTCAGCACCGGGCTCCTCGCTCGCTGCCCGAAGGGAGAATCTGATGACGCTCATCACGGATCGGACACCCACTGCAAGTGAATCAGGACCACCGGACCGACCGATGTCGGCGCGCAACGGGAAGAAGGCCCATTCGTTGGGCCTGACGTCGGCGACCGGACTGGTCATCGGCAGCATCGTCGGGACGGGCGTGTTCACGATGCCCGCCGTGTTGGCAGGTGCCGGCACCATGGGTATTGTCGTCCTCGCCATCATCGCGGTCGGGGCCATGCTCTTGGCCGTGCTGTTCGGCCAGCTCACCAAGCGGGTGCCGAACAGCGATGGTGGCCTGTACGCCTACTCCCGCCACGAGTTCGGCGACTTCGCCGGATATCTCGTCGGCTGGTGCTACTGGGTCCAAGCCTGGGCCGGTAACGCGGCGATCGTCTCTTCGTGGGTGTTCTACGTCGATGCCCTCTTCGGATTCTCCCACCCGAGCGGCATGGAGAACTTCGGCATCGCCGTGGTGGGGCTGTGGGTGCCGGCGGTCATCAACCTGGTCGGGATCCGTCAGATGGCGTGGTTCCAGAACATCACTGTCGTCCTCAAGTTCCTCCCGCTGTTCTTCGTCGGCGTCGTTGGCTGGTTCTTCGTCCAAAAGGTCCACTTTGGGGCCTTCAACGCGTCGGGTGGCAGCCTCTACAGCGCCATCGGGATCGCTGCTGGAGTAGCCCTCTTTTCCTTCATCGGCGTCGAGGCAGCGGCTGTCACCGCCAAGCGGGTGCGGGACCCACGTAGGAACGTCCTCCGTGCGTCGATGCTGGGCACCGTCATCAGCGCCATGCTGTACGTGCTGGTGACGGCGGCGGTGATGGGTCTGGTGGCCCACCACACGCTGGTCAACACTGGTTCGCCCTTCGTCAACGCCTTCCAGTCCATCTTCCCCCATGAAGCGTGGGCAGGGAAGTTCATCGCCGCCATTGCCGTTGTGTCCGGAATCGGGGCCCTCAACGGTTGGACGCTGATCGTCACCGAGACCTCGCGGGCCATCGCGCAGGACGACCTGTTCCCCCGGCCGTTCACCTGGACCGATCGCAAGGGAACGGCCTGGTTCGGCATTCTGGTCGGGACCGCGTTGCCGACGCTGCTGATGTTGTGGCGCTACAACACCAGCACGGGGCTCACGGTCTTCACCTACTTGGTCGACCTCACCGTGGTCACCGTCGCCATCCCCTACTTCTTCTCCGCCATCGCCCAACTGACCTACCTGGTGTCACGCCGTCGGCGTGTCCAGGGGTGGCAGCTGGCCCGGGATCTTTCGGTCGCCGGAGCGAGCGTCTTGTTCTCCCTGTGGGTGACCTTCGCTTCGGGATACCAAGTCGTCTACCAGGCCCTGGTCGTGATCTTGGTCGGGCTGGTGCTCTACGCCTTCTTGAACGCCCGTCGCCAGCGTCTGGGCGAGGCGGCCGAGCCGAAGGACTTCACCACGGAGGCGCCGGTCGCCGAGCTGGTCGGGTCGGAATGACCCGACCACTGGCTCACAGGCCGCCGTCACAAGCCGCAGACGGGAGTACCCGATGACATTTCGAGTTGATTCAGAGGTCGGCCAACTTCGTCGTGCCATCGTTCACCGACCCGGCCTGGAGCTCTCCCGGCTGACCCCGGACAACATCGGCGAGCTGCTCTTCGACGATGTGATGTGGGCCAAGAAGGCGAGAGAAGAGCATGACGCCTTCGCCCAGGCACTCCGGGACAAGGGCGTGGAGGTTCACTACTACGGGCAGCTTCTGGCCGAAACCCTCGAAGTGCCCGACGGCCGGGCTTTCGTCCTCGACCGGCTCTGCACGCCGGAGAATCTGGGACCTTCGTTGGTTGACCCGGTGCGAGCGCTCTTCGAGCGACTCGATGGAGCATCGTTGGCCGAGTACCTCGTCGGTGGCGTGCTGAAAGCTGACCTGCATCCCAAGGGCGCGCACAGCCTCAAATGGGAGATGCTCCGGGCCGACGACTTCGTCCTGAAGCCCCTTCCGAATCACCTGTTCCAGCGAGACAATTCCTGCTGGATATACAACGGAGTGACCATCAACCCGATGGCCAAGCCGGCCCGCCAGCGCGAGACGCTCCACACCCGCGCCATCTACGGCTTCCACCCGATGTTCGAATCGAAATTCACCGTCTATTACGGCGACGGGGACCAGCCGCACCAACCGGCAACGCTCGAGGGTGGCGACGTCCATGTCATCGGACATCGCAACGTCCTCATCGGGATGGGCGAGAGGACGTCGCCAATGGCCGTCGAGATGGTGGCCAAGGCACTTTTCGCCAGCAACCAAGCGGATCAGGTGATCGCCATCGAGCTTCCCCACAGCCATGCCTTCATGCACCTCGACACCGTGATGTCGATGGTCGATGTGGGGACCTTCGTGCTCTATCCCTTCTTCGACCGGCATCTGCGTAGCTGGACCCTGAGGGCCGGCACGACACCCTCCACACTCGCCGTGACGCGCAACCAGAACCTCTGGGCCACACTGGCCGATGCCTTGGAGGTCGACGAGATCAAGGTCCTCACGACGGATGAGGACATTCGAGCCGCCGAGCGGGAGCAATGGGATGACGGAACGAACTACCTGGCCGTCGCTCCCGGTGTCGTGATGGGGTACGAACGTAACGTCGCCACGAACACCATGCTGCGCAAGCACGACATCGAAGTCGTCACCATTGCCGGCGAAGAACTGGGCCGGGGCCGGGGTGGCCCGCGTTGCATGACATGTCCGATCGAGCGCGATCCGGCATGACACGTCATCACAACCACGTTGGAGGATCAGGCTTGAACCTCACCGGACGAAGCTTTCTCAAAGAGATCGATTTCACCAAGGCTGAATTCATCTCCCTCATCGACCTCGCGCAAGAGCTGCGCAACGAGAAACGCTCCCACCAAGAGCATCACTCCCTCAAAGGCTGCAATATCGCATTGATCTTCGAGAAGACCTCGACGCGCACGCGCGCAGCGTTCGAAGTGGCCGCTCATGACCAAGGAGCCCATGTCAGCTATCTGGGTCCAGGCGAGACGCAGTTGGGCAAGAAGGAGACGGTCAAAGATACAGCGCGCGTGCTCGGTCGCATGTACGACGGCATCGAGTTTCGCGGCTTCGCCCATCAGGACGTCGAGACGTTGGCCCAGTGGGCCGGAGTCCCGGTATGGAACGGGCTCACCGACCAGTGGCACCCCACACAAATGTTGGCCGACATCTTGACCATGCGCGACTACTCGACCACACCGCTCGAGGCCGTTTCCTACGCCTACCTCGGAGATGCCCGTAACAACACGGCCAACTCGCTCTTGGTGACAGGAGCCCTTTTGGGGATGGATGTGCGAATCTGTGCACCGAAGTCACTCTGGCCGAGCATCGAGGTCCAAAGGATCGCCGGCGACTTGGCGAAGGCGTCAGGCGCACGTGTCACCGTGACCGAAGATGTCGCTGTGGCCGTGCAGGGTGCCGACTTCTTGTACACGGACGTGTGGCTCTCCATGGGAGAGCCACCGGAGGAGTGGGCTTCGAGAATCGAAAAGCTCACCCCTTATCAGATCAACAAGCGAGTCATGGCCATGACTGGTAACCCATCTACTCGCTTCATGCACTGCCTCCCGGCCCTGCACAACAGCGACACCGAGATCGGCCACATGGTCTACGAGAAGTTCACGCTCTCGGCAATGGAGGTGACCGAGGACGTGTTCGAATCACCTGCGTCGGTTGTCTTCGACCAAGCTGAGAACCGTCTCCACACGATCAAGGCGGTCATGGTGGCAACGCTCGGCCAATCCGGCGAGAGCCACACATGAAAGTCGTCGTGGCGCTTGGAGGGAATGCGCTCTTGGAACGCGGTGAACCTCCGGTCGCCGAGATCCAACAAAAGCACGTCATCGCCGCGGTCGAAGCGCTCGCTCCACTTGCCCGCGAACACGACCTCGTCATCACACACGGTAATGGTCCTCAGGTGGGCCTATTGGCACTCGAAAGCGCTCGGGACCCGGACCTACCCCACCCGTATCCCTTCGATTCCCTGGTGGCGGAGACACAGGGCATGATCGGCTATTTCCTCCTGCAAGCTCTCGAGAACGCGCTGCCCGGGCAGCAGGTCGTCGGGCTCATTACCCAGACCCTGGTCGCCGACGACGACCCCGCCTTCGAGAATCCGACGAAATTCGTGGGCCCCGTGTACGGGGAGAGCGAGGCCCAGACCCTGGCGCGACGTTGGGGGTGGCAGGTGCGCCTCGACGGCAACAGTTGGAGGCGGGTGGTCGCCTCACCTGAACCACAAGGGATCATCGAGCTGCCTGCCATCAAGGTCTTACTGGCCGATGGTGCCGTCGTGATCTGTGCCGGGGGCGGAGGTATCCCCGTTCGCCGGAGTTCCGACGGCCAGCTCCACGGCGTCGAGGCGGTCGTCGACAAGGATGCGACGACAGCGTTGTTGGCCGAGAACCTCGCGGCGGACGCACTTCTCCTCCTGACTGACGTACCTGCGGTCGAACTGGACTATGGGAAGCCGACTGCTCGCTCGATCAACCGCATCAGCGCCCATGAGCTTGACCAATTGAAGTTTCCATCGGGATCGATGGGGCCCAAAGTGGCCGCGGCCTGTCGTTTCGTACGCCGTACTCACAACGTCGCTGCCATTGGCCGCTTGGGAGACGCGGCCGAGCTGCTCGCCGGGGCCGCTGGTACCACAATTTACGACAGCACATCCCAACGGGAATCTTGAAAAGGAGATGCACCATGACGCTGGACACCTCTCGCACACCGGAGTCTGAAGTGACTCCGGGCAGGATCGTCGTAGGGATCGACGGTTCCCCCGCCTCCCTGGACGCTCTTGATTGGGCCGGTCGGCAGGCCACCCTCACCCACTCGGCGCTGGAGATGATCATGACGTGGGATTGGCCGACGACATACGGTTGGGCGATGTACTTCCCCGAGGGATACAACCCCTCGGAAGGCATGCCCGAGATGTTGTCGAAGGCGGCATCTGACCTGCGAACCAAGTACCCCGACATAGAGCTCACGTTCCGTGTGGTGCAGGGGCATCCCGCCCCCGTTTTGGTCGAGGCCTCCAAAGGGGTGGATCTCCTCGTTATCGGCTGTCGGGGACACGGCGAGTTCGCAGGCATGCTGATCGGCTCCGTCAGCGAGTTCTGCGCCACCAACGCACACTGTCCCGTCCTCGTTCACCGAGCAGTCGCATGACCACCGATGCGTCGTCATTGACGGGGGCTGCTGCGGAGAGCAATGAGGCGGCGCTGGAGCCATCCGCCTCGCGACACCGCATCGTCGTCGGGATAGACGGCTCCAGCGAAAGTGCACGAGTTCTTGACTGGGCTATCACCCAAGCGCAGCAGAGCGACGCGACCCTCGACATTGTCACCGCCTGGATGTTCCCCATGGCGATCGGCTACGCCTTCACCACCACAGTCGAAGAAGTCCGGCAACAGGCACGCTCTTTGGTGGACAACGCCATCAGCCACGTCGCCGACGTCGCACCCGATGTCGTCGTACGGGGTGAGGCAACCGAACAACCTCCGGGACCGGCGCTCGTGAAGGCAAGCCAGGGCGCGGATCTCTTAATCGTGGGGTCGCGGGGAATGGGCGGTTTCGAGGAGTTGCTGGTCGGTTCGGTCGGGCACTACTGCATGCGACGTGCAGCCTGCTCGGTGGTGATTGTCCGTTGAGAACAGGTGTGTGGTCCACGCACCGAGGGCTACCCTTCCGTGCATCACAATCAGACTGGTGCCGGGTCCTCTTCGTCACGTCCCGACGGTACGATCGTCACGGGTATTGTCGAGCGTTCTGCAAGCTCGAGACTCGTGCTTCCGAGAAGTGAACCCCCGTGGGCGTCGGATCCGCGGGAGCCCACGACCACGAGATCGGCTGATTCAGGCGGCACGGTCATGCGGAGCATCGCTGAGCATGGGTCTCCGTCGACCACGGTCCACTCGATCTTTCCCGGATCTCCGCCCGCTCCGATGGCTACCTGCAACGCCGTCTCGCGGTGCGCCGTGACGTGATCGGGCAAGAGTCCGGCGTGCTCCAAGAGACCGACAGCGTGGACAATCCGAAGTCGGGCTCCGATTGTCCCCGATAATCGAGCGGCCCAACGGAGCGCCGCCGTGGAGTCCACGGACCCGTCGTATCCCACCACGATCGTTGGTCTCGTGTTCATCCTTCACCTTTCACGCTCGACATGGTGGCGTGCAGCTGCTCCAACCCCCGATGGCGATCAGATAGGGACGAGCGTATTTCGTTCATACCCGGACCGCCGTAGGTCGGTGGAGAGGGATGGGTCTGGAGACCCAGTAACGCTCCGAGCGTGTCAGTGACGGATATCTGGAGAGCTATCTGGTTGTAGCCGCCCTCGAGAAACAGGGCCAGGCGCCCTGGGCGAGGGCAGAACTCACCGACCATCCGGGCTAGTTCGGCAAAATCCCCACTTGACAGTGCGAGATCCCCCATTGGATCTGCTTGATGCGCGTCAAACCCGCACGAGACCAGTACCCAGTCGGGGGAGAACTCCTCGATGGTCGGACGCGCCACGTGGTCGATGGCTGTCCGCACGACATCGCCCGTTGCCCCCGCCGGCAGTGGAATATTGACCGTAAGGCCGAGTGCCTTTGGTCCTCCGACCTCGGTGGCCCTCCCGGTTCCCGGGAAGAACGGGTACTGATGGGTCGAAACGTAGAGGACGTCGGGATCGTCCCAAAAGATTGACTGCGTTCCGTTTCCGTGATGGACATCCCAGTCCACAATGAGGACCCGCTCTCCTCGTGCCGTCAATGACGCCGCTGCTACCGCCACGTTGTTCAGGAGGCAAAACCCCATTGCCCTGTCACGTTCGGCATGATGTCCGGGCGGGCGGACCGGCACGAAAGCCACGCCCTCACCGTGCTCCTCCAAACTCGCGATCGCAGCCAAGCCGGCTCCTGCCGCCCGTCTCGCGGCGTTCCATGAGTCTGGTCGAGCAAAGGTATCGGGATCGATGTCACCCCCACCCTTGGCACAGAATGCTTCAAGCTCGGTGAGGTAGGCGGTCGAGTGGACACGGGCGAGGTCGCTCAGCTCGGCGCTTGGCGTGAGCGGGTAGATGACCTCGTCCTCGAGACTGAGCGCCCTTATGCCATCCATCACGGAAAAGATCCGCGACTGTTGTTCGGGGTGGAATGTTCCCCCGTCGTGTTGGGCTGTGCCGGTCGGTCCGGCGACTATGAGTTTCATGCCTCTCCTCCATCAGGAGGAGTCACCTGACTGTCCCCACCGCATTGGCGCGAAGCTTCGCGGTCGGCCAGGGCCGCCTCGTACGCGTCCGTTGGCTCGATGGGAAAGCGGAGGGTCACCGTTCCGTACTCAATACTCGAAGTAACAGGAAATCCGGCGTGACGGAACACATCAAGCATGGCGTGATTTTCACAGAGCGTCTCGGCCCGAAAGGCCGTGATGCCTCTCGCCCGGGCTGCCCGCACCAATTCATCGAGGAGTAAAGCGCCAATCCCGTGATGCTGAAACTCATCGGAGACCACGAAGGCCACCTCGGCTTCGGTCGCTCCCGGTGCACTGTCATAACGACCCACCGCAATCAGGTGATCGCCGATCTCGGCCACCAGGGCGAGCCGATTCACGTAGTCCACACAGGTGAAGCGCTCCACCTCCTTGGACGAGAGTTCCGGATGAAACGTAAAGAAACGCAAGAAGACCGAGCGTGGCAGGAGGTGACTATGAAACGCCACCAACCGGGGGCCATCGTCGGTTCGGATGGGTCGGACGTGGTAATGAAGGTTTCCACCGCTGACAACGTCATGCTCCAGTTCGCCGGGGTAGCCGGCAGGCACTCCCGCGCCGGCCGCGGAGGCCGTCATGTCTGCCTCAGGCAGAGCTTCATCAACACAAGTCGAAGACAAGCCGGGCATCCACCTTCCCTTTCTCAATCTGCTCGAAGGACTCCGGGGTGGGCAGATCCTCGATGCGCAACGGTTCGTTGACTTGGCGTAAGGCGGATGCCCTCATGGCGGACCTTTCTCCGGGAGACTCCTTGCTCCAAAGATCGCGCCTCTACCGGGAATTCCGTAGGGCCGAAGGTCCCCCGTCCCCCGTTTTCCGCCGCCAGAACCGCTAGCCGATGGCGCCCCAGACAATAACGACGGAGTGTCGTTCGTCTCCTAGAGCTTCGCCGATGGCATCTCGGAGTCGACCCCCGAACTCCCGCCCAGCTGCGGAGGGAGGCACGGTGGTATGGAGTCGAACGTGGAGGACATCACCCCACCCACGACGGATGTCAAGCCTCGTGAGCTAGTTATGGCCATCGTCGGGCAGGACCTGCGCGAGGGCAGAAAGCACGCTCTTCGTCACGGCGGCGCCTCCGGCCCTTGCTGTCGCTGCACCGATGTGAAGACTTTCGAGCGGATGACGAAGTGTGCCTCGGCCGCCCCGGCAGGAAGCGAGAAGCCTTCGGGCGCCCCGTCGCCAACGTCCAGGATCAGCTGCGTGTGCTTCCATAGTTCATATTGACGCCCGTCAATATAGAAGGGCCATCCTCCCACCCGTCCCAGCAGTACGTCATGAACGCCGATGACGAACTCCCCGTCTTCGAAGCACATGGGCAAGCTGCCGTCGCAACAACCACCCGACTGGAAGAACATGATCGGGCCGCGCTGTTCGACAAGGCGAGCGATGGCATCGAGGGCAGCCGAAGTGGCGACCACTCCTTGCGAAGACTGGTTCACTGGCTCGTGTTCTCTAGAAGAAGCCAAGTGGCTTTGTGCTGTAGCTCACCAGGAGGTTCTTGGTCTGTGAGTAGTGCTCAAGCATCATCTGGTGGTTTTCCCTTCCGACTCCGGAGATCTTGTAGCCGCCGAAGGCGGCTCCGGCCGGGTAGAGGTGATAGCAGTTCGTCCACACCCGGCCAGCCTTGATCGCCCGGCCCATGCGGTAGGCGAGGTTGCCATTGCGGGTCCACACACCAGCTCCGAGGCCGTACAGGGTGTCGTTGGCAATCTCGATGGCATCCGCCTCGTCCTTGAACGTAGTGACGGCCAAGACGGGGCCGAAGATCTCTTCCTGGAAGACTCGCATCTTGTTGTGGCCTTTGAGGACCGTGGGCTCGAAGTAGTAGCCGCCGTCACACTCGCCGCCGATTTCGGCACGATTGCCCCCGATGAGGCACTCCGCCCCTTCTTGGCGCCCAATGTCGATGTAGGAGGCGATCTTGTCGATCTGTTGGATGGAAACTTGCGGCCCGATCATGGTGGACGGATCGAGCGGATTCCCCTGACGGATCAGCGCGATCCGAGCTAGGCAGCGTTCCATGAAGCGGTCGTAAATGGACTCATGAATCAGTGCCCGTGACGGGCAGGTGCAGACCTCGCCCTTGTTGAAGGCGTAAAGGACAAGTCCCTCGATTGCCTTATCCAGATACTCGTCGTCATGGTCCATCACGTCCGCAAAGAAGATGTTGGGTGACTTGCCACCGAGCTCAACGGTCGAAGGGATCAAGTTCTGGGCTGCGTACTGCATGATGAGCCGTCCAGTGGTGGTCTCGCCGGTGAACCCAATCTTGGCGATGCGCGGGCTCGAAGCCAGGGCCTTACCGATCTCGCCGCCGGGCCCGGTGATGATGTTGAGTACCCCCGGAGGCACAATGTCCCCGATGACCTCGGCCAGCTTCAGGATCGACCACGGAGTGGGCGAGGCGGGCTTCACCACCGTGCAGTTGCCCGCCGCGAGCGCCGGGGCGATCTTCCATGCGGCCATGAGGAGGGGGAAGTTGAAGGGGATGATCTGTCCCACCACACCGAGTGGTTCGTGAAAGTGGTAGGCCACGGTGTCTTTATCGATCTCCGTGGATCGCCCCTCGAGCGAGCGGGTAGCCCCGGCAAAGTAGCGGAAGTGGTCAGCGGCCAACGGAATATCCGCAGCCAGTGTCTCGCGAACAGGCTTGCCGTTCTCCCAGGTCTCGGCCACGGCGAGCATCTCGAGGTTGGCCTCGATGGCGTCGGCAATGCGATTGAGGACGGCGGCGCGCTCGGTGAGTGAGGTCTCACCCCAAGCATCTTTGGCCGCATGGGCGGCATCGAGGGCCAGTTCGACGTCCTCGGCACTGGACTTGGCAACCTCACAGAACGGCTTTCCATCGACCGGACTGACATTGACCATGTACTGCCCCTTGACGGGGGCCACCCACTTGCCGCCGATGAAGTTCTCATACCGGGCTTTTACGTCGACGACACTGCCGGCGCGTCCGGGCGCCACGAAGGGTGCTCCGGGAGAGGGCGCGTCAACCGCGGAAACGTTCGTCGTCTCAGTGGTCTTGGGATCTGTCGTCAATGTCATCAATGCCTCCATTGCTGCGCTCTGGTCGGTTCAACGCTAAGTGGGTAGCGCAGAATGAGATAGGGCCGAAGGTCCCACCGCCAGATCGCACATGGCCACGCGCGCCGCAGGGACATCCGTCACATCCGGCTAGGGACTGTTGGCCCTGTGCGAGAGGACAGACGCGGCTCATCATTGACGGCGATGACTCAACTACTTCCGCCACCATTTTCTGGCTTTCACCCGACCGGTGCTCTGGATACAGAGCTCACTCAACTCGATGCCTACTGGAGGGCGGCCAACTATCTTGCCGTTGGACAGATCTACCTGCTCGACAACGCGTTGGTGCGCGAATCCCTCCGACCCGAGCACACGAAGCCACGGTTGATTGGCCACTGGGGCACGAGCCCTGGGCTCAATTTCATCTACGCCCACCTCATTCGGGTCATCACCGAACGCGATACCAATACCATGTTCGTCTGCGGTCCCGGACACGGCGGCCCGGCGGTCGTCGCAAACGCATGGCTCGAGGGGACCTATTCCGAGCTCTACCCGCACGTCTCAAGGGACGAAGTCGGCATGACCCGGCTCTTTCGCCAGTTCTCCTTCCCGGGTGGGATTCCGAGCCATGCCTCTCCCGAGACCCCGGGATCCATCCACGAGGGGGGCGAACTCGGCTATTCCCTCTCCCACGCCTTCGGGGCGGCATTTGACAACCCTGGCCTCGTCGTCGCCTGCGTCGTGGGAGATGGGGAGGCGGAAACCGGACCGGCCGCCACTGGTTGGCATTCGAACAAATTCCTTGACCCGGTGCATGACGGGTCGGTGCTGCCGATCCTGCACCTCAACGGGTACAAAATCGCCGCGCCGGCACTCTTGGCCAGGATTCCCACCCAAGAGTTGGTCTCCCTCTTCTCGGGCTACGGCTACCACCCCATTATCGTCGAGGGCGGCTTCGACGGAGAGCGACCGATGGAGGTGCACCAGCGCATGGCGGTCGCCTTGGACTTTGCCTTCGATGAGATCGCAGAGATTATGTCATCGGCACGCGCTGGCTGCCTGAGACAGCGCCCCATTTGGCCGATGGTGATCCTGCGCACCCCTAAGGGTTGGACCGGGCCGAAGTTCGTCGATGGGCTGGCCATGGAAGGGTCGTTCCGCTCTCATCAAGTCCCACTCGCAGAAGTGAGAACGAACCCCGTCCACCTGGCCCAACTCGAGGAGTGGCTGCACAGTTACCATCCGAACGAGCTTTTCAACCGCCAGGGGCGACCGGTGGGCGACATCGACGACTTTGTGCCTGTCGGCGTCCGGAGGATGAGTGCCAACCCGCACGCAAATGGCGGATCTGAAATTGTCGACCTCGAGCTACCTGACTTTTCAGATTACGGCGTCGCAGTCCCGCAACCGGGCACCGTGCTGCGGGAGGCAACCCGGGTCCTTGGTACGTGGATGCGGGATGTCATCGTCAAGAATCCCGATAATTTCAGACTATTCGGGCCCGATGAGACTTCCTCAAACCAGCTCCAAGACGTCTTCGAGGTCACCGATCGCGTGTGGGAGGCCGAGATCAGGCGAAGTGACGATCATTTGGCAACAGATGGTCGCGTCGTCGAAATGCTTTCCGAACACCAGTGCCAGGGGTGGCTCGAGGGGTATCTACTTACCGGTCGCCACGGGCTGTTCAACTGCTACGAGGCGTTCATCCGCATCGTCGACTCCATGCTGAACCAGCACGCGAAGTGGCTCAAGGTCTCGAACGAGGTGAGCTGGCGTCCACCCATCGCGTCCTTGAACTACTTGCTGAGCAGCCATGTCTGGCGTCAGGACCACAATGGCTTCTCCCACCAAGATCCCGGGTTCCTGGATCATGTCGTGACCAAGAAGGCGTCGGTGGCCCGCGTGTACCTGCCGCCGGACACCAACTGTCTGCTCTCGGTGGCCGACCATTGTCTACGGAGTCGTCAGTACGTCAACGTGATCGTGGCGGGCAAGCAGCCCCAACACGACTGGCTCAGCATGCAGGAAGCCGTGGATCACTGTACGCGGGGACTGGGTATCTGGCCTTTTGCATCGAACGACGAGGGCCAGGATCCCGATGTGGTGATGGCGTGCTGCGGCGATGTTCCGACGCTGGAAACGCTGGCCGCCGTCCAGATCCTGCATGAGCGACTGCCTGGACTCAAGATTCGAGTCGTCAACGTCGTCGATCTCATGCGACTCGAGTCGGCCTCCGAGCATCCCCATGGCCTCTCCGACACCGAATTCGACGCACTCTTCACCACCGATCGACCGGTCATTTTCGCCTTCCACGGCTATCCCGCGCTGATCCATCGCTTGACCTACCGGCGGGCCAATCATGACAACATGCACGTGCATGGATACCGGGAGGAAGGAACGACGACGACGCCGTTCGACATGGTCATGCTCAACGATCTTGATCGCTTCCGCCTCGTGATCGATGTCCTGGATCGCGTACCGGACCTCGGCGGCCATAGCGCATCGTTGCGCCAAGAGATGATCGATGCGCGTCTCGAGGCCCGCCTTTACACCCGTCAACACGGCGAAGATCCTCCAGAGATTTCAGAGTGGACATGGGCCGCCCGAGATGGCGCCATCGGACCGATAGCTGCCGGAGGCTGACGCGATGCCCGTTGACCGGCACGGATCACATGTCATCGACGAAGGCGAATGCCGCACACTTCTCAGGCTTGCGGGCGCATCAGGAAGAGTGGGGCGGCTCGCGATAAATGGGGAGGCGGCGCCATTCGTCATCCCGGTCAACTTCTCGGTCTACGACGAAACGATATTGGTGAGGCTACGACCCGGATTTGCCGCCCATCATCTCGACGGGACGACCGTGACCTTCGAGATCGACCACGTTGAGCCCTACTCGAAGGAGGGATGGAGCGTTGAAGTAGAGGGGCCGGCGAGGTTGATGACCTATGAAGAAGTGGCGCGACTCGGGCGCAATATCCCCCGTCCGATCGTCATGAACCCGGGAGTGCGGGTCTTCTCCATCCAGCCCGAGAGAATCAGCGGTCGCTCCATCCGCCACGACCACGAAGGTGGGAGTCGCCCGCCATCGACCTCATGGCCGAATCGACTCCGCGAGAACCAGTCAGCCTCCTTGGCGGATACGCCGATGAATGACGGCGTTCCCAAGTCACCAACGAGCACCGACTGAAGTCACCGGTGGTCGTGGGCACGCGATGAAGGGATGCACTCCATCCGCACCGCCACAGGGATCCTCTCACCATGATTCTTGACGTACCCATCGGACAATGAAGGAGATGAGCCATGGAGCTACAATTGGACGAGAAGCAAGTGAGTGAGCTTCACGCATTGCTGACACACGCACTCGGAGAGCTCAGCTCGGAGATCGCCGACACTGACAATCCAGCGTTCCAACGGATGCTGCGGGATCGACGCGATCAACTTCAGGCCATTTTGCAACAGATCAATTCTGACCGAGTCGCCTGAGGACAGTGGCCCTCCCGGGCCGCCCGCACAAGGCTCTCCGACGCTCGGCTCGATGTCGATTCGAGCGTGGAAGTGCTCCTCCATGACCTCGGTCGGCCCATCCTGAGGTCTCTGCCGCCGTAAAGTAGAGACGCGACGAGTCGCAGGAGGTAGGCTTCACACAGAAGGGACGTTCGGCCCTGTGGGCACCGATCCGGAGCGACCACAATGAGTGCATGACTGATCTTTCTAATACTCCCGGAGCAAACCCCGCACGGCCTGCACCAGCGCCACTCGCCGGAGATCTGGCCCGACGGGTCACGCACCGCCGTAGCGAACTCGGAGTGAGTGTTGAGACGTTGGCTTCACGCGCCGGCATTGATCCGGGATATCTCCGGTACTTCGAACGGAGTCCGAACGCCTCACTCAGTGCTGGAACCCTCCAGCTGGTGGCCCTGGCTCTCGATACGACACCCCTCGCACTCTTGGGCGGAGAGGTGGATCGCCCTCCCGGCCGTGGACGTGCGGGTCGCCACCCGGCACTGGAGACACTCACCACGGATCAGTGCAATGCCCACTTGGCGGCTGGAGGGGTGGGACGCGTCGTCTTCTCCAGCCCGCGAGGGCCGGTGGCTCTGCCTGTGAACTTCGAGTTCACGGAGGGTGAAGTCATTTTCAGCACAGACGAATCCAAGGCCGCAACGATCGAAAAGGAGCTGGTCGGCTTCGAGGCCGATCGAGTGGACGAAGCAATGAGCGAGGGGTGGAGTGTGGTTGTCACAGGCCACGCTCGCCGCATCGACGATCCTGAGGAACTCCAACGCCTCGGATCACTCGATCTCCAGGCTTGGGCTGGCGGCGATCGACATTCCCTGATCGGAATCAAGCCTGAGGAGCTCACCGGTCGCGTCATAGTCCAGCATTCCGACCCCGACCAAGACTGAGGATTTTCGCCTTGAGTCCGGTTTCAAACCTTCGCTCCGGGCACCTCGATCCCGGGCCATTAAGGGTGCATTGACCGTACCGCTACATCCGTTTTGCCATGGCTCCATGAAAGGAACGTTGGTCATGCTTGTCAGAGAATGTCTACGAAAGGCTCCCGTTACGGTGCCCCCGGAATGCACCCTTGAGGAGGCAGCCGGCTTGATGGGGACCCATGAGGTGGGGGCCCTCCTCGTCGTGAGTGGCGGCGAGTTGCTAGGCATCGTCACAGATCGAGACATTGTGATTCGAGCAGTGAGCACCGGTCAGTCATTGCGCACGCACGTGGCGAACGTGATGTCCGAAAAGCCCACCGTGATCCAGGGATCGGTCGATATCTTCAAGGCATTCAAAATTCTCAAAGATGCCGGCGTTCGTCGGCTCCCCGTCCTCGAAGAGAGCGACATTGCCGGGATCATCACGGTCGATGACCTGCTGGTCTTCTTGGTACTCGAACTTGGTGCCGTGATCGCTCCGGTCGTGGGTGAAATACTCCAGACGAGGAACGTCGTCTCTCCCTGACGTCACGTTGCCAGGGACCTCCGGCCCTATTCGGTCGGATTGGTACCTGGCACACTGCCAAGAGAGCCGTCCACCATTGTCGGCTTGATTGAAGAGGGAATCCCACCAGGATGACTTCTTGCTCTCACAAGGAGGACGAGGATGAACGCGGCTGCGCCAGGACAAGGTCCAGCACCAACGGGTCGAGTGGTGGTCGGGATCGACGGTTCCGAGGGAAGCAATCGGGCGCTCGAGTGGGCGGCCATCGAAGCGGCCCGGAGCGGCGCGGTTCTGGAAGTCCACGCGGTGTACGGCCCAGGCTACGTCTTCGTCACACCTCACGAGGTAGAGCGAGCCATGCAACGATTGCTGGACGACGCGGGCAAACATGTTGCTGACGTTGCTCCTGGTGTTGCATTCAAGGGTGTGATCCAACAAGGTTCAGCCGCCCAGTCCCTCATAGAGTCGAGCAAGGGAGCGGACCTCCTCGTGGTCGGATCGCGAGGGCGTGGCGGGTTCAGCGGGCTACTCCTGGGCTCGGTGAGCCAGCAGTGTTCGTTGCATGCACACTCTCCGATCGTGATTGTGCGCCCCCCCGAGGACCAGGTGGACACGGGCGCCTGATCCGGTTCCGCGCTGCCGCCAAGGGCCGCGAATGCAGCCACACGTCAAGGTACCTCGTTGTGGTCGGCGGCCCGCTCAAGAATGCCCACAATCCGCTCGGTGATGGTTTCGGAAGTGATCTCGCCGAGTGGCCAAGGTGACGTCGCTCTACTTGTCCCCAACTTTTGCCACATATCGCCTTCCCACACGTCGATTCTGCGGTACATGACGTTGGCATCAAGTTGGAGATACGGATTTAGGTCTTGGCGGGGTGTTCCTGTTATCTCACCTTCGAGCGACATCCAAAGGATCAGCCGCGGCCGACCTGTCGTCCGCGATTCGCCATCCCATATGATCCCGCCACCTCCGTCCTCTTGGAGGCGCTGGACGACTGCTTCCATGGCCGGCCTGATCGTGTTCCGAGCAATCTCCTTGAAGTCATGGAGGAAACGCTCCCGCTCAGCCTCGGTCTCAAGCCGCTCCCGGGCCCACTTGCGCTCCCGGTCAGCCCAATGGTCCAGAATTTCATCGATAGCGGCACCCGAAGCCTCGATTCCACTCCGGTTGGGGTCGAGCTCGACGACCGGCAGGTGCTCGACCTCTTGCTTGGTCAGGGTGAGGCGGATCCCGCCTTCGATTCCACGTACGACACCAATGGGTACGGCCACTTCTCTCCGTCCCCCTGCATGTCCTTCTTGGAGGAGCACATGGGTCACATGGTGATGGTCTGGTTCGATAACCAGTCCTTGAACCCGCCCAATCTCGCCGTCGACCGCATGCACATGGTCGCCGCGACGCACGGCAACTGCGCCCAAGGGAGACACATCGAATGCGACGGCCCGCGCCACGCCTCCCTCACTGACGCCACCTCGGATGGTGTAGTAGGGCCAGGACATCGCTTGGAGCGGGGCGTAGTTTCCGTGTCCGCTGCTGCCCGCTATGAACTGTGACTCCTCGGCGGTTTCGAGCTTCTTGAACTCTTCGATGGTGCAGGCGAGATGCACTTCGCCGTTCGTGGATTCGACAAGTTCGAGCGGAACGAGACGACCACCTTCCTCTCCAGGCGGAGGCTCGATCACCAGATGGGTCACGATCTGGGCAACGGGGTCAACAACCACCTTGGTGACTGCGCCACACACTCCGTCAGGGCACCTGGCCTGCGCTCCGATCGTAAAGCTTGTCGTGTCGGGCATGCCCACTTCCTTCTCTCACATCGATCCTATGGGTCTGTCGAACCGGTTTGCCTTCATCGCACCCTCCCGGGCGCGACTTCACCCGGCCCGCTGAACGTGCGGGCCGGGTGAAGGACACCTGCTCAAATGGCGTGATCAGGGTGAGTCAGGCGGCTACCGGTACCACGGGTTCTGTGTGGACAACGAGTTCCGCGCTCGCTGGCGTGCGTCGAGCGTGCCAGAAACCGAAGGCCACGAGTAGTGCCATCACTACAGCCAGTACGAAGGCTGCGATGCCCGCCCAGAAGGCGATCAGGGCAAACTCGGAAAAGCCGTAGGCTTCGAGCAAGAGCCCCCGCAGGGTGGTGCCCTGGAAGCTCGTCGTGACCTCGGCCGCCAGCGCCGTGTTCGTCGGGTTAGCCCGGGATGCGGCGCTCACCTTGGAGTAGACCCCACCCAACGGCATCTCGCTGAGGTGCACGGCAATGAAGTGGTCGGCGTAGGCCTCGGCCTGGGCACCGGTCGTCAAGGGCTGACCGGCGTACTTGAGCAGGTAGGGGAGCATGCCCGGTGTTATCTCGGTCCCTGGCTTCGCCTGAGCGAACTCGGCCCTGGTCGGGAAGACGATGGCCTGCTGGGCCAGCTGGTTGTGCACGTTTGAGTTGGCGAAGCTGTAGCCCCACATCAAGAGACCTCCCGCCACAGCCAGGACAACGACCATCACTAATCCTCCAGCGCTGGCCAATATGTCGAAAATCTTGCGTTGCATGGACAACTCCTCACTCGTTGGTCGAGAACTGCTACCGGTTTCACTCTGTTCCTCGGTGGTACATGTCAGCAGAGGCGAAGGTCCCAGCAACGAAGGACCTTTGGCCCTATGTCCGAACCCCGGCTGTTTCATGATGCCGAATTCACAGTTCCGAAGGTGATCGACGCGCTCTTATGGCACCATTCGCACCCGTCGACGCGGACCAATGGCCCTATCCGTGCTGCGTTCTGGCTGCGATGCTCGTCACATGGTCGTGAGTGCGCGCCCCTCGTCCGGTGAGCTGAACTTGCCCGAAGCTGCGTGTCTCTCATCTGATGAAGTGCTCCGGAGACTCGACAGTAGCGCCGATGGGCTGTCGTCGGATGCAGTGGCGGAAAGGTTGCTCCAGTTCGGGCCGAATGCGCTGAGTACTCATCGGGTACGCGCCCCCGCCGTTCTGTTCCGCCAGATCAGAAACCCGATCTTGATCCTCTTGTTCGGCGCCGCGCTGGTATCAGGGTTGACCGGCGGTGGCACCAACGCGGTCATCATCGCGGTGATCGTCGCACTCAGCGTCGGTCTGGGCTTCATCAACGAATACCGAGCGGAAGTGGCAATGGCCTCCCTCCGAGGCAAGATCCGTCATGAGACAGATGTACTGAGGGACGGAAAGCTGACTCGCATACCGGTGACGGAACTCGTCCCGGGCGACGTCGTGTCGCTCCGCATTGGCACTCTCGTTCCCGCAGATATTCGGCTGCTGAAGGTAGACGAGTTCGAGTGCGACGAGGGCCTCTTGACGGGTGAGTCAATGCCGGTGGAAAAATCAGCAGCAGCCTCCATTGACAGCACATCGCCGGATCAGCCCGGATGTGCGTTCATGGGGACGATCGTCCACCAGGGCTCCGCCATGGGGGTCGTGGTACGGACTGGGAGTGGTACCGCCTTTGGTCAGATCGCAGCGGGCCTGGCCGAGAAGCAGGGCCAGACAGCCTTCGAGGCGGGCCTCGCCCGTTTCTCGCGCTTCCTGTTCGGGGTCGCGGCCGTCCTGACGGCGTTCATCTTCATCATCAACGTGGCGCTCTCCCGCCCCCTGATCGAAGCACTGCTCTTCTCTCTCGCCATCGCCGTTGGGATTGCCCCCGAGATGATGCCGGCCATTGTGACCGTAAGTCTCGCTGCCGGTTCCAGGGCCCTTGTGGCCAAGAAGGTTCTGGTGAAGCGCCTCGTGGCTATCGAGGACTTGGGGAACATCGAGATTCTTTTCACCGACAAGACGGGCACCCTCACCGAAGGAGTGATCACGTTCGAACACAGCCTCGACGCCGGCGGGGATAAGTCTGATCGTCCACTCCTTCTCGGGTTGGTGTGCAACGAGGCGACGGCGGCCGAAGAGGGTCCGGTCGGGGGCAACGCGTTGGATCAGGCCCTTTGGTCGGCGGTTATGGCCGCCGCAGGCGAGACGACTGCCGCCACCGCCGCCACCTATGAGAGGCTCGGCATTCTCCCCTTCGACCATGAGCGCCAGCTTTCTTCCGTACTGGTCAAGGACCCCGCTGGCCAACGACTCCTCATCACCAAGGGCGCGCCCGAAGTGGTACTCGACCTGTGCGTATCCCTACCCGACGGAGCCCGGTCAACACTGCAGGGGCTGTTCTCCCAAGGAGCCCGCGTCGTGGCCGTTGCCACCCGCTCAGCTGACATCGACGAGGCGCTCGTGCCCGGGCGCGAGCGGGGGTTGGTGCTTGAGGGATTCTTGACCTTTGCCGACCGCCCCAAGGCCGATGCTGGCTCCTCCATCGCGCAGCTTCAGCGGCTGGGAGTGGAGGTCAAGATCATCACGGGAGACAACGGCCTTGTCGCGGCGAAGGTGTGCTCCGACATCGGGCTCGCCTGCTCGGGAGTGCTCAGCGCTACGGAGGTCGAGACACTTGACGACGACCATCTCGAAGCGGCGATACTGACAACGACGGTATTTGCGCGGATCAGCCCGGATCAGAAGTCGCGGATCATCAAGGTGGCCCGCCGAACCGGGAAGGACGTGGCCTTCCTCGGAGATGGAGTCAATGACGCCGTCGCGCTGCATCACGCCGATGTGGGGATCTCGGTGGACTCAGGAACGGATGTGGCGAAGGACGCTGCCGATGTGGTACTTCTCGACAAGGATCTGGGTGTGTTGGCCGAAGGCGTGATGGAAGGTCGACGCATCTTCGCCAACACCATGAAATACGTCTTGATGTCCACATCCTCGAACTTCGGCAACATGTTCAGTGCGGCAGGAGTCTCGGCAGTTCTTTCGTTCCTCCCGATGCTGCCGACACAAATTCTCCTGAACAACCTGCTCTATAACGCCGGACAACTCGTGATCCCGACCGACCGGGTCGATCCAGAAGCACTAGCCCGACCTGCAGCGTGGGACATGAAGTTCATCCGGCACTTCATGTCTGTCTTCGGCCCGGTGAGCTCGATCTTCGACTTCCTCACCTTCTGGGTGATGCTCTCCATACTCCACGCCGGTCACTCCGAGTTCCGGACCGGATGGTTTGTCGAGTCCATTGCCACTCAAACGCTGGTGATCTACGTGATCCGGACGCGGCGCGTACCGTTCTTCAAGAGCCGGCCCAGTAACTCGATGCTTCTGGTGCCCGTCGGAGCGGCACTGGTGGGTGCCATCCTTCCTTATACCGGGCTGGCCCATCTGTTGGGGTTTACGCCACTGCCCACTACTTTCTTCCTTCTCCTCTTTGGAATGGTTGTCGTCTACCTGCTGTTGGTCGAGCTGGCGAAGACCCAGTTCTACCGCGCGCCCCGAGTGCGGGCTCCCCGGCCTGTCCCGACTCACGCCGAACGACTCGAGCGTCACCTCCGACGACGGGCCTCCCGCTTCGTCCGCTTCGGGACGCCAGGTGAGGACAACGGCGAAGAAGGGCCGGACGCCCCGGCCCTGCGAACTCCCGTAGGGACGAAGGTATCCGACGGGTGAATCACAGCTCGAGTTCGGTCAGATCATTGGCTACGACAACGTCTCCGGCAAAGATGGCCCGAGCTTCGTCCCCCCACTCTTCTTCGGTTCCGGGCCAGGGTGGCGGCACGAGGTGCGTGAGCACCAGGGTCGAGACACCAGCGCGCGCTGCCGTCGCGGCAGCGTCTTCGATACTCGAGTGATAGTCCAGGATGTCCTGCAACCTCGATGACGGGATCGCCCGGACGAGCGACGTGCGGATCACCGTTTGGACATACACATCTGCTCCTGCCGCTATTTGATCCAGACCCTCACAGGGGACCGTATCGCCCGCTATGCACACTGACCGACCTTCGGTTTCGACCCGATAGCCAACCGTCGGGCGCACGGGCGCGTGGTCGGTCGGCGCCGCGATGATCTTCACGGCTCCGTCATCGAACACGACGCCGTCTGACACCTCCTGAACCTCACATGTGGGCCGCCAAGCGAGGTCGCGGTGGTGCGCCATGCGATATCCGATGTCGCCTTCGAGCATGGCCAAGGTCAGATCGGCGAAGCGCCTCGTCCCCACTGGTCCGATAACGCGAAGCGGCTGTTCGGTCGGGGACATGGCCCAGCGCATCGTCACGATGTCATTGAAGTCGGTCGTGTGGTCGCTGTGCAGGTGCGTGAGGAGGACGGTGTGAATGCCGAGCGGTCCCGTGCCGGCGGCTGCGCTGCGCATGAGAACACCTCGACCACAATCGAAAAGGAAGTCGCCGCTGCTCGTGCGAACGAGTGTGGACGGTCCCGCTCTGTTGGGGTCGGGCAGCGGACTTCCCGTACCGAGCGTGATGACCTTCATGACGACTTCCCCCGACCCACTCAATGTGGCACGGCAATCTCGCCGTCGACCACCAAACTACTGCGACATAGTGGGAGCTCGGTCCGAGTCAGCCAGAGAAGGCGATGTCAAGGGCGCCCCGCAGGTCGGCTATGAGATCGTCGATGTCTTCGAGCCCGACCGAGAGCCTCAGGAGTGAAGGGTCAACCGCCAGCATCGAATCGGACAGGGAGGCGTGCGTCATCCGGTGCGGATGCTCAATGAGCGACTCGACGGCACCAAGGGACTCGGCCAGGGTGAAGATGGATGTGGAAGACGCCACGGTCAGCGCGCGGGCTTCGCCGCCCCGCACCGTGAACGAGACCATGCCACCGAACCCTCGCATTTGTGCGCGCGCCACGTCGTGGCCCCCGTGCTCCGGCAGGCCGGGGTAGTAGACCCGGCCCACGTTCGGGTGCTCACTGAGGACTTCGGCCACGCGAGCCGCGTTGGCACAGTGGCGTTCCATCCTGACCGCCAGCGTCTTGATGCCGCGCAATACGAGGAAGCAGTCGAAGGGGCTCGGCACCGCTCCGACGGTGTTCTGCAGGAAGGCGATGCGTCGGGACAGTTCTTCGTCGGATGTTGCGACAAATCCACCGATCACATCACTGTGACCGCCCAGGTATTTGGTGGTGGAGTGCACGACGATGTCCGCCCCCAGCAAGAGTGGCTGTTGCAGGTACGGGGTGGCAAACGTGTTGTCCACAACCAAGAGGGCATCCCGTGCATGTGCCAGCTCGGCCAGGGCCGTGATGTCCGCGATTCGCAGCGTCGGGTTCGAGGGTGATTCGACCCACACCATGCGCGTCGAGCCCTGCCAGGCCGCCGCAACCTCCGCGAGATCTTCGAACGAAACGGGGTCGAAGCGCAGGCCGGCACGGGCGTGCACTTGCGAGAGCAGGCGGTACGTGCCGCCGTAGACGTCGTTCCCCATGAGGAGGTGAGCGCCGGGGTCGAGAAGACGGAGGACAGCGTCGACGGCAGACATCCCGCTCGAGAAGGCACGGCCATACATCGCAACTTCTAACGCAGCCAGGCAGGTCTCCAGAGCGGTCCGGGTGGGGTTCGCGGTTCGGCCGTAGTCGTATCCCTGGTGCTCGCCGACGCTCGACTGCGCGAACGTAGAGGTCTGAGCGATGGGCGTGACGACGGCGCCGGTGGCTTGGTCGGGTGGCTGCCCCGCGTGGATGGCGAGTGTTTCGAACCCGAACTGCGATTCGTCGTCCGGCACTAGGTCCGCTCCAGGAACGCCAAGAGGTCCGATCGGGTGAGGATGCCGACAGGATGCCCGCCATCGAGCACGAGCACGGCGGGCGATTCCTGCAGACGGTCGGCGACCTGGTCGACCGTCTCGCCTTGGCCGACCGTGGCCAGAGGCGGCGCCATCACCGACTCCACCGGCTGATCGAAGACCTCGGGATGGTGCAAACCCCGTTCGAGCAGCAGGCGGTCGGTCACCGATCCAACCACCTCGGCCAGCGCGAGGGGTGGTTCCGCCTTGACCACCGGCACCTGAGAAACCCCGAACTCCTCGAGGAGGGCGATGGCCACCCGCACCGTCTCATCAGGGTGAACGTGCACGAGAGGCGGCAGGCGATCCCCCTTGCTGGCGAGAACGGCCTCGACGGTGTCGCCCCGGGCCCGTAGGAACCCGTGGTCGGACATCCAGCCGTCGTCGTAGAGCTTGGAGAGATATCCCCGGCCGGAATCGGGGATCAGGACCACGATGACGTCATCGGGTCCCAGGGTCCGGCCGACCTCGAGGGCCGCCCACACTGCCGTGCCCGTGGAACCTCCGACCAGTATCCCTTCCTCGCGCGTCACCCGCCGGGCCGTGCGGAAGGAGTCTTGGTCCGAGACCGCGATCACCCGATCGACGACACCAGGATCGAAGGTTGTCGGCCAGAAGTCCTCCCCGATCCCTTCCACGAGGTACGGACGGCCCCCTCCCCCTGAGTAAATCGATCCTTGCGGATCGGCCGCGATCACCTCGACCGCGGCATTTTGAGCCTTGAGGTGGCGCCCCACCCCGCTGATCGTTCCACCGGTACCCACGCCGGCCACAAAGTGCGTGATCCGGCCGGCCGTCTGGCGCCAGATCTCCGGTCCCGTGGAATGCTCATGGGACCTCGGATTCTGCGGATTGTGGTACTGGTTCGGTTGGAAGGCACCCGGCGTGGACGCGGTGATCTGATGGGCGACCGAATAGTAGGAGTCCGGGTGTTCCGGCGGGACGGCTGTCGGGCAGATCACGACCTTGGCCCCGAAGGCCCGCAGCAGTTGGCGCTTTTCCTCGGCGATCTTGTCGGGCATGGTGAAGATGCAGTGGTAGCCGCGCTGCGCGGCCACCATGGCCAGTGCCACACCCGTGTTGCCCGACGTTGGCTCGACGATCGTGCTGCCGCGCCCGAGAAGACCTTCCGACTCCGCTGCATCAATCATCTCGAGCGCCGGACGATCCTTCACGCTTCCCCCGGGATTGAAGTACTCCAGCTTCGCCAAGAGGTGGCACGGAAGGTCGCGGCCAACCCTGTCGAGCCGGACGAGAGGAGTATTCCCGATGAGGTCGAGCACGCTGTCGTGCACGTCCATCAGCGGGCCGGCGTCGGTGACGGGGAACACCTCGACACCTTCAGGAGGTACGACCGCCCTATCGGTGAACAGCACGGTAGGCAGACCGGCCCGACGTAACTCTCGTGCGATCTCGACAGTCCGCACCGGGTCGCCGGTGACCCCCACTAGCCGTGGGATGCTTCCCCGGAGTTCGGCGATCAATGACGGCGAGGTGTGCCCGGCCGGGATCCGCACCACCCGGCTTGCCCGTGCCGTGAGGATGTGCGGCGCCGTATCGGGCTCAACCACCAACAACACGTCGACCCGGGGCGGCAACATGTCCTAACGCTCCGGCCGTTGCCCTGGGCATTGGGCACGGCGCGAGCGGGGATCCAAGGGTCGACCCCGCAGAACTTCCCGTTCAGTGACCATGCCGACGATGTTAGTGAACCGCGCCCTGCCGCCGTCCGGAGGGTCGCTTCTCGGGCGCGGGCACGTCCTGGTGACTGTTGAGAGCCGATCTCTACCTGACCTTGCGCTGCACGAACTGGACCAACTCGCTTTCGTTCAGCGGCTTGGCCACGAAGTAGCCCTGAAGGAGGTCAAACCCCATGGCGACCATGTCCTCATAGAGCTCTCAACACCCTCCGCGACACACATCAGGTCCAGACGCCCAGCCAAGGGCGAATGCAAACACCAGCCGGAGCACTGACAGCGGGCTCAGAAGGGCGAGGGGCGCGTCCAGCGCAAACCACGACCGCGTCTTGGGAAAGAGACGATTGCGTACTTCTGCGTGAGGATTCAGAGAGACGCTCGTTGCCGAGCTACTGCTGGTTCGTGCAGAGGCCCACTTTCCCCTTCCGGGAGCAACCTTGAGAGGCGCCTTCACCTATAACGACGGCCTCTCTCCATGGCGCAATTGAATCAGAGGGGTCATCGGGCCGGACGGAATCCTTGCGATGGGTGCGGGCCGTGTTCCACGCCCGTTTCCGACGAACACCCGATCCGAGACGGGCGGTGCAGTCGAGCCTGCGGGTTTCGCTACCCGAGGGGATCCACGGGTGAGCCGGCATCTGTGGCGACCCGTCGCGCCCATTCATACTGGGCTTTGCCAGCGGGAGTGCGAGGGATGTTCGTCACGAAGACGACCCGTTTTGGCACTTTGTATCCGGCGAGCTGATCACGGACAGCTTTCTTCATCTCTTCTTCGGTGGCGCTCCAGTCGGGGCGGAGCGCCACCACCGCAGTGACCGCTTCATTCCATACCTCGTCAGCGATCCCCACCACGTTCGCGTCGAGCACAGCAGGATGCGCACGCAGCGCCGCCTCCACCTCTTCTGGGAAGACTTTTTCACCGGCCGTGTTGATGCAGAGCGAACCGCGGCCGAGGAAGACGACACTGCCGTCTGCTTCCTGTTTCGCGTAATCACCGCAGATCGAGTAGGGCTGGCCTCCGATCATACGGAACACCTGCTCCGAACGAACAGGGTCTTTGAAATAGGCGAACGGGATCGGTGGCATCATCGCCAACAGGCCCACCTCGGTCGATCCCGGCTGGAGTTCGGTGCCGTTCTCCGCCAGGAGGCGAGCTCGCTCGCCCAGGACGAAGCGAGAGTCTTCGGCTCTGGTGCCAGGCGGAACCACGGCGACAGCCGTCGGTCCGCCCTCACTGGCACCGATGGTCTCCACCAGCGTCATTGATCCTCGTTCTGCCAGCCCCCGCTTGAGCCTCAGCGACCATGGGGCCCCGGAGCTCAGCACCCTCTCCACCGTGGACACGTCATAAGGTCGACCATTCGCCTCGGCCTCTTCGAGTGCGGTGATCATCGGCCCGGCAAAGGCATCTCCGACAATTCCGATCTGTGTGACCCCCTCCCGCTCGACCGCCCGCCACAACTCGTGCGCGTCAAACGATCGACTCTCGAGAAAGACGATGGTTCCCCCCAGCAGCCAGCCCGCGGCGCTGAGATTGAGGGCGGTGCCGTGCACCAGGGGGGAGGCGGGGAGGACCGTCGGAGTCAGCCCCCGTTCTCGCAGTGTCACCGCGCAGCGGGCCGCCGCCGCCGCGTCGCTCGGAAGGGCGAGGCCGGCCAACGAATACGCAGCGAACGCGTTCATCTCGACTGCGGCGGCATGCCGGTACATCACCCCACGGGGACTGCCCGTCGTCCCGCCGGTGTAGAGGAGCTGTATGTCATCGCCCGATCGCGGTATCCGGCGCGCTGGTGGATAGGCCTGGATCAGATCTTCGAAACGCAACGCGCCGTCAAGCAATGGGGATCCATCGTCGATCTGTATGACGGCACGTAACCCGTTCACCGTGTCACGAGCAGATCCCACTTGTTCGGCCAAGCTTCCGTGGAACACGAGCACCTCGGACTCGGAATCCTCAAGCACCTCCGCCAACTCGCGGGCTTGGTAACGAAAGTTCAGGTTGATGGGACAGGCGCGAAGTTTGTACGCCGCAAAGACCGCCTCGAGGTGCTCAGGCGTGTTGTACGCCACGATCGCCACCTTGGCCTCACGCCGCACGCCGACGTCTTCGAGTGCGGCCGCCAATCTCGATGCCCGCTCATCGAGCTCCGCCCATCGCACCCTGCGCTCGCCCCGCACGACCGCCAGACCTTCGGGCAACGCATCGGCCACTGACTCCCACAAGGTGGCCCAGCTCTCATCCACTGTCGGCACCCCCACTCGTTCAGCTAAAGGCCGGAAGGATTACACTAATGGGTGTTGCCGCGTTGGGCCGGGCGACGGACACAACAGATAGGGGGTGGGGAATGGCCGACGACGCACCGGTGCAGCCTTCTTTGTTCGACGCCGACAACCACTACTACGAAGCGCGCGATGCCTTCACTCGCCACGTCCCGCCGCGCATGGCCGAACGAACGGTGATGGAGGTGACCGTCAACGGCAGGGTGCGCCACCTCATCGGGGGCCGGCTGAACCACGCCGTGACAAATCCCACCTTCGACCCGGTCAGCAAGCCCGGCGCGCTCTATGCGTACTTCCGGGGTAATCCGGATGGCAGGGAAATTCGTGAGCTCCTGTCTGACTCCGAACCTATCCGGCCCGAGTACCGTGACCCGGCGGCCCGCATCGCCGTCATGGACGCCCAGCAGATCGAAGCGGCGTGGCTCTTCCCCACTCTCGGCGTGATGTACGAAGAGGCGCTGAAACACGACCCCGAAGCCGTCGGGATCGCCTTTCGCGCCTTCAATCGCTGGCTCGACGAGGATTGGGGGTTGAACTATCGCGGCCGAGTCCTGGCCGCCCCGTACATCTCGCTCGCGGACGTGAATTGGGCCGTCGCTGAACTCGTGTGGGCCCTCGACCATGAGGCCCGGGTCGTGTGCGTGAGGCCCGTCGCACCGACCTGTGCGGACGGTCCGTGTTCTCCCGGTGATGCACGCTTCGACCCGTTTTGGGCCCTGGCCAACGAGGCGGGAATCGTTGTCGCCGTCCATGGCGGAGAGACCGGATACTCCTCGCACGGGTACGCGTCGGACGGCATTGAGGTGTTCGCCGATCGTTTGACGCCGTTGAAGCTGCTGCTCGACGAGGTCAACATCGAACGACCGATCATGGACTACCTGGCGGCCATGATCTGTGACCGTGTCTTCGAGCGCTTCCCGAACCTCCGCATGGCTTCCATCGAGAATGGTTCGGGGTACTTGTCCGGATTGTTCGCCCGATTGCGCCGGCTTGACCGCAGGCTGCCGGGCCACTTTGCCGAGGACCCGGTCAAGACCTTTCTCCAGCACGTCTGGATAAGCCCTTTCTGGGAAGAGCGTATAGAGGACGTCATCGATCTGGTCGGGCCGGATCGTGTGCTCTTCGGCTCCGACTGGCCGCACGTCGAAGGTCTTCCACAACCCATCCAGTACCTCGACGAGATCACGGCCCTTGACGCCGGTGTCCGCCGTCAACTGGTGCATGACAATGCAGATGGCCTCAGCTCGCTGCGCCCGGCGTAAGCCACTCCACGAACGTCGATGACGCTCATGTCGGACTCTCCCTCTGCCCGGGCTCCATGTGTGATCGGCGTGGGCCAGGTGGTGTCGCATACCGCGGACGCTGAGGGCACCGAACCTCTCGAACTCTGGGCGCAGGCATGCTCCCTCGCCCTTGCCGACACCCGGAGTGGGCGCGGCGTCGGGACGATTGACACCCTGTCGGTGGTGCGATGCGACAGCTGGTCCTACGACAAGCCGGCGCATAGGCTCACCGAGCGGCTCAAACTCTCACCGGCCCATGTGGCGTATTCAGAACTGGGAGGCCAGCAACCGCAGGTCCTGCTCCACACCCTCTGTGATGCGATCGTCGCCGGTCGGATGGATCTCGGCCTGATCGTCAGCGGGGAGGCGCTGCACACCGTCGACGTGATGACCCGAGCGGGAGGGCAGCCGGGGTGGGGCAACCCGGCACCCATGACGCCGCCCATGAACCTCGACTCCTTCTTCCACGAGAGCGAACTGCGCCACGGGATGCTGCCCATCATGCGGAGCTTCGCCTTGCGCGATTCGGCCAGGCGGGCTCACCTCGGAAGCGACGGGGAGGACTACGCCCGTGAACCCGCCCCGACGTATGCGGGCATGTCCGATGTGGCGTCGACCAATCCCTATGCATGGCACCCGGTTGCCAGGAGTGCCGAGGAGATCATGGAGGTCAGTGCGGCCAATCGGATGCCCGTGCGCCCCTACCCCAAGCTCATGATGGCATCGCCAAAGGTGAACCAGGCGGCGGCGCTCGTCGTCGCCAGCGAAGCGAGAGCCAATGATCTCGGCATACCGCGGGAGCATCGCGTGTACCTCCGTGGCTGGTCCTCGGCGAGTGACTACCCCTACGTGGCGGAGAACGAAGACCTCTGGCGCTCCCGTGCCATGAAGGACGCTGGACGTCGTGCCCTGGCGGGAGCGGGGCTGGGCGTCGACGACCTCGCGTACTTCGATCTCTACAGTTGCTTCCCGAGCTCCCTGCGCTTCGCGTGCGACGCACTCGGACGTCGGCTCGATGATTCCCGCGGCGTCACCGTGACGGGTGGGATGCCGTACGCCGGCGCGCCGGGGAGCGGCTACGTCACAATGGCCCTGGCCTCCATGACCCAGGCACTGCGCGAGAGCGATGGTGCCTCGGGCTTGGTGAGCGGCCTCAGCGCCCAGATGGCGACGCACGCCTTCACCCTGTTGAGCGCTCGCCCGGGGACGGGCGATCCGAAGGCGTTCGGCAGCCCGCGTCAGCGCACGGCTGAAGGACGGACACCGATCCGGGAGGAGGGCCGGGGTGTCGCTGTTTTGGAGGCCTATGCGGTGGCCTGCGACTACGCCGGAGACAACGACATCGCAGTGGCGGTCTGCCGTCTCCCTGACGAGAGCCGCTGCTATGCGCAGGCGCGAGATGCGGACGCCCTCGAGTTCCTGTCATCTGCCGAGGGTGTGGGCCGCCGGGTGGAACTGACGTCAGGTGAGGGCGGCACCAACCAGCTCGTCCTCTGAGAGGACAGCCGGCATTGCGGAGGGGCTGGACTACGTCGCCTCGATGCTGGCGATCTCAGTGCCGACCGGATAGACCTGCCCGGCCTCCGCTCCGTGGTGGATCACACCGCTGGTCGCCGCCTCAACCTCGGTCTCGACCTTGTCGGTTTCGATGACGTACAGCGCCTGTCCCTCGGTCACCGAGGACCCGTCGGCGACGAGCCACTCCACGAGGCCCGCTTCGGAGGTTGCCAGTGAGAGCTTGGGGATACGAACGGGAGTCCGTTCACCCATGCGAGCCCTCGAGCGTCCTTCGCACCGCCCCGGTGATGGAGGCCAGGGAGGGAAGCGCGGCAGCCTCGAGCGCCTGGGCCGAGGGGATGGGGGTGAACCGCGCGCCCACCCGCTGCACGGGAGCCAGCAGCTCGCCGAACAGCCCCTCCGCGATGGTGGCTGCCACCTCAGCCCCCGGGCCGGCGAAGGTGGTCGCATAGTGCACCACGACGGCCCGCTTCGTCTTGCCCACCGATTCCAGGAGCCTCTCGGTGTCCAACGGCACGAGCGTGCGGAGGTCGAGCACTTCGACATCGATGCCCTCGCCGGCCAATTGGTCGGCCGCCGTCAGCGCATCGAAGACCCCACGTCCGTACGTCACGATGGTGACGTCCTTTCCCTCGCGCTTCACGTCGGCCTCGCCGAGCGGTATGGAAAAGGACGGATCGTCGGGAACGGGCCCCCTTTGGCCGTACGTGAGGACCGTCTCCATGAAGACGCACGGATCGGGGTCGAATATGGCCGAGGTGAGAAGCCCCTTCGCGTCGCGTGGCGTGCTGGGCACGATGACCTTGAGGCCCGGAATATGCATGAACCAGGCCTCGAGCGACTGGGAGTGGGTGGCGCCTGAGCCGAGGCCTCCGAACACGGCCGTGCGGACCGTGATGGGGCAGCTCGTGCGACCCCCGGACATGAACCGCAACTTGGCGGCGTGGTTCACGATCTGGTCGATCGCAATCCCGATGAAGTCCATGATCATGATCTCGGGCACAACGAGCATGCCCTCGAGCGCGGCACCGATGGCAGCGCCGACAATGGCCGCTTCAGAGATCGGCGTATCGAGCACCCGGTCCGTGCCGTACTTGGTCGAGAGCCCGGCTGTGACCCCACTCACACCGCCCCCCGGATCGGCGATGTCCTCGCCCAGCAGGAGAACCCGGTCGTCCGTCGCCATGGCCTGATCGAGAGCCAGGGCAAGCGCGTCCCTCACCGTCATCTCAGTTTCGCCGTCGATGCTCATTCAGCGCCCCTTCGCCGCGGCATAGACGTCGCGGTCCAGTTCGTCGAGCGTCGGTGGAGGGCTCGCCAAGACCTCGACGAGAGCATCCTCGATCTGTCGCCGCCCGTCCTCCTCGATCTCTGTGATCTGCTCGCGGGTCAGCACTCCGTCCTCGACCAATCGATCGGCGAACCGAGGCACGGGATCGGCCGCCTTCGCCGCCTCGAGCTCCTCGGGCGGGATGTACGCCATCTGATCCCCGAAAAAATGCCCGAAGAACCTGTACGTCACGCACTCGATGAGCGTCGGACCCCCTCCCGCACGTGCCCTGCTCACGGCGGCGGAGAACGAACGGTAGACCTCGAGGGGGTCGTTTCCATCGATCGTCTCTCCGGGCATGTTGTAGGCGGCAGCCCTGTCGGCGATGTGCTCCACGTGCATCGTGTCGACGGTGGGCGTCATCTCGGCGTACCCGTTGTTCTGGCACACCAGGATCATCGGCAACTGCCAGGTGGCGGCCAAGTTCGCCGCCTCATGGAACGACCCGGTGTTCGTCGCGCCATCGCCGAAGCTCACCGCGACGACGCGATCGGTCTTCTGGGCCCGTGCGGCCAGCGCCAACCCGACGGCTACCGGTATCCCGGCGCCGACGATCCCCGTGGAGAGCATCAGGCCGACGCCCGGGTCGGCGATATGCATGGTGCCGCCCTTGCCGCCGCACGCTCCCACTTGTCGGCCGAGCATCTCCCCCAGAATCTCGATCAGCGGGACCCCCTTGCCTATTTGGTCGTGCAGGCCCCTGTAGGTGGTGACGAGACGGTCGTGCCTCCCCAGGCAGACCCCCAGGCCGGCACAGATCGCCTCTTGCCCTCGCGACGGCCAATAGACGGTCAGGAACTCACCCGTGGAGATGCCTTTGCGCAGGCGCTCGTCACAAGCCTTGGCGAGCGTCATGATCTCGAACATGCGCCGCTGGACGGCCTCGGTCGGCGCCCCGGACTCGGTTGCTGGAATGTTCATCTAGTGCACGCAGACTGGCTTGGAGTTCTTGAGGCTGACGAACTTCTGGTTCTTGATTCCCATCAGGTAGAAGCAGCTGTTGCCGTGTTTGACGCCCTTCTTGAACGCAATGGGTGCCGAAAGGCCACCCAGCGTCGTGCCCTTGGGCATGGCGTAGAACCCGGCGACCATCTCGGCCGACGTCGGGTGCGCCCCGAAGTGCGCCGCTGCTCCCGCCGTCTGGACCTCTACCCCGGCGGCCCAGTTCTCCAGGACGATCTCACCGAAGTTCGGACCGGTCGTGACTCCGGGTGCGTATCTGGCCAGCGCGTCGTACATCGGCTTCGTGGCGGCATTCTTCACGAAGAACGGAAGGTTCGGCTGCACGTCGATATTTCCCTCCATACCCGGGATGGTCAGCCAGGAAATGGCCACCGTGCCGTCACCGCTGATCTCCGTCGGGTTGTAGCCCTGCGTGGCGCAGTCCGCCACGACCTTGTTGACGATCGCCGTCGCGTCGCCGACGGTCATCGCGGTCGCACCGGACTGCTTCGCCGCCAGGCAGTAGGCGGCATAGCTCGGAGCCGCGAAGCTGATGGCGGCCGTGTAGGACAGCGTGAGGCCGAACTTCGGCAGAGAGGTCTTGAGGTCGGTGCTCGACTGCGCACACACTGCCACCTCGGCGCAATAGACATCAGCCAGCTTCTTGGCGCCCGACACCTTGGCGGCGTAGGCGTCGGCGTCCGTGAAGTAGTTGTAGGTGGCGCCCGGGACGAAGAAGACTGGATTCTGGTACCCGGCATCGCTTTCCGCGCCACCGGCGACCGGCACGTCGTGCGCGGCCACGTAGGAGGTCCAGGACGAGTCCACGTCGCTGTTGTCAAAGAGAGCGACGACATGGTCCGCCGTGACCAGGGTCTGGACATCGGCGAGTGATGTCGTCGGGTTGTAGCCGTCGTCCTTCACGATGAGCTGCACCGGGTGACCCTGGATGCCCCCGTGGGCGGTCACGTATTTTGCCCATGCCTGGAGGGTGGGCGTCGTCTGCGCGACGGAGGAGGCCTCGGGACCCGTGCAGCTGCAGACGTCGCCGATGACGATCGGCGCCTTCGTGGCCGCCCCCGCCGACTGCCCGATCGTGAGCAGGCTGGCGGTGACCGTCACCGCCCCGAGTAGGCAAGCGGCATGTCGTTTCAACCTCATTGGTGCCCCCCTGTGCCGTCGTGCGGCCGAAACATGGCCGCACATTCGCTCATCGCATTGCCCTCGAAGGCGTGCATGGTACTCACGCCAAATATGCTTCCAGCGTCGGGTAATGACCGCTCACCATAGCAAGTTCCCCGTCGCCGATCGAGGCCGACCCGGCCTGTCCTTCATAAGATACGGTGGCCTCGTCGGGCTGGAGCCTCGGTGAGGATCTCTGCCCTGTCCAAGGGTGGAGGCAGCGATTTACAATGGCTCGAACTCGAAGATGTGGGGGGACTCGTGAGGGGCAATCCCGGCACTGGCGTCCGCTCAACACGTAACGGCGCAAGACAGGAGATCGTGATGACGCTGGCCAACGAACGCCTGAACGGCAAGAGGACGAATCCGTTCCCCATGCAAGATCGGCTCTCTGTCCCTCGAGAGCGCTACTACGACCGGGAGTTCTTCGAACTCGAGAAGGAGCGCCTCTGGCGGCACACCTGGCAGATGGCGTGCCGCCTCGAGGAGATCCCCGAGGTCGGGGATTTCACCGAGTACGTCATCTGCGATCAGTCCATCCTGGTGGTTCGCGAAAGCGAGGAGCGCATCCGGTCCTTCTACAACGCCTGCCGGCACCGCGCCACGGAACTGCTCAAGGGATCCGGGAGTCTCCTGGGGGGCCAGATCGTGTGCCCCTTCCACGGCTGGCGCTGGAACTCTGACGGCTCGAGCTCGTTCGTCTTCGGAGCGGAGGCGTTTGCCGCCGAGTGCCTCAAGCCCGACGACATCAAACTCGAAGAATGCCGGTCCGCCGTGTGGGGTGGGTGCGTCTGGATCAACCTGGATCCGGAGGCGGCGCCTCTCGAAGAGATGCTCGCGCCGGCTGCCGCCATTCTCGAACCACTCGGGTTCGCCGATATGCGCGTGTGGTGGTGGAAGGAGGTCGTGCTCGACGTCAACTGGAAGCTGGCCATGGAAGCCTTCCTCGAGGGATACCACACCATGCGGACCCACTCGCAGCTGACAATGGGCGTCGGGGAGGAGTGGGACGCAGGGTCATTGCTGTACGAGACGTTCGAACATGGACACTCCCGCTTCTGGTCGAAGCCTTCGGACGTGCCGATGAGTGCCGAGATGTTCATCGAATTCGCCCGGGTCCTTTGGGAGGGCCAGGACGCCATGACGCTCGAGCGGGACGTTCGTGTCTTCGAAAGCATCAGGCACCGGCCGGAAGCTCAAGAAAACGCAGCCCCCGTTGCCATCGCCGCCCTCTACGAGTACGCCGCCGGTGCCGGCATTCCGCTCCCGCAATTGACCCCCGAGCAGATGGGCCAGTGGGGGGGCGAGGTGTTCCTCTTCCCCAACTTCTTCGTCCTCCCGCAATATGGCAACGCACTGAGCTACCGGTGCCGTCCGCACGAGGACAACCCCGAGAAGTGCCGTTTCGAGGTCTGGTCCCTGACGCTCTACCCCGAGGGCCATGACCCCGGTCGGGCGGAGTTGTCGGGTCGCTTCGCCCAGGACGACGAGGAGAACTGGGGCATGATCCCGCGGCAGGACTTCAGCAACATGGAGCGTCAACAGCGCGGCGTCCACTCGGACAGTTTTTCGCATATGCGCCTGGCCACGGAGTGGGAAGGCGCCATCGCCAACTTGCACGACGAGGTAGACCGCTACATCGAGCGTTAGAGAACGGCGGCGGACGCGGGGTCGTGGCACAGATCGGCGCGTCCACCCCGGGCGTGGGCCAGGACGGTCACGTGCGCGTGGAGCCGAGCGGGGTGCACTTCGACGTGCGACCCGCAGAGTCCGTCATCCAAGCCGCCTGGCGTGCGGGCTTTCAGTGGCCGACGACGTGCTGGGGGCAGGCTGAATGCGGCGTCTGTGCCATGGAGATTCTCGAAGGCGCGGAGTTCCTGGTCCCGGCGGACAAGGTCGAAGCGGCGCGTCTGCGCTCTCTTCCCCGCCGAGACGGCGGCAACCGGCGCCTGGCCTGCCAAACCCGTCTCACCGGAGGGGGGAACCTCACCGTCCGTAAGCCAGGGGTACGACTCAGGGCAGTCGAGGCGCCACCGCCCTCGGCGTCGTGAGCCGAGCCGGTCGGCCCGGGCTTTTCGCGCCGGGGGATCAGCTCTTGCTGGCGTCGAGTCCCGCCAGGTAGCCGAACACGGAGCTGTTCCCGATGCTCGCACCGGCGCCGAGATACTTCCGCCCCATGACGCTCGCCGTGGCGTTGCCCGTGGCGTAGAGGTGAGGGATCGCCTCGCCGGAAGGCTTGAGGACACGGGCGTTCTCGTCAGCCAGAATCCCTCCGCACGTCCCGACGTCGCCCGGGTACACGGCGGACGCGTAGAAAGGACCCTTTTCGATCGGGGCCAGGCAGTTGTTCGGCTTCCATTTCGGGTCGCCCAGGTACTGGTTGTACGCGCCCTCCCCCGTGTGGAACTCGGGGTCGACGCCCCGCTTGGCGTTGGGGTTGAACTGGTCCAATGTCGCACGCAGGCCGGCCGGGTCGATCCCGCACATGGCCGCGAGCTCATCGATGGTGTCGGCCTTCTTGTAGTCGCCGGACTCGAACCAGGCCTTGGGAATGACGCCGGGCCGGCCCTTCCCGAAGGCGTAGCGGCGGCGGAAGTCGTCGTCGAAGATCACCCACGCCGGCACCGCCTTCACCGTGTGATTGCGCTCGAGCTGCGCCTTGCAGACTTCGAGGTAGGAGCTGGCCTCGTTGACAAATCGCTGGCCGGCCGCGTCGACGTAGATCGAGCCCGGTCGCTGGCGGTCTGATTCGAAGACCGCAAAGTCGTTGATCTCCTTGCAGGGGTTCCACACGACTTCGTCCATCAAGTCGGTGGCAGCACCCAGGCTCATGGCGAGCTCGATCATCTCGCCGGTGTCGCCCGGGTTCGAGAATGAGAACTTGTCGGTCGTTGCCGCCGGGTCGAGATACCGCTTCCGCATCTCCGTGTTGTGCGAGAACCCGCCCGAAGAGATGAGCACGCCCCTGCGGGCCAGGACGCGCACTTCCTTCCCGTCGCGCTGCACCACCACCCCTGCAGCCTTGCCGTCCTCGATGAGGATGTCCCGGGCGGCGGAGTTGGTCCAGACCGGGATTTCCTTGTTGAGGGCCACATAGAGCATCTGCCCGATGAACGACCAGCCGGACGTAAGGGGTGCCTGGCCGCGGGCGAAGGCTGCCTTCGTGCGTGCCCATGTGCGCGCCGACACGGCGAGAGCCTTCGGGCTTCGATTGAAGTTGACCAGCTTGGCGGCATCCCCCGTGTACGCCGCCAGGCCCGACATTTCGAAGAGAAAGCTCTGCTGCAGCTTCTCGAACCACGGCCCCAGACGGTGGCCATCAAAGACCACGCCCTCAATCGACCGGCCGCGTGCCTTTCCACCCTTCGCATCGGGGTAGTAATCGGAGTAGCCCTCGCAGCGGCGAAACGTGAGACCCAAGCCCTGGAGGAAGGACACCATCTCGGGGCCTCGATTGATGTACGCCTCCCTGCGTTCGTAGGAGGAGGCGGGGCCGACATCGCCGACGACGTCTTCGAAATAGGCCATCGCATCTTCGCGGGAGTCCTCGACCCCTTCGGCCACCATGAGGGGGTTGTTCGGGATCCACAGCACTCCCCCGGACATGGCTGTCGATCCCCCGACGAGCTCACGCTTTTCAAGGACGAGTGCCTCGTAGCCCCTCGAGTTGACGGCGAGGGCGCTGGCGAGACCCCCTCCCCCGCTGCCGATGGAAACGAAATCGGTCGTGAAATCCCACTCTGCCATCTGCATCCCCCCGACGAGCCGTTGGTGTACCTGAGATGCTCCCTCTTTCTCGCGTGCATTGCAATATCTGCGCGGTGCCGAGCTCCCCACGTGACGAACGGTGCCCGGAACCGCCGTGCTTCTGGCCCTGAGGTGGCCGGGGCGGCCTCACTAGGCTCCCTGGCGTGACCGCTTGGAACGCCGGCACCATCTCCTCGTTGGCCACTGCCGGCGGGACACTCGTCCTCGGGGTCGCCACGTTCGCGGCCGTGCGTTCGGCCAACCGGTCCGCCCGGATTGCCGAGCGATCGTTCCAGATCGGGCTGCGTCCGATCCTGGCGCCATCACGGCTGGAGGACCCGCCTCAGAAGGTGATGTTCCGGGATCGCCATTGGGTCAAGCTCGAAGGTGGGCGGGCCGTGGTCGAAGTGGTCGATGGGGTCGTCTACCTGGCCATGCTCGTACGAAACGTAGGCAACGGCATGGCCATCATCGAGGCCTGGGAGCCCTTCGCCGGACAGAAGAAGGGGGACGATCCTTGGGGCTCGGTTGACGACTTCCGGCCGCAGACCCGCGCCCTGTGGGTGGCGCCCAACGATGTCGCCTTCTGGCAGGGGGCACTGCGGGACGAGGCTGACGAGCTGCAACAGTCAGTGGCCGAAGGCGTGGCCGAGGGGGCGATCACCGTTGACCTGCTCTATCTCGACCACGAAGGAGGTCAGCGGACCGTGAGCCGCTTCTCCTTCATACGCCATGAGGGCCATCAGCTCGATAGTGGCGAGGGTCAGGGTTCGGATTCGGCTTCGGGTGAGACCCCGGTGGACCACGACCGGAGCAGGCAGGAATGGTGGGTGTCACTCTCCATGCACCACACGCTGGATGCCAAGTGAGATGCGTGTTCCAGATCTGATCGGTCCCGGCCTGCGTGTCCTTTTCTGCGGGATCAACCCGGGGAGCCTCTCGGGCGAGCTGGGCCTCCACTTCGCCCGGGCCGGGAACCGCTTTTGGAAGTTGCTGCATGCCGGAGGGTTCACCGATCGCGTCCTTCTCCCGTCGGAGCAAGGACTACTCCCGGCGCTGGGCATCGGCATCACGAACCTGGTCGAGAGAACGACGACGGCAGCCAGCGAACTCGGCAACGAGGAATTACGCGCCGGCGCGCTCGTCCTGGAAGCAAAGGCAGTTGCCCTGCGCCCCCGCTTCATCGCCGTGCTGGGTCTCGGGGCCTATCGGACGGCGTTTCGGCGCCCCCGGGCGGTGATCGGCGAACAACCAGAGACGCTCGGCGGCGCAACGCTGTGGTTGCTCCCTAACCCGAGTGGCCTCCAGGCGCAGTACCAACTACCCGAGATGACGGGTCTCTTCCGCAGTCTTCACGGGGCCGTATTCGAGATGGGCTAGGCAGCTACGCCAGGCAGGTCGCCACGATCTCGCCGATCTGCTCGATCTCGAGAAGGAAGCCGTCATGGCCGAATCGCGACTCGACAACTGTGACCGGTCGGCCGCCCGGGAGGAGCCGACCCAGCTCGTGTTGGAGCCCGAGCGGATACAGACGGTCGGAACCGATCCCCGCCACCGTCACCTCGGCCCGGACGAGACCCAGCGCCCGTTCGATACCACCTCGGCCACGGCCGACATCATGGTGGTTCATGGCCTCGCTCAGGACGACGTAGGAGTTGGCGTCGAAGCGCTCTGCCAATTTGTCCCCGTGATGCTGGAGATAGGACTCGACAGCATAACGGCCGCCCTTGAGGGGGTCCTCCTCGGCCTGCACCTGTCGCCCGAATCGGCTCTCGAATTCTGCGGCGGTCCTATAACTGACTTGACCGATCCCCCGGGCGATGGCGAGCCCGTCCACGGGACGGGCACCCGTCCCGTAATAGTCGCCTCCCGCAAACGCAGCGTCCTGGCGTATCGCCCGAATCTGCAGAGAGCACAGGGCGATCTGATCGGCTGTTGCGGCCGCCCCGACGGCCAGGACGACGGCGCGACGAACCCGCTCGGGATGGCCCACGCACCACTCGAGGACCCTCATCCCCCCCATGGAGCCCCCGATGACGCACGCCCACCGTGCAATGCCGAGCTGGTCGGCCAGCCCGACTTCCACGCCCACCTGATCGCGAATCGTGATCAGCGGAAATTGAGAGCCGTAGTGCGCCCCGTCAGGCCCGCGCGAGGAGGGACCGGTCGTCCCCTGGCAACCGCCGAGAACGTTGGGACAGACCACGAAGTAGCGATCCGTGTCGATTGCCGCTCCCGGCCCAATGAGACCGTCCCACCAACCGGAGGTCGCATGGCCGGGCGCGACCGGCCCCGCGGCATGGGAGTCCCCCGTGAGGGCATGGAGGACCAGGACACCGTTGCTCCGCTCCGCGTTTGGAGTCCCCCACGTTTCGTAGGCGACCGTGATCTCGGGCAGGAGACCCCCGCCCTCGAGCGCAAAGCCTCCGTTGACCTCCTCGGACAGCTGAATGAACTGCCGCCGACCCGGATCAAGACCAGGCAGCCATACGCCGGCGGGGGGTTCCTGCGTCATGCTCCCTTCGCGGCGCGGAACCCTGCTTCGAGGTCAGCGAGGATGTCCTCGATCGACTCGAGTCCCACGGACAAGCGCACCAGGTCGGCCGTGACACCAGTCGTGGTCTGTTCCGCCTCGGTCAACTGGGAATGCGTCGTCGACGCCGGGTGGATCGCCAGGCTCCGCACGTCCCCTACGTTGGCGAGGTGGCTGAAGAGCTCGAGGCTCTCGATGAATTTCCGGCCCGCCTCAGCCCCGCCCTCAATGCCGAAGGCGATGATGGATCCGCCGCCTTTGGGCAGGTATTGGAGCTGCCGCTCGTGCCATGGGCTGGACACCAGCCCGGGATACGCGACCCACGACACTTCGTCCCTGGCCTCGAGCCATTCGGCCACTATCTGCGCGTTCTGCACGTGCCGCTCCATCCGCAAACTCAACGTCTCGAGTCCCTGGAGGAAGAGGAACGAGTTGAGGGGCGCGATCGATGCGCCGATGTCGCGCAGGTACTGCAGGCGTGCTTTCAGTACAAAACGCGCAGGGAAGAGGGCCTCAGGCAGCTGCCCGAATATCAAGCCGTGGTAGCTGGGATCCGGCTCTGTGAATGCGGGGAACCGTCCACTTCCCTCGTAGTCGAACGCCCCCCCGTCTACGATGACACCGCCGATCGACGTCCCATGCCCGCCGATGAACTTCGTCGCGGAATGCACGATGATGTCAGCGCCGTGCTGCAGCGGCTGCGCCAGGTACGGCGTCGCAAGGGTGTTGTCCACAACGAGCGGGATGCCATTCTCATGCGCGATACCCGAAACGCCCTGGAAGTCGAGCACGTCGCCCTTCGGATTGCCGAGTGTCTCGGCGTAGAAGGCCTTGGTGTTGGGACGGATGGCGGCACGCCATGCGTCGAGATCGTCGGGGTCCGCGATGAACGTGACCTCGATGCCCAGCTTGGGCAAGGTGTAGTGAAACAGGTTATAAGTTCCGCCATACAGGGAGGCCGACGACACGATGTGACCGCCGTTCTCCGCCAAGTTCAAGAGCGCGAGGCTCTCGGCTGCCTGGCCGCTGGCGACGGCGAGCGCGGCGACGCCGCCTTCGAGGGATGCGACCCTCTCCTCGAACACGGCCTGGGTGGGGTTCATGATCCGTGTGTAGATGTTCCCCAATTCCTCCAAACCAAAGAGCGCCGCCGCATGGGCGGTGTCCCGGAACGTGTAGCTGGTCGTCTGATAGATGGGAACGGCGCGGGCTCCCGTTGTCGGGTCGGGTACGGCGCCGGCGTGGATTTGGCGAGTTTCAAAACCCCAATCGGACATGGAGTCGTCTCCTTCGTTCGGCCCGAGCGTCGTGAACAGCACCCGGGGGCCCCAATCTTCACAAATAAGACGAATTTAGTCAACTTATGTGTGCGGGCCGGCAACTCCCGCACTGAGAACCATCCGCCCCCGTTACGACGAGTCCGGACAACTGTGCACAACGAAGGCTATTCGGCGAGCGGGCGCGTGTGTCGTGGCCAGCGGCAAAAGCGCTCCACGGATTTTGTGGCATGGCAATATGAGCTGTGCCAAATCCGGGTAGAGCCGATTGGTCGCGACACCGAGGAGCGCCGCCAAGTGAGCACACGCCGCAAGATCGACCTTCGCGAGGATCCCGCTCATCGCAGGCGAGGCCGCCCAACCGGGTTAGTGCGTGACCCTCGCACCGACCGCTGACGCGGCGAGCGACGCCACCCAGGCGGGCGAGTCCCACACGAAGAGCTCAACTTCCATTCGACAGGCCAACCCGAAGGCTGAAACCCCGAAACGGTTCGTCGGAACCTGGCTTCGCTGCTTCCTGGTCCTCTTCGCACTTTGTGCCGCGTGGTGCCTGGCCACACCGCTCGGAGGGGCGCCCGACGAACCCGCACAAATCGTGAAGGCAGCAGCGACGGTTCAGGGGGAGCTCATCGGGCAGCCGGTGCGAGGTGCACACGCCGCCACGAGGAGCTTCCGGATCCCCGCTCTCTTCCGTTCGGTCTATGAGCTCCCGGAGTGCTACCAGTTCCATTCGACGATTCCCGCCGGATGTGCCCCACCACTGCGCTCGTCCTCTCGCATCGTCACCGTGAGTACGTATGTCGGACGTTATCCACCCCTTTACTACGCCATCGTCGGACTGCCGACTCTGGTGATGCACTCGCAGAGCGTCATCTATTTCATGAGGCTCATCGGCGCATTCATCGACGCCCTGCTCCTTGGCCTCGCGTTCGCGATCGCAGCCATTTGGTGCAGATCCACGTTGATGGTCGAAGCCCTGGCGTTGGCGATCACCCCTATGGTCTTCTTCTTCGCCGGGGTGGTAAATCCAAACGGCTTCGAGATCGCGGCCGCCATCTGCGCGTGGACCAGCGGGCTTGCGCTCGTGCGCAATTGGTCTCTCCATCCCCCGCGGAGCGTGCTGGCGGCCTTCGTCGTCTCGGGCAGCCTCCTCGAGCTGACGAGAGGACTGTCCGTCCTGTGGATGGCACTCATCGTTGTCACCTTGATCTGCCTCGAGCCCAGAACATGCTGGCGCTTGCTCCATCAGCGCTCGGTTCGCATCGGAGCCGCCATTCTCGTCGTCGTGGGAGGGGTCGCCGTCGGCTTCGTGCTGGTGGCACGAACGCTCAAGGTCCTGCCCTCGAGCGAGCTGCCACCCTTACATGCGTCCTTTGTCGCTCTTACAGAGCGAGTGCTCGGGCAGATCGGAACGTACGTGAGGGAGTTTGTCGGCGTCTTCGGCTGGCTCGATACTCCGTCGCCTGCACTCGTCACGATTCTGTGGATTTCGTTGCTGGGTTTCCTTCTCCTCCTCGGGCTGGCCGCGTCGGGAAGGCGCGAGAGCGTGGTACTGGTCGGGCTGATGTTCGGATCGTTCGTTGTCTCCCTCGTGGTCATCGAGTGGAATGCCGGAACCTCGGGGATTACGTGGCAGGCGCGGGATGGATTTCCTCTCTACGCCGGCACTCCACTCCTGGCCGGCATCTTGATACCGCACACCTCCATCGCGGGCTTTGGGGATTTCGCCCGCAAGCGGGTGGCGGCCATCGTGGCGATCACGGTGGGGGTATGTCAGCTCACGGATTTTGGCTGGACCCTTCGGCGCTTCACCGTCGGACTCGGTCGCACGGTGAACCTCTTTCAACCGGTCAAGCACGGGTGGTCGCCGCCCCTGGGTACCCCACTCACGGCGCTTCTTGGGGCGGCGGCGGTCGTGGCGTACGCCTGGTGGCTCTCCCTTCGGACCCGGGGCCACGGTGTCGGGAGAATCAGCAGTGCCGTGCCGATGCGCGAGCCGACGATGGAGCCGACACCCGAGGCGTTACCCGACGTGTGAGGCGAGTCGATACCCACGTCGATTGACCTCGT
>Ga0307374_10000788_pt1 | contig 59369 bp, 53 predicted proteins | sample OX3MG_FD_202532 | JGI IMG/M metagenome (GOLD analysis project Ga0307374, IMG submission 202532) | Soil microbial communities from Risofladan, Vaasa, Finland - OX-3 | ecosystem: Environmental > Terrestrial > Soil > Coastal area > Acid sulfate soil | place: Finland: Risofladan, Vaasa | collected... | reverse complement strand
GCCTGACAGATATGGACTGAAATGCGGGTCACCCTGCCGCGGATGGGGCGCGCCGGGTTCCATTGCTTGCTCACTATCAATCCGGGATCGACTTATCCGGTGAATAAGATGGGCTAGCTAGCAACAGCCACTCAAGAATGGCCCACTGATGCCACTTCTGCAACGTATTTCGAGTATCCAAAAAATGGAGGCAGAAAACTCCAACAGGATTAATAGTTCGGAAAAGGCAGTAAGAGTATCTATCGTTACTGCGCGGAATGCTCCGGCGCATGAACGATTGATTAATACGATGAAGCATCTTGGGATCGAGGTGGATGAACTATTACTTACCGGTGGAATAGAGAAGAAGAATATTCTTGACGTCATGAAGCCACAAATATTCTTTGATGATCAGATTGGACACCTAAAGCCGGCCTCCAGTAACACCCCTTGTGTTCACATTCCGTTTGGTATCCGGAATCAGTAAAATTTGCGCCTCGTAGAGAGCCTCCAACATAGCAGTCAATGCTCGTCAGGCATCAATCCCAGCCCTCTTCGCCAGCCGCGGATCGTACACCCACTTCCTCACCTTGCCCGCCGCGATCCCCCCGCTGCCGGCATGCTGCGGATTCACCACGACATTGCACTCCTCCGGCACAATGACCGACGGCACCACCAGCAGCGCCGAGCGTCCCGCCCGCAGCCAGTCCGTGCCGAACGCAATGCTGGCGCGGCCGGCAGGCTCGGCGTCCCACCCCACCGGCAGACTGCCCGTACTTGCCACCTCCGCAGCCGCCCAGAGGTCGTCCGGGATCGTGACCGCAACAAGATAGCGCTTGAGCGGCAGGCCGCCCGCATTCAAATGAACGATCGTCTCCAGGCAGGCCAAAGCGCGACTTTCGGACGCGTAAACGCACGCGATGCCTGCCGCATTCCAGCGGCCGCCCGTCGCCTTGGCGCCTGCACCCGAAAGATCGTCGGCTTCATAGGTCGGCGTGTCCGTCGCGATCCGCCAGACCGTCTTGCTCAAGCGTAGGCCCCGCTCTGCATCTGTGCCAGTGCGGTGGACACCACGCTTTGGCCCTCCATGGTGTCCATCAGGTCGATCGGCCGCACCCCGCCCAGCGCCGCCAACGGCTCATTGAGCCAGCGCGACATCCATGCCGTCGCGTCGAAGCCTTGCGCGTTGCCGGACTCCTGCACGATCGCTTCCAGTTGGCCCACCAGCCTTGCCAGGCCGATGACCCGCTCGCTTTCGTCAGGCGACAGGGTTTGTCCCTGCTTCGCCTTCTTGTTCACCGTCGCCTGCGACAGGTTCAACGCCTTCAGCGCCGTGCCCTGCGCGATGGAGAGGTCGGCGATGACGTGCTTTGCGTCGGTGGCACGCACGCCCCGTTTGATCATGGAGATTCGTTCCAGCGGCGACGCGCGGTACACCGCAAGGTAGGACAGGGCCGTCGGCAGACGGCGACCCCGTGCGGGCGCACCGCTTCGCGCCGCTGTTCCTCGACCGGGCATGGTGACTACTCCTTTGCGCATTCTATATGCGCAATCGAGCGAACATTTCAAGGCAAACGACGCGGATCAGCGTCGGGGACCTTGGTGGTGGCTGACCGCACCAGCAGCTCCTGCTGGGAATCTTGGCGCTTCAAAGGCTCCCAGTGGAAGTCGATCGATGATCCCGCGCGCCGAGCCTATTTGGCTCATTCCGATGCCCGAGGCGGTCCCGGAGCCGGCCTACCCCTGTTTTTGGTCGGCACGTTGCGTTCAAACTGACCCCACTGCCCGGCCGGCGGGCCGGCGGCGTCTCATGCACATTTCGTGTCTTTGCACACGGGGCGATGCCGCCGGGGTGAGACCCGGCGGCAGCAGGGCCTCGACGGGCGAGCCGGCCGCGTCTCAAGCACGCCTCGCATCGGTGTGCGGGAGACGATGCCACGGCGGGGCGCTGCAGGATTCCCGGGTCGCGTTCCGCGCTGCGCGGGTCACCACTCGCGGACAACCGCTGGAGGGACTACGGTGGAAACCATGGCCACCGATCGAAACTACGATAGCGACCTGGCGCTGTGGGCCGAAGACCTGGCGCGCGCACTCCGCAGCGCAGCGCATGCGCGGATCAACCTGCCGATCGACTGGGAAAACGTCGCCGAGGAGATCGAATGCTTCGGCAAGTCGCAAGGGCGGGAGTTGGCGAGTCGCGCCGAGATTGAGCCCGCGGTGATGCCGGCAGTCGTTAGACCTGTTGCAGAAATCGATTTCGTCGGCCACTGCCCATTGAATTTATTGACAAATTATTGTTAAAGTGGACTTTCGCAACCGGTCTATTGAGTTCGAACGCCATGCCGTGAGGCAATCCAAACAGGGGAGCGCAAATTGGCCGTACTGGAGCACGCCGATCTCAACCGTGCTTTCCCAACCCTCCGGCAAGCCTCCATCATCCTCGTCCGCCAGGCGCTCGACCTCTGCCTGCGACACGGGCTTCCGCCGCCTGCCAGTCGCCGCCGCTCTCGCCACGCTCGCGCATCGCCCGAAATTGCTCAGCCGAAGCGCGCTCGATACGCTCTCTCTTCGCCAACTCTCGCCCTCCTGAACGAGATCAACCGCGTGGCGTCACCCCGTTCGTTCCAGACCACAGCATACAACGTCCCACCGATCAGCCCCACCGTGACGACGCGCTGCTCACCATGACGTGGTGAGGGGTATGAAAAGACGGGCCGGCCGTCGAACAACATCTGGCCGTCGGTGAGGCCCAGCCTGTGCCGCTCGCGGTTGATCGCCCGCTTGCTCTCGTCCTATTCAAGCAGCATCACAGGTTGTGGCCACGATTGTAGCCCTAATCAAGCCTAACAGGCCTGTGGCCGAAACGGGTCGAGGAAACCAGACGCCCGAGCGCCGACCGCCTCTGCCCTATGGCTTCCCCGCCGCAAGCGGGGCGTTGTCGCGGCAGGATTAGTTCAGCGCCGCCGCAACCGCCGATACAACGACCAAAGGAGTCCGCCGGCGCCTTCGGGCATCAGGAACATCATGGCGATCAGGATGACGCCGTACACCGCACCCGGCGCCGCCTTCGACACGTTTTCCGCGATGTTGGGGATGAACTGGATGAACAGCGCGCCGACGATCGCGCCGCCGATCGACGCCACCCCACCGACCACCAGGCCCACGAACAGGAAGATCGAGATGAAGACGCCGAACGTATCGGGTGCCACGAACTGCACCACAATGGCGCTGAGCGAGCCGGCGATGCCGGTGAACATCGCGCTCAGCGCGAACGTGCGGGTCTTCAGCAGCGCGAGGTTGATGCCCATGGCTTCCGCCGCGAGCGCGTGGTCGCGCACCGCCATCATGGCCCGCCCGATGCGGCCGTGCACCAAATTCCAGGCGATCGCGAACATCACGCAGCCGATCGCCAGCGTGAACAGATAAAGCCACTGATCGCCGGACAGCGGCAGGCCGAACGGCGCGTCCGGCTTGTCGATCACCAGGCCCTGCACGCCGCCGGTCCAGTCCGACACGGCGTTTACCTTGAGCAATTGCGGCACCGCGATCGCCAGCGAGAACGTGGTCAGCGCGAGGTACAACCCACCCAGCCGCAGCGCCGGCAGGCCGATCAGGAAGCCGACCGCCGCGCAGACCACCGCCGAGACCGGCAGCGTCGCCCAGTACGGCACGTTGAGATTCGCCATGAGGATGGCGGTGGTATAAGCGCCGATCGCGTAGAACGCGCCGTGCCCCAGAGAAATCTGGCCGTTGAACCCGGTGAGCAATGCCAGGCCGAGGATCGCAATCGCATAGACCTCCACCATGGTGAGCTGGAACAAATGGTAGCCGTTGAAGAATGCGGTGGGCACCACCGCGGCGATGACGACGGCGAGTGCGACGCCCCAGGGGACGCGCGTGATCGCCGGCCGCGCCACCGCGCGCCGGCCCATCGTCGCTTCGAGCGCTCCCTCGTTGGCCATCGCTACACCCTGCTCTGCACAGCCCGGCCCAGCAGACCGGTCGGTTTCACCACCAGCACGACAACGATGATCACCAGCGCCAGGCTCAGCTTGAGCTCGGTACCGACGAGATAGGCGCCGCCGAGATTCTCGATGACGCCGACGGCGAAGCCGCCCAGCACCGCGCCGAGCGGATTGTCGATGCCGCCCAGCAGCGCGCCGGCAAAGGCGTAAAGCAGTATGCCCGCCATCATGTTGGGATCGAGAAAGACGACCGGCGCGACCATCATGCCGGCAATGGCGCCGATCGACGCGGCAAGCCCCCAGCCCAACGCCAGCATCCAGCCGACGCGTATGCCGACCAGGCGCGCGGAAGCGGGGTTGAACGCCGCGGCGCGCATCGCCAGTCCCAGCCTGGTGTGCCGGAAGAACAGATACACCGCCATCAACACCGCCAGCGTCACGGCGGTGGAACCGATCTCATGGCCGGACACGTAGCCGCCGAGCAGCGGCTCGCTGGGAAACGGCGAGGGGAACTGCTTGATCGTGTAACCGAAGAACCAGCCGCTGCACGCGTTGATGACCAGCAGCAACCCGATGAACACGCCGACCGAGGACAGCACCGGCGCATCCATCATCGGCCGCATCAGCAGCCGCTCGATCACCATGCCGGCGGCGAAGGACAACGCAACGGTGATGATGAAGGCCAGCCAGTAGGAGAAGCCGAGATGGATCAGGGCGAGCGCGACATACGTGGAGAACGTCGCCATTTCACCCTGGGCGAAGTTTATGTGGTGCGTCGCCTGATAGATCATCACCAGCGCCAGTGCCACGGACGCATAGATGCTGCCGTTGGCGATGCCGGACATGACCTGATGCACAAAGCCTTCCACGCCATGCCTCCTTGCAACCGTTGTTCTCCCGCGCGGCGGGCGAGGGTTTCCCCGCACCTAGTACCCCAGATAGGACCGCCGCACCGACTCGTCCTGGCGGATCTCCGCCGCCGGGCCGGCAACCACGATCCGCCCGGTCTCCAGCAAATACGCATCCTCCGCAAAATCAAGTGCCAGGCTGGCATTTTGCTCCACCAGCAGGATGCTGACGTTCTCGTCCGCGCGAATCCGGCGCATGATCGCGAAGATCTCCTGCACGATCAGCGGCGCCAGCCCGAACGACGGCTCGTCCAGCAACAGCAGCTTCGGCCGCAGCACCAGCGCGCGCGCGATCGCCAGCATCTGCTGCTCGCCACCCGACAGCGTGCCGGCCTGCTGGCGGTAGCGTTCGCGCAGCCGGGGGAAATAGCCGAACATGCGCTCGAAATCCGCCGCCACGTTACGGTCGCGGCGCGTATAGGCACCCAGCCGCAGATTTTCCTCGACCGTCAGTTCCAGGAACGTGCCGCGGCCATCCGGCACGTGCGCGACACCGCGGCGCGCCACCAACTCGGTCGCGCTGCCGTCGATCCGCTCGCCGGCGAAGCGGATCTCGCCCTGCGTCTTCACCATGCCGCAGATGGCACGCAACGTGGTCGTCTTGCCCGCGCCGTTGGCGCCGAGCAACGCGCTGACGCCGCCTTCCCGCACGGCGAAGTCGATGCCGTGCAGTACCTTGGTCTCGCCATAGGCGGCGTGCAGCCCCTTCGCTTCCAGTATGGGCGCCTTAAGCTGCGCCGGCATGCCGGACCTCCTCTTGCGTCTCGCCAAGATAGGCGCGGATCACCTCGGGTTCGTTGCGCACCTGGTCGGGCGTGCCATCGGCGATCTTCAGGCCGAATTCCAGCGCGACCACCTTGTCGGAGACGCGCATCACCAGATTCATGTGATGTTCCACCAGCAGGATGCTGAGGTTGAAATGGCTGCGGATGCGTTGCAGCAGAAGAGCGAGTTCATCGACCTCGCTGTGGTTCAACCCGCCGGCCGGCTCGTCGAGCAACAACAGCTTGGGGTCGCCGATCAGCGCGCGGGCCAGTTCGACGCGCTTCTGCGTGCCGAACGGCAGGCCGCCGGCGCGGATGTCCGCCACGTCGTGCAGCTCGAGCAGATCGAGCAGGACTTGCAGGCGGTGGGCGGAATCCTGCTCCTCGCGCCGCACCACGGGGATGCGCAGCGCGTTGGCGAAGAAACCCGAGCGCCCAAGATGATGCGCGCCCACCAGCACGTTGTCGCGCACGCTCAGGCGGCGGAACAGCGCGACGTTCTGGAACGTGCGGCCGATGCCCAGGCCGGCCATGCGGTGGCGCGGCGTGGCTTTCAGCGAGCGGCCCTCGAAGGCGATGTCGCCTTCCTGGTAGCGATAGATGCCGCTGATGCAGTTGAACAACGTGGTCTTGCCGGAACCGTTGGGGCCGATCAGGCCGCAGATCTGGCTGTGGCCCACGTCAAACCAGACGCCGCCCAGCGCAATCACTCCGCCGAAGCGCACCTCCACGCCGCGTATCGCCAGCAGCGGTACGCCGGACTGCGACAGATCGGACGCCATCACATCGCGCGCGCAAGCGCCATCGACCCGCGCATCGCCCGCCGGCGGCTTCCCATTCCGTCCTCCCGTTTTTTTCCGGACCCGCAGCGGGGCCGGTCCCAGTGGGCGCGAAACTGACGAAGCCGCGCGGCCAAGTCAATCGCGATGCAACGGGCGCGGCGCAGCGGGGTTTTACCGGCGCCCGGTCTGGGGGTTCCGGGTCGCGTGCGGATCCAGCCAGCCCATGCGCGCGTCCGGCTCGCTGTCGGTGGTCGGCAGGTAGGGCTTGATGTCGAGCAACGGCGTGCCGTCGAGGCAATCCAGGTAGCGCACGTTCAGGCGGTCCGGCCCGTCCATGCCGTCGAACGCCACGACGGACAGCCCGATCGGATTGGGCCGCCGCGGCCCGCGCGTGGCGAAGATGCCGCGCGGCTGGGTGTCGAAGGGTGGGGTGAATACCAACTCCGGCATTTTTGTTCCGCCAAGCCAATAGAGCAGGATGAGGTGGGAGAAACCGTCGAGGGATTGCAGGCCGGCGACGTATTCGGGGAAGATGCGCACCGAACAGGGCGGCGCCGGATCGGGCTGCCGGCCGTTGCGCGGACACGCGGCGATGCTGTGCCAGGGCGTGGCGATGGTGCCGATCGGACGAATGGTGAAGTTTTGCGACATGTTGCCGGAACCTCCGCGCGGTGGTGCACAAGCCTTGTCACACGTGCAACAGATTGGCCAGCGCGATCACCCGCCGGATGTGGAGCGGGGTCGCCTCGCCTCCACCAGTTGCAGGTTGCCGAGACGGCGCCGCTCGCTTACTGCTTCGGGCGTCACGCCGATCGTATCGCGCCACGACGGAATGAAAAAGAACGGGAAGGAAACGGAACATGATCCGCCAGATCGACGCGCGCACCTTGAAGACCAGCCTGCACGATGGCGGCGAGCTTGCCCTGCTCGACCCGCGCGAGGAAGTGCCGTTCGACGCGCGACATCTGTTGATGGCCGCCTGCATCCCACTCAGTCGCCTGGAGATGCTGGTGGACGAAATGGTGCCCCGCCGTTCCGTCCGCGTGGTCTGCTGCGATGACGGCGAGGGCCTGGCCGAACGCACCGCATCGCGCATGGCGGCGCTGGGCTACACCGATGTATCGGTGCTGCACGGCGGCATCGCCGCGTGGGAAGCGGCCGGCTATCGGCTCTACAGCGGCGTGCACGTGCCCAGCAAGGCGTTCGCCGAAGTCGTCGAACACGAGGCCGGCACGCCGTGGATCACCGCCGAGCGACTCAAGGCATTGCTCGATTCCCGCGCCGATATCGCGTTGTTCGACAGCCGCTCCTACGACGAATACCACGACAACAGCATCCCCGGCGCGATCAGCGTCCCCGGGGCGGAGCTGGTGTATCGCTTCGCCGACCTGGTGCCGTCGGCGGATACCACCGTGATTGTGAATTGCGGTGGTCGCACACGCAGCATCATTGGCGCGCAGTCGCTGATCAACGCCGGCGTGCCGAACAAGGTGGTGTCGTTGAAGGACGGCACGCAGGCCTGGCACCTGGCGGGTTTCCGGGTGCTGAAGGATGCGACGGCGCAGCCTCCCGCCGTGTCGGATGCCGGCCGTGCCGCGGCGCGCGCCGCCGCGGCACGGGTGGCGCAACGGTTCCGGATCAGGACGATCAACCTGGCGACGCTGGAGCGCTGGCGGGCGGAGGCCACGACGCGCAGCCTGTATGTCTTCGATGTGCGCACGCCGGCGGAGTATGCGGCCGGGCACCTGCCGGGCACGAAGCACGTCGCCGGCGGGCAACTGGTGCAGGAGACCGACCGGCACGCCGCCACCTGGGGTGCGCGCGTCGTGCTGGCGGATGACGACGGCGTGCGCGCCACCATGACGGCGCACTGGCTGCAGCAGATGGGCTGGGATGTCGCGGTGCTGACCCTTGACATGCGCGCCGCCGGTACGGCGACCGGGGCGTATGCGCCGCGCGTGCTCGGGCTGGACGACGTGGCTGTGCCGTCGATCGATGTCGCCGCGTTGCAGGCTCGGTTGCTGGCGGGCACCGCGGTGGTGGTCGATCTTGACTGGAGCCGAGGCTTCATCGCCGGCCATATTCCTGGCGCCTGGTACGCGATCCGTGCCCGCCTGGCCGCGGCGTTCGTTGCACTGCCGGCGGTGGAGGCGATCGTGTTCACCTCGGCGGACGGCGTGCTGGCGCGGCTGGCCGCGGCCGAGTGGAACGGCCACACGCCGGCCCCGGTGCTGGCGCTGTCCGGCGGCACGGCGGCGTGGGTCGCCGCCGGTCATGCGCTGGAACCCGGCGCGACACACATGGTCAGCGCGGCGGATGACATGCGGCTGCGCGCGCGCGACCAGGCCGGCAGCGTCGAGGATGCGATGCGCGCGTATCTGGCCTGGGAGATCGATCTGGTGAACCAGATGGCAACGGATGACGACCAGCGGTTCAAGGTAATGGCCGGGTGAGGCGAAACGTCCCGCCCGGCGCGTTCCGCCCCCGCGCCGCATGCGCCGCAACTTGACTCCCGTCCCCCCATACCCGTTGATCCGGGCACGGCGACGACGGGCGGGAGGGACATGACACAGAAATCGAAACAGGTCGGCACGTTCCAGGAAGCCGTGCGGGACATTCCCGATGGATCCACCATCGCCTTCGGCGGTTTCGCCATGCCGGGCGTGCCGTTCAACCTGATCAAGGCGCTGCTGGAACAAGGCGCGAAGCAACTCACGCTGGTGGCCAACACCACGGGCGGGGCGCAGCAGCCGCGCATGCCCGACATCGGCATGCTGGTGGAGAACGGCCAGGTGAAGAAGGTCATTTGTGCATTCACCGCCGCCACGCGTCCGACCGACGTGCTGCCGTTCACCAAGTACTACGAATCGGGCGAAGTGGAAGCCGAGCTGGTGCCGCAAGGCACGCTGGCGGAACGGCTGCGTGCCGCCGGCGCCGGCATCCCGGCGTTCTACACACCGGCCGCGGTGGGCACCGAACTGGCCGAGGGCCGTGAGACGCGTGTGATCAACGGCCGCGAATACCTGCTGGAATACGCGCTGCCGCTGGACTACGCGTTCGTGCGTGCGACGCGCGCCGACACGTTCGGCAATCTGCAATTCCATCGCTCGCAGCGCAATTTCGGTCCGGTGATGGCGACCGCGGCACGCGTAACGATCGTCGAGGTGGACGAGGACATCGTGCCCGCCGGCAGTATCGACCCCGATATGGTGCATATCTCGGGCATCTACATCAACCGGTTGGTTAAGGTGCCGCCGCCGCCCGAAGGACTCTGGCCCACCCGCCGGCAGGAGCGCCGCCGATGAGCGAAACCAAAGGCCTGACCCGCCAGCAGATGGCGGACCGAGTCGCGCTGGAATTCCAGGACGGCTGGATCGTCAACCTGGGCGTCGGCATCCCGACGCTGTGCTCCAACACCGATATCGGCGAGCGCGACATCATCTATCACTCGGAGAACGGTGTGATCGGCTACGGCCCGATCGCGCCGGAGGGGCAGGAAGACCTGAACCTGGTGAACGCCGGAGGGCAGAACGTCACGCTGCGGCCGGGGGCAGCGGTGGTGCACCACGCGGATTCGTTCGGCGTGATCCGCGGTGGGCATATCGAGGCGACGGTGATGGGCGCCTACCAGGTCGCGTGTTCCGGCGATTTCGCGAACTGGAAGCTGAAAGGCCAGAAGGGCGGCGGCATCGGCGGCGCGATGGACCTGGCGGCCTGCGCGCGGCGCGTGTTCATCATCCTTGAACACGTGACGCGCGACGGCAAGCCGCGGCTGGTGGAGCGCTGCGACCTGCCGGTGACCGCGCGCGGCGTGGTGACGCTGGTGGCGACGAATTACGGCTTGTTCGAGCCGACCGGCGAGGGGTTCCTGATGCGGGAGATCGCGCCGGGGTTCACCGTTGACGAGGTGCGAGCGGCGACCGGAGCGACATTGACGGTGGCGGAGGGGCTGACGACGGTGCGGCTGGCGAAGGCCTGACGTCATGCGCATCAGGCTATACCCCACTCACGCCAGAATCCAAGAGTCCTTGGGCGAGATGATGCGGAAATTGTCCGTTGCCTCATCGCGGTAGAGGCGCCAGTTGCTGGGTACCTCCTCGCGCAGGAACGTCAGGGTTGCGTCGCGGAAGTCCCTGAAGGTCGCGTGGCACTTGTTGTGGGTGATGTGCCGGTGCATCAGCCCCCACAGCCGTTCGATTGGCTTGGGACGCGAAGCGGACCAAGGGTGCGCGCTGTAGGTCGGAGGGACAGGCGGTTCAACGTGCCGCGCACCTCTCCCTATGGCCCCTTGTTGGTAGATGGATCAAGAGATTCTTTCTATATCCCAAAATCCTGCAAGCTCATCGACCTTCACGACCTTCTCTGCGATGTGAAATACGAGTTCAACTCTGACAACCGTCGTCTGTATGCTTCGTCGATGATGCTATTGCAGGGAAATGTTTAACCATCACCGCCGTTTCGTGTGCCTCTTAGATCATTTCTAATGTCCGCAACAGGTCGAATTCCGGCGGCTCAGCCCAAGCGGTTCGGCTGCCGCTGCTCTCCGGTCCGCGGATAACGCCCAAACCAACCCCCCCGCTTCCCGAAAAAATTCCTTGACTCGTCCCGCGATCCGTGTTCTTGTTCCGTTCGTGTCCGGTCAGCCAGCCACCGCCGCCCCAAGCCTCCGCCCCGATCCCCACCAGGATCGGCCGCCCGCCGGTTGCGACGCCTCCAGCCGTACCGGCCGCCTGCGCAGCCTCGTCCGCAAGCTCATCGACTACGGCAAGGAACTCGCCAGCACGCTGCAGCAGCACGCCTCCGCCGCGAACCTCGCCGTCGTCACGCGACACTTCGGCACCACCGACATCGCGGCGATCCTCGCCTGCATCACCCGCGGGCTGCTGCGCGCCGCCGCGCTCGAAGCCCGGATCGTCAGCCTCCCCGCCCGTCCGGACAACGCACCTGCGCGCACCAGCGCCCCGTCCCATCGCCAACCGCGCGCCGCCCAACCCGCGGCCCAGCCCGCCGGCGATGCCGAGTCCCGCCTTGCCCGCCTGCCCACGCCCGGCCACATCGCAACCGAGATTCGCCGCCGCTCGATCGGTGCCGTCCTCGCCGACATCTGCCAGGATCTCGGCATCGTGCCGAGTCACAGCCTGTGGCGGGAATTGAGCTTGGTCCTCACCGAAAACGGCGGCGACATCGGCACGCTGTACAGGGCCACGGCCGAGCGGCTTCGCCCCCGGGTTGCCGATCCGTTTGCCACCATCATACCCCCCATGCCCCCGGGCTGGCGCGCGCCGCGCCCGCCATCGCCTGTGGCTTCCGGCGCCGGGCCGCCCTGACCCTGTGGCTCGGACCATCCAGGCGTGTTGCACGGGGCCGGTCCACGGCTGGTCCCGCCATCTCGATTCGGCCGCCACCAACGCCGCGGCACAAAGCGCCGATGCCAACCAGAAAAAAAGACCGACCTACCGGCACGATCCGCCAGAACCGTCATGGCCGGGCTTAACCCGGCCATGACGGGTTGGGGCGGTCCCGTGCGAACGTGTCAGCGGCGCGGGCGATCGGGTCGGCACGCGATTGGGTCGTGCCGACCCGATCGCCCTCACCCTCACCGCTGCGGTTGGTTCGCCTCGCGACCCAACCGACTGCGCCCGCGGGGGAGGTGCATTGGCTCCGTTGTGCCTTGGTGGTACACGCAACACTGAAGGTGCGAACCGCATGACCAATTTCGAACTCGTCTGGGACTCCCGCTGCGGCGTCGCCGAATCTCCGGTTTGGGACGCCGCCAATCGCCGCCTGCTGTTCTGCGACATCCCGGGCAGGCGCATCAACGCGCTGTCGGTCGAGGACGGCGCGCGGAAAACCTACGACCTGCCGGAGGTGGTCGGCAGCTTCGGCCTGTGCCGCTCCGGCCGGCTGGTGGTCGCACTGCGGCATCGCGTCGTGCTGTTCGATCCGCGCTCGCGGCACATCGAAGACCTTACCGGCGCGGTGGTCGAACCGGCGACCAACCGCATGAACGATGGCAAGGTGGGACCGGACGGCGCCTTCTGGGTCGGCAGCATGGACGAGAACACCCCGCGCCAGCCCACCGGCGCGCTGTATCGCGTCACCCCGGACGGCCGCATCGAGCGCAAGGCGGAGGGCTACGCCGTATCGAACGGCCTCGCCTGGTCGCCCGACGGCCGGACAATGTATCACTCGGATTCGACCGCCGGCCTGATCGAGGCGTGGGATTTCGACCCGGCGACCGGCGGCATGAGCCAGCACCGCCGCCTCGCAACGCTGACCAGCGAGGAAGGCCGTCCCGATGGCGCGGCGACCGACAGCGGCGGCGACTACTGGTCCGCCGGCCCCTCGGCCGGCTGCATCAACCGCTTCTCGCCCGCCGGCGCGCTGATCGAGCGGATTCCGTTCCCGGTGCCGGGCCCGACCATGCCATGCTTCGCCGGGCGCCACCTGTTCGTCACGTCATTGCGCGAGGGCAAGGCGCCGGGGGTGTTGCAACACTTCCCCACATTGGGCGGCCTGTTCCGTGCCGACGCGCCGGCGCACGGCGCGCCGGTCGGGCTGTTCGCCGACGGGTAAACCGCCTCAGTAGCCGCTGCGAGGAGCACCCGACGCCGGATAGCCGTAGCCGGGCTGCTGGTACTGGCCGGGCGGCGGTGGCGGCGGATAGTAGCCGGACGACGGCGGCGGTGGCCGCGGCGTGGTCGCCGCGCCGCCGACGGCACCCACCGCACCGCCGATCAGGGCGCCGGCGAGGGCTCCGCGTCCGCCGCCCGCCAGGCCGCCGATCGCCGCACCGGCGCCCGCGCCGAGCAATCCTCCGCCGACCGCCCGCTGCCCCGGATCATACGGGTTGGTGCAGGCCGAGAGGCCAAGCGCGATGCCAAGCACCGCCGCGCAGGGAACCAGATGACGACGCATGCAGCCATTCTCCTGTTGCCGGCAAGCCGCTCAGCGAACCGTGAAGCCGAACGATACGCCCGGTGCATAGTAGGGTGGAGGCGGTGCGTACACGACGGGCGGCGGCGCGTAATATACCGGAGGCGGTGCGTAATAGTATGGCCGCGGCGCGACGACGACGGCCGGCGGTCCCCACCGATGGTACCAGCCGCGATCGTGCCAGCCATGATGCCAGTCGTCCCGGTCGGCGCGTGCCGGGCTGGAGAAAAGCCCAACGCCGATCATGGCGGCAACGCCGAAGCCAATGGAAACCGTGCGAATCGCAGACATGCCACATCTCCTTTGAGCGAGGGCGATCACGTCACGCGATCGTGGCGTCTCCGCGGCGAAACATTCACATTGGCGTGACCGGTGAATCCGGCGCCCGCCGGCTGCACTGCGTCCGGAGCGCCGGCAAGGCAATGATCGGACGGATGCGGGAAAATCAGGGCTTCTACTGGAAGACCCCGTGATTGGTTCCGACACGGCCGGGATGCAGCGGCGTTCCGCTGGTTCCCGGCGCAACGGTCAGAAGGAAGCGGGCGGCAAGTCAAGCCGGGCTGCGCGCCACCGCTTGCCGGGGCACCTGCTGCCCGGCCGGCACCACGCTGCCGGGCCGGGCCGCCATCCGGTGCAGCAGGACGATCGCCTGGTGCAACTGGAAATCCGTGCCGGGCTTCTTCGGATCGTATTTCGGCCAGTCCTTCGGCGGCTTGTCGGCCAGCCCGGCGGCGATCGCCAGCTTCGGCCGCGTCATTTTCTCAGCCTTGCCAGGGGCGACACCCAGCGTGTTGTTCAGGTCCGATTCGTGCGCCGGCACGAAGCTCGGTGCCGGCGTGTCGGATTCATGCACCACCACATTCGGGATGATGCCCTCGTCCTGGATGGAACGGCCGTCCGGCGTGTAGTAGCGCGCGGTGGTCAGCCGGATCGCGCCTTGATTGTCCAGCGGATACAGCGTCTGCACCGAGCCCTTGCCGAAGCTGCGGGTGCCCAGCAGCACGGCGCGACGATCGTCCTGCAAAGCGCCGGCGACGATCTCGCTCGCCGAGGCGGAACCGCTGTTGATCAGCACGACGACCGGAAGCCCGGGGACGAGCGCGCCGGGTTTGGCGTACCAGGCATGGTCGTCCTCGGATAGCCGCCCGTGGGTCGAGACGATCTCGCCGCTGTTGAGGAAATCGTCCGACACCGCGATCGCCTGGTCGAGCAGACCGCCGGGATTGTTGCGCAGGTCGAGCACCAGGCCGGCGAGCCTGCCGCCGGATTTGCGGAATCCCGCGATCGCCGCGCGCATGTCGCGATCGGTGTCGTCGTTGAACATGGTCAGCCGGACGTAGCCGATGTCGCCCTCGCGCCGGCTCTTGACCACCTGCACGTGGATGATCTCGCGGGTCAGCGTGAGCAGGATCGGCGTGGCGTCGCCCGCGCGCTTGATGGTGAGCCTGACCTGCGTCTCGGGCGGGCCACGCAGCTTGTCCACCGCTTTCTCCAAGGTGAGGCCTTCGATGGTCTTGCCGTCCACTGCCGTGATCAGGTCGCCCGACCTGATGCCGGCGCGCGCGGCGGGGGTGCCGTCGATCGGCGCGATGACCTTCAGCAGCCCGTCCTCGCCGGTGACCGTCATGCCGAGACCGCCGAAATGGCCTTGCGTCTCGAGCTGCATCTCATGCCACTGCCTGGCGTCCATGTAGCCGCTGTGCGGATCGAGGCCGCCGAGCATGCCGTCAAGCGCGTAATGGATCAGCTTGCTGGTCTTGACGGGGTCCACGTAGTCGGCGCGGACGCGTTCCAGCACCTGGCCGAACAGGGCGAGCGACTTTGCCTTGTCGTCCGGGTAGCTGGCCGTGTCGGCGAAGGCGGTGTTGGGCGTGAGGCGGGGCAGCAGCAGACGGGTCGCCGGGCCGGCGACGACGGCGCCGGCGACAAACGCGGTAGCGACTAGGAGGCTGGTGCGGCGGTTCATTCTGGTCCCTGGGTCGGCTGGCAGTGTGCCCGAAGCAGATAGGGTCCGCCAAGGGAGCGCGGTATTGCGGCCGGATGAGATCGCCGCAATGTGTGCACGTTCGTACGCATCGCTCAAGGAGAGGCGACACGGACGGGCTGCGGGGGAGGCGCAGAGTCATCGGGACGGTCCCGCCCCCTCATCATCCGGGGATGTTCGCCAGGCAATTGTTCGCCAGGCAATTGCCTGGTCGGCGGAAGTGTTGTGGCATGTCGCGAGCGATCGTCTCACCCGGACCGGCTACGGTGCCGGCAGATGTCACGGCACAGGCTCCTTCCGGCGCGATGCGCTTTTCTGCACCACCTCGCCAGCCCAACGCTGGAGCGATACGGAGCCCGGCACCCCATGAACGCTGTTCTCAGGCAAATCCTTGCAACCGGCACGGTAACCGATGGGAGTTCCACCTTCCCGCTGATCGATCAAATGGATCGTTCGGAAGGCGCGCTCATCGACCACGTGTTCCGCACCGTGAAGCCGTCCGTCTCCATCGAGATCGGATGCGCCTACGGCATCTCGGCGATGTACGCGTGCGACGCGCTGTCCGCGAACGGGGTACGGGCCAGGCACATCATTCTCGATCCCTTCCAGAGCGAGGCGTATCACGGAATAGGACTGCGGAACCTGCGTGAGGCTGGCTACTCAGATTACATCGAGCTGAACGAGGAGAGGTCGGAGATCATGCTGCCACGTCTGCACGACGATGGCGTCAAGGTTCAAGCAGCCATTATCGACGGGATGCATACGTTTGACCATGCGCTCGTGGATTTCTTCTACGTGAACAAGCTGCTTGATGTGGGTGGCGTGATCATCTTCGACGACGTCCACATGCCGGCGCTCAGGCGACTCGTGCGGCACGTCCTGACCTATCCTGCCTACAGCGCATTCGCGACCAACCGGGACTTCATGCGTCCCGCGACGATGAAAACGAAGGTCAGGCGGTTTGTAGCCCCATTCATCCCCAAATTGCGGCGCCACTGGGACGTTACAAGCTGCAGTGCGGTCAAGAAAATTGGGCAGGATACCAGACCGTGGGATTGGTTCGCTGAATTCTAAAGCGACGCCGTGGATCCGCGTGGACGCAACAATCGTCGTCACTGGTCGGATCATTGGCACCGCGACGGCGCGGCACATGCCGTGCGGGAGCCAGGCCGCCGCCTGGATATGCAGTTGAAGAGTGGCGATGACAGCCGCACCATCCGCGCCGGGCGTTCCGCGGGCCACGTCCAATCGCGCGGCCCGCGCCGAGCAGCTATAAGCCAAACTCCTCGTTGTCGTGCTCCAGCCGTCCGAGCTGCCGCCGCCCCAACGCCAACTCCGTCACCACCCCATGCAGCGTGCGCAACTCCTGCTCCGTCACCTCGCCGCGCTGGAAAAAATGCCGGAGGTTGCGCACCATGCCCGGCCGCTTCTCCACGTTGCGCAGGAACCCGCACGCATCCAACTGATCGACCAGATGGGCCAGAAAATTCTCCGTCTCCGCCTTGGTGGCGACGTGCGTCTCGTTGGTCATCAACGCACGCGGCGGCGTGGCCTCGTCGGCCATCCACCACTCGTATGCCATCACCATCACCGCCTGCGCCAGGTTCAGCGACATGAACGCGGGGTTCAGCGGGTAGCGCACCAGCGTGTCGGCCTGCGCCATGTCGTCATTGTCGAGGCCGGCGCGCTCCGGCCCGAACAGCAGCCCCGCGCGCAGGTCACGGCCGCAGATCTCGCGCAACTCGGCTGCCGCGCCGCGCGCGGTCAGCACCGGCTTGATGATGTGGCGCGGGCGCGGGCAGGTGGCGAAGACGTGCTGCAAATCGGCCACCGCGTCGGCCACGCTGGCGAACAGGGTCACTTCGTCGAGGATGCGGTGCGCGCCGGACGAGTTGCGCCAGGCCTTCGGCTGCGGCCAGCCCTCGCGCGGCGCCACCAGGCGCAGATGGAACAGCCCGCCATTCGCCATGGCGCGCGCGCAGGCCCCGATGTTGTCGGCGAGCTGCGGGCGGACCAGGATCACCACCGGCGTGTTGCCGAGCGGCACCAGCGCGGCACCGTGTTCGCGACCGGTCATTTCGCGTGTTTGGCCTGCCATTGGCGCATGAAGACGATCTGCCGCTGCTGCGACGCGATGATGTCCCGCGCCAGCCTCTTCAGCGCCGGGTCTTTGCCGTAGCGCAGTTCCACGCGGGCCATATCGACCGCGCCCTGGTGGTGCGGGATCATGCCGGCGACGAAATCCCAGTCGGCGTCGCCCGTGTAGGGCACATTCATGCCCTGGTCCATCTTCGTCATGGCCTCGCGGAAGCCCTTGGTGGAGGGCGTCTCGTTTGCCGCCGGTGCGCCGCCCATTTGCATGCCGGGCATGGTCGGCGTGGTCTGCGCCAATGCCGGCGTCGCGACCGCGAACCAGACGGCCGCACAATACTGCACCCACTTCATGATGACTTGTCCTTTCCGGTTGCCTTGCGGGCGTCGGGACCCGGCTCCGGCGGCGTGCCGGCGAGCGTGCCCACAGCCGCACGCCGCCACGTCGTGCCCTGCGGTCCGTCTTCCAGTGCGATGCCCTTTGCCGCCAGCTCGGCCCGGATCGCATCCGCGCCCGCGAAGTCGCGTGACTTGCGTGCTGCCATGCGGGCGGCGATCGCCGCCTCGACCGCCGCCACATCGTCCGTCCCGCCGCGGAACCACACCGCCGGATCGGCCGCCAGCAGCCCCAATGCGTCGCCGGCGGCCCGCAGGCCGCGCGCGGCATCGAAATCGCCGGCGAGCGCCCGGTCCGCCAGCGCGTGCATTTCCGACAGCGCCAGCGGAGTGTTGAGGTCGTCGCACAGCGCCTCGGTCACTGCGGCGGGAATTTCGGCGGCGTCCAGCGCCGGGTAGCGTTCCAGCGCGCGATAGAACCGGTCAAGCTCGCGCTTCGCCTCGGCCAGCGCGGCGTCGTTGAAGTCCGGGGTCGAGCGGTAATGCGTGCGCAGCAGCAGCAGCCGGATCGCCTCGCCGGGTGCCCGGGCCAGCGCGTCGCGCAGCGTGGTGAAATTGCCGAGGCTCTTCGACATTTTTTCGCCGTTCACCAGCAGCATGCCGTTGTGCACCCAGTAGCGGGCGAAATGGCTGCCGGGGAACGCGCAGCAGCTTTGCGCCGCCTCGTTCTCGTGGTGCGGGAAGATCAGGTCGGTGCCGCCGCCGTGGATGTCAAAGGTCTCGCCGAGATAGTGCCACGACATCGCACTGCACTCGATGTGCCAGCCGGGCCGGCCGCGGCCCCACGGCGACTCCCAGCCGGGAAGGTCGGGCGTGGAGGGCTTCCACAGCACGAAATCCCCCGGATCGCGCTTGTACGGCGCCACGTCCACCCGTGCGCCGGCGAGCAATTCGTCCGGGCTGCGGCCCGACAGGTGGCCATAGGCCGGGTACGTCTTCACCGCGAACAGCACGTGGCCTTCCGCCGGGTAGGCGTGGCCGGACGCGATCAGCCGCTCGATCATCGCGATCATGTCGGCGATGTGGTCCGTGGCCCGCGGCTCCACGTCGGGCGGGAACGAACCGAGCGCCGCCAGGTCGGCATGGTAGTCGGCGATGGTGCGCGCGGTCAGCGCCGAGATCGGTTCGCCCAGTTCGTGGGCGCGCGCGTTGATCTTGTCCTCCACGTCGGTGATGTTGCGCACGTAGGTGAGGCGTGGATACAGCCGCCGCAGCAGCCGCGCCAGCACGTCGTACACCACCTCGGGCCGCGCGTTGCCGACATGCACCAGGTCGTACACCGTGGCGCCGCACACGTACATGCGCACATGCTGGGGATCGAGCGGCTCGAACCGCTCCTTCCGACGGCTCAGGCTGTTGTGCAGGGTGAGCGTGTGCATGGTCGTCCCTCGGCGGAGGGGCGCTTTCTCCGCCAATCCACCGGGCAAATCAACTGGCCACGCGGCGCGCCTGGCGCACGCTGATGCATCACCTTACATTATCGGCACCCATATATGAATCAAGAGGTTTATGACTCATGAAAAAGCCCGCCGTGGCGGCGGGCTCTTCGCTCTAGCCAAGTCCGTTTGCCTGGTTCTGCCAATTTGGCGTGGTCTTCCCCGTAAACCTGATCCTCGCCTCGCTCAACACATGAACGCTGCGGCGGTCCTGACAGATCCTGCACGATTGTCTCGCGCGGCGGCCATCCTGCCCGATTTTCGCCAATTGCATACGTGGCAAAGTGGTCCCACGTGCCAGCCGGTCGCACGCCACGTGGATCGGCGAAGTTATTACGGTCTGTGGTGGATCGGTGGATTTCAATATTCATGGATTTTCCCCGATTCGAATCGGCCCACACCGATGCCGCGGCAGCATGCCACGCCCCCACGCGGCTTACGATCAGTGCCCCGCGCGACTCCCGGAAATATCCGGCGTATGCGCCGCTGGCGGAACCCGAGAGCCGGTTCACACCCCCACGGCGCGGCGCAGGTCCTTCAGCCGCAGAAACAGATGAAGCGAGTCCGTCGGCGACGGCAGAAAGTCGAAATGCTCGTAGAACCGGCGGGCCTCGTCATCCTTGGCGTGCACCGCGAACGCGCGAATGCCTGCGATGTCGGCGGCCTGCAGCACCCGACGCATGGCACCGCGCAGCAGACCGGCCCCGATACCTTTTCCGTGCCACGTTGCGGCCACAGCGAGCCGCGCCAGCAACACAATCGGCACCGGATGACGGGCGAGGCCCTTGGTCAGCCGATCCGGCGCATCTTCATAGGCCACCTCGCTCACGACCAAGCTGTAGAAGCCGATCACCTCGGCCTCGCTCAGCGCCACGTAAGTCTGCGAGGCATTCGCCTGCTGGCTGGCCAGTGCAAAGCGAACCAGAAAGCGGTCAACCTCGGGACGGAAGCAGGTGAAGGCGTCAACCACATGGTCGCGGCGCAGCTTCTCGATCCGCAGCGCGTTCGCCATTCCGGATCAATCGCGCAGAAGACGGCACGATTGGTGGCCCAGGCGAGCATGCGGCGGCGCCATGGGCGACCTACTGGGCGCCGGGAGGATCGAACGGCGATGGCTCGCGGAACAGCCGCTCGACCCGTGGCAGAGGGCGCGGTGGAGCGTCCAGCGCGGCCATGAACGCGCCCCAACGCTCGGCATCGAGTTCGAAGCGATGCCGCGCCATGAGCGTTTCCTCGGCACGGGCCAAGGCGCTGTCGAGAACGAACTGGCTGACGGAACGATGTGTGGCACGGGCCGCCGCGTGCAAGGCTTGCTTGGCGCGCAGCGTCAATCGCAAGTCGAGTTTGGTGGTCCTGGCCGGCATGAGTTCCTCCGTGAGGCGGCCCAATCTAGCATATCCGCCCGACAATGTCATGACAGACTCGAACCTGCGCGCCAAGCCGTTGACACGCTGCGCCCGCGCGGGCTAACCGCACAATTAAGAATCACTCGCAATACCCGCCGGCCCGGCCGGCTGAAGGAAGTCGGCCGCGATGGCGGGAGAACAAGTGCGGGCATCGCGCAGCGCGGGGCGAAAGGCGCGGGTCGCACGGTTCCTCGCGGTGTTCGGGCCGGGCCTGGTGGTCATGCTGGCCGATACCGATGTCGGCAGTGTCATCACCGCCGGGCAGAGCGGCGTGCAATGGGGCTATCGCCTGCTGCTGCTGCAGTTCGCCCTGATACCGATCCTGTACATGGTGCAGGAACTCACGGTCCGGTTGGGCGTGTTCACCGGGCGCGGCCACGGCGAGCTGATTCGCGACACGTTCGGCCCGGTCTGGGCCTGGATCTCCGCCACCGGCCTCGGCGTCGCCACGATCGGGGCGTTGCTGACCGAGTTCTCCGGCGTGGCCGGGGTGGGCGAACTCTATGGCCTGCCCCGCATCGTCACCCTCCCCATCGCCGCGATCGCCCTGCTCGCCGTGGTGATCACCGGGTCCTACCGGCGGGTGGAGCGGGTGGCGATCGCGGTCGGGCTGTTCGAGCTGGCGTTCTTCCTGGTCGCCTTCGCGGCGCATCCGAACCCCCGTGCGATGCTCGCGGGGTCGCTGGACATCCCCTATGCCAACAAGGACTATCTGTATCTGGCGGCAGCGAATATCGGCGCGGTGGTGATGCCCTGGATGATCTTCTACCAGCAGTCGGCGATTGCCGACAAACGGCTGCGGCCCGAGCATTTCGCCGCCGCGCGCTGGGACACCGCGATGGGCGCGGTGATCACCCAGCTCGTCATGGCGGCGGTGCTGATCGCCTGCGCGGCGACGATCGGCCGCGGCAACCCGAACGCGTCGCTGGCCTCGGTCGGGGACATGAGCCAGGCACTGACGCCGTTCCTCGGCACTGCCGTGGGCAACCTGGTGTTCGGCCTCGGCGTGCTGGGCGCCGGCATGGTGGCGGCCATCGTATGCTCCTTGGCGTTCGCCTGGGGATTGGGCGAGGTCAGCGGCTATCGCCGCTCGCTGGAATACCGGCCGCTGGAGGCGCGCTGGTTCTATGGCGTTTACGCCGTCTGCGTGGTGGCCGGCGCGGCGGTGGTGGCGGTGTGGCCCGACCTGGTGGCGCTGAATGTCGGCGTCCAGGTGATGAACGCGATGATGCTGCCGATCGTGCTGGGCTTCCTGATCGCGCTGGCGGTGCGGGCGCTGCCGCGGGCGCACCGGCTGGGCGGACCGTATCTTTGGCTGGTGCTGGCGGTGTCGGGGCTGACCTGCGCGCTGGGCGTGTTCGGCGGGCTGTCCGGCGCGGGGCTGTTTTGACCGCGCCGGGCGACCGGTTCGCGCTGTACAGCCGCAACACGCTGAAGCTCGGCCTGTTCGGCGCGAATTGCTCGTCCGGCCGCGCGGTCACCATGGTGCCGGAGCGCTGGAGCGGGAGCTGGTCCGACTGCCTGCGCCTGGCGCGCTTGGCCGATGCGGCGGGGATCGAGTTCATGCTGCCGGTGGGCCGCTGGAAAGGCTATGGCGGCGACACCGACTACCAGGGCGAGACGCTGGAGACGGTGACCTGGGCGGCCGGGTTGCTGGCCGCGACGCAACGACTGACGGTGTTCGGCACGGTGCACGCGCCGCTGATCCATCCGGTGATCGCCGCCAAGCAATTCGTCACCGCCGACCATATCGGCGAGGGCCGCTTCGGGCTGAACGTGGTCTGCGGCTGGAACGAAGACGAGTTCGAGATGTTCGGCGCCGAGTTGCGCGCGCATGACTCCCGGTACGAGTACGCGCAGGAATGGCTGGACGCGATCAAGCTGGCCTGGTCGGACGCGGGAGAATTCGATTTCGCGGGAAACTTCATCAAGTTGCGCCAGGTGCGGGCGAAGCCGAAGCCGTTTGGCGGCGGACGGCCGATCGTGATGAATGCCGGTGCTTCCGCGGCTGGCCAGGCCTTCGCCATCCGCAATTGCGACGCGCTGTTCTCCATGACGCCGAAGGGTCAGTTGGCGGAGTTCGCGGCGCATGTGGCGAGGGTGAAGGCGCTGGCCCGCGCCGGCGGGCGGGAGTTGGACGTTTACACCGTCGCGGTCGTCACCTGCCGTCCCACCACGCGCGAGGCGGCGGAGTACTACCGGCATTGCGTGATCGACCACGCCGATTGGGTGGCGGTGGACCGCATCATGGCGATGCGCGGCGTCACGCGGGAGGCGTTTCCCGACGATTTCGCGGAGCGCCGGCTGCACCAGGCGAACGGCATGGGCGGGATGCCGGTCGTCGGCGATCCGGACCACGTGGCACGGGAACTGGCGCAATTGGCGGCGGCGGGGGCGCACGGGGTCGCCCTGTCATTCGTGAACTACCTGGACGAGTTGCCGTTCTTCGCCCAGGAGGTGCTGCCGCGCCTGGCTCGGCTGGGGCTGCGGGCGTAGCCATCCCGGTGGCGCCGAGAGCGTCGCGGTGACCAGCCGGACCTCATTCCCTGGATGTGGAAGAGCGCTTCAGTTCGCAAGATCTCGTGCCGCCTGGTACCCCAAGGCGCACCGCACCTCCGGCGATGCCGGCGCCACGGTCCGCCGCCGGATCCGGCATCAGCGGATTTGTTGCATGTTCCGGCAGCAGCGGGAGGTTGGGCAAATTCCGCGCCAGCTCTGGCAACGCACCACAAACGCGCTCGCCTGTGCCGCGTGGTTCGATGAAGTCTAGGTGAGGCGACGCCCGGAAACAGGCGAATCACATGACGCGGGCCGTGGTTCCGCGTCATCCCGGCGAACGCGGACCCATGCCGCCTCCCGTCGCGTGTGGCGTTGGGACTCGCATGCGTCGCCCGGTGTTACCGGGAATGTTCGGGTATTTTTACCATGCGCTTACCGATCCGACATCGGGTCGTTGCAGCATCCTGCCAACGTCATCCCCGCCAGGCAATCCCGGGGAGAACGACCATGGCGACCGTAATCCGCAGCTACACCCACGGCGTATCAGCCACACCGCTGCTCAACGACACGATCGGAGCGCGTTTCCACCAGGCCGCCGCAAGCTGGCCGGACCGCGAGGCGATCGTGGTGTGCGACCAGGGCCTACGCCTCACCTTCGCCGAGCTGCGCCGCGCCGTGGACCGCCGGCCTGCTCGCGCTCGGCCTGCGACAAGGCGACCGCGTTGGCATCTGGTCGCCGAACAATGCCGCCTGGGTGATGACCCAATACGCCACCGCAAAAGCCGGGCTGATCCTGGTGAACATCAACCCCGCCTATCGCGTGGCCGAACTCGAATACGCGCTGAACAAGGTCGAGTGCCGAGGCCGTCCACGTTAATGAAGTGTATCATTCACGCGGCGGGAAGGCCAACCCGCCCGCCGGAGGGAGGCGCGCGGCGGTGCGCCGGTGGACCAGGAATGGTCTGCGTCGGCATGCGACTGCCGTCCGGTCCGGAGGCACCGGTTTTTTGGCTCCGACCGCCCAAACATGCTAGGAATGGTGCCATGAGTTCCGCCCTTCGCAAGCCGATGACGCTGGCCCAGTTCCTCGCATGGGAGGAACGGCAGGAGCTGCGTTACGAATTCGACGGGTTCGAACCGGTCGCCATGACCGGTGGAACCGTCGCACACGACCGGATCACCTTCAATCTTCAGAAGATCCTGGACGTAAGGCTGGCGGGAAAACCCTGCCGGCCCTTGGGGCCTAACGTCAAGATCATCGTGGATGGCCACGCCCGCTATCCCGACGCTATCGTCGTGTGCCGGCCGGTTCCTCCCGATGCCACGGTCGTTGACGATCCGGTCATCGTGTTCGAAATCCTGAGCGGCGGCACCAGCAAGACCGATCTGATCGACAAGAACCGCGAATACCGAGCGACTCCATCCATCCAACGCTATGTGATCCTGCATCAGACCCACCGGGCAGCCATCGTCTTCGTGCGGCGAGAACCGGACTGGCTGTCCGAGATCGTTGCCGGCGACAACGCCACCCTGCATTTGACCGAAATCGGCATAGGCGTTCCGCTGGATGAGATCTACGCGAATGTCGGGTTGCCCGATGAGCCCGGCACGTAACGGAAACCTCGGGCCCGCGGCCGGCCACCGCCTGTAGCAGATGGTCACGCGACAGGGCGCGCCCGGCGCCGCGCACGAAACTCGCCAGCAGGACGAACTCGGACGGCGTGAGCGGCACATCCTGGCCGGCAGCGTCAGTCACGCTGTAGCCATCGAGGTCGAGCACCAAACCGGCGAATCCCAGCCGCTCCCGCTCCTGCCGATTTTCGATGCCGTCGTGGTGCTGCGCCGCCTACGCGCGGATTCTCACCGCCGCTGACAGCCCGGACAGTTTATCCGCACCGGCAACAACGCACCAGCGCTAGCCTGCCCGTCATTGATTGTGCGATCGATCTCTGAACCGCTCGCTCCGGCAACACCGGCAGTGCCCGTGGAAACCGCCCGATCTGCCCGGGCCGCCGCGCGAACCAATCCACCGGGCCGCCGCACGAACCGATCCACCGGGCCACCGCATGAACCAATCCACCGGACCAATCCACCAGGCCAATCCACCAGGCCACTCCACCGGGCGAGCCTCGCCACATCCGCGGCGCGTGTGCGTATCTCTGACATATCCAGTTATTCCCATTGACACACACCCTCCGCCATGCTACACGCCATGCGCGCTACGCAACCCGCCACGAAAGGCCACCCTCTATCCCTCCCGCCATGATGCACGATCCACTCACCACTCCGGCCGACGCCTGTGCCCCCGACGCGGATCGGGCCGCCCCGGACGCGCCCGCGCTCCTGCCCGAGTGGGTTGCCCATCTCCTCGCGCTGGTCATCCGATTCATGCTCGAGCGCATGCTTGCCGCATGCTCGGGCCGCTCCCGGCTGCCATCCTGGTGGCACGACCGGCCGGACCTGCCGCCGGCCTCGGCGCAGGCCCTCGCCGCATCGACCCGGGGCCCGTTCGGCAACGCCATCGCCTGGATGTGCCAGCGCCGCGGCATCGGGCCGGGCCACCCGGACTGGCCGTACCTGGCCCGCACCATCGTGGCGTTTGGCGGCAGCGTGAAGGGGTTCCGCGCCGGCGCCAGGCCGTGCGGGCTGCAATGGTGGGAAAATCCCGCCATCTTGCCGGGGATAATCGGTGAGACCACGCCGGCTCCCGCAGCCGCGGCAATGGCCTTGCTGCTGTCGCCGCAGGCGGCTGCCGCCGCTCCCTCGCCGGTACCCAGGAACATTGTGCGTTCGGAAGCCGAGCCTGCACGGCCGCCTGCGTTCCGCCGGCAGGTCCTTGCACGTACCGCCACAGGTCCACCGACCGGGCCGCCCGCGATCCGGGCGCACCATGTCTGCTATGCCTGAACGACCGGGGCCAGAGCATGGCTGGCCCCGTCGCACTGATTCGTGCCGACCGCAAATTCCCGTTGGCAGAGCCTGACACGGCATTCCGATCGACCGCTCCGGCTGGTCCCCGCATTATGAATGACTCAGGGCAATAGCCCGCCCGTGCATCGGAGGCCCGCCGCTCGATCACAATCCTGCCTGACTACAGCGCCCCGCCGCGCCGGCCTGCCATCGCCCCGAGGCGCAGCCGCAACGCGTTCAGCTTGATGAAGCCCTGGGCATCGACCTGGTCGTAGGCGCCCTGGTCGTCCTCGAACGTCACCACCTTCATGGAATGCAGGCTGTTGGGTGACTCGCGGCCGATCACCGACGTGTTCCCCTTGTAGAGTTTCAGCCGCACCCGGCCAGTGACGCTGTGCTGGCTCTCGTCGATCAGCGCTTGCAGCATGCGGCGCTCCGGGCTGAACCAGAAGCCGTTGTAGATCATTTCGGCGTAGCGCGGCATCAGGCTGTCCTTCAGGTGCGCCGCCTCGCGATCCAGCGTGATGCTTTCGATGCCGCGATGCGCGGCCAGCAGGATGGTGCCGCCGGGCGTCTCGTACACTCCGCGCGACTTCATGCCGACGAAGCGGTTCTCCACCATGTCGAGCCGGCCGATGCCATTGGCCTTGCCCAGCTCGTTCAGCTTCGTCAGCAGCGCGGCGGGGGAAAGCCGCACGCCGTCGATCGCCACCGGATCACCGCGTTCGAATTCGACGCTGATCACCGTTGGTGTGTCGGGTGCGTCCTCCGGGCTGATGGTGCGCTGATAGACGATCTCGTCTGCCTCTATCGCCGGGTCTTCAAGAATTTTACCCTCGGACGAGGAGTGCAGCAGGTTGGCATCGACGCTGAACGGCGCCTCGCCGCGCTTGTCCCTGGCGATGGGGATCTGATTCGCCTCGGCGAACTCCAGCAGCCTGGTGCGGCTTGTCAGCTCCCATTCTCGCCACGGTGCGATGATCTTGATGTCGGGCCTCAGCGCGTAGTAGCTGAGCTCGAAGCGCACCTGGTCGTTGCCCTTGCCGGTCGCGCCATGTGCCACGGCATCGGCGCCGACCTGCTCGGCGATCTCGATCTGCCGCTGCGCGATCAGCGGACGGGCGATGGAGGTGCCGAGCAGGTATTGGCCTTCGTAGAGAGCGTTGGCGCGGAACATCGGGAAGACGAAGTCGCGCACGAAGGTCTCGCGCAGGTCGTCGATGAAGATTTCCTTCACGCCGGCCATCTCGGCCTTCCGGCGCGCTGGGCCGAGTTCCTCGCCCTGGCCGAGATCGGCGGTGAAGGTGACGACTTCGCAGCGGTAGGTGAGCTGGAGCCAGCGCAGGATCACGCTGGTATCGAGCCCGCCGGAATAGGCGAGCACGACCTTCTTCACGTCCTTCACCGGCATGGCGGCGACCCTTTCTTATGGTATGCGGCAAATAACGCGGAGATGGTCACCGAGGCAACCGACGCTGCCCGCGCCTTACCGCCGTCGGACATGTGCCGGCAGGCTGGAGCATTGGGCTGCTCGGTCCACGCCAATCAGGCGGACGACGCGGTCGATCCAGCCTGGCAGCACGCGCATCCGAGCCGTCTGGAGAGCCTGGAAAACGGCATCAGCCAGGATCTCGCGCCCAAGCGAGCCCGCGACGGCCGGATCCATTAGCAGATCCACGGTTGACAGCGGCCGCAGCGCTGGAAAGCGCTGAGCGCAGATGCGAAGCGCCTTCCGCTCGTCGATGGCAGGGCGAACAGCATGCTCCACTGCGTAGGCGATGCTCGAAGCCTCACCGTCATCGAGCGTATCCGCCGCCGGCCCAACGACCAGGCTGGCAAAGACCGAGTCGCCTTGCATGCCAAGGGATACCGTTCGGATGAGATTCGCCTCCATTAACGCAGCCAGGAGTACCGCATCGTTTCGGCCGCTGCGTCGATCCTGCCGCAGCTCCGCTCCAACAATGTCGGTGATGACGAGTCCGGACGGCAGGCAGGCAAGAATCTGGGCAGCGCAGCCGGTCGCATTCAGGTTTATCGCGACGCTGGTGCCAACCACGACGACGTCAGAGGAGTCAGTTACCAAGCACCAGCGCTCCGTCTGCCTCGGCTTGTTCCTCCGCGAAGCCGTCAACGAGCGCGCGCAATGCAACTCGGTCGAGATGCAGCAGGCGCGCGAGTTGTCCTTCGCTCAGCAGCTCGCGTCGCCACGCCTCTGTCGCCATCAGGCCGAGCCGCAGCGACGCGGGCCGGTCGGTCCCCACGCCGGCGCTCTCAATGGAAGCCAGGTCGCCCAGAACCTCTCGGGCTTGCTGATCGGTGATTCCGCCATGGGCCTGGAACCAGTCCCAGGTGCCAGGCCTCGTCAGCCCGAGCTCTTCCAGCCGGCGGACCAACGCCTCACGCGAGACGCCGAAAACATGCGCCAACACGATCACGTGGCGCCGCGTCAAACGCGACGACCCGGCGGTGATCTCCTGAAACTTCTGAGTAACCGCGCGCATAGGCGTCAGGAAGCCACGGGCGAATGCGGCGGCGTAGCGCTCCTCCCGCGTTTGTTCCGGGGAGCCGTCCAGCAGCACCTCCGGCTCGCCACGCATAGACACCAGGTGTCCAAGCTCATGCGCCGCCGTTTGCGCGCGCCGCTCGCGCCGGTGGTTGGCGTTCAGCATCATACAGGCGCCCACGGAATCCTCGTACGCGAACAATCCGGATATCCGAGGATCCAGCTTGCAACTGAAGACACGCACACCAAGTTGCAACTCGAGCAGGCTGACAATATCGCCAACGGGCGCGAGACCAAGACCGAGCCACTGTCGAACTTCCAGCGCGTCCTGCTCCGCCTGGGCGCGCACGTCGCCGGGAAGAATCGGCCGGCGCGGCGGGTCATTGCGGGGATGCTGGATGCCAAGGAGGTCTTCCAGTTCAACTTCGGCCCTGGCAAGCTCGGTCAGCAGGCGAGCCGCATCAGCCACTCCCGCCTCGCCGCTGCCGGGCAGGCGGCGGAACTTCGGAAGCAGATCCACCTGGATCGCCTCCTGGCGGAATAATGCGTTGACGGACGTGCCGTAGCATTGCGCCAATCGCTGCAGCTCATTGATCCGGATGCGGCGCTGGCCCTTCTCTATGGCGACGAGCGTGGTGCGCGCCATGTCGGCGGCCTCCGCCGCGGCGGCCTGGGTAACCTGTGCCGTCTCACGCGCAATGCGCAGGCGTTCGCCGATTTCGGCAGGCGACAGTTGTTCGAGCGGCGTGGTCACAACGGTGCCTCCGCCCAGGTTGCAACGAACGAGTCAGGACCGAGTGATCGCAAAAAATCATGCCATTCACTCTTATGTTGCAGCAGCAGAGGACGTTGCCCGCTCTCCGTCTTGATGCGCGAGAACCCCAGGGCCTGGCCGATGAAAATTGCGCTTCTCCTCAGGGTATCGGACTGCGTCGCTGATTCGTCCAGAGCCGCGAGATCGGCCAAATGCCGCGTCCCTGCGACGCCGTGCCTTTTTAGCGCGAAAGTGATCTTTGAGTCTGGGAAGGATCGACTCGCGCCCTCTTTGAACTCCGATGATCGCAAGTCTTCCCAGACATAGGTCTCCGGTGGCTCCCTCAAACCAGCACAATGGATACTGAGCCTCCGAAGTAGACATGCGGCGCAAATACCACACTGCCGGCGCTTGCGGTCAACTGAGACATGACGCTGGCTCTGCCAACACGACCGCGTGTCGTCCCAACCAGTTGCATCAACAGCCATGGAGACCGCTTCACGCAACGTCTCGCCTTTGGTGTTCCATAGGCGAGGGAACCTATAACGGGCGCGATGACCGAACAACTCCATCACCAAGCGTTCCATTTTCGCGGTGAACCGCGGGTGGCAGCGCGTCAAGGCGGCGACGAGCCCGGACGGGACGCCCTCCCGCCATTGGGCGGCGAGCGCTGCCTCAATGGCCGCGCGAATTTCTTCGACATCAGACGCGTCATTCTCGGCGCGTCTCGCGGCACGCCGCCAGCGGCGGTCCATCTGTAAGGTTGCACTTGGCCCGTCGCTCATCGAGCACCTCCGGTCGGGCATATGCCACTCCGGCCCAGAAATGTCAATTTAAGATAGGAAATAATCTGACAATGTCACTCCCGGCCAGGCGCTCGATGGCCGAGATCGGCGGTGAAAATAACGATCTTGCAGCGATAGGTGAGCTGGACCCACCGCAGGATAACGCTGGTATCGAGCCGCCGGAATAGGCGAGCACGACCTTCTTCACGTCCTTCACCGGCATGGCGGCCGCCTTTCGCGAGGCTGAATCGAGCGAGGGAGTATCGCCGGGGCCGCAGGCGCACAAGACGGCCAACGGGAGCAGCAGGCCGCGTCGCGGCAGCGATCATGGGGCCGTGCATTGCGATTTCAGGCGACGCCCGGCAACCGGCGAACCACCTGACGCGTGTCATGGTTCCGCGTCATCCCCGCGACAACGCGGTTTCATTCAGGGCGGGTCGGCCACCGCCGGGCCGATGGTCCCTCGCATGACAACCATCTCAGCTATCCCGTCCCAGGCTCATACACGCCGATGCGCTCCCGCCGCGGCGTTTTGGCAGAGCCCGTTGCCGTGCGCGGACCGCGAAGCCACCGGCCGGCAAAGCCCGCGCCCTTGCGCCGGGCCGCGCAATTGTCCGGGCTGTGGCGCCGCGCATTGACCTTTCCCGGTCCGGCGCCGAAAAGCCCCGCCATGTCGGAAGCCGCCGCGGCGTTGATCCTCAGCGAACCCCTGGCCGGCCTGCAGGCGCAGGCGATCGGCCTGGCGGAAGCCGCCCGCCTGCCCCACGAGTTGCGCAGCCTGGTCCCCCGCGCTCCATGGAAATGGGTGGCTGCGAAGTTCTGGCCGAAACCGCTGGCCGCGGTAGCGGATTCGCTGCGCACGCCGCTGCCCGGCCTGGTCATCGCCTGCGGCGGCATGGGCGCCGCCGTGGCCGCCGCGCTCCGCCGCGGCAGCCGCAGCGTGGTGCAGGTCCAGCACCCGCGCCTGGACCCGCGCCGCTTCGACCTGATCGTGGTGAACCGGCACGACGAGTTGACCGGCCCCAACGTCGTGGTCATCCGCACCGCGCTGCACCGCGCTACGCCCGAACGGCTCGCCGCCGCCGCGACCGCTTGGCGCGACCGGCTCGCGCACTTGCCCCGTCCCCTGGTCGCGGTCCTGATCGGCGGCAGCAACGGCCGCTTCCGCCTGGACGCCGCCGTGGCCGCGCAGCTCGCCGGGTCGCTCGCGGGCATGCTGCAACGCGACCGCGTGGGCCTCGCCGTCACCCCGTCCCGCCGCACCGACCCCGCGGCAGTACGCCTCCTGCGCGAAACGCTGGAACCGCTCGGCGCCTATGTCTGGGATGGCACGGGCGAGAATCCGTATTTCGGTATGCTGGGGCTGGCCGACGCGATCGTGGTGACCCAGGACAGCGTGTCGATGATCTCCGAGGCCGCCGCGACCACAGTCCCCGTGCTGATCGCGCCGCTCCCCGGCCGTTCCCGCCGGCAGGGGCTGTTCCTCGACGCGATGCGGGCCGAGGACCGGGTGCGCTGGTTCGAGGGGCGCTTTGCCACCTGGAAGGTCGCTCCGTTGGACGATACGCCGTTGGCGGCAGCCGAACTGCGCCGCCGGCTCGGCCTGTAGGACGCGCCGGCATGCTCAACATCCAGACCTTCGACAACCGTTCCGGCGGTAACGTGACCTATAAGGCGCTGGCGCATCCGCTGGCGGCCGAGGCGATCACCGCGCTCTACAACAGGCTTACCCCACCGGTCGCGCTCTACGATCCCGACGCCATCGCCGACCCCCTGCTCGCCCTGTATCCGGGCATGCCGGGGCTGGCGTCGCTGTTCGTGCACGACGTCGCCGCGGTCGGCCAGCGCCGCGCCGGCCTCGAGGCCCGCAAGCTGACCGACCTGCCGCACTGCGGCGCCCGCAGTGTGCTGATCGCCGCCTTCGACGCCGAACGCATCGCCGCGCGTATCGCCCACCTGCTGCCGCAAGGCGCGACGATGCACACGCTGGATGCGGTGAAGCTGCCCGAGGCGCTGCTGAGCAACCGGACGCGCTACCTCGACCGCTTGAATTTCGCGACCAACTTCGTCTTCTTTCGCGACACCGGGGGCCTGTCCACGCGGCTGGTTTCCGCCAATTACTGGGCCGGATACGGCGCCGGCGCGATCCGCCTGTGGCTGCGGCTGTTCGCCGGGGACGGCGCGGTGCTCGCCACCTGGGAGCAGAAGCTGGCGATTGGCCTGGCGGGGTTTGCGATCGACAGCCGCGTCGTGCGGGAACGGTTCGGCCTGGCGGAGTTCACCGGCCAGCTCTGCATCCACGCGATCGGCGCCACCGGCCACGACGTGGTGAAATACGCGCTGGACACCTATGCTTCCGACTCCGGCGCGTCACTCTCCTGCACGCACGACGCCAATGCGTGGCCGTCCGACCGCTATGCCGGCCTGCCGGCGCCGCGCGACGACGAGCGCGTCGTGCTGTGGCTGCAGAACAGCCACGCGGTGCCGATCCCGCCCGGCGCGATCACGCTGGACCGCATGGGCGCGGAGCATCCGGTGGCGCTGGATCGCGTGGTCGGCCCCTTCGCCACCGTTGCGCTGGACGTCGCGGACCTGTTGCCCGATCTGCGCTGGCCGGCGCAGATCGAGCTGCGCGCCGGCCGCCACGTCGTGCGCCCGCGCTACGAGGTCACTCGCGCCGCCCGCGTGCGCATCGCGCACGTCAATGTCGAGCGCGCCGACCTGCGCCCCGACCCGGCGATCCCGGCGCTGCCGCCCGAGCTGGGCCGTGGCTTCCTGCTGCCCTTCCCGGTGCTGCCGCGCGGGCGCTTCCGCACCATCGTCCAGCCCACGCCGATGGCCGAGACCCAGGCCAACCTGCCGCTGCGACTGGACGTGTTCGACCCGGCGGGACGCAAGGTGGCGGAACGCTTCCTCGGCTGCCTGCCGCGCGACCATGCGGTCGCGGTGGATTTCGACGACATCGCGATCGACAGCGGCCACGCCGAACTGGTCTATGACTTCCGCGACGGCGGCGGCGCCGACGGCTGGCTGCACGCGCTGTTCCGCTACGAGGACCGGCAGTCCGGCCATGTCGCGGAATCCAGCTTCGGCGCCCACGTGTTCAACACCGCGATGACCTGGCGCGACGAGCCGCAATCCTATTCCGGCCCGCCGCCGGGACTTTCGACGACGCTGTTCCTGCGGCTCGGCGATGCCCGGCGCCGCGGCTTCGCGGTGCTGATCTATCCGGCTTCGGCGCCGTGGCACGCGGCGTCCGCCACGATGTTGCAACTGCACGACGGCACCGGACGGCGGATCGGGGGGGAAAATCTGGCGATTGCCTGTTGCGGGTCGGCGATGGTGTGGCCACACGAGGTGTTCGGCGCCGCGGCACTGCGCGCGGCCGGACCCGAGGGCTATGTGCTGGTGCGCGATCCCACCTGCCGGCTGTTCGGCTATCACGGGCTGATGGATGGGTCCGGCAGCTTCTCGCTCGACCACATGTTCGGATTCTAGCGCGGCGACCGGTGCGGTGCCCGGGGGTCAACCGCGGCGGGTTTGACGGCTTTCTCCCGGCACATTTCCCGATTGCCCTGCATGCCTGCCCTGGCCCACTGTAGCGGCGGCCGGCGCCACGGCCCCGGCCGCACGGGAGAAGCTATAACAATCGGGAGAACGAACCATGATCACCCGCCGCGCCGCCCTGACCGCCGGACTCGCATCCGCCGTCGCCGGCACAACCTCACGCGCTCGCGCCGCCGGCACCCCGGGCGTCACCGCGACCGAGATCAAGATCGGCAACACCATGCCGTACAGTGGCCCCGCCTCATCCTACAGCGTCATCGGCCGCACCGAGGCGGCATATTTCAAGATGGTCAACGACCTGGGCGGCATCGCCGGCCGCAAGATCGACTTCATTTCGCTCGACGATGGCTACAGCCCGCCCAAGACCGTGGAGGACGTCCGCCAACTGGTCGAGGAAGACCATGTGGATTTCTGCTTTCAGAACCTCGGCACGCCGCCCAATTCGGCGATCGCCACCTACCTGAACCACAACAAGGTGCCGCAGCTTTTCGTCGGTTCCGGCGCCAGCAAGTGGAGCGACTACAAGAAGTATCCGTGGACCATGGGCTGGCAGCCGAACTACCGGACGGAAGCTCAGATCTACATGAAGAACATGCTGCAGAACGTGAAGAATCCGAAGCTGGGGATTCTCTACCAGAACGACGATTTCGGCAAGGACTACCCGACCGGCGTGCACGACATCCTGGGTGCGAACTGGAGCAAGATCGTCACCAAATCATTGAGCTACGAGACGACCGACGCCACCATCGATTCTCAGATCGCCGAGCTGCAAGGCTCCGGCGCCAACGTCTTCCTGATGGCCGGCATTCCGAAATTCGCCGCACAGTCGATCCGCAAGGCATACGACCTGCAATGGAAGCCGACGTTCTACATGACCAACGTCGCCATCTCGGTCGGCACGGTGATGCGGCCGGCGGGACCCGAGAAGGCCATCGGCATGCTCAGCACGCAGTACCTGAAGGACCCGACCGACCCGGCGTGGAAGGACGATGCCGGGATCAAGCAATGGCGGGCATTCATGGCCAAGTACAATCCCAGCGGCGACACCACCGATTCGGCCACCGTCTTCGCCTACGGCATCAGCATGACCATGATGCAGGTGCTGAAGCAGTGCAACGGCAACTTCTCGCGCGCCAATGTCATGCATGAGGCGGAAAGCCTGCACAACCTGGAGATTCCGATATTGCTGCCGGGCATCAAGATCAATACCAGCCACACCGACCATCGCCCGATCAGGGCGATGCAAATGCAGCGCTGGGACGGCAAGACCTGGGTCCGTTTCGGCGGATTGATCGAAGGCGCCAGCGTCTGATGCAGGCCGGCCTCTCCCGCGCTTCGCGCGGGAGAGGCCGAAGCCGCGGCAGCGCCGAGGGTTGATCAGGCCGCCCCTGCCCGCGCCGCTTGCGGTTGGCGCTATCCGTGACCCTGCCGCGCCGATCCGCCGCGCGACCCGGCCTGGCTTCGCCGGCGTGGCACGTCCTTCCGCGTCATTCCTTCACGCCACCCGCCATCAGGCCGCTGACAAGGTAGCCGCGCACGAAGAAGGTGAACGCCAGCACCGGCAGCATCACCAGCACGCCGGCGGCGGCGATTTTGCCCCATTCCCAGCCGGCGTACTGCATGAAATTCACGATTGCCACCGGCGCCGTCATCGCCTGTGTCCGCGTAAGGATCAGCGCGTAAAAGAAATCGTTCCACGACAGGATGAAGCACAGGATGCCGGTCGCGGCGAGGCCCGGCGCGGCCAACGGCAGGACAATGCGCACGAACGCGCTCCAGACGCCACAGCCGTCGATCCACGCCGCCTCCTCCAGGGAACGCGGCACCGCGGCGAAGAAGCCGCGCATCGACCAGATCACCAGCGCCAGGTTGAAGGTTACGTAGATGATCGCCAGGCCGGTGACGGTGTCCATCAGCCCCGCCCAACTGAAGGCCAGGAAGAACGGGATGGTGAAGGCGATCGGCGGCGCCATGCGGCTGGCCAGGATCCACAGCGCGATGTGGCGTTCGCCGCGGAACCGCCAGCGCGCCAGCGCATAGGCCGCCGGCACGCCAAGCACCAACGAGAAAGCGGTGGACATGCTGCTCGCCAGCAGGCTGTTGACGAACGAGCCGGGAAACTGCCCGGTCCACAGCGCGGTATAGTTCTCCAGCGTCAGTGGCGCAGTCAGCCGTGTGGACATGATGTCGGCGTTGTGCCGGAACGACATCTGCAGCAGCCACAGCGCCGGCGCCAGCACCACCGCCAGGATCAGCACGGCGGCGCCTTCGCTGAACGGCAGGCGCCTACTCATCCACCGTCTCGCCGCCGCCGCCCAGCCGGGTAACCGCGACCGACAGCACGAACACGCCGGCCACCATCAGCGTCGCCACCGCGCTGCCATAGCCCCAGTAGGAGAAGTTGAAGGTTTGCTCGAACGCGTAATAATTGGTGACCTGCGTCGCACCGCCAGGGCCGCCATCGGTCAGCACGTAGATCAGCGGGAACGCCTTGATGCTGTCGATCAGCCGGAACAGTACGGTGACCACCAGCGTCGGGCGGATATAGGGCAGCCGCACGTGCCAGAACAGTTGCACCGCGTTGGCGCCGTCGATGCGGGCGGCCTCCAGCGGCTCCTGCGGCACCATCTGCAGCGCCGCCAGCAGCATGAGCATGGTGAAGGGAAACCATTCCCACGTGTCGGCGGCGGCGATCGCCCAGATCGCCGTGGCGGGATTGGTGATCAGCGAATGGATCGGCATCCCGAGCCATGCCAGGAGATGATGCAGCGGGCTGATGTCCGGCGTGTAGAGCACCTTCCAGATGATCGCCACGACGATCGGCGGCAGCACCATCGGCACCAGGAACCCGGTGCGCAGCACCTCCAGGAAACGCGACGGCCGATCGAGCAACAGCGCCAGCCCGAGGCCGGCCGCGACCTGGGTGACGACGGTGACGACCGACAGCTCGACCTGCACCCAGACCGAACGCCAGAACTCGCCGGTGGCCAGGATCGCCTTGTAGTTGCCCAGCGGATCGGAGAAATCGAACGCCGTGGCGGGGTTGACCGGCGTCAGCGGCGTCAGGCTGGTGACGACCAGATAAAGCGCCGGCCCCAGCGTCACCAGCCCCAGCACCAGCAACGCCGGCAACAACCCCATGCGGAACGACCGACGCTGCTCCGCCGCCCAGCCGCGCGTCCCGCCTGCCGCCGCCAACGCCTAAAGCTTCACGCCGGCACGCTTCAACTGGGTCAGCGCGTTCCGCTGCAACCGCGCCATCGACTCCTTCGCGCTCTGCTGCTTGGAGATGATGCGCTGGATGGCCACGTCGATCTCGTGGTCGATCGGTGGATAGGGCGGGACCGTGCGATAGATCGTGTAGCCCTTGGCGCCCAGGGTGAGCGTGTCGAGGTAAAGCTGCGCCACGTCGATGCCGTTGATCTGCAGCTTCTGCCGGAACTCCGGCTCGTCGATCAGCGAGCGGCGGGTCACCGAGCTGTAGCCGTGATCGCGGAACATGCGTTGGAATAGCTGTTTCGACGTCGCCCAGGTGATGAACTCCCAGGCGGCATCCTTGTTGCGCGATCCAACCGGGATGCCCCAGCCATGGCCCGCGACGTTGGGGAAACGCCCCTTCGGCCCGCCAGGCATCAGCGACAACGCGCAGGTCTTCGCCACCTTGCTGCCGGCCCCCGCCATCTGCACCAGGAAGGTCTCGTTGTTGGTCGAGTAGTTGATGCGGCCTTGCTTCAATCCCTCCACCACCTGGTCATAGGTGTAGGACAGCACGCCGTCCGGGCCGTATTCGCGCAACATGTTGCTGAAGAAATCGGCCGCCGCCACCGCTTCGGGCGAGTCGAGCACCGGCGTCAGGTCGGTCGGCGCGTTGCGGAACACGTTGCCGCCGAAGCCCTGCAGAAACGGAATGAAGGTCCAGCCATAGTGGTTTTCCGCCGCGAAGCCTGGGATGCCGTCCTTCCGGTTGACCGCCTTCAGCATGGTTGCCATCTCATCGAAGGTGTCGGGCAGCTTCATGCCGGCCTGCTGGATCAGGTCGTAGCGCGAAGCGCCCGCCATCTGCACGTCGGCGATCCAGGGAATGGCGCACAGCCTGCCCTGCCGGTCCTTGAACGCGGCCGTGGAGCCGGGCAGGAAATCGCCCACGTCCCAGTCGGCCGGGGTTTTCCTGGGGTCGTTGATGTAGTCGGTGAGGGGTACCACCCATCCGGCCCCGATCCAGCGGCCGATGTAGATGAACGTCACGTTGATCACATCATGCGCGTCGCTTTTGGTGGACAGCTCGAGGTCCATGCGCTGATTGTAGATCGGGAACGACGGCGTTTCATAATTGACCTTGGCGCCGGTGGCCTTCTCGAACTCCGGAATGTAATCGGCGAGGAATTGCGGATAGGACGAGCTCCAGCAGCTCACGTTGAGCGTCACGCCGGCCAGCTTCTTCGCACCGCCCTGCGCCGGAGCCTTGCCGGGCAGCATCAGCAGACCCGCACCGCCCGCCGCGGACGCGAGTACCTGACGGCGGCGAATGCGCCGCGTGGACATGACCATGGCGTCCTCCCAGACTGAGGCGCGACATTGCGGGACCGCGCGGGTCTTGGCAAGCCGGCCGCACCGATGGGAGGAGACCACCATGACGCTGCGCGCGGAACTCGAGACGCATCTGCAACACCAGCTCGGCGATGCCGGCACGGCACGGGCGCTCGCGGCAATCCTGCTGGAGGAAACCTTGTCCTGGCGCCCGCCGGAAATCGCACCGGACCGCATCGCCACCGTGCTCGCCTTCACCTTCGGCAACCGCATGCTGCCGAACGGCAATCGCGAGCCTGGCCCGGTGAACCAGGCGCTCGCGGACGTCGCGGCTACGCTGCACCAGCGCAGCGGAGCGCGCGTCGTGGCACAATGGGAAGTCGCCGCCGCACTGGCGGGCCGCGTTCCGGACGCGCTGGTGACCGCGATCAATCCCGCCCGCGATGCGCGCGGCGAGCCGGTGTATCTCAGCACCGGCGGCGTGCTGGAAGAAATCGCACGGTTGGCCGAACCGCGATCGCTCGGCTGTGTCGGCATGGTGGCATTCGCCGACCACCTGTATCGCTGCGTCGCAACAGCGCGCCGCCTCGGTTTCGACGCCCACGCGCCGGCCGGAATCGCCATGCCCCACGTCCATGATCCGGAGTCCGGCCAGGCGTGGTGCCGCGATCGCGTTTCCTACCTGCTGCACGACCTCATGATCCGCATCACCGAGCGCCGCGCCGCGGTGGTCGGGACCATGTGGCGCTAGGCCAGCAGTGCCGCGGCGATGCGTTCGCGCGTCAGCGGCATGTCGCGGATGCGCGCGCCGAGCGCGTGCGCCACCGCGTTGCCGATCGCCGCGGCCGTGGGGCCGAAGGTACACTCGCCCATGCCCAGCGTCGGGAGGTCCGGCGCGTGCACCAGCTCGGTGCTGATCTCCGGCACTTCGGAGAAGCGCAGGATCGGATACGCGTTCCAATCCAGCGACGTCCGCCCTTCCGCATCCAGTCGCATCTGCTCTTTGAGCGTCATGCTGATGGCCTGCACGATGCCGCCTTCGAGTTGGTTGCGCGCGCCGTCCGGATTGATCACCAGGCCGGCATCCGCGGCACACCACGCCCGCAGCACCCGCACCTCCTGTTCGACCTCCACTTCCACCGCCACCGCCGCATAGGCCGCCTTGTTCTTGTAGCGCGCCCAGCCGAGGCCGACGCCGCGTCCGCTGCCCGATGGTCCGCGCGATGTCCAGTTGCAGCGCTCGGCAACGTTCTCGATCAGCCGCCGCGCGCGCGGATCGGACAGCAGCGACAACCGGTATTGCACCGGATCGACGCCGGCATGCCCGGCCAGTTCGTCCATGAAGCATTCCAGCGCGAACACGTTGGGCAGTGCGCCGAGTCCGCGCAGCGCGGACGTGCGCACCGGCGGTCGCAACACCAGGTGGTGGACGATGCGCTTCGCCGGGAAGTCGTATAGCGGCAAGCCGTTGCGCGTGCCGCCACCGCCGGCGGCTTCCGGCGGATCGGTCGGACGCGGATCGGGCGGCGGCGTCGGCAGCGCCTCGTGCGTCAGCATGTTACCGCCGGTGCTGGGCCGCTGCACATGAGTCGCGGACCAGATCTCCGTGGTCCAGTCCGCGGGCTTTCCCGCGTCGTCCAATGCCGCACGCACTGTCACGTGCATCGCCGATCCGAGCGGTTCGAAGCCGAATTCTTCCTCCCGCCGCCACTGCACACGGATGCAATGGTCGGGGATTTGCCGCGCGATCACCGCCGCATCCAGCGCCACGTCGTCGGCACCGTTATGGCCATAGCAGCCGGCCCCGTGTGCGTGCCGCACCGTCATGCTTTCCCCGGGCATGTCCAGCACGTTGGCCAGCGCCGTTCGCAACGGATACGGACCCTGCGTGTGCGACCAAACCTCCAGGTGTCCGTTGCGAAATTCCGCCAGCGCACAAGACGGCGCCATCGATGCATGCGCCACGTACGGCCGCGAATAGCTTGCCTGCAGCACGGTGCCGGCGGTGGCCGGCGGAGATTCGTCGTACAGCAAGCGATCGTTCGATGGCTGGCCGATCAGCCAGGCCGCCTCTTGCATTGCCGGGGTCAGCCGCGGCACAGCCTCCCATCTCGCATGCAGCGGCGCGGCGGCGGCGGCGCGTTGCACCACGGTTTCGTCCGGCCCGACGAACGCGAGGAAATTGCCGACGCGCACAATGCGGAACGCGCCGCCGGCGGCGCGCCGCACCGCGGCTTCGTTCAACGCCGCGAGGGTCGCGCCACGGCCCGGCTGGCGCAGGATGCGGGCGTGCAGCATGTCCGGCCGCACCATGTCGTGGATGAACGCGGCACCGGCGACCTTCGCCGGCAGGTCGCGGCGCGGGATCGGCTGGCCCACCACGCGATAGGAACTGGGCGGCTTCGGCGTCGCGTTGCCCTCGATATCCCGGGCAAAATCCTCATCCGCCGAGAACGACCAATAATCGTGTCCCGTCGGAGCGTTACCACGATGGAACGCGCCGTCTTCCACGGTGATCTCGCCCGGGCTGCAATTCAGCCGTTGCGCCAGCCGATCCAGCACGCGGGCGCGAAATTCCGCAGTGACCAGCCGCACCGAACGGCCGGACACTTCGATCGACTGGCTCGACGTGGTCTGGCCCTCATCCGGCGCGTCCTGCGTATCGCCCGACAGCACGGTGATGCGGTCCAGGCCCAGGTCCAACTCCTCCGCGGCGATCTGCGCCAGCGCGGTGACGTTGCCCTGGCCAAGTTCCACCTTGCCGACCGCCAGCCGCAGCGTGCGATCAGGCTGCAAGCGCAGCCACTTCTCCAGGCGCCGGTTGTTCTGGATCGACAGCGGCAGGGTATCGCTCATCGTGGGGCTCCTTGCCGCAGCGCGGCGGCGGCTTTCTCGACGGCACGCAGAATGCGCGGATGCGCGCCGCAGCGGCACAGATGTTTGTCCAGCGCGGCAACGATGTCGGCCTGCGTCGGCACCTGGTTATGATCGAGCAACGCCTTGGCCGACATGATGATGCCCGAGAGGCAATATCCGCACTGCCCCGCCTGCTCTTCCAGGAAGGCAAGTTGCAACGGGTGCGTGCCGCCGAGGCTCTCGATCGTGCTGACATGCCGCCCGGCGACCGTGCCGACCTCGCGCGAACACGCATACACCGGCTCGCCGTCCACCAGCACCATGCAACTGCCGCATTGCTCCAGGCCGCAGCCATAGCGCGCGCCCTTCAGGTCGAGTTCGTTTCGTAACACGTCAAGCAGGGGCGTTGTCTCGCTTGCGGCGACGGTGATTTGCTTGCCGTTGACCGTGAGGTCGATGCTCATGCCATCTGCTCCGATTGCCATGGCAATTGCCACAGCTCTGCATTGCACAATTTCTTCGCCAGCGCGTCGGCGATCGCCTCGAACAGGAGCTCGCCCTTTGCCGCGCTGGCGGCTTCCGGATTGCCGATCACGCCGGACGCGGAACGGCTGCCGACGGTGCGCCAGAGATAAACGCCGCCGCCGGCCACGTTGCTGACGCTCGGCGAAGCGTTGGACCGGGCCAACGGGATGCGCTCGGTCGCCACCAGTTCCGGCCGGACCGCCAGCATCATGGAGGTCTCCGCTTCGCAGGCATGTTGCAGCCCGCCTTGGGTTTCAAGGATCTTCGCGATCGCCACCGCGGCGGCGTACCAATAGGTGAATTGCACGATCGGAACGCCGAGCTTCGGCGTCAGCTCGTCGGTGATGCTGCGCAACGCGTTCTCATTGCCGCCATGCGCGTTCAGCAGCACGATGCGGCGGAAGCCGTGCCGCAGCACCGAGCGCACCACGCCTTCCACCAGCGCGCTGAACGTGGCGAAATCCAGCGTGACGGTGCCGCCGAAGCTCATGTGATGTTCCGACAGCCCGGTCCACAGCACCGGCAGCACCAGCGCGGGTGTTCCCATGGCCTCGGCTTTGCGCGCGGTGCGCAGCGCAACGGTTTCGCCCAGCAGCGAGTCGACCTCCACCGGCAGATGCGGGCCGTGTTGCTCAAGCGACGCAACGGGTAAAATGACGATTGCGCCCCGCTGCGCCTGTTCGCGCAACTGGTCGGCGCGCAGCCGGCGCCATTCCACCTCGGCCATTCGCGTTGCCTCCTCGCCGGATGCTATGTCCGCACGAAACCACCCGCCTGTGAAGGGAGAACATGCATGAACCTGCATCGGCTGTTGCAGCAACGCCTCGCGGCCGGCCGGCCGGTGCGCGTCGGACTGATCGGCGCGGGAAAATTCGGCTCGATGTTCCTGGCGCAGGTGCCGACCACGCCGGGGATCGAGGTCGCGGCAATCGCCGATCTGGCCCCCGACCGGGCGCGCGTGGCCTGCCGTCGCGTCGGGTGGGACGCGGCGCGCATCGAAGCCACGCGCTTCACCGACGACGCCATGGCGATGATGGCGTCCGGCGACCTGGAGGTGGTGGTGGAAGCCACCGGCCACGCACCCGCCGGCATCGCCCATGCGCGCCGCGCCATCGCCGAGGGCAAGCACGTCGTCATGGTGAACGTCGAGGCCGACGTGCTGGCCGGCGTCGCCCTGGCGCGCGAGGCCGAGCGTGCCGGCGTGGTCTATACCCTGGCCTATGGCGACCAGCCGGCGCTGATCTGCGAAATGGTGGACTGGGCGCGCGCCTGCGGCTTCCGCGTGATCGCCGCGGGCAAGGGCACGAAATACCTGCCGGAATACCACGCTTCCACGCCTGCCACGGTGTGGGACTATTACGGCCTGACCGAAGACACCGCGCGCGCGGGCGGCATGAATCCGCAGATGTTCAACTCGTTCCTGGACGGCACGAAATCGGCCATCGAAATGGCCGCGGTGGCCAACGCCACCGGCCTGACGCCGCCGCCGGACGGCCTGCGTTTTCCGCCCTGCGGCACGCATAAACTTGCGCAGGCGCTACGGCCCGGCAACGCGGGCGTGCTGCATCACGCCGGCCAGGTGGAAGTTGTCTCCTCCCTGCACCGCGACGGGCGCAACGTGGCGAACGACCTGCGCTGGGGGGTGTATGTCGTGTTCGAGGCGGCGAGCAGTTACACCGCGCAATGCTTCAAGGAATACGGCGTCGTCACTGACGAGTCCGAGCGGATATCCGCGCTGTACCGGCCGTTCCATTTGATCGGCCTGGAGCTGAACGTCTCCATCCTGTCGGCGGCGCTGCGTCGCGAGGCAACCGGCGCGCCCACCGGCTTTCGTGGCGACGTGGTGGCAACGGCCAAGCGCAACCTGAAGGCGGGCGAGACGCTGGATGGCGAGGGCGGCGCCTCCGTCTGGGGCAAGCTGCTGCCGGCGGCCGCGAGCCTGGAGATCGGCGGGCTGCCGATCGGCCTGGCGAACCGCGTGCCGCTGCTGCGCGACGTGCCGGTGGGACACTGCGTGACGTGGAACGACGTGCGCATCGATGCGACCGACGCCGCGTATCGGTACCGGCGGGAGATGGAGGCCGCACTATAGAACACCTCTCCCGCGCGGCGGGAGAGGTGTGCCGTGGCCGCTACCGGGGCAGTCCGGCGCCTTTGGTCTCGCGCCCCAGCATCATCGCGACGATGCTGAGCACCGCGAAGCAGGTCATGAAGGCGGTCACCTTGTTGAAGCTGCCGCCGAACAGACCGACCATCAGGCCGGCGACCAGCGGTCCGAAGCTGGTGACGACGCGGGCGGTGCCGGTGGTGAACCCGACCGCGGTCGAACGCACATGGGTGGGGAACAGTTCCGGCAGGTAAACCGCGAATCCGGTAAATGTGCCGAACACGAAATAGCCAAAGATCGGCAGCACGATGGGATAGTACGGCTCATAGGCAGTGAGGCCCAGGTACAGCGTGAGCCCGGCGGCGATGGTGCCGACGGCATACAGCACGACGGTCGCCCGGCGGCCGACGATATCGGCGATGAAGCCGAAGCCGATATAACCCGCGATGCCGCCGAGGCTCCAGATCATGATGCCGTGGCTGACGAACGGCACGGCGGCGGCGCCGGTCAGGCCGCTCTGTTGCACCATGAGCGACAGGATCGTCGGCAACCAGATGTTCGTGGTCCAGATCGCGAGCAGCGAACCCAGGCCGAACAGCAGGCCGACGATGGTATTGCGGCGAAGCGCCGGGCTGAACAACTGCATCGGCACGAAGCGCATGAACTGGCGGTCGTCGTCGGCAACGCGCTGCCCGGTCTTGATGGTCTGGCGCCGTTCCCTTACGTCGGCGAAACGCTCTGGCTCGATCACCCGCCGGCGGATGACGGCGAGCAACAGGGCCGGCACCACGCCGATGAAGAACACCACACGCCAGCCGTAGCCGCCGACCATTCCGTAGGTCCAGGCACCAAGGAACGTGCCGAGCGCACCGCCGGTCATCATGAACCCAGCGATCTTGGCACGGTGCGTTTCGCCCAGCGCCTCGGCGAGCAGGGGAATGCCGACCATGAGTTCGGCGCCGGTGCCGAGGCCGGCGAGGAAGCGGTAGATGGCGAAGTCCCAGATTCCGTGTGACAGGCCTTGCAACGCGGTGAAGACGCTGTAGATGATGATGCTGGTCGCCAGCGCGCGCACGCGACCGACATAGTCGGCATAGATGCCGAAGATGAACCCGCCGAACGACCAGCCGAGCAAGCCGGTCATGCTGAGCAATCCGCCATAGGTGCCGATCAGGCTCATCGGTGGATTGCCGCCGAGCAATTCGGTCAGTGCCGGGCGCAACACGAGTGAATACAGACCGAAATCCGCGGCATCGAGCGTCCAACCGAGCCACACTACGAAAAACACGATCCACTGATAGCGGCTGATGGCGCTCAGGCCGCCTATTCGTCCGCCGGCTACTGCACTACTGTCCATAGGGAAGTCCTCCTGCATGAAGACGCGAGCCGGTATCCGTTCAGGGAGGTGGTGGCAGTGTCGTTACTTCAGAAGAACGTCCACCATCCCCCCGCACCCACCGGGACGCAACGCAACAATGTCGCTTGCGTCACCAGGGGGCGGGTCCGGTCGTCGTCGGCCAAATGCCGGCACACAGATGCCGACTTGGCCACGTATCCTGGGTTTTTGCCTAACGTCAAGTACGAACGGACGAGCAATTCGTACACTGACCAGGCAATTCACGTGGCGCCGCGGGCCCGGTCACCGAACCGCGCAGGCCGTCGGCCCGATCCGTCACCCGCGCTTGCGCAGCAAAGCCTCGATTGTCGCGGTGCGGCCGTCCTCCAGGCTGCGCGCGGAGTTGATCCGGTACTCCCGCGCCCTTTCGCCGACGATCAGGTGAACGCCGAGCGGCGGCAGTCCCTTGGTCTCCATCCGCTGGCGGTCCTTGATCTGATCCGCCAGAACGGCTTGCGTCGTTTCACGGAACTGCACGATCTCGAACCCTGCCGCCAGCAGATCGTCGCGCGTCTCCTCCGGCGTCGAAAGGAAACTGGTCGCGGACGTTGCCGCCCAGGGCACCGGGAAATACGGCTCGCCCAGCGGTCCGGCGCAGACATTCGACAGCGCCAGCAGGCCACCGGGTTTCAGAACCCGCAGCGCCTCGCGATACATCCCGCGCTTGTCGGCAATGTTCATCACCACATTCTGCGACCAGGCCCGATCGAACGCGGCATCGGGCAGGGGGAGGGCCAGCGCGTTGCCTTGCAGAATGCGCACCTGCCCTGCCATGCCGGTGATCGCGTTCAGCGCCACCGCGGCATCGCAGAACGCCGGCGTCAGGTCCACCCCGGTCACGTGGCAACCGAACCGCGCGGCGATCCACCGCGCCGGACCGCCGATGCCGGAGCCGATGTCCAGCACCCGTTCGCCTGCCTGCGGCTGCAGCATGGCAACCATCTCGCGCGTCGCCAGCACGCCGCGGCCATGAAAATGGTCGAGCGGCGCGAGCGCATCCGGCGTGATGGGCGCGTCGGCACCGTGGACCTGCCGCAGCGCCGCCAGTATGCGCGGCACGATGTCGGGATTGGCGTAATGATCCTCGACCCGCCCGCTCATGGCTTGCTCCCCGCACTTGCCGCATCAGCATGCCGCGCCGCCGGTCGCACGGCAACCGTTGACGCGCTGCGTGTGGTGCTTCAGCGTGCCGCGCAACGACGCGGAGCAGTGAGATATGGCCGGCGATTATACCGTAGGCGACATGGTCGCCGAGTTCCTTTCGGCGTGCGGCGTCAGTACGGCGTTCGGCATTGCCTCGGTGCACAACATCCCGATGCTGGACGCGATCGGCCGGCGCAACACGATCCGCTTCATGATGGCGCGCGGCGAGCTTGGCGGCGCGCATATGGCGGACGGCTACGCGCGCGCCTCGGGCGGGCTGGGGGTGATTTTCTCGTCCACCGGACCCGGCGCCGCCAACGCGGTGGGCGGACTGATCGAGGCGCGCTTCGCCGGTTCTCCCGTGCTGCACATCACCGGCCACACCGCGACGAAATTCGCCGACCGCGAATTGGGAACGGTGCATGATCCGCACGACCAGCTCGGCATGCTGCGCTCGGTGTCGAAGTCGGCGTATCGCGTGCGATCCGCGCAGCAGGCACTCGGCGTGCTGACCCGGGCCGCCGTCGATGCACTGAGCGCGCCGACCGGTCCGGTCAGCGTCGAGGTGCCGATCGACCTGCAACGCGAAAAGATCGAACGCCCGGCTGTGCTGGACAATTTCGTGTTGCCGCTGCCGCCGCCGCGAATTCCCACCGCGACCGAGTTGGACGAGCTCGCCGCGCGGGTCGCCCGGGCGAAGCGTCCGCTGCTGTGGCTCGGTCGCGGTGCCACGAGAGCCACAGTACCCATCACACAACTGCTCGATCTCGGATTTTGCATGGTAAGCAGTTTCAATGGGCGGGGAACGGTGGCGGAGGATGATCCGCGCAGTTTGGGAGGATTGACCGGCATCGGCGTGCCGATGATTCCGGAGTTCTACAAAGGCGTCGATCTGCTGCTGGTCGTCGGTTGCCGTCTGCGCGGCCACGAGACCGGGGAGCTGGCGCTGAAGCTGCCGGCGAACATCGTTCAGATCGACAGCGACCCGATGGCGAACGGCCGCACGTACCGCAGCAACTACTTCGTCTGCGGCGACGCCGCGGCAACGTTGCAGGCGCTGTTGCCGCGCATCGAGGGCCAGATGAAGGTTGACCCCGGCTACCAGGATGAGTTCCGCACCCTGAAGCAGGCGGCGCAGCGCGAGTTCATCGGCACGCTCGGCGCCTATGGCACGTTCTCGGAACAGTTGCGCAAGGTGATGCCGCGCGACGCGATCTGGGTGCGTGACGTGACGCAGAGCAATACCACCTGGGGCAATCGCGTATTTCCGATCTACCATCCGCGGCAGAACGTCTATCCGGTCGGCGCGGGCATCGGCCAGGGCCTGCAGCTCGGCATCGGCGCCGCCGCGGCCGCCGGCGATCGCAAAACGGTGGTGATGACCGGCGACGGCGGCTTCTTCCTCAATGTCGGCGAGTTATGGACCGCGGTGCAGGAGAAGCTCGACATGACGGTGATCGTCATGAACGATCGCGGCTACGGCGTGATCAAGCGCATCCAGGACGTTACCCAACAGGGTCGCCGCTTCTTCGCCGACCTGCAAAGCCCGGATCTCGGCCGGCTGGCAGCGGTTTCCGATATTCCGTTCTTCAAGGTGGATCGCGCCGATGGATTCGGCGAAACGGTCGCCAAGGCGCTGGCGGTGAAGGGGCTGACGCTGGTGGAAGTCGACATGAACGCGGTCGGCGAGTTCCCGGCGTATTATCCGTTCAACCAGCGCTCGGCATGACGCAGCGCAACCGGCTACGACTCCCCCTCCCCTTGAGGGAGGGGGTTGGGGGGAGGGGTTCATGCGCGGCCGACCCCTCCCCCCAACCCCCACCCTCAAGGGGAGCGGGAGTCTAGTGCGGCCATGGACCGCGCACCATTTGGCATCGCCGCATTGCTCGCGCTCGCCTTCCTGTGCAGCGAAGACCGGCGCCGCATCCCGTGGCGCACCGTCATCGCTGGCCTGGTCCTGCAACTTGCGCTCGCACTGCTGCTGCTGCGCGTGCCGCCAGCGACGCGTGCGGTATTCGCGGTCAACAGCGCAGCCACCGCCTTGCAGAACGCCACGGAGACTGGCACGCGCTTTGTGTTTGGCTATCTCGGCGGCCCGCCGCTGCCGTTCGCCGAAGCGCATCCCGGCGGCAGTTTCATCCTGGCCTTCCAGGCGCTGCCGCTGGTGCTGACGATCAGCGCGCTGGCGTCGCTGCTGTTCCATTGGGGCGTGCTGCAACGCGTAACCGCCGCGTTCGCCTGGCTGTTGCGCCGTGTTTTGGGTATCGGCGGCGCGCTCGCCCTGGGTGCCGCGGTGCACGTGTTCGTCGGCATGGTCGAGGCACCGCTGCTGGTGCGCCCATACATTGCGCGCATGCAGCGCGGCGAGTTGTTCGCGCTGATGACATGCGGCATGGCGGGCGTTGCCGGCACTGTGATGGTGATCTATGCGTCGTTCCTGTCGCCGATCGTCCCCAACGCGCTCGGCAACATCCTGATTGCATCGGTGATCAGCACGCCGGCGGGGCTGGCGATCGCCGCGCTGATGGTGCCGTTCGGGCCGCCCGAACCGGCGGAAGCGACGCTGGCGATGCGCGATCCGCCGCTGTCCGCGCTGGATGCGCTGGTGAAGGGCACGCTCGACGGGATTCCCGTCCTGGCCAGCATCGTTGCCGTCTTGCTGGTGGCCGTGGCGAGCGTCGCGCTGGTCAACATGGCGTTCGGCCTGCTGCCGGTCTGGGACGGTGCGCCGGTGACGCTGCAGCGCCTGTTCGCCGTGCCGTTCCGGCCGGTGATGTGGCTGATCGGCGTGCCGTGGCAGGAAACCGGCCGCGCCGCGATGCTGATGGCGACCAAGACCGTGCTGAACGAGTTCGTCGCCTATCTGGACTTTTCCATGCTGCCGCCTGGCGCTTTCAGTCCGCGGACCCGCGTCGTCCTGACCTACGCGCTGTGCGGCTTTGCCAATTTCGGCAGCTTGGGCATCATGATCGGCGGAATCGGCGCGATGATCCCGGAACGGCGGCATGAGATCGTCGCGCTTGGGTTGCGCTCAATTCTGTCCGGCACGCTGGCGACCTGCATGAGCGGCGCGCTCGCGGGCCTGTTGATCTGAAGGGAAGGAAACACCATGCACTGGACCGATCGGCGTGAACGCTACCGGGCGGTGATTGCCGGCAACGAATGCATCCATCCGGGATCGGTGTTCGACGCCATCTCGGCGCGCATCGCCGAGGAACTCGGCTTCGAGGTCGGCATGTTCGCCGGTTCGATCGGTTCGTTTGCCGTGTTGGGCAATCCCGACCTGATCCTGCTGACGCTGACCGAGTTCGCCGCCCAGGCCTATCGCATCAACCGCGCCGGCAAGCTGCCGCTGATGGTGGATGCCGACCATGGCTACGGCAACGCACTAAACGTGATGCGCACGGTGCAGGAGCTGGAAACCGCCGGCGTCGCCGGCATCATGATCGAGGACACCGCCTTGCCGCGCGGCTTCCGCGAGCCGAAGCCGACACTGATCTCGATCGAGGAAGGCGTGGGCAAGATGCGCGCCGCGCTGGCCGCCCGCGAGGACAAGTCCCTGACGATCATCGGCCGCACCAGCGCCGCCGCGATCGCCGGCATCGACGATGCGATCGCCCGCGCGAAAGCCTATGAAGCAACCGGGGTGGATGCGCTGTTCTTCGCCGGCGGCATGAACCCGGCTAACCTCGAGGCGATGGCCGCTTCGGTGAAGCTGCCGCTGATGCTGGGCGGCGGTGGCGGGGGCGGCATGTCGGACAAGGCATATCTCGGCAGCCGCAACGTGCGCATCGCGCTACAGGGACACCAGCCGTTCTCGGCGGCGGTGAAGGCGGTGTACGACACGCTGAAGTCGTTGCGCGAGGGCGTGAAGCCGTCGGACCTGCAAGGCATCGCTTCGGCCGAACTTATGAAGCGCGTGACGCGCGCGGGCGATTACCAAAGCTGGACGGAGAAGTTCCTGGGGTAGCTTTGTCGTTGGGCGTTGACCACCGGCCGGCCGCGGCGGCCCGGCCGCGAATGAAACCGCACGGGTGGCGGGAAGCAGGAGGCAGGAGACTCCCCCTCCCCTTGTGGGAGGGGGAGTCTGTTTTTAGAAGGTAACGTAAAGCCGGAGCAACGTCCCCGCCCGAGCAAGCTGCGGTCCCTCAGACGGAAGACCGTTTCGTCGCTACGCTTCTCGCTGCGGCGTCGCAGGAGCCAGCGCGATCCGCCGCCCCACACCGGGCGGCAAGGGCCGGTTCCCTTGCGCCCGAAAGGCCGCGCCGATCGACGCCAGCCGGTCCGCCGGGAACGGCGCCACGCGCCGCACGCGCATGTCGATGTGCAGCGCCAGCAATTCCTGTGCCGCCACACGGTGACCGTCAACCGCGCGGAACATCTCATGGAAGTAGTGAAGCCGTTTCATATCTGCGCCGAGAAGGGTGGTGGCGACACGCAATTGTTCGCCGGTTTTCACCTCGCGCTCGTATAGTGTGTGCGTCTCGGCGGTGAAGCAGGAATTGCCGGTGGCCTCACGGTAAGCATTGCCGATGGCCAGCGCGTCGTAAAGCCGGTCGGTGCCCAGATCGAACACCACGACGTAATAAGCGAGGTTCATGTGGCCGTTGGAGTCAATCCATTCCGGCCGCACGCGATCCGTATATTCGACGATGTACTGGCTCATGGGCCGCGAGCTTGTTGGCCAGCCGGCGCGGGGTCAAGATGCGCGCGAACAGATGCGCGCGAACACCCGCAGATGCGTGGCGTCCACGATCTTGGCCGGCACGCTTGGCCGAGGCTCGCATCTGGCGCCGGCCAGCGGATCGGCTGGCCAGGGCATTTCCACCCTGCCGGAAAATGCCAGCCTTGCGACTGGCATTGCGAGGAACGGAGCAATCTCCCGCCCGGGGACACAGGAATCGGCTCACCGGGCGGGAGATTGCTTCGCTTCGCTCGCAATGACAGGTGGCATGGCACGGGTTACCAGCCAGGGTGAACATGCTCTGAACTCGAAGAACCGGCGCCAGAATTGATGGAACTTCCCGGCGACGTTTACTCCGCCGCCGCCCCGCGCGCCTGCAAGCGGCGCAGCGCGCGGTCGATCCATTGCGCCGTCAGCTTCTCCTGCGTGCCGTTCTGTCCCAGCCGCTCGTGCAGCGCCGGAAAATCCACCCGGTCCAGCGCCTGATCCTGGTTGAAGCAGGAGAACACCACGGACCGCGCGCCGGTCACCGGATCGACCTGCGGCTGCAGGCACTGCGCGCAGACCTCCTTCATCATGCACTGCATCGGCGAGTTGATCGACCCGATCGCGGTGTGCCCCGCCTTCAAATACGGTGCCAGCACGCCGTGCCGCGCCACGCCGACCGCCTGCATCATGCGGTCGGAACCGATGACGATCATATGCTCCACGTCGGCCAGCGGAATCGCCTGCGCGCCCAACTGGCCCGAGCCGTACGCCGCCATGCCCTGCACGATGTTGCCGGCGACGCTGCGGTCCCGCTTCCGGTCCGGATTCGGCGGGAATCCGGGATACTCGTCGCAGCACCAGACGATGACGTCCGCGGCGCGTTCGATTTCTTCCACCTTGTAGCGGTCCCGCACCGCCTTGTAGCCGGCGAAATACAGCACGCGCGACCCGGCCGCGCGCAGCGCCGCGCCGATCGAGAACAGCACCGCGTTGCCCAGCCCGCCGCCGAGCAAGGCGACGGTCTTGCCGGCGGGAATTTCGGTCGGCGTGCCGGTGGGACCCATCAGCACGACCGGCTCGCCCGGTTTCAGCAGCGCGCAAAGGTCGGAGCTGCCGCCCATCTCCAGCACGATCACCGACACCAGGCCGCGTTGCGGATCGGTCCAGGCGCCGGTCATCGCGAGGCCTTCCATGGTCAGCACCGTGGCGACGGTGCTGCCGTCGGGGCCTGGCTCGGCAATGCGCGCAGCGTGCATTTCGTAGTTTTGCAGCCGGTAGAACTGGCCGGGGCGGAAGGCGCGCGCGGCGGCCGGGGCGCGCAGCACCACCTCGACGATGGTGGGCGTCAGCCGCCGCATCGCATGCACCGTCGCGCACAACTCGTCGCGGCAGCGCGCGATCAGGTCGGCACCGGTTATCGCCGAGGCCGGCTGTGCCGCCAGCGCACGCGATACCACGGGGTAGCCGCGCTTGGCCCCGCCCATCGCCTTCACCACGTTGCCGAAGAAGCTCGGGTGGAGATCGCCGAAGAAGCTGACGAAGCGGCCGTTCCCGGCGCGGTGCATCAGCACCTGGGCGATTTCGGGCTTGGCCAGGCCGCGCACGGGGGAGACCGGAGCGCCGGTCTCGTCCACCGCCTGGAAATATCTTCCCTCCAGTTGAAAGCGCCTGTCCTCGCGGGCCAGCACCGTGTTCGGCTGGGTGCCGGCGGCGATCAGCACGGCACGCGCGGGCAGCAGGGCCGCGGAGCCGTCGGCGCGGGTGAAGCGCATGGCGGCGGCGTGGCCGTGTTCGTCCACGTCCACGGCGAGCGGCGTCAGGCCCTCGGCGAAGCGCACCGCTTCCTCCATCGCCTTCGCCACTTCCTCGTGGTTCAGCGTGTAGGAGGGAGAATCGATCAGCCGGCGGCGATAGGCGATGGTGGCGCCACCCCATTGGTCGAGCAATTGCGCCACCCGCGGGGCGCGGCCTTCACGCGCGGCGGCGTCGCGCTCGGCGCGGATGGCGGCGGCGTGCGCGAGGAATTCTTCCGCGATTGTCGTTTCTTCGGCGTTCCAGGGCCGGCGCACCGCGGTTTCGCCCCGTTCGGCGACCAGCGTGCGATAGCGGGCCGAAAATTTTTCGACCTGGCGCACGTAGTAGGCCAGGCTTTCGGTTGCGGTGTCGATCGCCGTCAGGCCGCCGCCGACCACCACCACCGGCAGGCGGATCTGCAGATTGGCAATGGAGGAAAACTTCGCCGCGCCGGTGAGTTGCAGCGCCATCAAGAAATCGGACGCGGCGCGCACGCCGCGCGCCAGGCCGTTGGGGATGTCCAGCACCGTCGGCTTGCCGGCGCCGAGGCACAATGCGATGTGGTCGAATCCCATCGCCCAGGCGTCGTCCATCGACAGCGTCGCGCCGCCGCCGAACCGCACGCCGCCGAAATGCGCGAATTGTTCCCCCCGGCGCTCCAGCAGCAGGCGGACAAGTTTGAGATAGTTCTTGTTCCAGCGCACGGTGATGCCGTATTCGGCGACGCCGCCGAAACCGGCCATCACCCGGTCGTCGAGATTCTCGAACAGCGCCTCGGTGTCGCGCACCGGCGCGGCGGGGTCGATGCCGAGCGGCTCGATGCGCAGCCCGTCGATCGCGACCACCGTGTGGCCGTCGTTCATCAGGTGGTGCGCCAGGGTAAAGCCGGCGGGGCCGAGGCCGACGATCAGCACTTTCCTCCCGCTGTCCGGCCGCGGCAGCGGGCGGCGCAGGTCCAGCGGGTTCCAGCGCGTGAGCAGGGAATAAATCTCGAAGCCCCACGGCAGCGACAGCACGTCCTTCAGTATGCTGGTCTCGGCCTGCGGAATATCGACCGGGTCCTGCTTCTGGTAGATGCAGGCCTTCATGCAGTCGTTGCAGATACGGTGACCGGTGGCCGCCATCATCGGGTTGTCGATGGCGATGGTGGCGAATGCACCGAGCAGGTTGCCTTGCGCGTGCAGTGTGTGCACTTCGGAAATCTTCTCGTCGAGCGGACAGCCGGCGAGCGTCACCCCGAACGGCGATTTCTGGAATGCGCCGGTCTTGCGGTCCTTCAGGCCGGTCTTGCAGGAATCCTTCCCCTGGGTGTGGCACCAGATGCAGTAGTTGACCTGGTCCAGCGCCTGCTGGCGGTTCATGCCGTGATCGGTCAGCGCGAATCCTTCGCGCTGGCGCCAGTGGTGCTCGGGCAGGCGCAGCATGGTGACGCCGTCGCGCTCGATGGTCTCGACCGGCACCAGATGATTGTAGTCGAGCCGGTGCGGGACGCCGAACAACGTGCCGCCCCGGTGCGCGGCGCGGCCGGATTCGGTCAGCGTCGCCCAGGCGGCGTAGCGCAGCGCGATATCGATGCCGTCCGTGTCGCCGGTCTTTTCCCATGCCGCGACATGCGTGGCGAAGGCCAGTTCGGTCATCGCCGCGCCGCTGCGGGCCTCCAGCGCCGCGCACAGCGACGGGCCGTCGAAGGTGGACGGGTCGGGATATTTCTTCACCGCCTGGCGCTGCACGAACAGCCGCTTGCAGGCGTGGATCGGGTCGAGTTGGGCGGTTTCACGGGCCAGCGCCAGCGTTTCGGCCTCGATGCCGAACAGCACGGCGATGAAGTTTTCCAGGTGCGGGCCGAGCGCCACGACAAGCTGACTCTCGTCCGTCGCCGCCAGCGATTCGGGCGCAGCGCGCGCGGTCAGCAGGCGGGCGTGCAGGCCGGCATCCGCGGCAACAAGCTGATCGAGGAACGCCCGGTCGAGCCGGATCAGTCCGTCCCGGGCCGCCAGGTCGGCGAAGCCGGGGCCAAAGCCAAGCGGCGGCACGGAATTCGTCGTTATCGCATCCAAGTGGTGGGCATCCAAGTGGGGGCTCCGTCAGGCTCAGGCCAGCTTGCGCAGCAGTGCCAGGAGCTGGGTTTGCTCTGGCGCGTTCAACGGGGCAAGCGCCGCGTCGTGCGCCCGCCGCGCGCATGCCACGGTGCGGGCGATCAGGGCAATCCCCGCCTCGGTCGGCGCCAGTACGGCGGTGCGGCGGTCCATTGGGTCGTGGGTACGGCAGAGCAAGCCGCGCGAGGTGAGCCGGCGCACGACTCCCTGGATGGTGGCCGGATCCATGGCGGTGAGCCGGCCGAGCAGATTCTGGGTAACCCGTCCGAGCTCGACAGCCTTGAACAAGGCGGCGAACTGGGTCGGGGTCAGGCCATGCTGGCCGGCGAGTTCCAGGAACAGCGCCACATGCCGCTGGTGGGCTCGGCGGAGCAGAAACCCGATATGGTCCTCGACCAGGAACCCGCCGCACAGGAGGGCCTGGCCATCGGTTGATGGCACGGCGTTCTCCCCAGGACGCGCGGTCGTATGCTTACGAATGAACGCGGGTTGGGTCAAGATGGGCGTGACGGCTGTGAGCGTGACGACTGGGCGTGACGCCTTTGTGGCCGCCCCTGCTTACCCCAACATCGCGCCGATCTCCGCCGCCGACAGCCCGAACGCCGCCAGCGTCTCGCGCGCATCGACCGACCCCGGCGGGCGCGGCGGCGGCGCCTTGCTGCGCGAGAATCGCGGCGCCGGCGCGGGCTGCGCGACGCCGCCGACTTCGATGAACGCACCCCGCGCGCGGTTGTGCGGGTGCGACGGCGCCTCGTCCATCGACAGCACCGGTGCGAAGCAGGCGTCGGTGCCCTCCAGCAAGGCGCACCAGTCCGCGCGGGTGCGGGTGCGGAACCGTTCGGCCAGGATGGCTTTCACCCGAGGCCAACCGGCCCGATCACGCTGCGCCGGCAGCGTCGCCGGATCGATCTCCAGCAACCGCAGCAGCTCGGCGTGGAAGCGGCCCTCGATCGCCGCCACCGACACGTACTGGCCATCGGCGCACTCGTACACCTCGTAGTAGTAAGCGCCGCTGTCGAGCTGGTTTTCGCCGCGCGGCGCGTTCAGCCGGCCGCCGGCCTTCATCGCGTAGGGCGCGGTCATCAGCGACAGCGCGCCATCGACCATCGCGGCGTCCACCACCTGCCCATGCCCGGTGGCCCGCGCGCAAACGATCGCCGCGAGCAATCCGGTGACCAGGTACATGGCGCCGCCGCCATAGTCGCCCACCAGGTTCAGCGGCGGCGTGGGCGGTTGGCCGGCGCGGCCGATCGCGTGCAGCGCTCCGGTGAGCGCGATGTAGTTCAGGTCGTGCCCGGCGGCCTGCGCCAGCGGGCCCTCCTGCCCCCAGCCGGTGACGCGGCCGTAGGCCAGCCGGGGATTGCGCGCGAGGCATACATCGGGTCCCAGCCCGAGCCGTTCCATCACGCCGGGGCGAAAACCCTCGATCAGCGCGTCGGCGCCGTCGATCAGCCGCAGCGCCGCCGCCAGCGATTCCGGCCGCTTCAGGTCGAGCAGGATGACCGCGCGGTTGCGTTTGGTGAACTCGATGTTTTGCGGCAAGGGCACGCCGAGATCGGCCGGCAGGGCGCGATCGATCAGCAGCACGGTGGCGCCCATGTCGGCCAGCAGCATGGCGGCCAGCGGCGCCGGGCCGATGCCGGCGAACTCGACGATCTTCACGCCTGAAAGTGGTCCCATGGCGGCAGCGTAGCGGCTTCTAAACCGGGCGTTAAGGGTGGCGTGACAGGCTGCACCGTCATGCTCGCAACCTTGGAACAGGCCCGCGCGGCCCATCACGCCGGCGATCTCGACGCCGCCGAGTCAACATACCGCGCCTTGGTTTCATCGGACGCGGTGGAAGCGTTGCACGGGCTCGGCCTGCTGCGCCTGGCGCGCGACGAGCCCGCGGCGGCGCTGACCCTGATCGAGGCCGCGCATTGCCTCGCGCCCGAGGGCCGGTCGGCGCACAACCTGGCGGCGGTACTCAGGCGCCTGAGACGCGGCGAAGACGCGATTGCCCGCGAACGCGAGGCCGTGGCGCGGTATCCGGACTATGTACCCGCCTGGTTCGGCCTGGCGAAGCTGCTGGCGGAATCGGGCGCGCGCGGCGATGCCAGCGCGGTGCTGGTGACGTTTGCCGACCGCGCGATGCGCTCCGGCGACGCGGCGCTGGCGCGCGAGGCCACGGACCGTCTGGTGGCGCTGGATGCCGACCACGCCTCGCTGCTGTGGCTGGCCAACCTGCTGCATATGGCGGGCCAGAAGGACGATGCGCGTCGCGTGCTGGCGATCCGGCTGCGCGCCGCGCCCGACGACATCGGTGCCAGCCTGACTCGGACCATGGCACACCTCACCCGAGTGCACGCGGATGAGGCAGAGGTGACCCGGCGGCGGGCGGATTACGCGGCGGCGCTGACCGAGCTGGCCGCGCTGGTCGCGCGGGCCACACCCCAAACGCGTTGCGTGGCCGCGGCGGCAATCGGCCTGGCGCAGCCGTTTCTGGTTGCGTATCATGGGAAGAACGATCGTGCTTTGCAGCGCTGCTACGGCGGCATCGTCGGTCGCCTTGCCGCCGCGCAGGATTTTGCGCCGGCGCCGGTGCCGCCGCCGCTACTTCCGGGGGAGAAGATCCGCGTGGGGTTCGCCTCGGCGCACCTGCACATGCATTCGGTGTCGAAGACGCATGGGGGGTGGATCACCGAGTTGGACCGGTCGCGCTTCGCGGTGTTCGGCTACCAGTTCAGCCCGTCGCGCGACGCGGTCAGCGACCGGTTCGCCGCGTGCTGCGATCGGTTCGCGCGCGGCATGGCGGATGTCGCGACTTGGCGCGCGTGCATCCTGGCCGACGCACCGCACGTGCTGGTGTATCTCGACATCGGCATGGAACAGACGGCGGTGCGGCTGGCGGCGCTGCGGCTGGCACCGGCGCAGTGCACGACCTGGGGGCACCCCGACACCTCCGGCCTGCCGACAATGGACTACTACCTGTCGAGCGAGGCGATGGAGCCGCCAGACGGCGATGCGCACTACACCGAGCGGCTGGTGCGTCTGCCGGGTCTCGGCATCCATTACACGCCGCCGCCGGATGACGGCGGGGTGACGGACCGCGCCGCGCTGGGATTGGGCGACAATACGGTGGCGTATCTCTGCTGCCAGTCGCTGGCCAAATACCTGCCGCGCGACGACGCGGTGTGGCCGCGCATCGCGGCACGCGTGCCGGCGGCGCGGTTCCTGTTCCTCAGCGCGCCGGGCGGCAGCGGCGACGCGGTGTTCCGCGCCCGGCTGCAACGCGCCTTCGCCGCCGCCGGACTGGACTGGCAACGCCACTGCGTGCTGATCGAGCCGGTTCCGCATACGGCGTTTCCTGCGCTGTTGCGAGCCGCGGACGTGTTCCTCGACAGCATCGGCTGGTCAGGATGCAATTCCACGCTGGAGGCGGTTGCCTGCGACCTGCCGGTGGTGACCGTGCCAACGGCCCTGATGCGCGGGCGGCACAGCGCGGCGATCCTCACATGCATGGGTCTGGCGCATCGCGTCGCGGCGGATGTGGATGCCTATGTCGAGGCTGCGGTGCGCCTCGCCGACCCGCTGGAGCGCGCGCGCTTCGTCGCCGAACTGCGCGCAGGCCGTCCCCGCGTGTTCGCGGATTCGGCACCGGTGCGGGCGCTGGAGGATTTTCTGGCCCACACCATTGCGGTGAAATAATGCGGTGACGAGGGTGCATTGCGGCCGGACCCCGGCGGTCCGCGGCCGGGTCGAGCCCGATAGTCGCCGCGATAGGCGGGTTGTGGAGACGAGTTCTCTCGCTTGCTCTTGAGTAAGGCGGTCGGGTGGGTGCGAGCGGGTGATTTGGCATCGCATTTGCTGGTCCAGGTACGCATCGGCCGCGCCCTGCCCATGACACACCAGCCGGCGGCGCATGTTTGCCTGGTGCCCTGAGTCACTCATCATGCGGGGACCAGCCGGAGCGGTCGATCGGACTGCCGTGTCAGGCTCTGCCAACGGGAATTCGCGGTCGGCACGAATCAGGACGGCGGGGCCAGCCATGCTCTGGCCCCGGTCGTTCAGGCATAGCAGACATGGTGCGCCCGGATAGCGGGCGGCCCGGTCGGCGGACCCGTGGCGGTACGGGCAAGGACCTGCCGGCGGAACGCAGGCGGCCGTGCAGGCTCGGCTGCCGAACGCACAATGTTCCTGGGTGCCGGCGAGGGAGCGGCGGCAGCCGCCTGCGGCGACAGCAGCAAGGCCATTGCCGCGGCTGTTGAAGGACGGCCTGCGGCGATTTGTCGTCTGAACCGCTCCGTGCTGCTCCGTGGTTCTTCGTGGTCTCCGTGTTGAATACTAGCGACAGAGCGGCCCGCACGGACCGCACGGCGTTATCCGACATGACCGCTCCACGCCAGCGAGACCGGTTCGCGAGCGTCGCCGTTTGTCGCCACAAACCGTCCGTGCGGAGCGATCTCCGCAATACCAGCGACGCAGGGCACTAGCCCATCTTATTCACCGCATAGCAGGGATTCGCTGACGGGCATGGTACAAGTGTCTGGAATCGCCTAGAGATTGGGTGCTGACACCAACCCAGGCACCCGGACAGAATCTGCCATGC
>Ga0307374_10000787_pt1 | contig 59377 bp, 61 predicted proteins | sample OX3MG_FD_202532 | JGI IMG/M metagenome (GOLD analysis project Ga0307374, IMG submission 202532) | Soil microbial communities from Risofladan, Vaasa, Finland - OX-3 | ecosystem: Environmental > Terrestrial > Soil > Coastal area > Acid sulfate soil | place: Finland: Risofladan, Vaasa | collected... | reverse complement strand
CGAGCGCGATCCGATTGTCACCGAGGGGTTCATCTGGGCTGCCCACAGCCGCTACCTCTTGCGCCGACTCACCCAATCGCCGATCGCGTGATCGCGCTGGGGAAACAATCGCGACAGTCACTAAGGGGTCACCGGCCCGGATCCGGCCAGCGCGGATTCCGCCCCGGCGCCGGGGCCGCCGGGGAGATTGGTCGCCAGGTTCTCCGCGTCCACCGACACCTTGGGCAACATCCGGTCGAGCCAGTCGGGGAACCACCAGTTGGCCCGGCCCAACATCATCATGATGGAGGGGACCACGGCCATGCGGATGAAGACGGCATCGACGAAGATCCCGCCCGCCAGTCCGATGCCGAACTCCTTTATCACCCTCTGGCCCCCCAGAATGAACGATCCGAAGACCAGGATCATGATGAGCGCGGCAGCGGTGATGGTCTTGCCGGTGGCAGCCAGCCCGTTGCGTACGGCGATCCGGTTGTCACCGCCGGAGCGGATGTACTCCTCGTGCATGCGGGAGACCAGGAACACCTGGTAGTCCATGGACAGGCCGAAGAGTATGGCGAAGAGCATCACGGGGAGGAACGCCTCGACCGGGCTGGTGCCGTTGAGGCCGATGGCCGTCCCGGCATAGCCCCATTGGAAGACGGCCACAACGACACCGATGGCCGCCCCGATGGAGAGCAGGTTCATGGCCGCTCCGGTGAGCGGAATGACGAAGCTCCGGAACACGATGGAGAGGAGGAGCAACGACGTCAGGACGACCAGGCCGATGAACAGCGGCAGCTTGGCGGAGAGGACACTGGCGAAGTCGACGAAGATGGCCGTGGTGCCTCCCACGTAGACGCGCAGTCCGGAACCACCAATGGCCTGGGGGATCGTCTCGCCGCGCAGGTGGTTGATCAGGTCGGTCGTAGAGGCGTCCTCCGGCGCCGACGCCGGGTACACGCTGACCAGCGCGACGTCACCCGATCCGGTCTTGGCGGGAATGAAAATGGGATCGGCCGCCGGCACGCTGGCCACGTCCGGTTGGCGCCTTATGTCGTCCACCATGGTCGCCATGACCCGGTGCTGGCCCGGTTGCACGACGGCCACCACCAGGAGGGGGCCATTGAACCCCGGACCGAAGCCCCGGGCCAGCAGATCGTAGGCCTGGCGCGTGGTCGTGCCGGCTGGGTCGGTGCCCTGGTCGGCTGAGCCCAGGCGCAGAGAGAAGAACGGCAGGGCGAGCACGACGATGACGATGAGTGCCCCGATGGCGGCGATGGACGGGCGGATCTGTACCAGATCGGCCCAGCGCGGCCAGAACCCCTTGCTGTCGGCGCCCACCACCCGGGGCCCATTCTTGGCCAGGTTCCTGCGCTGCTTGCGGCTCATCACCTTGGGTCCGATGAAGCCCAGCATGGCGGGCAACAGCGTCAGGGCGGAGATCATGGTGAAGAGGACACCTATGGACGCGGACACGGCCAGCCCGTACAGGAAGCTGACGCCCAGGGCGAACATGCCGAGCAGCGCGATGCACACGATGATGCCCGCGAAGAGCACCGCACGGCCCGATGTGTTGACCGCATTGATGATGGAGCCTTCGACATCACGGCCGGCGATCAGCCCTTGCCGGTGCCGGGTCACGATGAAGAGCGCATAGTCCACCCCCACGCCCAACCCGACGAGGAGGACCAGCTGGGGCGCGAATTGGGGCATCTTGAGGACGTGGCTCAAGGTGCCGATGACCCCGATGGCGGTCCCCAGAGCGAAGAGCGCCGAGAGCAGCGGGAGGACGGCGGCGAATACCGAGCCGAAGACCAGCAGCAGCACAATGAGGGCCAAGCCGACACCGATGCCGGCGCTGCCGATGGACTGGCCGTTGGCAGACTCGGCCAACTGACCGGTCACCGCGACGCGGAGTCCGGGTCCCGAGGCGTCCACCACCGTCTTGACGAACTTCTTGGCCTGGGCATCTGAGAGGTTGTGGGCCTGCACATCCAGCGTGACCGGGATGAAGCCCACCGTGTCGTCGTGGCTGATGTTGGCGTGCGTCACCAGGCGTCCGTGCTGGTCGTAGGGGCTGGCGATGGACGTGACGTGCGGCAGGGACTCCAGGTCCTTCACCATCTGGTTGATGCGCAGACCGACCGCGGGGTCGGTCAGCCGGGCCTGGCCCGAGGTGCCGAAGACGACCTGTTCGCTGTCGCCCGACTGCTTGGGCGCCACGGATTGCAGCAGCTTTATGGCATCAGACGATTGCGTGTTGGGGAAGGTGAACGAATTGGAATAGGCCGAGCCGACCGAGTGCTCTACCGCCAGCGAGCCGACCAGCGCGACCAACCAGAAGAGGACCACGAGTCGGCGATGGCGGACACACCACCCGGCCAGGGTGCGCATGGGTGAAGATCTCCTCCGGGATCATGGGAGCGGCGAGGTGCCGGTCTCCGGGGGAAAGAGTACCGGCTCCCCCATAGGGCCTCTGTGTGCAGGCGTTGCTCTCGGGCACTGCCTTTATGCGCTGGAGCGGGACAGGCGGATCAGCGCGTTGAACACGGGCTGAGCCATCCGATCTGCCGAGGTGGCAGATCGTGCCACCAGGCGGCCCGCCAGGAGGGGATGGTGCTCGGGGACGGCGAAGAACCGCCGCTGGTCCAGGGTGAGCAAGGTCACCGGGGAGAGGGCCACCACGCCGATGGAGGAGCGCTGCTGATTGAGCAGTGAGTACTCGTTCCACGAATCGCCCCGGCCGAGCAGCCCGATCGGGGTGGAATCCCGGGTGATCACCGCATGGCCGTCGGCGATGAGGCTCCAGCGGTGGACCGGCTCGTCCTGGGTCTCCAAGGTCTGCCCGGGGTGGGCGGTACCCAGCTCCAGATCCTCGGCCAGTGACGCCAACTCCTCGTCGGGGAGGTCGGCGAAGATGTCCAGTTCACGTAGGAGGGGCACGACACCGGTCGGTCCCACCCGGGGCGAGGACGCCACCGGGGAGGGGGGTCGGCGGGGGAGGGAAAGGCGCATGGGTTCAGTGCTCCGATCGGTGGTGGACGTCGTGGGAGAAGCGATGGTGCCGGCGCCCGGCCCGGTGCCAGACGAAGAAGGCCACGATCCCGATGAGCAACCACGGCACGTGCACGGGAAAGAAGCCGGCATAGGAGATGCTGGCGCCGGCGGCCAGGGCGACCAAGGCCACCATGAAGAGGAAGGGCAACAGGCGCCGGTGGCGGGGCGGCGATGGGGGTGGCTCCTGGCTCAGACGGGGGAGGTCGTGGAACAGCCCGGCCAGGTCGCCCCGGGTGGTGGCCGACATGGCCGTGTCGAGCCTGTCCTTGAACTCGGCCTGGTCCAGGCGCCCTTCGGCGAAATGGCGGGAGAGCTTGTCGGCCACCTCGTTGCGCTCGGTGTCCGAGGCCCGCATGGTGGTGTCGTGTTCCTGGTTCATCCGTCGACCCATTGGGTAGGCGGGGTCCCATCGGCAGCGCATGATGTGTCCTCTCGTGGTGGATTGGATGGGTTGGGTCAGGACCGACCGCGTTCGCGGGCGAGGAGCTCCTCGGCCACGGAGAGGTCGCTTCCCTCCTCGGGGATGAGCAGCCACCCGGCGAGGTACAAGGGCACGGCCAGTCCCCCGAGGAGGGCCAGGGCGACGAAACCGATGCGGACCACGGTGGGGTCGACGTCGAAGTAGTCAGACAGGCCCACCGCCACGCCGGCCAGCATGCGGCGGTCGCCGCCGCGGCGCAGGCGAAGCTCGGGCCAGGGTGGGCTGCCGGGGGCGTTTCCGGATGCGGTGCCGGGGTCGTCCGGTGTGGTCGTGTCGTGGGGTGCGGTGTCCATGGAGCGAGCCTGACGGATGGCGTCACCGATGAGAATCCGGCATCACCCTGGACCGTCCCTGACCCGGGGACCGGCCGCTCAGGGTCATCCCTGATACCCAAGGGCGACCGGGCGCGCGATCATCGTGGTATTCGAGAGCAACCCGATCCCGGCACGCGCCCGAGCGCCTCCCGTAGCCCCGGCGGCGCATCGTGGCGGCACGGTGCCCCTCCCTGGGTGGCGTCCGGCGCCGCCTGGGCCAACGGCCGGGTCCCGGACCGCGATGGGCGTCACCCCCACACCCACCGGCACCATCATCTGCGGCTCCGCCATATGCGGCGGAGCCCCGACACCCGGGTCCTGGGTGGTGTGTGCGGTGGGGTCTCCGCCGCGACAGGGATCGACGTCATGCTGGTGCGGATCGGCTTCGTGCTGCTGACGGTGAGCAGCGGCGTCGCCGTGCTCATTTACGCGCTGGCGTGGCTGCTGGTCCCCATTGAGGGCGAAGACTCGAACATCCTCTCCCGGGCCGTGAACGACCGCCGGGGCATCCGGCTGGTCGTGGCCCTCGTTCCGGTGATGATTGTGCTCCAGGTGGTCGTCAGCGCGCTGCACGTCGGTTACGTCGGCTTCATCGGCTGGCCCACCTTTCTCGCCGGCGGTCTGGCCGTCCTCATCTGGAGGAACGCCAGTGAGAAGGAGAAGGTCTGGATCAACGACGACCTGGTCCCCCTCCTGGGCGCCGGCTCCCGCGGCCATGCCCGCTGGGTACTGGTGACCCGGGTCGGGGTCGGCGTGGCCCTCGGGCTCGGCGGCGCCTCCCTTCTCGTCTACGGGCACGCCTCCAGTGCCGCCCTCCGGCCGATCGGCGGCGCCGTGCTGGTCATCGGGGCCCTCGTGGTGATCTTCGGGCCCTGGTGGCTCAGCCTGGTGCGCGACCTGATGGCGGAGCGACAGGCCCGGGCGCTGGCCGAGGAGAGGGCGCAGATGGCGGCCCATGTCCATGACTCGGTGTTGCAGACCCTGGCCCTCATTCAGCGCTCAGCCGACGATCCCCAGCATGTGGTGCAGCTGGCCCGGGCCCAGGAGCGTGAGCTGCGCGCCTGGTTGTTCGAGGGGCGCCCCCCGGGGGCGCTGAGCGACGACGTGACCATGCTGGCCGAGGGTGTGGGCCTGCTGCAGCGCCAGATCGAAGCGGACCACGGCATCACGGTCCAGGTGGTGATGGTGGGGGACTGCGAGCTGACCGCCGCCTTGCGCGCCCTGCTCGATGCCGCCCGGGAGGCCACGGTCAATGCCGCCAAATGGTCCGGCGCACCGCAGGTGTCCCTCTATGCCGAGGTCGAGCCCGACACCGTCATGCTCTTTGTGCGCGATCGCGGGCGGGGGTTCGACCCGGGTGCGGTGCCGGAGGACCGTCAAGGCATCGCCCAGTCCATACGGGCGCGCCTGTCCCGGTTCGGCGGCACGGTGGTCATCCGTTCGGCGCCGGGCGAGGGGGCCGAAGTGGAGCTCTCGATGGCCCGCCATGAGCTGGTCCGATGAGCGGGCCCGCGTCGGGCGAGCCGGGTGCCGCCGAGCCGGCCATCCGGCGCCCCCGGATCTTCCTGGTCGAGGACCACGCAGTCTTCCGGGCCGGCGTGAAGGCGGAACTTGGCGATGCCGTCGAGGTGGTCGGAGAAGCGGATGAGGCCGCCGCCGCCGTCGAGCTCATCAATGAGCGGCAGCCCGATGTCGTCGTGTTGGACGTGCACCTGCCCGGGGGTGGTGGGCTGGCCGTTCTGCAGGGGGTCCTGCCGCACCATCCCGAGGTGCGGTTCCTCGCCCTCTCGGTCTCCGACGCCCCCGAGGATGTCATCGCCGTCATCCGGGCGGGGGCTCGGGGCTACATCACCAAGACGATTTCGGGTGGTGAGCTCTTGCAGGCGGTGTACCGCGTCGGGGCGGGCGACGCGGTGTTCTCACCCCGCCTGGCCGGCTTCGTCCTCGATGCGTTCGCCCACGGTGCCGAACCGGTGACCGGCCTCGATCCCGAGCTGGACCAGCTGTCACCGCGAGAACGCGAGGTACTCCGCTTGATCGCCCGTGGCTATACGTACAAGGAGGTCGGGCGTGACCTGACCATTTCCTCCAAGACGGTCGAGTCACATGTCTCCTCCGTGCTGCGCAAGCTCCAACTCTCCACCCGCCACGAACTGACCAGGTGGGCCACGGACCGGCGCTTGGTCTAGACAGGAGTGGTGACCGCAGACCTGGCCGCCGAGCACCGTGACGCGGCGGCACTGGCCCTTATGGCCGGCCGGGCCCTGTTGGAGCTGCGGGGGAGCCCTCCCTCCCTGGGCGATGTCGGGGCCGCGGGGGACCGCTTGGCGCACCAGCTCCTCGTGGGCGAGTTGACCAGCCTCTACCCCGACGACGATGTGCGGTCCGAGGAAGGGCTCGAGCATGTCTCGGGGAACGGACGCCTCTGGATCATCGACCCCCTCGACGGGACTCGCGAGTTCCGCCAGGCCGGCCGGACCGACTGGGCCGTGCATGTGGCCCTGGCGGTGGCGGGCGTGGCCGTCGTCGGTGCCGTCGCCCTGCCCGCACTGGACCTCGTGCTCTCGACCGGGGCACCGCCGGTGCTCCGGCCCCTTGAGGAGGATGCCCCACCCCGGGTCGTGGTCTCGCGCACCCGGCCACCCGAAGTGGCGTACGACGTCACCGAGGCCTTGGGTGGGGTGATGGTCCCCATGGGCTCGGCCGGGGCCAAGATCGCCGCCGTGATCCTGGGGGCGGCCGAGGTCTACGTGCATGCCGGCGGCCAGTACGAGTGGGACTCGGGTGCACCGGTGGCGGTAGCGCTGGCCAGCGGGCTGCACGCCAGCCGGCTCAACGGCGAACCCTTGCGCTACGGCGCCCCCGATGCCTGGCTGCCCGATCTCATGGTCTGCCGGCCCGAGTACGCCGCCACGGTCCTGGGCGTGACGACAAGGCAGCACCGGCCCTACTGGTGAGTGACGACCGGCATTGCAGGGGACGAATCCCGGCAAGCAGGCCGGGCCCCGACTCACGCGGAGTCGGGGCCCGGCCTTGATTGCTACTTGTCCTTCACTGAGCGCCGACCGAAGCCGGGCGCGTCCGGCCTAAATGGCGCGAACGTTCGCTGCCTGAAGCCCCTTGGGGCCCTGGTTGGTCTCGAACTCGACCTTTTGTCCTTCTTCCAGGTTGCGGTAGCCCGTACCGGAGATCGCGCTGAAGTGCACGAATACGTCGGGGCCCCCACCGTCCTGGGTGATGAAGCCGAAGCCCTTCTCACCGTTAAACCACTTCACGGAACCAGTTGCCATTGAAAATCCACTCCTCTCCTGGCCAGATTTGACCCGATTTCTGGGGGTCATGGCCGGTAGCTCTTGCGAGCCAGAGGGATTTCCAAATCTGTAATGGTGGTGCCCTCAGAAGCAAGCTTAGTCCCTGGCGGCGCCGGGCGGCGCCGGAATTCACCCGGGAGTCGGTCCCGGCGACCGGGGCGTCCCGCGGTGGCCGATCACCTCCCTGGCCAGGGTGTCCACGTCGGCAAGATCGAGGTCAGGAAGGTTCCCGCTCAGAATGAGCGTGGCCAGCCCGTGGACGACCGACCAACTGGCCAAGGAGGCGGCCCTCAGGCTCCGCCGGTCCGGCGCCCGACCGGTGGCGAGGAGAGGACCGCGCAGAGTGGCGAAGGCCCGCTGCTTGGAGCGATCCAGCGCGGGATCCCCTTCCCGGGCCAGGTCGGGACGGAACATCACGGCGAAGTGACCGGGGTGGTCCAGGGCGAAATGGACGTAGCGCACGCCCACCTCCTTGAAGTCCCCCGTCCTCTCCCACACCCCACCCAGCTCGTCGGCCAGGAGATCGAATCCCTCAGTAGCCACGGCGGTGAACAGACCGGCCTTGTCGCCGAAGTGGTGGACCGGTGCGGCATGGGAGACGCCGGCCCGCGCGGCCAGGCCGCGCAGGCTCACCGCGGCCGGCCCGTCGGAGGCCACCGTGGCGACGGCGGCGTCCATGAGGGTGCGCCGGAGATCGCCGTGGTGGTAGGGGGCGGTGCCCCGCCGCGTCGGTGCCGTGGCCATGTCCCGATGGTACCCCCAATGTTGTCGTTGACAAGATTTGAGGGAGGGCCTAATCTTGTCAATGGCAAGTCCTCCCAGCCCCGACGAAGGAGTCCCCATGTCCCTGACCACCAACCCCTATCTGGAGGGGAACTTCGCGCCCGTGCTCGACGAAGTGACGGTCACCGACCTGGTGGTCACGGGCGAGGTGCCGGAGGAGCTCAACGGGCGCTACCTGCGCATCGGCCCCAACCCGGTGTCGGCCCCCGAGCCCTCCACCTATCACTGGTTCACCGGTGACGGCATGGTGCACGGCATCAGGCTCGGTGACGGCCGGGCCGGGTGGTACCGCAACCGCTGGGTGCGCTCGGGCCCGGTGTCCCGCACCCTGGGCGAGGCACCCCGGTCGGGATTGGCCCACGCCGGCATGGACTTCGCTCCCAACACCAACGTCATCGCCCATGCCGGGCGGACCTTCGCCCTCGTCGAGGCCGGAGCGCTCCCCTACGAGCTCACCGACGAGCTCGAAACGGTGGGGCCGTGCAACTTCGGTGGCACCCTGGCCGGCGGCTATACCGCGCACCCGAAGCGGGACCCGTTGACGGGGGAGCTCTACGCCGTCTCCTACTTCTTCGGCTGGGGCGATGACGTGGAGGTCACGGTGCTCGACCGGGAGGCCCGGGTGCGGTCGTCCCGCCGGGTGACCATGGGCGGCCCGGTGAGCCTGCACGACACCGCCATCACCCAGAGTTGGATCGTCCTCCTTGATCTCCCGGTGCTCTTCGATATGGAGCTGGCCGTGGGCGGGGCCAGCTTCCCTTACCGGTGGTTCGACGACTACCCGCCCCGGGTGGGGCTGTTGCCCCGGGACGGGGAGTCGACCGCGGTGGTGTGGCACGAGGTCGACCCCTGCTACGTCTTCCACCCCATGAATGCCTACGACGAGCCGGGCGGCAGCGGGATCGTGCTCGATGTGGTTCGCCACCCCTCCATGTTCCGCACCAACCTCCTCGGGCCCGCCGAAGGCGCCCCCACCCTGGAGCGCTGGCACATCGACGGGCACGGGGCCGCTGTCAAGGAGGAGCGGCTGGACGATCGTGGCCAGGAGTTCCCGCGCATTGACGAGCGGCTCGTCGGGCTGCCCCACCGCTTCGGCTACTGCGTGGCTGTCGACACGGGCGAGTTGCTGGGCACCGAGTCCCGCCTGGTGCGCCATGACCTGGTGGCCGGCACCAGCGAGGTGCGCTCATTCGGCCGGGGAAGCACCATTGGTGAGGCAGTCTTGGTTCCCCGTGCGGCCGGCGCCGGCGAGGGCGAGGGTTGGCTCATGACCCTGGTCCATCAGGCCGAGACGGACTCTTCGTCCCTGCACATCGTCAACGCGGAGGACTTCGCCGGCGAGCCTCAAGCCGTCGTGCACCTGCCCCAGCGGGTGCCGGCCGGGTTCCACGGCAACTGGGTGGCCGATTGATCGGGCCCTATGGTCGCAACCCTCTGAGCCGAGCTAGGAGGCTGCGGCAGTGAGGCCATCGTAGAGGGCCAGCACCTGGGCCGGTCCCGGTGTCGCGCCCGGATCGACCAGGTACTGCATGATCAACCCATCGACCAGCGCCAGCACAAGCGAACCCAGCGTGGCCGGATTGAGACCGGCCTCGGCGAGCTGGGGGCCGACGGTGGAGGTGAACATCTCCTTCGCGGCCGCCCGGGATTGACGGTACTGGTCGGCCAACTGGGCCCGTAGCTCCGGCACGTGCTCGGCCTGGGCCATGGCCTCAATGAAGGCGATCAGGAGCGGGCGACTGTTCTCCATCAGGTGGAAGAACTGCGGGATGGCTTGGCGCGCCGCGGCACCGATACCTTGCGCATCGGACTTACCAACGAGAGGTGCGAAGCTGGCGATCCACTCGCGGAAACCCTCAGCGATGGCCTCGTTGAGCAGTTCCTCTTTGGACCCGAAGTGATACCCGATGGCACCGAGGCTGACCCCGGCGGCGGTGGCCACATCCCGGGCCGTGGTGCGTGCGTAGCCGATCTGCTCGATGCACTTCCGGGCTCCCATCAAGAGGGCCACCCGATTGTCCGCCGGCATGGCGGAATACTATCGCAGTTTGCACATATGTATTGAACATACGTACGATAGGCGTCGTGCTGCTCTGGTCCTGGGTCCAATCTCACCGGTGGTGGTGCGTGGCCTTCTTCGCGCTCCTCATGCTGTCGTCGGCCGGCGGGACGTGTTGGGCCGTCTTCTTCAGAACGGTCGCCACGCCGGTCAGCCTGCGCGAGGCGTTGAGCCAGTACCGGCGCCACCAGGGGACCGGCTCGTCCCAGAGGGGCGGCGTCCTTTCGCCCGGTGTCTTCTCCTACGCCACGTCCGGGGGTGAGAGCCTGAGCCTGCCCGGTGTCTCCCGGTCGTTCCCGGCCCGCAGCAACATGGTGGTAAACGGCGCCGCGGGCTCGTGCGGCGCCGTGGACTGGGTCCCCATCGTCCAGCACTCCGAGACGACCACGGTCTGCCCATCCATGGACCACTCGCTGGCCATCTCGAACCTCGTCACGTTTGAGCAGATCAGCGGTTCGACCACCACCACGGTCATCGACTGTCCACCGACCGCGTATCTCGTCCCACCCATTGCCGCGCCCGGCGTGCGCTGGACCGCCACCTGCCATCAGTTGAAGCCGGCGCAGGATGTCGCGATGAACGGCCAGGTAGTGGGAGCGATTCCCATTGAAGTCAGCGGTCGGTCGATCAACACGGTGCATGTCCGTATGACGCTCGTCTTCAACGGCATCGACCAGGGCCCGAGTACGACTGACTTCTGGATCTCGACGACACGTGGAGTGGTCGTGCACGAGCAGGAGCTGGCGACGGTCACCCAGTCGGGCGTGCACTACAAGGAGGAGATGAGCACCCTCCTCACATCGCTCACTCCGGCGGGCTGACGGAAGCCCCCCCTGGGCCACCAGTCGCCTCGGGGAGTTCCAGGCAGATGGCCCGGACACGCTCGTTCATCCCCGCCGCCGCCACCACGGGTCGCCGTCAGCCCGCCTCGGCCGCCATCCGGTCCGCCGCCACGGCGTCATAGGTCTCGTAGTCAGTGCCCGTGTCGTCGGCGAACTCGAACTCGAGCAGCCCGGCCTCGCCCCACTTCTCCCGCAGGAAACCGCCGTTGGCCTCCAGCAGGCCCAACTTGCGCACGTTGGGCACCAGCTTGGCGAAGAAGCCCCGGGCGAAGCCGCGCATCGGGTTGATGCCCGCCTGGCTTGCCGCCTCCATGACGAACGGGAGCACCGCCGCGGCCGAGGTGCCCATGCGCTCCCATACCTCGGGCGTCGTTGCCCGCGCCCGCGAGTTCAATGTGGCGTCGACCATGAACTCCTGGCGCTCCCGCAGTTCGGCCTGGCTCAGGTCGGCGTAGAACTCCGAGAGGGTCAGGACACCGAAGGCCACGTGCCGGGCCTCGTCGGACATGATGTAGCGCAGGAGCTTGGTGAGCAGCGGCTCGTTGGTACGGCGCAACATGTCACCGAACGCGGCCAGAGCCAGGGACTCGATGACGATCTGCATCCCCAGGTACGCAATGTCCCAGCGCGAGTCCTCCAGCAGCGACCAGATCTGCTCCTTGAGATACGGGCTCATGGGGTAGGCCTCGCCCAGCTTGAGGTTCAGGTACTTGGCGAACACCTCGGTGTGCCGGGCCTCGTCCATGGTCTGGGTGGAGGCGTAGTACTTGGCGTCGATCCACGGGACGGTCTCGACGATCTTGGCCGCGGTCATCATGGCGCCCTGCTCACCGTGCATGAACTGGCTCAGGTTGGCCTTGAAGAACTCGATCCCGAGCTCCGAGTACTCCTTCTCCGTCCACCTGGCCAGGGGCGAGCCCGGCAGGGTGCCCGCCACCCGGGCCACGGCGAGCATCGGGCTGTCCTGCTCGGCCACCAGGCGTTCGGGATCGACATCGGTGGCCCAGTCCAGGTCGGTGACGCTGTTCCACTGCGACCCCATGGCCTTGGACCGCGCCTGCGACTACACCCGATCCGAAAGATGATCAGCGAACCGTTCGGGTGACCCACCCATTCCACCCATGGCTCGGGAGAGAGTTCGTATTCATTGCCGTGCGCCATACGTGGGGCGAGGACCGTGTCTTCTTCTTTGCGGAGGACGGAACCCAAAAGTCCCTGCCCAGGGCATGGACTGACGTCGCGGACGTCGACGTCTTTGTGACTCTCGCCGAGGGAAGGTGCCCGTTCAGGATCAGGGACCTGGTGGCCCTCGCCGAACTCATGAGCGGCCTGATGATCAGCGGCGGCTCCGACACCACTGTAAACGAGATTCTGCCGTGAGTGTAAGAGGGATTGCGCCGTGTAGACAGTCGGTTTGGCTTACACTACGTGACCGGAATGGCTGTGGCATGCAGAGATACACAAGAGTCGTTGACTCTCTGATATTAAGACGGCATAATACTACTTACACTCATGTGATTCGAGAGGAGGGAGCGGTGGCACGAAGGGAGCAGGACCCCAAAGTCGAAGCGCTGCGAGCCGAGCGGAGTCTGAACCTCCGGCCCGAAGCGGTGCGCGATGCGGCGTTCGCGTCGTCGGAGTTCTTCGACGTCCGTGACTTGGTGCAGGTGAAATACGAGATGGTCCGTCGGGTACGTGTCGACGGCGAAGCCGTCAGCCGTTCGGTGGCAGCATTCGGGTTCTCCCGCCCGTCGTTCTATGACGCGGCCGCCGCTCTCGACAGTGGGGGGCTCGCCGCATTGGTGCCGGCCCGGCCCGGGCCCCGCCGGGCCCACAAACTCACCGACGAAGTGGTGGCATTCGCTCGCGGGCGACTCGAATCCGACCCGTCGCTGCGGTCGGCTGATCTGGCTGAAGCGATTCAAGAGCGCTTCGGGTTCAGCGTCCACCCACGTTCTGTGGAGCGGGCACTCGCCCGTCCCTTTCGCCCCGAGCACGAGGGTGAGCGATGAGGATCATGGAGCGGCCAACGGCGACATCGAGGGCTATGAGCAACTGCGCAGGGTGGCACTCGAGGGTGACGCTTCGGGATGGCGTCTGGGTTTGGCACTGCTCGAGCGTCGCGGCGTTGCGGCATGGACCAGGGCGTGGGGAGCAGTCTCTCCCCCAGAACCAATCCCAGCGCCGGCAGCTCGGCTCGAGGGCGGGGACGGGATCGTCGCGGTACTTGCCTCCATGGCCCTCGCTTGCCTGCAGGCTGAGTGATCGGCCATGAGCGTCGAAGGTGCCGCCACCAAGGTCACCGCCGCACACTTGGCCCGCACCGCCTATCTCTACGTGCGCCAGTCGACGCTGCGCCAGGTGCTGCACAACACCGAGTCGGCCACCCGCCAATACGCCCTGCGACAACGCGCTGTGGCGCTCGGATGGCCCATAGAGCAGATCGTCACGATCGACAGCGACCAGGGACACTCGGGAGCGTCTGCAGAAGATCGCGAAGGTTTCCAGCACCTGGTGGCCGAGGTCGGCCTGGGGCGAGCTGGAATCGTGCTCGGCCTCGAGGTGTCCCGATTGGCCCGCAACAATGCCGACTGGCACCGACTGCTCGAGATCTGTGCGCTCGCTGACACATTGATCTGCGACGAAGACGGACTCTATGACCCGGCCAATTTCAACGACCGGCTCCTGTTGGGGCTGAAGGGGACGATGTCAGAAGCCGAGCTGCACTTCATCCGAGCCCGCCTCCGCGGTGGCCAGCTCTCCAAGGCCCGTCGCGGTGAGCTGCCGATGGCGCTTCCGGTCGGGCTGGTGACCGACCCGGCAGGGAAAGTCGTTCTCGACCCCGATGTCGGCGTGCAGCGGGCTGTCTCCCACCTCTTCGCCACGTTTGCCCGCACCGGTTCGGCCCGAGCTGTGGTGCAGGCGTTCAACGCCGAGGGCCTGGTGTTCCCCGCCCAGGTGCGCTTCGGTCCGCATAAAGGGGAACTGTCATGGATGCCCCTCAAGCACTGGCGGGTGCTGCGCACCTTGCACAACCCGCGCTATGCCGGTGCCTTCGTCTATGGCCGCCGGCGCCAGCGCAAGGGTCCGGGAGGCAAGATCTTCACCGAGACGCTGCCACGCGAACAATGGACGGCCCTCATTCAAGACGCTCACCCCGGCTACATCACTTGGGACCAGTTCGAACACAACCTGACCCTGCTCTTGGCCAACGCCAAGGCCCATGGCACTGAACGCAGTGCCGGTCCTGCGCGCGAAGGCTCTGCGCTGCTTCAAGGCCTGGCCATCTGCGGTCGTTGTGGACAACGGATGACCGTTCGTTATCACCGCCGACGCGGCACCGAGGTGCCCGACTATCAGTGTCAGGGCGACTGCATCCAGTCCGGATCCCGGCGATGTCTGACCGTGCCCGGCAGCGGAGTCGACGCTGCCATCGGCCAACTCCTGCTCGACTCGGTCACCCCCCTCGCCCTCGATGTCGCTCTCAGCGTCCAGGCCGAGCTCGAAGGGCGCGCCGACGAAGCCGACGCGTTGCGGCGCAGTCACGTCGAACGTGCTCGCCATCGTGCCGAGCTGGCCCGACGCCGCTACCTTTCGGTCGATCCCGACAATCGGCTCGTGGCGGACAGTCTTGAAGCCGACTGGAACGACGCCCTTCGCCAACTGCAAGGTGCCCAGGACGAATACGATCGGGCTTCCAGCGAGGCCACGGCACTGAGCGATGAGCACAAGGAGCGCGTCCGTGGCTTGGCCGCCGACTTCCCCGCCCTGTGGTCCGACCCGGCGACCCCCCAGCGTGAGCGCAAGCGGATGGCCCGGATGCTCATCGAAGACGTCACTTTGACCAAGACCGACGAGATCCATCTACATGTCCGCTTGCGCGGTGGCCAGACGATCGTCCTCACCACGCCGATCCCTCCCACTGCCTGGCAAGCTCGCCAGACCGAGCCTGAGACCATGGCCATGCTGAACGAACTACTCGAAGAGCACACCGATGCGGAAGCTGCTGAGGCACTCAACCGTGCCGGATGCCGTTCGGGCATGGACAAGCCGTTCAGCCCCGGCATTGTCTTTCACCTACGCCGCAGCAACGGACTCACGAGCCACGCTGATCGTCTACGTGCCCGCGGACTGCTCACCGTCGACGAAATGGCGGAGCGCCTCGAGGTGCATCCGTCAACGGTCAAGGCCTGGCGTCGAGCAGGCATACTCGTGTCCTACAAGGCCAACGACAAAGGAGAACGACTATTCGAACCGCCCACCCCAGGCGATCCGCGGCTCACCAAACGCATGGGAAGCAGGCTGGAGAAGCGAGTTCTGGTCGAAACCGTGCAAGAAGGTGCAGTGTGAGACCCAAGCCTTGTGCCCGGTGATCGGATCGCGTCCGGTATGGACCCGGAGCTGCCAGGAATCCTCTCCCCGCTGGCGCATGGAGCTCGGCATGGCCGATCCGTGAGCCGGAATGGATGGACAAAAGGATGGACAACGGTTTCAGGCGATTACAGCCCCGAGCCGTTTCTCGCCTCTGATGCGAAGATTGCGACTACCCAGCCTCGGGTAGTGGCTCAAGGCTGACGACGTATCCCATCTTTCTGAGCTGGTCGACGGCACGGTTCTTGGCCTTGTCGGGGTTGAGGCGGGCAAAAAACTCATCGCCCGGGTCGGTGTAGAGGGCACCGGTCTGAAGCATGTTCCAGATGGCGATGAGCATGGCGTGCTCCAGGGCAACGAGAGCCTTGACTGGCCCCCGCCGTGAGGCGATCCGACGGTACTTGGCCGAGTAGTAGGTGCCCTTGGATCGTGCAGCCGAGAGGGCGGCAACGCCGAGGGCTCCCTTGAGGTAGGGATTGCCCGGACGGGTGCGGGTCGACTTGACCCGGCCCGCAGATTCGTTGGACCCAGGGCACGTCCCCGCCCACGAGGCCAGGTGGCCCGCCGTGGGGAAACTGGCCATGTCCGCACCTGTCTCGGCGATGATCACATCCGCGACGAGCGTCGAGATTCCCGGGATGGTGACCATCAGGTCCCGGGCGGCGCGAAAGGGGGCGATCACCACCTCGATGCGGGCGGTCAGCTCGTCGATGGCGCAGGTGTGCTGGTCGATCAGGCCCAGGTGGAGCTGCACCAAGAAGGCGTGGTGCTCGCCGAAGCGCCCGGTCAACGCCTCGGTCAGCTCGGGGATCTTGGATCGCAGGCGCCGCTTGGCCAGCTCGGCCAGGGCGGCGGGGTCCCGTTCCCCGGCCACCAGCGCCTCGAGCATGGCGCGGCCCGAGACCCCGGTTATGTCCGACGCCACTGCCGAGAGCTTGATGCCGGCGTCTTCGAGGAGCTTCTCCAAGCGCTGGATCTCGCGGGAGCGTTCCCGGGTGATGGTTGTGCGCGTGCGGGTCAGGTCGCGCAGCTGGCGAATGGGCTCGGGCGGGACGAAGGATCCCCGGACCAGTCCATGGGCACCGAGCTGGGCCAGCCAGGCGGCGTCGGAGACGTCGGTCTTTCGCCCCGGGAGGTTCTTGGTGTGCCGGGCGTTGACGAGCATCACCTCGAAGGGACCGTCGTCGAGCAGGAAGTAGAAGGGCTTCCAGTAGTCACTGGTGGCTTCCATCACAACCAGGGTCACCTCCTCGGCGATCAGGTGGTCGCGCAGGGCCAGGATCTGTCTGGTCACCGCGCCCCAGGTCGTTACGGTCGAGGCGGCTCGGGCCCGTCCCGGTGCCTGTATGCGGACGCAGACCTTGGCGTCTCTCTTCGAGACGTCAAGACCGGCGCACCGAGGATGTACGACGTCCATCTCGGCACTCCTTCCTCATCGTCGGGTCGCTGTTGGTGTCCGACCCGGGGAGGGCAAGAAGACTTCAGAAGTCTGATGCTCGTGCTCAAAGGCAACATTCCACGGTTCTCGTGGGAGCCCTCTACCACCATGCTGAACTACAGGCTCAAAGGCACTACAGAGCTATCGGTGTCCAACCGGACCGGACGGTACAATTCTGGCTCAGTCAACGCACGGCTGCTCAGAACAGAGGTCGACCGGCCACTCGACCCAATCTTCGCTCGTCACGGCGAGCCCGGGAACAGGTTCTGCCCTGCTGAACTGGTCTTTCCTTTGCAGCCCCAACGGGATTCGAACCCGTGTCGCCACCTTGAGAGGGTGGTGTCCTAGGCCTCTAGACGATGGGGCCGAGCGGAGGTTTCCCTGAGGATTCCGCCGGTGCTCGGGGGGAAGGACTCGAACCCTCAATAACTGGACCAGAACCAGTCGTGTTGCCGATTACACCACCCCCGAATGGATGGAGAATCAGGATAGCCGAGCCCGTCGGAGGGGCGTCACGCCGTGCCGGGAGGGCACGGACAGCAAGACCAGGGGACGGGAACCCGCAGTCTCGCCTCAGGCGGCGTGCAGCCACTCCAGGTGGTTGTAGCCGACAATCCGCCCCAAAGCGGCACCGGCCGCTTCCTTCATGAAGTACGTCACGGTGGCCCATCCACTGATCGGAGAGGTCTGGGTGGGGGTGGGTGAGGGAAGGAGTTTGAGCTCGGACGCGATGGCCATCGACCGGTATTCATGGAAAGGGTCCGTGGTGATCAGCACGGTGCGGGCGCCGTGGGCCCTGAGCTCCGGAACGGCCTCGGAGATGTTCCCGTAGCTGTCGCCACCACCCGATTGGAGGATGTCCCCCGCCGGGACCCCCCTCCTCTGCAGGTACCGGGCCCCGGCCTGCGCCTCGGTGTAGACGTCCCCGGGCTCCTTGCCTCCGGTCACCACAATGAGCCTGGCGTAGCCGTGCTGGTAGAGCGTCAACGCCTCGTCCAGTCGGGCCGCCAGATCAAGCGAGGGCACGCCTTTGTACTCCGCCGCCCCCATGACCAGGATGGCACCGGCCGGACGGGGGTCGTACTGGCGCGAGGTGAGCCAGACCTGCACCAGGGTGACCGAGAAGTACCCGACGATTCCCAGGAACACGAGGAGGGCGATCCTGATGGCCAGCCTGATCGGTGCGAACAGCATCAGGTGTCGGTGGTGACCCGGTCGAGGGCGGTGCCGATCCGGCGCTGGGTCTCCTGGCGACCGAGTATCTCCAGCGAGTCGAACAGCGGCAACCCGCGGTCCTTGCCCAGGACGGCCACCCGGATGGGTGCCTGGGCCTTGCCCAGCTTCCTGCCCATCGCCTCGGCCACGGCCAACGTGACCCGGTGGAGCTCCCCGACGTTCCACTCGCACGTGGCGTACACCGTACGCGCTTCGGCCAGGATCTTCGGTGCCGCATCATCCTTCCCAATCGCCCTCTGCCAGCTGGCCTCTTCCATCGGCGCGTCCTCGGCGAATGCGAAATCGACCAGATCGGGCACCTCACCCAGCACCGCCACCCGCTCCTGGGACAGGGGGGCCAACCGGGAGAACACGCCGGCGTCGAATCGCCCGGCTGCCCACGGCGGTCCGCTGACCACCGGTTCCCCGGTCTCGGGGTTGCGCCATCCCCCGGGCTGCCACTCCCCCGGCTGAGGGTCGACCCACGGACGCGAGGCTGCGATGAAGTCGGCCACCGGGAGCTGGCGGATGTAGACCCCGTTCATGTGGGAAAGCTTCGCCACATCGAAGAAGGCGGGGGAGCGCTGCACGTCCTCCAGCCGGAACTTCTCTACCAGCGTGTCGAGAGGGACGATCTCCTCCTCGCCGGGATTCCATCCGAGCAGCGCCAGGTAGTTCCGGAAGGCCGCCGGGAGATATCCCTGCTCCCGGTACATCTCCACCGCCACCGGGTCCCTCCGCTTGGAGAGCTTCTTCCCCCGCTCGTTCACCAGCAAGGGAAGATGGGCGTAGGTGGGAAGGGCGATGTCGGACTGCGTCGCCTCGTTCAGTGCGGCCCAGAGCATGACCTGCTTGGGGGCGGTGGGAAGGAGGTCCTCCCCGCGGATCACGTGGGTGATGGCCATGGTGCGATCGTCCACGGCGTTGGCCAGCACGAAGAGCGGCTTGCCGTCTCCCCTCACGCAGATGAAGTCGTCCAGGGCGCGCCGGGGGAACTCGACTTCACCGCGGACCAGATCGCCCACCACCAGGGCACCCCCGTCCGGCGTACGGAATCGCAAGGCGCGCCCGTCCCCGCGGGCCAGGCCCAGGTCCCGACAGTGGCCGTCGTAGCCCGGGGTCGGATCGCCAGCCGCCGCCCGCTCGCGGGTGCGCCCGTCGATCTCCTCCCGGGTACAACCACAGGCGTAGAGCGCTCCGCTCTCCCAGAGAGCCTCAATGGCGGCGGTGTGCGCCTCAGCCTGGTCCGACTGGAAAAAGGGCCCCTCGTCGGGCTCCATCCCGAGCCATTTCAGGGCCGAAATGATCCCATCGGTCCACTCGGCGCGGTTGCGCAACTCGTCGGTGTCCTCAATGCGCAGGATGAAGGTACCGCCGTGCTGGCGCAGGAACAGCCAATTGAACAGCGCAGCGCGCGCACTCCCTACGTGGAAGTACCCAGTGGGGGATGGGGCGAATCGCGCCCGAGGTGGTGAGATGGGCTCAGTCGTCGGCGATCGAAATGGCGCCGGTGGGGCATCCGTTGACGGCCTGGCGCAGCTTCTCGCGCATCTCCTCCGGCGGGTTCTCGTTGAGCACGTAGAGGAAGCCGTCGTCACGCACCTCGAAGACCTCGGGCAGGATGCCCATGCACACGGCGTTGCTGGCACACTCGTCGAAGTCCACGACGACCTTCACAGACGACCTCCTGGTCCTTGAGTTGACGGCTCTGCCGAGCATACCGGCCGGGCCTCCCGGCCTATGGCCTGTCGGCCCCCACCACCCACATGGCGAAGAACTGCGAGCCCCCACCGTAGGCTTGCCCCAGCGCCCGGCGCGCGTCGGCCACCTGGTGCTCACCGGCCAGCCCCCGCACCTGGAGCGCCGTCTCCAAGAAGCGCAACATGCCCGACGCGCCGATCGGGTTGGAGGAGAGCACGCCACCCGAGCAGTTCCACGGGATGTCGCCGCCCTCAATCATTGAGGTGGCACCCTCCTCGGTGAGCTTCCAGCCGTCGCCCTGGGCGCAGAACCCGAGGTTCTCCAGCCACATGGGCTCGTACCAGCTGAAGGGGACGTAGACCTCGGCCATGTCGAAGTCAGTCCGGGGATCGCTGATCCCAGCCTGGCGGTAGAGGTCGGCCGCGCAGTCCCGCCCGGCTTGCGGGTTGACCTGGTCCCGCCCGGCGAACATCGTCGGCTCCGAACGCATGGCCATGCCGTGGATCCACGCCGGTGGCCGGCCGGTGTCCGAGGTGGCCCGGGCCGCCGCCTGCTCCGAACCGATGACCATGGCCGCCGCGCCGTCCGATGACGGGCAAGCCTCAAGGTAGTGGAGCGGGTCCCACAGCATGATGGACTCCTCCACCATCTTGAGGGAGATGTCCGGTATGTGCAGGTGCGCGTAGGGGTTCTTGAGCGCATGCAGGCGGTCCTTGACCGCCACCTTCATGCCCGTGTCACGGGGCGCGCCCGAGCGGTGCATGTAGGCGCGGATGATGGGGGCGAAGTAGCCCCCGGCCCCGGCCAGCAGCGGCGACGAGAACGGCTGGGGCACCGAGAGGGCCCACATGGCGTCCGAGTCGCTCTGCTTCTCGAAGGCCACGGTGAGGACGCGCTGGTGTATCCCCGAGGCCACCAGGTGGGCGGCCACAATGGCCGTCGACCCTCCGACCGAGCCGGCGGTGTGGACGCGGATCATGGGCTTGCCCACCGCACCGAGCGCCCCCGCCAGGTAGAGCTCAGGCATCATGACGCCTTCGAACATGTCGGGTGCCTTGCCGAGCACCACGGCGTCGATGTCGGCGAAGGTGAGGCCGGCATCCCCCAGGGCCATGACGGCGGCCTCGCGCACCAGTCCGGCGATCGACACGTCCTCCCGCTTGGACTTGGCCACGGTCTGGCCGATCCCGATGACGGCGCAGCGCTCGGACATCAGACCCCCTCCAGGACGCAGACCAGATTCTGCTGGAGGCACGGTCCGGAGGTGGCGTGGGCCACCGCCCGATCGGCCCCGCCCGACCATATGGCGCGGGCCGCCTCGCCGATGCGGATGAGACCGGCCGACATCATGGGGTTGGCGGCCAGCGCTCCCCCCGAGGGCGAGAGGGCGACCTCGTCACCCAGACCCAGGGCGTCGACCAGGATCATCTCCTGGTGGGCGTAGGGAGCGTGCAGCTCGGCGACATCGACCGCCTTGCGGCCCACGCCAGCTTTCTCGCCGGCCAGCTGGGTCGAGGGCGAGCGCGTCAGGTCCCGGGCCCCGATGGCATGGGTCTCAATGCGGTGGTCGAACCCCGTGATGAAGGCCGGGCGCTGGCACAGCTGGTGGGCGCGGTCACCGGCGGCCAGCACCACGGCGGCGCAGCCGTCGGTCAACGGCGGGAGCGCGTGGCGGCGCAGCGGCGCCACCTCGTATTCCTCGCCCATGAGTTCCTCGGGAGAGCGGTCGTAGGCCACCTGTGCCTTGGGATTGGTCAGGGCCGAGCGGCGGGCCCGGCTGGCGACGGCGGCAAAGTCGGCCTCGGTGGCCCGCCCGCTGTCGATGAGGGCCTGCGCCTGCAGTGCGGCCAGCGAGGTCGGGTCGGGCCACAACGGCGCCATGTAGTACGGGTCGAGCTGCAGGGCCAGCACCTCACTCAGGTCCCCGGGGGACGAGCGTCCGAAGCAGTAGACGAGAGCGGCATCGATCTCGCCCTCCTGCAGGAGCACCCAGGCCTCGTAAAGCGCCCAGGCTCCGTCCGCCTCAACGTGGGACTCGGCCCGTGGCGGCCACACCCCGACGGCATCGAGAGCGGTGACGAACGAGAACGGCCCACCGACCAGGTAGTCGGTCGACCCCGAGCAGATGAACCCCACGTCGTCCTTGGTGATGCCGATGGCGCCGAACACCTCGGCCACCACCGGCATGAGCATCTCCACCTCGTTGTGGTCGTCCTCGCGCCTGACGTTGTCGTACTGGGCGAACGACACCACGCCGACGGGACGGTGACCCGAGACGAGCTCGGGGAACCGGCTCACAGGTACTCCTTGTAGGTCTCGAATTCGGCGTCAGGCTCACCGTTGGGTCGGAAGTACTTCACCGACGCCATGGTCGGTCCGAGCTGGTCGGGCTCCACCCATACCGCCTCCACCCGCAACCCCATGCGGATCTGATCGGTCGGGATCTCCTGAATGAGCCCCATGAAGGAGAGGTTCGCTCCGTCGAGGAGGATTTGGGCGCAGATGTAGGGGATCTCAATGGACTGCCCGGCGAAGGGGACGTTGACCACGCAGTAGGTGGTGACCGTGCCGGTGTTCGGCAACTCGACGATCTCGTCGGTGGGCAGACCGTCCACCGGGCACGAGCCGCGCGACAGCGTGTAGACCTTCTTGCACTTGGGACAGCGCTGGCCGATGAACTTGCCCTGCTCCAAGCCGCGCAGGTTCTTGCTCTGGGCCACCCCGGCAGTGAACACGTAGTCCAGCCGCGTCGTGGCCGCCATCATGGTCACCGGTTCGCTCACGATCCGCCTCCGAGGGCCACGAAGTGCCGGATGTCGTTGACGTGGCCCACCCGCTCGGATTCGGGGGCGAATTCGGGTCGCACCCGCATGCCGGTGGTCAGTGCCCCGGGGCCCGAGGCCGGTAGGACGTGCAGGAACGAGGTGTCGGCACCGTCGAATCGCACCAGCACCCAGGCGAACGGCGTTTGCATCGGGTGCTTGGGACGCGGGCGGGGTACCCACGACCACGAGGTGACCGTCCCTTCGGGGCCGACCTCGACGATGTCGGTAGTCTCCTCCCCCGTGTCGGGGTCGTACTCGGTCGGCGGCACGATGACCTTGCCCCCCGTCCCTCTTATGCCGACGACCTTGCCATCGCGCAGCGCAGTCAGGAACGCGCCGACCACCGGGCCCACGGAGCGGACGTAGGGGTACTCCAGGACGTGGTCGGCGCTGTAGTTCACTGCGTCGTCTGCCATCTTCACTTCCCCAAGTCAGCGTGCCGTCGGATCGGCCCCGGGTGAAACTAGAACAGATTCCAGTTCTGTGCCAGGTGTCACGGTGCCTGGTCGGCCAGGGCCTCCATGTCCACCCCGGCCAGGAGTTGCCCAATGAACTGGCGGTCGTTGAGGATGGGAATTTCCGAGACGAACATCCGCCCGTAGCGCTCGAAGTACATGAGCTGCTTGGCCAGCAGGAACGTGCCCCGGTCGAACTCGGACATGAGTCCCCCGGACTCGTCGGCGATGCGCCGGATCCGGCGCTGGGAGCGCAGCCGGTGCACAATGGCGCCGATCGTCCGCTTGTGGGCCTCGATCCCCTGCGCCTTGGCCACCTGCAGCTGAATGGTCTGCATCAGTCCGGCCAGGCTGACCTCCCCGAAGGGCCGGGTCAGTGCCGGCTCCATGATGCTCCGCACGAAACCGGTGAGCTCCTCGTCGGACATGCCCACGGCCACCCCGATGGCCGGCCCGTACGCGTCGGTGATGTGCTTGGTCACCACCGCCCAGGCGGTCTCGTCCCCCATGGCCGCCGACAGCAGCGATATGAAGAACCGATGGGTCGGGGGGTCGAGCCGCCCCACGATGCCCCAGTCGATGACCCCGATGCGCCCGTCGCGCAGCAACAGCATGTTGCCTGCGTGCACGTCGCCGTGGAAGGCCCCCCAGCGGACGGTGGTCAGGAAGAAGGCGCGCATCACCTCCTGCACCAATGGTGTGGGGTCGAAGCCGAGGTCGGCCACCTGGGCCAGATCGTCGATGGGCACGCCGTCGAAGAACTCCATGGTGAGCACGTTGCGTCCCGAAAGCTCGGGGTAGGGCTCGGGCACCGCCATGAGCTTCAGGTCGAACTCGTGCTGGAGGCGGCGGAAGTGGGCCAGGGAACGGGCCTCGTTGCGCAGGTCCATCTCCTCCCCGATCTGCACCCGGAAGCCGTCCAGGATCTGCAGGGTGGACCCGGCCAGCTGATCACCCGTCTGGCGGACCAGTATCTCCAGGAGCGGCTGCATCAGATCGAGGTCGGTGGCCACCACGTGCTCAATCCCGGGCCGCAGCACCTTGACCGCGACCACCCGGCCGTCATGAAGGCGGGCTCGGTGCACCACCGCGATGGAGGCCGTGCCGATAGGGACGCGCTCGAAGTCGGCAAAGACGTCCTTGAGTGGCCGGCCCAGGTCCTCCTCCACCCGCTGGCGCACCTCGGGGTAGGGCACCGGAGGGCCCGTGTCCAGGCAGGCCCGGAACTCGTCGGCCACGTCGTCGCCGAACATGCCCGGGGAGGAGGCGATGATCTGCCCGAACTTCATGAAGGTCCCGCCGAGGTCGGTGAAGCTCTTGCGCAGCGGTCGGGCCAGCTGGGCTCCGGGCAGCGCCCCCTGGCGGATGGTCCGCAACTGGCGGAGCGCGGTCGGCGCGAAGTGCAGCCCGACCACCTTGGCAATGGTGGCGCCACGGCGGATCAGTTCGCGGCGGCTGGGCTCGGGCAGCCGCCGGGGATAGATCTGGGGGACGTCCTCGGTCAGCGTGCGGGCCGGCAGGGTGCCTCCGGACGGTGCGGCCCTGGAGCTTCCCGATGGGTCAGCCGCAGCAGGGGTCACCGGGCCAGGGTAGGCGAAGGGGGGCCGGTGACACCCGTCGCCGGGTCGCCGTCCCTAGGCGAAGGCGGCTTCCACGGCGGCGAGCGCGGCCTTGTAGGTGTCGCCGAATATGGGCGCCATCTCGTCGGGCACCACCGCGTAGGACCACGTCACCTTCGATCCGTCGCCCTCGGCCGCGACCGTGATGGTGGCGGTGTGGCTGTCGATGGGCACCCCGGCGACCACCGAGTACGTGAGGGAGCGGGCGGCGTCGTCACGGGAGAGCAGCCGTTCCCTGATCTCCATGCCGAACATGCCGATGACCCTGTCGTCGCCCTCCAGCCGGAACGACTCGATGCCGGGGAAGAACTCACCGACACCCCCGAAATCGCCCACCTTCTCCCACACGGCCTCGGGCGGGGCATGCACAAGCACCTCAACTGCACCTTCGGCCATGTCCGTCTCCTCGCCTGCCCGGCCGGATCATCCGGCCGGTGCCGCCGGTACAGTACTGCCGGCCCGGCACCTGTGCACCGGGCCGACCGACGAGAGGGAGAACGCCCATGGACACGCGCACGATCGGCGCCCTGACCGTCAGCGTCGTGGGCCTGGGCTGCAACAACTTCGGCATGCGGATCGGGCGCACCGAGACGGAGGCCGTGGTCGACGCCGCCCTGGCTGCGGGCATCAACTTCTTCGACACGGCCGACATATACGGAGGGACGAAGAGCGAGTCGTACCTCGGGGCCGCCCTGGGGAGACGGCGGGACGACATCGTGCTGGCCACCAAGTTCGGCGTCCCCTACGAGGGCCACGCCGGTGGCGCCTCGGCGGCCTATATCCGCACGGCCGTCGAGGACAGCCTGACCCGCCTGGGCACAGATCGCATCGACCTGTACCAGCTGCATGCGCCGGACGAGAAGACCCCGTTGGCCGAGACCGTGGGCGCCCTCCGTGAGCTGGTGGCCGAGGGGAAGATTCGCGAGTTCGGCTGCTCCAATTTCAGCGCGGCCGCCTTGACCGAGGCCGCGGCCGTGGTGCCCTCCGGTGGGGGGGGATTCGCCAGTGTCCAGAACCAGTACAACATCCTTTATCGCGAGCCCGAGGACGGCGTCCTGGCCGAGTGCGACCGCTCGGGGACGGCCTTCCTCCCCTTCTTCCCCTTGGCCAGCGGGCTCTTGAGCGGCAAGTACCGGGCCGGCGAGCCGCCGCCCGAGGGCACGCGGCTGGCCGCCATGGGCGACGCCGGGGCGAGCCAGCTCACCAGCGGGCGACTGGCCATGGTGGCCGCTCTCGACGAGCTGGCACGGGGCGAGGGCCACACCGTGCTCGACCTGGCCTTCGCCTGGTTGCTGACGCGCCCGTCGGTGGCCTCGGTCATCGCCGGAGCCACCCGGCCCGAGCAGATCACGGCCAACGTGGCCGCCGGCCAGTGGCGCCTGAGCCCCGAGTTGGTGGCGCGGGTGGACGCCATCGCTCCCCGCTGAGCCGTCCCCGTCCCCGTCCCGAACCCCGGGGCCATGAGGCACCGCGCACCGGGGCCCCCGGTCATTGCGGGAAGGTGAACTCCTGGGTGAGGCAGTCGGTCGGTGCCTGGGCCACGGCCACGTACTTCCCGCTCAGAATGCCGTAGTCGTACACGGCCAGGGACTTGCCGTCCAGGCAGGCATAGGCCGGGTTGGTCGACTGGAAGTTGGTGACGCTGCCCGCCGGGTTCAGCGTGTCGACCCCGCCCGGACCGACCGGTGTCAGTGACTTGACCGCCCCGGCGTAGGTGGCCGTGATGGCGGGCGCCGTGGTGGTGGTCGTCGAAGGCGCCGGTCTGGTGGTGGAGGTGGTGGTCGAGGCCGTCGGCCTGGTGGTGGAGGTGGTGCCGGCCGTCGGCCTGGTGGTGGAGGTGGTGGTCGAGGCCGCCGGCCTGGTGGTGGAGGTGGTCGTGGTGGAGCCGTTCGACGATGCCGTCGCACCCGGGGCACCCGAGGGAGCGCCCGGGCTCTCCGAGGTGGAGGTCGGTCCGGTGCCACCCGGGCCACCCGCCGGGCCGAAGCCGTCCATGGCCAGGATCATCTGGGCACCGTTGTCCTCCATGCCCAGGGCCCAGATGCCCACGCCGCGCACCCCGAAATGGCTCACCAGCTGCGCCACGGCGTGGAGCCCGTAGAGGTTCTCGAAGTAGGACTCGTGCCACTGGCTGCCCACTTGGTAGCTCGTCCAACCGGTCTCGGTGATCGGGTCCCAGTACTGGGGCTCGTCGCTTCCCTGCACCTGGGCCACGGCGATGTCGGCGGCCCCTCCCGTCGCTTGGGCCTGGAGGGTCCCGTTGCTGGTGGGCCAGTCGATCCCGAAGAACGGGGTGCCCAACAGGACCTTGCCGGGCGGTACCACCGCCGTGTACTGCTGCAAGGTCGTCAGGTCGCTGAACATGGTGCTGGTCAGCGGGGACCCCGCGGTCGGCGCAGCTTCCAGGTTCAGCTCATAGGCCATCACGAAGAAGGCGTCGACCGACGGGGCCAGCGCCGGGATGTTGTAGAACCCGGTGGGGTCTCCGGCCGAGGACGCGTAGGTGTCCATGGTGATCTGCCAGTGCGGGTCGGCCGCCCGCAGGGCACCCGAGACCGAGGCGATCAGGTTGGTGAGCCCCGTCTGGTCCTTGCTGCCTGCGCCCTCAAGGTCGAAGTTCACACCATCGAGGCTCTTGGCCCGGAGCAGCGGGATCAGCGCGGTGGCCAGCGTGGAGGGCGCGGCCGGCGATGCGGTCAGCGAGTCCAGTGAGCCCTGGTCGAAGTCATTGACGGTGAGCACGACCCGTTCCCCCGCCGCGTGCGCCCGGGTGATGAGATCGGTGAGGGCCTGGCTCTGGTAGCCGTTCCATCCGGCTCCGCTCCGGTCCAGGGTGCCGTCGGCGTTGACCCCGATGGAGAAGTAGGCCAGGGTCGAGAGCCCAACCAGGCTGAACGATCCGGACTGGGCCAGCGTCCAGTAGGGAGCGAACGCGAAGTTCTCGCGGCCCGCCAGCGGTGGTGCGCTGACCAGCGCGGCCGGCGCGGCCACCGGTGCCGCGGTGGCCGCCGGCAGGTCGACCGCCTTGGCGCCGAGGAGTTCGATGCGGTTACCCAGTTTCATCAGGACGGCCGCCGGCTCGCGGTGGCGCGCCGGCGCCTGCGTATGCCGGCCGGGCGTCGCGTGGGGCGAGGACGATCCGAACGCCAGGTCGGCCAGGAACCCCCCGAGGACCAGGGTGGTGCCGAGGAGGACGATCCCGACCCTGGGCGTGGTGCGTCGAACCCGGGCGACCAGACCCGCGGCCCTCCTCCCCAACCCCGGCCAGAGGACCTTCCGGACGAGCTGGGCCAGCTTTTCGGCTAGCGCCATGCGAGCGACAACGCCGTGGCGACGGTATTTCTCACGGTTCCCCCCGTTCCACCGCCGAGCATCCTAGGCGGCGGGCCGACGGGCCGGGGGGCCGCCCAAAATCAGGCGACGGCCACCGCCGCCACCAGCTTCTGCAGGGTGTCCTTGGCATCACCGAAGAGCATGGTGGTCTTGGGGTCGTAGAGCAGCTCGTTGTCGATGCCGGCGAAGCCCGGGCGCATGGAGCGCTTGAGGAAGATGATGTGCTCGGCCTCGTTCGCATGGATGATCGGCATGCCGTAAATGGGGCTGCCCGGGGTCGATTGGGCTGCCGGGTTCACGGTGTCGTTGGCCCCGACCACGAGCGCCACGTCGGCCGTGGCCATCTCGGGGTTGGCCTCGTCCATCTCCTTGAGCTCGTCATAGGGGACGTTGGCCTCGGCCAGCAGCACGTTCATGTGGCCCGGCATGCGACCGGCCACCGGGTGGATGGCGTAGAAGACCTCGACGCCCTTGGCCGTCAGGGCATCGGCCAGCTCCCGGGCCGTGTGCTGGGCCTGGGCCACTGCCAACCCATAACCCGGGATGATGACGACCTTGCGGGCGTAGGCCAGCAGCACGCCGACGTCCTCGGCTGTCCCCGTGCGGACCGGGCGGGAGGCATCGCCCTCCTCACCCCCGGTGGCCGTGATCACGGCACCGAAGGCGCTGAAAAGGATGTTGGGCAGCGAGCGGCCCATGGCCGAGCTCATCAGGCGGGTGAGGATGATGCCCGAGGCCCCGACCAGCGTGCCGGCCACGATGAGCAGGTTGTTGTCGAGCACGAACCCCGAGGCCGCCACGGCCAGGCCGGTGAAGGAGTTCAAGAGCGAAATGAGGACCGGCACGTCGGCACCGCCGATCGGCAGCACGAAGATCACGCCCAGCACCAGGGCGAGCAGGAGGAGGACGTAGACGAAGACGATGTTGCCCGTGAGGAGCGACACGACGATGAGGGCCCCGATGGCCAGGCCGACCAGGGCGTTGATGACCTGCTGGCCCGGGTAGGTGATGGGCCGGCCCGTGATCAGCTCCTGCAGCTTTATGAAGGCGATGGCGCTCCCGGAGAAGGAGACGGAGCCGATGAGCACGCCGAGCAGGACCTCGGCCGTGACGTAGGTCGCCGGCTTGGCGCCGAGAGCGTGCAGGTGCAGCAGCTCAATGATGGAGATCAGGGCTGCCGCACCGCCGCCCACGCCGTTGAAGATGGCCACCAGCTGCGGCATGGCCGTCATCCTCACCAGGCGGGCCACCGGCACGGCGATGAGCGTCCCCAGGGCCATGGCCACGAGGGCGAGCCCCAGGTTCCGCCCCGAGTGGCGCAGGCTGGGCAGGGTGAAGGTCATGGCGATGGCCAGGGTGGCGGCGGCGGCGCCGAGCTGGTTGCCCCGGCGGGCGAACTTCGGCGATCCCAGGCCCTTGAGGGCCAGGATGAAGCCGCTCACCGCGATCAGGTAGACCAGCTGGCGCGCCGTGTCCAGGGAGAACGAGACGGCGGCCGTCATGCCGGATCCACGGGCCCCGCGCCCGGCGCCTCGCCCCGGGGTGCCCTGGCCCGCTCATCGGGCTTGGCCTTGAACATCTCCAGCATGCGGTCGGTCACCACGAAGCCGCCCACCACGTTGAGGGTGGCCAGGAAAACAGCCAGGAAGCCGAGGACGACCTGCGCCGTGCCGTGCGCCTCGCCCATGATGAAGAGGGCCCCCACCAGCACGATGCCGTGGATGGCATTGGAGCCCGACATCAACGGGGTGTGCAGGATGCTCGGGACCTTGGAGACCACCTCAATCCCGACGAAGGCCGCCAGGACGAAGACCGTCAGGTACTCCACAATGCCCGTCATCCGCCGTCCCCTCCCGAAGCACCGAGCAGATCGATCGCGGCGGTCGACACCGCCTTGCCGTCCCGCAGCACGCACATGCCGGTCACGATCTCGTCGTCCCAGTCCGGGGCGAATGTGCCCTCGGGGCCCATGAGCCCGAGGACGTTGGCCACATTGCGCGCGTACAGGAAGCTGGCGTGGGTGGGCATGCCCGAGGGCGGGTTGGCCATCCCGACGATGTGCACCCCGCCGTGCTCCACCACTTCTCCGGCCCTGGTCAGCTCGCAGTTCCCCCCTGAGTCGGCCGCCATGTCGACCACGACCGCGCCCTCGGGCATCCCCTCGACCATGGAGGCGGTGAGCAGCACCGGGGCCGCCCGGCCGGGCACCGCGGCCGTGGTGATGACCACGTCGGACAGGCCTACCTCCCGGGCCAGGGCGCCCCGCTGGATGTCCAGCTCCTCGGGGGTCAGCTCGCGGGCGTACCCACCGGTGCCCTCGGCCGACACGCCCAGGTCGAGGAAGGTGGCGCCCAGGCTCTCGGCTTCTTCCTTGGCCGCGGCCCGGACGTCGTACGCCTTCACGACGGCGCCGAGTCGCCGGGCGGTGGCGATGGCCTGCAGGCCCGCCACGCCCACCCCCATGACCAGCACCTTGGCCGGGGGCACGGTGCCGGCGGCCGTCATGAACATGGGGAAGAACTTGGTCAGGTGCTCGGCCGCCGCCAGCCCGGCCCGGTAACCGGACACGGTGGCCTGCGAGCTGAGGGCGTCCATGCCCTGCGCCCGGCTGATGCGGGGCAGCAGATCGAAGCTGAACACCGTGGCGCCCCGGCCGGCCAGGGCCCGCAAGGCGTCCACCGACTGCTGGGCCCCGAAGAAGCTGAGCAGCACAATGCCCTGGGGCAGCCGCGCCACGTCGGCCGCCACGGGCGCGTTCACCTGCACGACCAGGCCGGCACCGGCCAGGGTGGTGGTGGCGTCAGGGTTGACCGTGGCGCCGGCCTCGGAGTAGGCGGCATCGGGGAAGGCGGCGCGGGACCCGGCCCCGGCCTGCAGGCTGACCTCCCAGCCGGCGGCGGTGAGCTTCTTGACCACGTCGGGCACGAGGGCGACGCGCGTCTCCCCGGGTCGGGTCTCGGTGGGAACGGCCAATTTCACGGTGGTTGTGTTTAGCAGCTGGGAGGGCGCGGCCCCGATTCCCCTGGTGGCCGCGATTCCAGGGCGGCCGAGCCTCAGCTTCCGGCCGGGTCCCCCACGGCACGGTGGAAGGCCGGCCATTCCCCCCCGCCGTGGAGGACCAGGTTGGCGCCCGAGATGTAGGCGGCGGCGGGACTGGCCAGGAACAGGCACGCCTGCGCCACGTCATCGGGCGTGCCCATCCGGCCCAACGGGACCGTGGCCGCCGTCCGGGCCAGGCCGTCGGGACCGCCGTAGTGGTCCTCGCCGGCGTCGGTCCTGAGCAGCCCGCCGCTGACGGCGTTCACCCGCACCTGCGGGGCCCATTCGACGGCCAGCGTCGAGGTCAGGTTGATCAGGCCCGCCTTGGCCGCGCCGTAGGCCGCGGTCCCCGGAGACGGCCGCAGACCCGAGACGCTGGCCACGTTGACAATGGATCCCCCGTCGGCCTGAACGGCCATGACCTTCTGCGCCGCCTGCGCACAGTAGAAGGGCGCCAGCAGGTTGAGCCCCACGATGGCTTCAATGAACCGGGGTGAGGCCGCTTCTGCCATCACGCGGGGCGACCCTCCGGCGTTGTTGACGAGCACGTCCAGGCGCCCGAAACGCTCGACGGCCGTCGCCACCACCCGCCCGGCCTGGTCGGGTTGGCGCACGTCGGCCGTGACGAAGATCGCCCCGTCCACCTCGGCCTCATGGCGCCCGCAGGTGACCACCTGGGCCCCTGCCGCCACGAAGGCCGCCACGATCCCGGCCCCCACCCCGCGCGAGCCGCCGGTCACCACCGCCACCTGGCCGCTGAAGTCGAAGATCGGCTGCGCCATCGGCGCCACCCTACGGCACCGCCCCCTCGGGGCCCGGCCCGCTGCGTCGTGCCGTCCACGGCGGCGGTGTTGGCCACCGGGAGCCACCTGGCCTAAGTTCCCGGACGCCTTCTGACGCGGAGTCAGAGCCAGTCCCAGAGGAGAAACCGCCACCCCATGCCCGTCCATGTGGTCCAGGAGCACAGCGGGATCGCCGAGGTGGTCATCGACCACCCCCCGGTGAACGCCCTGAATGTGGCGAGCTGGTTCGCCCTCGCCGACGCCCTCATCGCCGCCGGGCGGGTGCCCGACAACCGGGTGGTCATCCTGCGGGCCACCGGGCGCGGCTTCTGCGCCGGGGTGGACATCAAGGAGATCAACGCCGAGGGCGACGAGGCCCTGGTGGGCGCCAACCGCGGCTGCGCCGCCGCCTTCGCCGCCGTCTACGACTGCGAGGTGCCGGTGATCGCCGCCGTGCAGGGCTTCTGCCTGGGTGGGGGCATCGGCCTGGCCGGCAACGCCGACATGGTGGTCGCGGCAGAGGACGCCACCTTCGGCCTGCCCGAGGTCGACCGGGGAGCGCTGGGCGCCGCCACCCACCTGGCCCGCCTCGTGCCCCAGCACGCCATGCGCAAGATGGTGTACACGGCCAAGCCCATTTCGGCCACCGAGCTGGCCTCCTACGGCTCGGTGGCGGCGGTGGTCCCCCTGGCCGAACTCCACCAGACAGCCCTCGAGCTCGCCGGTGCGATCGCCACCAAGAGCCCGAGCATCATCCGGCGGGCCAAGGAGTCGCTCAACGGGATCGATCCCGTCGACGTCAAACGCAGCTACCGCTTCGAGCAGGGCTTCACCTACGAACTGCACGTGCGCGGGGTGGCCGACGAGCAGCGGGCCGCCTTCGTCGAGAAGCGCGACGCCGACACATCGAAATGACGAGCACCTCGACATGACGGGCACCTCCCGGTAATGGCCGACAAGCGCACCACCATCGACGACATCGTCGGTGAGCTCCGCTCGGGCATGACCATCGGCATCGGCGGCTGGGGCTCGCGGCGCAAGCCCATGGCGCTCGTCCGCGCCCTGTGCCGCTCGGATCTGCGAGACCTGACGATCGTCGCCTACGGCGGGCCCGACGTCGGGTTGCTCTGCGCCAGCGGCAAGGTGCGCAAGGTGGTGTGCGGATTCGTGACCCTCGACTCCATCGCGCTCGACCCCCATTGGCGTGCCGCCCGCCAGCACGGCATGGTCGAGGTGATGGAGGTCGACGAGGGCATGTTCTTCCAGGGACTCCAGGCCGCGGCCTGGCGCGTGCCGTTCCTGCCCACCCGGGCCGGGTTGGGATCCGACGTGCTCGCCATCAACCCCGATCTGCGCCTGGTCCGCTCGCCCTACGGAGCCGACAGCCCCTTCCTCGCCGACCCGGCCGACGCCGATGTCGATCTGGTGGCCATGCCCGCGCTCCACCTCCATGCCGCCCTGGTGCACACCAACCGGGCCGATGCCGCCGGCAACGGGCAGATCCTCAGCCCTGACGCCTTCTTCGACCCCCTGTTCCTCGGGGCCGCCGAACGCCGCTTCATCACCACCGAGCGCATGGTGGAGAACGGGAAGCTTTCCGAGGAGGGCCCGCTGAGCACCGTGGTCATCCACCGGTTGCTGACCGACGGCGTGGCCGAGACGCCCGGCGGGGCCCACTTCACCGCCAACCCGCCCGACTACGGGCGCGACGAGGCGTTCCAGAAGGAGTACGCCGCCTCGGCCGCTGACCCGGTGGAATGGGAGGCCTTCTCCCAGCGCTACCTCCACGTGTCCGAGGACGAGTACCGGGCCCACGTCCGGGAACGGGGCACCCGGTGAGCGCCGACGCCGGCTTCACCCGGGCCGAGACCTGCGTCATCGCCTGCGCCGACGCCTGGCGCGGGTCCGGCGAGGTGATGGCCAGCCCGTTCGGCAACATTCCGGCGCTGGGCGCCCGCCTGGCCAAGCTCACCTTCGCGCCCGACCTGGTCCTCACCGACGGCGAGGCCGCCCTCATGGTCGGCGCGCCGCCGCTGGCCACCAAGGGCGGCGACCTGGTGCGCGAGGCCGCTATGCCGTATCGCAGCGTGTTCGACGTGGTGTGGTCGGGGCGCCGCCACATCATGATGATGGCCAGCCAGATCGACCGCACCGGTAACCAGAACATCTCGGCCATCGGCGACCACGGGCGCCCCAAGGTGCAACTGGTGGGGGTGCGCGGGGCGCCGGGCAACTCGGTCAATCACCCCACCAGCTACTGGGTGCCCGACCACACCGTCCGCACCTTTGTGGAGCACGTCGACGTGGTCAGTGGCGTGGGTTACGCCCGGGCCGCCGCGGCCGGACCGGGCGCCACCCGCTTCCACGACGTCCGGCGGGTCGTGTCCAACCTCGGCGTCTTCGACTTCGAGACGGCGGACCGCACCATGCGCCTGCGATCGTTCCACCCCGGCACCACGGTGGAGGACATTGTGGGTGCCACCGCCTTCGCTCTGGACATCCCCGATGACGTGGCCGAGACCCGCATGCCCACGCCCGAAGAGCTCGACCTGCTGCGCACCGTGCTGGACCCGGGCGCGCTGCGCGACCGGGAAGTGAAGAACTGAGCGAGGTCCCCCACCCGGCGCTCCACACGGAGCTGTGCGCCCGGGTGGGTGTGCGCTACCCCATTGTGCAGACCGGCATGGGTTGGGTGGCCGGGCCCCGCCTGGTGGCCGCCACGGCCAACGCGGGCGGGCTGGGCATCCTGGCCTCGGCCACCATGACGTTGGAGGAGCTGGCCGCGGCCATCGGGGAGGTGCGCGCCCGCACCGGGGCTCCCTTCGGCGTCAACCTGCGCACCGACGGGGCGGACGTGGGCGACCGCATCGACCTGATGATCGAGACGGGGGCCCGGGTGGCCAGCTTCGCCCAGGCACCCAACCCCGCCCTGGTGGCGCGCTGCAAGGAAGCGGGCCTGTTCGTCATGCCGACCGTGGGCGCCCGCCGCCACGCCGAGAAGGTGGCCGAGTGGGGGGTCGACGCCGTGATCGCCCAGGGTGGCGAGGGCGGCGGCCATACCGGGACCGTACCCACCTCGCTTCTCCTGCCCCAGGTGGTCGACGCCGTCGGCGACCGCGTCCTGGTCATCGGCGCCGGCGGGTTCTTCAGCGGCCGCGGGCTGGTGGCCGCCCTGGCCTACGGTGCGGCGGGCATCGCCATGGGGACCCGTTTCCTTCTGTCGGCCGAGAGCCGGGTCCCCGATGCGGTCAAGGGGCAGTACATGGGCACGCCGGTCACCGGCACGGTCGTCACCACCAAGGTGGACGGGGCCCCGCAGCGCGTCGTGCGTACCGACTTCGTCGACCATCTGGAGTCGCAGAGCTGGCTGCGAGCCCTGCCACGCGCCCTGCGCAGCGCCCACCAGTTCCGGCGGGAGTCCGGCGCCTCACTGCTGGCCCTGGTGAAGGAGGGCCGGGCCATGAAGGAGGGCAACGAGCTCACCTGGCCCCAGGTGGTCATGGCCGCCAACGCCCCCGTCATGACCAAGGCCGCGCTGGTGGATGGACGCACCGATGTGGGTGTCCTCCCCACCGGTCAGGTGGTCGGGTTGATTGAGTCCCTCCCGACGGTGGCCGACATCATTGAGGGCATCATGGCCGAGGCCGGCGCCGTCCTGCAGGGCTGGGCGCCCACCGTCTGAGACCCGGGGGGCTACCTGCCTCCCGCCCGCACCAGCACTTCCCCGAGGTGCGCGGCCCGGCCGCACTGTCCCCATATACTCCATAGGGGTATTGGGTACCACGACGGGAGGCGTCGATGAAACCGGGCTACAGCGACGACAAAGAGGCGGTCCAAAAACGGCTGCGCCGCATTGAGGGTCAGGTCCGCGGCCTCCAGCGTATGGTGGACGAGGACCGCTACTGCATCAGCGTCCTAGAGCAGATTTCGGCCACCACCAGGGCCCTCCAGTCGGTGGCCCTCATGCTCCTCGACGACCATCTGGCGCACTGTGTGGCCAATGCGGTCAAGGGAGGCGGCGCCGGGTCGACGGAGAAGCTGCACGAGGCGTCGGCCGCCATCGGGCGGTTGGTGCGGTCCTGAACCACGGTCGGAGGGCCTGAGGCATGTCGTTCGGGCATCTGCTCGCGGGCGCCGGCTGGCTCACGGTGATCGGGAGGAGCCTGCGCGAGGGCTTCTTCATGTTCTGGGTGACCCTGTGGCCACTGGTGCTCGGGTTCGGCCTCTCGGGCGCCGTGCAGGCCTTCGTGAGCCGACAGTCGATGCAGCAGAAGTTGGGCCGGCTCGGCCCCGCTTCGGTGGCCCGGGCCACGGGCTACGGCATGGTCTCGTCCTCGTGCTCGTATGCGGCTTCCGCCATGGCGAAGTCGCTGTTCGCCAAGGGGGCGGACTTCGTGGCCGCCTTGGTGTTCATGTTCGCCTCCACCAATATGGTTATCGAACTGGGGATCGTGCTCGTGGTGCTCATGGGTTGGCAGTTCGCAGCCAGTGAGTTCGTCGGCGGAGCCATCATGATCATCCTGCTCGCCGCTTTCGGTGGACTCTGGCTGCGCGGCAGCAAGGTCGTCCAAGCCAGGGAACGGTTGAACGGCGAAGCAGGTGCGCGCCATGAGCACGGCCCGCAGGGGAACCGCGACCTCCAGAGCCAGCCCTGGTCCTCCAAGCTGCGATCGCGGGGTGGCTGGGCCGATGCCGCCACCTACACCATGGGCGACCTCACCATGCTGCGCCGGGAGTTGCTGATCGGCTACACCATGGCCGGTTTCCTGGCCGTGGCGGTGCCGGTCCACTTCTGGGACACCGTCTTCATGCACGGCCACGGGTTCTGGACGAGTCTCGAGAACGTCCTGGTAGGACCCCTCATCGCACTCATCTCCTTCGTCTGCTCCATCGGCAACGTGCCGCTGGCCGCCGCGCTGTGGACGGGGGGGATCTCCTTCGGTGGCGTCGTCTCTTTCCTCTTCGCCGACCTGATCACCCTGCCGCTGCTCCTCGTCTACCGCCGCTACTACGGCGGGCGCCTCATGCTGCGCATGCTCGTGGTCTTCTGGGGAGTCATGTCGGCGGCCGGCCTCATCACCGAGGGACTCTTCCGTGCCACCCGGCTCGTCCCGACGACCAGGCCGGCTCAGATCGCCCCGGCACACTTCTCGTGGGACTACACGACCTACCTCAACATCATCTTCCTGGCCGTCTTCGGCCTCCTCTTCTGGGCCTTCCACAACCGGGTCAGGCTCGGCGGCGGCCTTGCACATGCCCGTGACCCAGTGTGCGGCATGCAGGTCGAGACGGCCACCGCTCCGGCCTCGGTGCTGCACCAGGGGGAGCGGATCTACTTCTGCTCGGATGCCTGTAGGGACAGTTTCACCAAAGGGCTCGCGCCGACATCCCGCGACCACCAGACGTAGCGGCTGCCCTGCTCCAAGCGGGCGTTTTCGGCTCCCTGTCGGCACTTGCACGGGCACGCGTCATGGGTGACCTCACGGGAGGCCGGGCGCCGATCAGGGAACGATGCTGAGCCTTGGTGCGGCCGTTGTCCCGGCCTCCTTTTGGCTTCAGGCGGGCTGCGCCGAAGTCTTTGTCCTTGCTCGAATCACAAAGCCCAGGACCGGGAGCCATACCCCACCAAGAAGGAACCCCAAGAATGAGACCGGCCCAGCACAACACGCCAGACCGACCACGATTGAGACCCATCCGAGCCATTTGGGGAGCAAGGACCCGGTGAGGATGGCGAGGCCGGTCGACAGCGTCAGCAGGGCCATCCCGAACAGGAGCAGAAGCTCGTTGTTGAGGCCCACGAAGTTCAAGGTCTGGGCGATATTCGCCTGGTGATTGTGGGCCGCAAGCAGAAGAGGGATATGGAGCAGGGCCCCCGCTACGACAAGATCACTCACGAAGATGATCCCAGCGGCGTAGGCGACACTCGGGAGGGGTCCGCAGTCATCCGCGGCACCACTCAGGACATCACGCAACTGGCTGACGAAGAGGACCATCAGCGCAAGTCCGAGGCCGATGACGGGGATTTGCACCCAGCCTATCGTTTGGTGGGCATTCCAGTAGGTGACCAGACTCTGTCCCGATGCATTTTCCCCTGGACTGTTCCCGCTCAACACCCCGAACCCGACGACAAACAGGACGAATATCGCCAGTCCGACTAGCCCCATCCAACGGTTCATGCGCTGTCCGGTCATGGAAGCCCCCCGATCGTCGCTCCGGCATAGGGAGTCCCGAACTGCGCCTGAGCCCGACAGCTCCACTACGCACCGTAGCTTTCTTTTCCCCCCACATACAAGGATTTCGGCTTGTCGCGCTCCGGGTTCAGCCTCGTAGCGGCATGGAGGGCACTCGCGAACAGGACAGCGCCCAGAACGCTTCGGGCGGCGCCGGCGCGCGGGAGGGCGACGATTCCAGAGAACGATCAGTGAGCCCCATTCCGCCAGCTTGGTGCGTGTGCGCCGTCTCCCGGGACCTCCACGACGCAGCGCTTGCCCCGCATTCGGCTAGGGATGGACAAGTTCCACATGGCGCCCACTTGCCGCCGCCAAAGGTTTGAGATCTTCAATATCCGATGTGATGATTTCGTCCCCGTCGTGGGCAATGAGGACAATCGAAGCATCGATCAGATCCGACATTCGCGCTACCCCGAGGAGCAAGCCGGCAGCCCTACCCAGATCCTCGTCGATCGACCGGACATCCATACCTGCCAAGGCTTGCGACAAGCGAGCTTGGCGCGGTCCATTCCTCCACACCTGCCCCAGGACAGCAGCGTTGGTCAGGGGTACTTCGCCTCGGACGTGTGCCGCTTTCAGCCGGACCCAACTGGCCCGCTCGCCCCGCTCAAGCGCCATGAGGGCGCCAGCGTCGAGGACAAGGCTCATGCCGACCCGCTCCCGACACGCCCGGCAGGCGCCTTCGAAGTGCGCCTCAATCCGCGGACCACCAAGGCTTCCTCACGATCACGACGCGCCTGGTTGGCCATCTCATCGGCGGTGATCCGCCCGTGGTCGGCCTCGTAGGCGGCAATGGCATCCGAGAGTGATTGGAGTCGCCGGTCGCGGACGGCCTGTTCTGCCAGCGCGGCATTCACCCACCCGCTCAACGATTCGGCCAGTCCGGCCGCCACAGCCTGATTCCCCGCCTCAATGAGGCCGGGGTCCACCGTCACCGTGAGGCGTTCTTTGCGGACAGTCATACTGTTATTCTAATCAGAGTCCTACTCGAATGGTAACCACATGAGGCGGCAATTTTCGAAAGTCTCCGGTCTAACGGCGGCCCAGAGTCGTCTGTCCGCTCCTTCCGCCCCGGCCGCCCTCGCAATCAGTCAGCCGGGACCGGGGTGTCCTGGGCCACCCTCCGCAGCAGGTTGGACACTCGCTGGTGGGTCACCCCGAAGAGTTGCGCGATACCCGGGATGCTCTGGCCCTCGGCGCGCAGCGCCACGACTAGAGCGCGCCGGAACGAGCCACTGGCTTCGGACTGGCGGCGCAGAATGGTGCTCACCAGCTGCACCGTTCCCGGCTGGTCCCCATCGCCGAGGATCGTCTTCCACTCCCGCCCGCTCTCCCGGGCGCGGCGCACTTCGGCGATCCGCGCCGCCAGCAACCGCTCGCTCTCGGCGTTCTGGCGCAGGGCGGCTTCCAGCTGGTCCAGTGCCTCCAGCACGTCATCGGACCCGGCCCCGCCCGCGTGGTCATGTTGGTCCGGCATCATTCCCTCAGCTCCTCCCGGAGATACCTCACGCGGGACCGACCGCCCCACTTCGGCGGGCAGTCCAACCCTGTCAGCCTAAGCAGGGCCGACGCCGAATGGGTGTCATGCCGTGCGGGGACTCGGGCCCGGATCTCAACGGGTCAGCAGGACCGACGATCCATGCCCGAAGAGGCCCTGGTTGGCGGTGACAGCCACCCGTGCCCCTTCCACCTGGTGCCCGCTCGCGGTTCCCCGCAGCTGCCACACGCACTCACACACCTGGGCGATGGCCTGGGCGGGGATCGCCTCACCGAAGCACGACAGGCCCCCCGACGGGTTGACCGGCACCCGGCCACCTAGGGAGGTGGCCCCGTCGCGCAGCAGCTTCTCGGCCTCACCCTCGCCGCACAGCCCGATGTCCTCGTACCAGTCCAGCTCCAGCGCGGCCGAGAGGTCGTAGACCTCGGCGAGGCTGAGATCCTCGGGCCCGATGCCCGCCTCGGCGTAGGCAGCCGCAGTGATGGAAGGGCGGAACCCCGCGCCGGCCTCCCACCCGCCGGTGGCGGTGACGGCAGAGTCGGTCGAGAAGTTCGGCATCTCTATCACCGTGTTGGGGAACGACGGCGTGACCGTCGATACGGCGTTGATGGTCACCGTGGGCTCGGCCCCACCGGCATGGCGGCGGGCGAAGTCCATGCTGGTGAGCACCAGCGCCGCACCGCCGTCCGAGGTGGCGCAGATCTCCAGGAGCCGGAGCGGGTCAGCCACCATGGGTGACGCCAGCACCTCTTCCACCGTGACCTCCCCGCGGTAGCGGGCGTACGGATTGGCCAGCCCGTGCCGCGCGTTCTTGACCTTCACCTGCGCGAAGTCCTCCACGGTGGCTCCGAAACGGTCCATGCGTCGGCGGGCGTACAACGCGAAATACGTCGGGTTGGTGGCACCCATGAGGTGGAAGCGCAACCAGTCCGGATCGTCCTTGCGGTCCCCGCCACCCACGGGGGCGAAGAACCCCTTCGGCGTGGTGTCGGCTCCCACCACCAGCGCCACGTCACACAGGCCGGCCAGTATCTGCGCCCGGGCGATGCCGATGGCGGCTGCTCCCGAGGCGCAGGCGGCGTACACGCTGCTGACCCGGGCGCCGGTCCAGCCCAGGGCCTGGGCGAAGGTGGCCCCGGCCACGAAGCCCGGATAGCCGTTGCGGATGGTGTCGGCCCCCGAGACGAACTGGATTTCGCGCCAGGTCAGCCCGGCGTCGGCCAGCGCGTCGTGCACGGCGGCCAGGCCGTACTCCACGAAGGGTCGGCCCCACTTGCCCCACGGGTGCATGCCCGCGCCGAGGACGGCAATCCTCTTGTCATCCGCCACGGCTCAGGCCACCCCGGTGGCGGCCACCGGCTGCCATTTCCACACCAGGTAGTCGGTGTCGTCCTCCGAGTACAAGGTGTCGACCACCAGCTCCACCTCATCGCCCACCGTGAGGTCCTCGACCGTCACTCCGGGCACGATCTGGCCCATGATCACGAGCTTCTCGGCCGCCAGCTCGACCGCCGCCAGGCAGAAAGGCACGTAGGGATCGGCCGGCACGTAGGGCGGGGGAGGTTGGTAGCGGGCATCGGTGTAGGACCAGATCCGGCCCCGCCGGGAGAGCTCCACCGCCTCGAAGTCCACGCTGTCGCAGTCGGGATTGCGGCAGGAGCGCCGCTCGGCCGGGAAGGCATAGGTGCCGCAGCCGGCGCAGCGCGAACCGAGCAGGGCCGCCATGCCGTCGTCGCCCTCGCGGAACCACCCCTCAATCGCCGGTACCCGGTTCTGCATCAGCCCAGTCTCTCAATGATGGTGGCGTTGGCCTGCCCGCCACCCTCGCACATCGTCTGCAGCCCGAAGCGGCCACCGGTGCGCTCCAACTCGTTGAGCAGCGTGGCCATCAGCCGGGCGCCCGAGCACCCCGTCGGGTGGCCGATGGCGATGGCGCCCCCGTTGACGTTCACCTTGTCCATGTCGAGATGGAACTCACGTTCCCAGGCCAGGACCACCGAGGCGAAGGCCTCGTTGATCTCAATCAGGTCGATGTCGGCCAGGGACAGCTTGGACTTGGCCAGGACCAGTTTGGTGGCCGGGATCACCGCGGTCAGCATGATCTGGGGGTCGTTGGCCGCCACGGCGAAGGTGTGGAAGCGGGCACGCGGGCGCAACCCGAGGGAGGTCGCCCGCTCCTCGCTCATGATCAACACGGCAGCCGCCCCGTCGGATATCTGCGAGGAGGTGCCTGCGGTCACCGACCCCGTCTCGGAGAAGGCGGGCCGCAGGCCGCGCAGCTTCTCCAGCGAGGTGTCCCGGCGCACGCCCTCGTCGACCTCCATCATCCCCGTGACATCCGCCGCCCCCGGGACGTCGGGGTGGACCCGGGCCTCCAGAGCCACGATCTCCCCGGCGAACCGCCCTTCATCGGTGGCCCGGGCCGCCCGCTGGTGCGAGCGTAGGGCCAGGGCGTCCATGTCGTCGCGGCTGACCTTCCAGCGCCGGGCGATCTCCTCTGCGCACTCGCCCTGGTGGATCAGCTCGTAGCGCTCCTTGTACAGCGGGCCGTACGCCTCTCCGGGTCCGGGATCGGTCGTCGAGCCGATCGGCACCCGGCTCATCGATTCCACGCCGGACCCGATGGCCACGTCCATGGCTCCCGACATCACCGCCTGGGCCGCGAAGTGGATGGCCTGCTGGGCCGACCCGCACTGGCGGTCGACGGTGGTGCCCGGGACGGACTCGGGGAACCCGGCCGCCAGCGCCGCGTTGCGGCCGATGTTCATCGCCTGCTCGCCGACGGTCATGGTGCAACCCATGATCACGTCCTCCACCAGTGCCGGGTCCAGGTCGTTGCGGGCCAGCAGGGCGGCCAGAGGCTGGGCGGCCAGGTCGGTGGCGTGCCACCCCGAGAGCCGGCCTCCCCGGCGGCCCACCGGGGTCCGTACTGCGTCGACGATGACGGCGTTCGGCATGAGGCGGCCAGTCTGACCCCGAATACGCCAGGGTGCCACATCAGGACCTTCGGCCCGCAGTGGGCGGGGTGAGCGAAATCTCCCTGGCCCATGGACCAGGATAAGGACCGTGCGCCGCTCTTTCCTCGCCGCCGCAGCGTGCGCCATGAGCCTGACCGCGCTGGCGGCCGGCGCCCAAGCCGCGTCCACCGCGCGACCCGGCACGAGCCCGCTCGCTGCCGGTGCGCAGGCAACGGTGACCTACTGCAACCACGAGCAGGCGAGGATCACCGAGCCGCCCAAACTGGGCCGACCGGCGCCGGCCGCGGTCTACGTCCACGGCGGCTCGTGGGTCTCGGGGAACCTCAATACCGGTGGCTTCCTCATCGACCAGATCGGGCCGGACCTGGCCTCCAAGGGATTCGTGGTGGTCAGCTTGAACTATCGGCTCGGGCCGAAGTTCCCCTGGCCGGCGCAGATTGAGGACGTCAAGTGCGCCATCCGCTACCTGCGGGCCAACGCCTCTGCCTTCAACCTCAACCCGGGCGAGATCGGCGCGTGGGGCCAGAGCGCCGGCGGCCACCTGGTCAGCCTGCTGGGCACCGCCGGGCGCTCGGCCGGCTGGGACGTGGGCCCGTACCGGAACGAGTCGAGCCAGGTGCAGGCCGTGGTCGACATGGCTGGGCCGACCGACCTGCAAACCCTGGGTAACCAGGGCGACAGTGCACTGGTACAGCGCTCGTTCATATCGCTCCTGGGCAAGGTGCGACCCAGCAGGATCGGCCCGGACATGACGGCGGCCAGCCCGGTGACCTACGTGGCCCCGGGGGACCCACCTTTCCTGATCCTCCATTCGGACAACGACCGCATCGTCTACCCCCAGCAGTCCAAGGAGCTCACGTGGGACCTGTCGGCGAACCACGTGTGGAACCAGCTCGTAGTTGTGGAGGGTGCCGGCCACGAGTTCGACCAGGCCGGAGGATCGCCCAACGAGGCCCAGATCACCACCTTGGTGGTCAACTTCTTCATTCTGCGCCTGGCCTTCCACGTCTGACGACGTCGCTCTCCCCGCTGGCAATCAAAGGGCGGGTGTGTCAGATTCGCTGCGCCGTGAACCTGACCTTCAGCCCCGAGCAAGAGGCCTTCCGGGGCGAAGCCCGGGCCTGGCTGTCCGCGCACGTGCCCACCGAGCCGCTGCCCTCGCTCGATACGCCGGCCGGCTTCGCCGCCCACCGGGACTGGGAACGCACGCTCTTCGAGGATCGCTGGTCGGTGGTGAGCTGGCCCACCGAGTACGGCGGGCGCGACCTCGGGATCATGGAGTGGCTCGTCTTCGAGGAGGAGTACTACCGGGCCCGGGCGCCCAAGCGGGTCAGCCAGAACGGCATCTTCCTGCTCGCCCCCACCTTGCTCGAGTACGGCACCGCGGCTCAAAAGGCTCGCTTCCTTCCCCCCATGGCCTCGGGCGACGAAATCTGGTGCCAGGGCTGGTCCGAGCCCGACGCCGGCAGCGACCTGGCCGGCATCCGCTCGCGGGCGGCGCGGAGCACCGACGGCGGCGGCTGGGTGCTCAGCGGGCAGAAGACCTGGGCCAGCCGGGGCGCCTTCGCCGAATGGTGCTTCGGCATCTTCCGCACCGGCCCCGAGGCCGAGCGTCACCGCGGGCTCACCTATTTCCTGGTGGCCATGGACTCACCCGGGGTCACCGTGCGCCCCATCTCCCAGATAGACGGCGAGACCGGGTTCGCCGAGATCTTCTTCGACCAGGTCGCGGTGCCCGACGACCAGGTGCTCGGCGACGTGGGGGCCGGCTGGTCCGTCGCCATGGCCACGGCGGGCAGCGAGCGCGGCCTCAGCCTGCGCAGCCCGGCCCGCTACTCCGAGGCAGCCGACCGCCTCCTCGACCTCTTCCATCAGCGCGGCGGGCCACCGTCCTCCGTCGACGCCGTGGCCCGGGCCCACATGGACGCCGAGGCCTACCAGCTCCACACCTACTGGACCGCCACCAGAGTGAGCCGGGGCCACTCTGTCGGGCCGGAGGCCAGCTGCAACAAGATCTTCTGGTCCGAGACCGACGTGGCGATTCACGAGGCCGCCCTGAACCTGTTGGGGACCGGGGCCGAACTGCTGGAGGCAGGTTCGCCCGGTGAGTGGCTCGACGGGTACCTCTTTTCGCTGGCCGGGCCGATCTACGCCGGCACGAACGAGATCCAGCGCAACGTGGTGGCCGAGCGCCTGCTCGGCCTGCCCCGCGGGTGAGCGCCCGCTCGCCGGTCCCCGGTGGATGAACCCCCGGTGATGAGCCCACGAAGATGACGATGGACTTCGCCTTCTCCGACGAGCAGGTCGAACTGCGCCAGGCCGTGCACCAGGTGCTCAATGCCGAGTGCCCGGTGGCTGCCCTGCGGGCCTACGACGAGGCCGACCCGACGCAGCGCAGCACCCTGGCCCGCGTCCGTTGGGCCGTGCTGGCCGAGCTGGGAGCGCCCGCGCTGCTGGTTCCCGAGTCCGCCGGTGGGCTCGGTTTGGGCGACGTCGACCTGGTGGGCGTGCTGGAGGAAGCCGGGTGGGCCGCCCTGCCCGAGCCCTTGCTGGAGACGGCGGCACTGGCGGCGCCCACGCTGGCCGCCCTCAGGCCGGCACCGGTGGCCGCCGCCGCCCTCGAAATGCTGCTGGTCGGGCCCGCCACCTTCGCCGTCGGAGGCATCGACGTCACGGCGTCGGGTCCAACGTCGCCCACCACCGTCTCGGCCGACGGCCTATTGCGCACCCCGCGCGTGGTGGGTGCCCGCGACGCCACCCTCCTCCTGCTCGCCAGCGAGGACCCGGACTCCGGCTGGCAGCTCCATGCCGTGCCGACCTCGTCGTGCACGGCCGAACCCACACCGGCACTGAGCGCCACCCGGGACCTCTCCACCGTCCACTGGCCGCTCTCGGCCGACACGTTGCTGGCCTACGGCGTGGCGGCCGAGGCCACCGTCGCGCTCCTGGCCGACCGGGCTGCCGCCGGGTGTGCAGCGCTCCTCATCGGGCTGGCCGACCGCATGATCACCATGAGCGCCGACTACGCCAAGGAGCGCCAACAGTTCGGAAAGCCCATCGGCAGCTTCCAGGCCGTCAAGCACCTGCTGGCCAACGCCCGAGTCAAGTTGGAGTTCGCCCGACCGGCCACCTACCGGGCCGCCTGGTCCCTGGCCACCGCGCAGCCGTCGGTTTCCCACGACGCGTCCATGGCCAAGGCCATGGCCTCGGACGCCGCCGACCTGGCCGCCCGGACCGCCCTGCAAGTTCACGGGGCCATCGGGTACACCTGGGAGTGCGACCTCCACTTCTTCATGAAGCGCACGTGGGCGCTCTCGCGGGCCTGGGGTGACGCCGCCACCCACCGCCGGCTCGTGCTGGCCCAGGCCGGGCGGGGAGGTACCACCATGTCCGATTTCCGCTAGTAATCGGCCCGCCGGCATGCCACGCTGGCCCCGTGATTGAGGATCCGGACCGCTGCTACCAGGCCGCCCAGAGCAAGGACGCCCGCTTCGACGGCTGGTTCTTCTGCGGTGTCACCTCCACCGGCATCTACTGCCGGCCCAGCTGCCCGGCGCGCACGCCCAAGCGCCAGAACGTGCGCTTCTACCCCAGCGCGGCGGCGGCCCAGCAGGCCGGGTTCCGGGCTTGCTTGCGCTGCCGGCCCGACGCCACCCCGGGCTCACCGGAATGGAACCTGCGGGCCGACGTGGTGGCCCGGGCCATGCGCCTCATCCGCGATGGCATCGTCGACCGCGAGGGAGTGGAGGGTTTGGCCCGCCGCCTCGGCTACAGCACGCGCCAGCTCAATCGGCTCGTCACGGCCGAGGTGGGAACGGGGCCTCTGGCCATCGCCCGGGCCCAGCGCAGCCAGACGGCTCGCATCCTGCTCGAGACCACCGACCTTCCCATTACCCACGTGGCCTTCGCCGCCGGCTTCGCCAGCGTGCGCCAGTGCAACGAGACAGTGCGCCAGATCTTCGCCGACACTCCGGGAGGGCTACGGGCCCGGGTATCGAAGACCGCGGGGCGGCACCAGGCTGGTCGCGCCACCCAGGGCATCCGGCTTCGCTTGCCCTGCCGCCGGCCGTTCAGCCCGGACTCGGTGCTGCAGTTTCTGGGCGGTCGCGCCGTCGCCGGCATTGAGTCGCTCGACGGGTCGACATACCGGCGCAGCATGCGGCTGCCCCAAGGCCATGGCGTGGTGTCGCTGACGGCGCAGCCCGGCGGCGATGACGAGCCGGCGTTCGTCGAGGGCGAGCTGTGGCTGTCCGATCTGCGCGACCTGACCACGGCCGTGTCGCGCTGCCGGCAGCTGCTCGACCTCGATGCCGATCCCGTCGCCGTATGGGAAGCACTGCGCCACGACCCGCTCGTCGGGCCACTGGTGCAGGAGAGTCCGGGGCGACGCGTGCCCGGCACGGTCGACGGCTTCGAATTGGCCGTGCGGGCCGTGATCGGGCAGCAGGTCTCGGTCCGGGGTGCCCGCACCATCGCCGGCCGCCTGGTCGAAGCCGCCGGTGAAGACCTGCCCGAATCAGAAGGCGACATCACACATCTCTTCCCCACCCCGGGCGCTCTCATGGAGCTGGCCCACCACGACCCGGACGTCTTCTCCATGCCGGCGGGCCGGCGTCAGGCGCTGGTGGCGCTGGCCGAGGCAATCGAGTGCGGCAACGTGGTCATCGACCCCGGATCCGACCCGACCGAGCTCCGCCAGGCGTTGGTGCGCCTGCCCGGGATCGGACCGTGGACGGCCGAGTACGTGGCCATGCGGGCGCTGCGCGACCCCGACGCCTTCTTGCCCACCGACCTCGGGATCCGGCGGGCCGCCCAGGCCCTCGGTCTGCCCGACGACCCGGCTCATCTGCTCACCGTGACCGAGGCGTGGCGGCCCTGGCGCAGCTACGCCATGGCCCACCTGTGGTCGCTCCCCTCCGCCCAGGCCCCCATGGCCAACACACAACTGACCAAAGCAAAATTGAAAGGACGTGCCGCATGAGTACCACTCGATCAAACTCTGCCCCCACATTCACCATGCCCCTGGACACACCCGTCGGCCGCCTCGTGCTGGAGAGCGACGGCGACGCGCTCATCGGGATCTGGCTGCCCACGCAATCCCAGCCGGCCCGGGGCAGCGGCCACGACGCCCCGCCGGTCCTGAAGGACGCGGCGACCCAGCTTGAGGAATACTTCGCCCGGGAGCGTACCGAGTTCGACGTCCCCATGGTGCTCGACGGCACCGTCTTCCAGAAGGAGGTGTGGGCCGAGCTCACGCGCATCCCCTACGGCACGACCATCAGCTACGGGGAGTTGGCCCGGCGCGTCGGGCGACCGAAGGGCCCACGCGCCGTGGGCCAGGCCAACGGCAGGAATCCCATCCCCATCATGGTGCCGTGCCACCGGGTGCTGGCCGGCGACGGCATCGGCGGCTACGGCGGCGGCATGGCCATGAAGCGGACGCTGCTCGCCACCGAGGGCGTCTCGGCCTGACCGGGTGTCTAAGGTGCGGCCGTGGAAACGACCCAGAGTGTGCGTGATGCCTTCGACCTGAGCGGGCGCGTCGCCCTCGTCACCGGGGCCGGCGGGGGCATCGGTCGTACGGCGGCCGAGGTCCTGGCGGCCGCCGGCGCCACCGTGGTCTGCGCCGACCTCGACGCGGCCGCGGCAGCCGAGACCGCACGCAGCATCGAGGACACCGGCGGGAGCGCGGAGAGCGCTGAGCTCGATGTGGCCGCGCCCGGAGCCGCGGCCGCGCTGGTGGGGCGGATCGTCGCGCACCACGGCGGGCTGCATGTCATGTGCAACATCGCCGGCATCATGATCGACAGTTCCATCATCGACCTCGACCCGGCCGAATTCGACCGCATCCTCTCGGTGAATCTCAAGGGTGTGCTGTACGGATGCCAGGCCGCCGGAAAGGTGATGGTGGAGCAGGGCGCGGGCAGCATCATCAACATGGCCTCGGCCGCCGTGCTCACGCCCTCCCCGGGCATCGGCCCCTATGCCATCTGCAAGGCGGGCGTGGCCCAGCTGACCCAGTCGATGGCCGTTGAGGTCGGGCGCCGCGGGGTGCGGGTCAACACCATTGCGCCCGGCTTCATCCCCACCAACATGACGGCGCGCTACTACACCGATCCCGACGGCACGATCAACGAAGAGGCCAAGGCTGCCGTGCTGGACCCCCTGGCCAAGTACGCCCCGCTGCGCCGGGTCGGTACGACGAACGACATCGGCTACTGCGTGCTCTACCTGGCCTCGGACGCCAGCAGCTTCGTCACCGGGCAGCTGCTCAGCCCCAACGGCGGCGTCGCCATGCACTACTAGCGGGGTCCCGAAACTACCGACGAGACGCATCTGACGGTCCGTCAGGTCCCGACTACGCTCGATCCCCATGCCTGAGCCGCTGCCGCTGATCATCTCGGTGGACGACCATGTGGTCGAGCCACCCAACGTCTGGCAGGACCGCCTCCCCTCGAAGTACGCCGAGGTGGGACCGCGCATCGTGCGGGCCCCCATGGGCGAGATCACCTTCGTGGGCGGAAAGTTGACGGTCAAGTCCGGATCGGAGGGGCTGCCGACCGACTGGTGGTACTACGAGGATCTCAAGCGACCCCTGCTGCGGGTCGACTCGGCAGTGGGCGTGCCCCGCGACGAGGTGACGATGCGCGGCGTCACCTACGAGGACATGCGGCCGGGCTCCTACGAGGTCAAGCCCCGACTGGAGGACATGGACCTCAACCACATTGAGGCCGCGCTCTGCTTCCCGACCTTCCCCCGCTTCTGCGGCCAGACCTTCACCGAGGCCAAGGACAGGGAACTGGGGCTTCTCTGCGTGCAGGCCTACAACGACTGGATGGTCGAGGAGTGGTGCGGCGACGCCGGGGGCCGGCTCATCCCCCTGTGCCTGATCCCCCTCTGGGACGCCGAGCTGGCCGCCACCGAAGTCCGGCGCAATGCCGAGCGCGGCGTGCGGGCGGTGTGCTTCAGCGAGATCCCACCCTTCCTCGGCTTGCCCAGCGTGCACGACCCGGCGCACTACTGGGATCCGTTCTTCCGCGCCTGCGCCGAGACGCGGACGATCGTCAATATGCACATCGGGTCGTCATCGAAGATGCCGTCGACTTCGGCGGACGCCCCGCCGGCGGTGGGCTCGACCCTGACCCACACCAACGCCACCTTCTCGCTGGTCGACTTCCTCTTCAGCGGGGTCTTCGTCCGCTTCCCCGAGCTCAAGGTGGCCTACTCGGAGGGACAGATCGGGTGGATCCCCTACATCCTCGAGCGCGCCGACCGGGTGTGGGAGGACAACCGGGGCTGGGGTGGCGTGGCCGACATAGTGCCCGAGAAGCCGAGCAGCTACTTCAGGGACCACGTCTGGGGCTGCTTCTTCGATGACGCCCACGGCCTCAAGTCCGTCGACGAGATCGGTGAGGACAACATCACCTACGAGTCCGACTACCCGCACTCGGACTCCACCTGGCCCCGCACGCGCCAGATCGCCGAGGAGCAGATGGCCGATCTCAGCGACGCGCAACGGCGCAAGATCGTGCGGGGCAACGCCATAGAGCTCTTTGGCCTCGACTTCGTGGCCTGAGCCGGCGCGCCGCCACCAGCTCCTGATCCCGTGGACCTCCGCTACAGCGCGTCGGAACAGGTGTTCCGCGGCGGGTTGCGGGACTGGCTGCGCGCCACCCTACCCACCTTGAGCCAGCCGCCGGCGGCCGACGACTGGCCCGCTCGGCGATCCTTCGACGCGCAATGGCAACGGCTGCTCTTCGACGCCGGGTACGCGGGCGTGGACTGGCCCATCGAGGGCGGTGGGCGCGGGGCCTCTCCCATTGAGCAGCTGATATTCAAGGAGGAATGCGAGCGCGCCGGTGCTCCCTATGTGGGGGTCAACTTCGTCGGGCTGCTGCACGCCGGACCGACCATCATCGCCGAGGGCAGCCCCGAGCAGAAGGAGCGGTATCTGGCCCCGATACTGCGGGGCGACGAAGTGTGGTGCCAGGGCTTCAGCGAGCCCGACGCAGGGAGCGACTTGGCCTCGCTGCGCACGCGGGCCCTCCGCGACGGCGACCACTACGTCGTGACCGGCTCGAAGATCTGGACCTCGCACGCCGAGGTGGCCGACCACTGCGAGCTCCTGGTCCGCACCGGTGAGGACGGCCACCGGGGCATCACCTGGCTCATCATGGCCATGGATTCCCCCGGAATTGAGATCCGCCCCCTGCGTACAATCGCCGGCTCAACCGAGTTCGCCGAGCTCTTCTTGGAGGAGGTGCGGATCCCGGTGGCCAATCGGGTGGGCACCGAGGGCGACGGGTGGCGGGTCACCATGGTCACCTTGTCTTTCGAGCGGGGTACCGCCTTCGTGGGCGATCTGCTGGAGTCGATGCGGCTGCTGGGCTCCGTGCAGCAGCTGGCCCGCCGGCTCGGGCTGCTCGACGACCTCGGGCTGGCGCGCCGCATCGGCCACCTGGTGGCAGCCCTGGACGCCCTGTGGGCCCTGACCAAGCGCAACGTCTCCGAAGCGGCGCAGACGGGAATCCCCGGCATCGGCGGTTCCGTCTTCAAGCTCGCCTACTCCGAGCACGCCCAGGCGCTGGGCGACCTGGCCCTGGAGGTGCTCGACCGGGCCGCGCTCTGCGGCGATCCGCTCACCGGCCCCGACGGGCTGCTGCTCGGCAACGACGCCCAACTGCACGCCTGGTTCAAGTCGATTTCGCTGACCATCGCCGCCGGCACGTCCCAGGTGCAACGCAACATCGTGGCCGAGCGCATCCTCGGACTGCCCAAGGTGCGCTGATGGAATTCCGCCTCTCCGAGGACCAGACGGAGCTGGCGGCCGGAATCCGGGCCATGGTGGCCGGGCGGCTGCCCCTGGAGCGGATCCGCCGGCAGGAGGGCGATCAGGTCGCCATCGGCGCGGCGGACTGGGCCGCCCTGGGCGAGACGGGGGTGTTCGCCCTCACCCTGCCCCAGCCCGACGGTGTCGGGCTGGGCATGGCCGACGCCGTGGTGGTATTTGAGGAGTTGGGCCGGGCCCTGATCCCGGGGCCCCTGGTGGGCACCTTCCTGGCCGGCGCGGCCGGACTCGTGAAGGGGGCGGCGACGGGAGTGACCCAGGTCGGCGTGCACAGCGGGGGGTCGGGCCCCATCCTCATTGAGCACCTGGCCTCGTTGGCAGGGCTGCTCATCCTGCCCGGTTACGACCGCCGCTCGACGGCCAGGCTCCTGGTCCCGGCGCCACCGGCCGAGGACGCCACTCGCATGGTGTCGCCCCTGTGCCCTCTGACCCCCATGTGGCACGTCGCATCGCTGGCCGCCGGTGAACCGGTGGCCGACGTCGGGGTCCGCCTGGTGCGCGACGGTTCGCTCCTCACCGCTGCGCTGCAGCTCGGCCACGCGGCAGAGGCGCTCGAGCTGGCGGTGGCCTACGCCAAGGAGCGCCGGCAGTTCGGCCAACCGATCGGGAGCTTCCAGGCCGTCAAGCACATCTGCGCCGACATGCTGGTGCGGGCCGAAGTGGCGCGCAGCGCCGTGCACGCGGCGGCCTGCCTGGCCGACGAGCCCGACGTGGTCCAGCGGGAGGCCGAGACCGCCGGCTGCCCGCCCGAGGATCTGGTGGCCCGGGCGGTGATGGGCGCCAAGCTGATGGCCGACGAAGCCGCCATCGCCAACACCCGCGCCGCCATTCAGGTCCACGGCGGCATGGGCTTCACCTGGGAGGTGCCGCTCCACCTGCACCTGAAGCGGGCGCGGGTGCTGGCCACCACATTCGGGACCCCGGCACAGCTGGCCGCCGCGCTGGGCGCCCTGCCCTGAGCCATCGTCCGAACGGAGGAAGCGCATCATGACCGACCCCACACTGCTCCCGGCCCACGTCGTGCAGGCCGTCCCCGAGGGGGAAGTCGTCTACGGCATGCAGCTGCCCATACAGTCCCAGTCGACCCTGTACGTGTCCGATTGGGAGAAGAAGGCCGGGCCCGAGGAGCTGGGACGGATCGCCAAGGTGGCCGACGGGGCGGGGTACTTCTACCTGGGGGTCTGCGACCATACGGCCATCCCCGAGCGCCTGGCTGATGCCATGGGCACCGTGTGGTACGACACCACGGCCACCCTGGGCTGGTTGACCGCGTTGACCACGCGCACCCACCTGCTCTCCCATGTCCTCATCCTGGCCCAGCGCCATCCGTTGCGGGCGGCCAAGGAGCTCTCGACCCTGGACCTGCTCTCGGGCGGGCGCCTTATCGTCGGGGTGGGCGCCGGGCACGTGCCCGAGGAGTACGAGTTGCTGACCGGTGGGTTTGCCGAGCGGGGGCGGCACACCGACGAGGCCGTGTCCGCCCTGGCCCGGTGCTTCACCGACGAGTTCCCCGTGCTCCCCGGGCCGCGGTTCCCCGCCGCGGGCATGGGACTGGCCCCTCGCCCGGCGCGCCAGCCCCGTCCCCCCATCTGGATCGGCGGCTCCTCACCCGCCGCCCTGCGCCGCACGGCCGCCCTCGGTGACGGCTGGTTGCCCCAGGGGACACGACGGCGGGACCTGCCGGGGCAGATCGCCCGCCTGCGCCAACTGCGCGAGGAGTTGCGGGGCGGCGCGCCCATCGACATCGGCACCATTGTGGAGCCCATCCACCTCACTTCGGGGGGATCGGGCTGGGATCTCCCGGGCTACGTCTTGCAAGGGGGCGCCGAGGAAGTGGCCTCCTCGCTGCGCGAGCTGGTCGCCATGGGGGTGAACCATCTGCAGGTGCGCTTCATGGCCCGCTCGTTGGAGGAGTTCTGCCAGCAGACGGCCGCCTTCGGGGCCGAGGTCGGGCCCCTGCTGAAGAGCTGACGGGCGCCCACCCGTAAGGTGGTCCACGGTGTCCCTCTCCTACGCCCTGGGCGTCCTCGTCGTCATCCTCGTCCTCATCCGCCAGACCCGGGTGCGACCCGTCCAGCGCTTCTTCCGGCCGCGGCTGCCCGTCTTCCTGGGGGTCCTCGGGCTCTTCGAGCTCTTGGACTACACGGGAGCGCACCACCTCGCCGGTGGCGCCTCCCTGTGGTTGGCCGGCACCCTGCTCGGGGGGGCCGTGGTCCTCGGAGCCGTCCGGGCCCTGAGTGTCAGGGTCTGGACCAGCTCCCGTTGGGTGGTCCGCCAGGGAACCACCATCACCATGGTGCTCTGGGTGCTCTCCCTCGGGGTGCACTTCGTCGGTGAGGGCGGGAGCGCCCGCGCCGGCGGTGCGACCTTGCAGGGCGCCAGCTTCCTGCTCCATCTGGGTCTGACCCTGGGCGTGCAGGGCTATGTCCTCTACCGGCGCGCCCTGCCCCTGTGGGACGAGCTGGGCCCAGAGGCCGGCCGGCGCTTGCAAGTGAACTTCGGGCAGGGCCCCAACGCCTTCTTCGGCACCATCTTCACCAACTTCGGCGACGGGGGGCCGGCGGGACCGGGCCGCCCGGCGGGTCGTCCCGACGTCATCGACGCCGAGGTGGTCGAGGACGACGAGGAGCCGCCGGAGCTCCCCCGCCCCCGCTGAGCGTTCCTCCCCCCGATCGTCATGCCGGCACCGCGCACGTTCAGCCAGAAGCCATTCAAGGGGCCGGCCGGCTCAACCGAGCTCCTCCTGGTGCGGCACGGTGCGTCAGCCGACGCCATCGAGGGAGCGCCCTTCGCCCTCGTCGGGGGCCATGGTGACCCACCGCTCTCGGAGGTAGGCCTGCGGCAGGCCGAGCTGGTGGCGCAGCGCCTCATGCGGGAGGAGTTCGAGGCCATTTACGTGAGCAACCTGCGGCGCACGGCCCAGACGGCGGCACCCCTGGCCGCGCGCAGCGGATTGACCCCGGTCGTCGAGACCGACCTCCGAGAGGTCTTCCTGGGTCAATGGGAAGGAGGACTGATCCGCCAGAAGGTGGCGGACCGGGACCCCTTGGCACTGCGGGTGTTCGCCGAGCAACGGTGGGACGTGGTCCCGGGCGCCGAGCCTGCAGCGGCCTTCAGGGCGCGCCTCCGTGATGCCGTGGGGCGAATCGCGGCGGCCCACGTCGATTCCCGGGTCGTCGTCTTCTCCCACGCGGCTGCCATCGGCCAGATCATCGCCCAGGCCAGTGGGGCGGAGCCGTTCGCCTTCACCACGGCGGACAACGCCTCCATTACACGGCTCATTGCGGCACCCGACCGCTGGTACGTGCGCGGCTACAACGAGATCACGCACCTCATGGACTAGCGGGCACACTGTCACGGTGACCCCGACGGGAAAACGCCCGCGAAAGCCGAAGAGTCGGCTCCCACCGGTGCCGCACTACGTGCGGCCGCCACGGCACGGCCGCTACTGGAGGTTGGGCGGGCCGCTCACCAGTGACCACGAGGCCGAGGCACTGGCGGCCGAGCGCGCCCGCCCGCCGGGTCGGGTGGGCCGGTTCGTCCTGCGCGTGCTGGGCGGCAAGGGGGGCCGGGCGGGCGGGCCGGGCGGGTAGTGCGACCCCGGCTCGGGTACCCTCCCGGGCTCGGGGCTCCCGTCACCTTGACCCGATCGGATCCCGGATCGAGACTCGCGACGTGTCCGTGGAGGAGATCGACGCGTACTTGGCGGCCCAGGAGGAACCGAAGCAGTCGACCTTGCGGGCGGTGCGTCAGTCCATCCTGGAAGTGGTGCCGGAAGCCGAGCAGTGCATTTCCTACGCCATGCCCGCCTTCAGGGTCAGGGGGAAGATCGTCGCCGGTTTCGCGGCGTTTCAGAACCACCTGAGCTACTTTCCCCATAGCGGATCCGTGATCCCCGAGCTGCACGCCGAGGTCACGGCCTACGCCACGGCGAAGGGAACCCTGCAATTCCCCGTTGACGTGCCCCTGCCCAGGGCGCTGGTGAAGAAGCTGGTGGAAGTGCGCCTGCGTCAGGCCTTCCCCGAGGGCCGACCCTGAAGCACGGGGGTCCGAGCGCCATCCCGCCCTGTATCGTCGCCTGGTGCTCCATACCCGCCTGACGCAGATGTTCGGGCTCACCTACCCGGTGATGACGGCCCCCATGAATCTGCACAGCGGCGGGACCCTGGCCGGTGCCGTCTCGGCGGCCGGCGGGCTCGGCTCCTTCGGCGGGATCCACCTCTCGGGTGATCCCGACTGGGTCCACGAGCAGGCGGCGATCGTGCGCGCCCGCACTGACCGGCCCTTCGCGGTGGGCTTCGTGACTTGCTTCATCCCCGCCGTCGAACCGCTGTTTGAGGCCGCGCTGGCGGAGCGGCCGGCGGCAATGGCCCTCTCCTTCGGCGACCCCGGGCCCTACGCCCAAAGATGCAGGGCGGCCGGGGTCCGGGTGATCTGCCAGGTCCAGAGCGCCGACCAGGCTGATGTCGCGGTGGCGGCGGGAGCGGACGTCCTGGTGGCCCAGGGGAACGAGGCGGGTGGCCACACCGGGACCATGGCCATGCTGCCACTTCTCGCCGCCGTCGTCAGCCGGCATCCGGACATCCCGACCCTGGCTGCGGGTGGGCTGGCCGATGGCCGATCGCTGGCGGCCGCCCTCACCGCAGGGGCGGACGGAGCGTGGCTGGGCACCGCCTTTCTCGCCACACCCGAAGCCATTGAGGTCGACGACGCCTACAAGCAGTCGATCGTCGAGAGCGATGGCACCGACACCGTCTTCACCCGGGTCTACGACATCATGGGCGGGCTCCCCTGGCCCCCCGGCATCGGCGAACGGGTCCGCCGGAACAGCTTCACGGACTCATGGGGTGACCGCGAACCCGAACTCCGGGCCTGCCGCGAGGAGCTGGTGGCCACGGCCGCCGCGCTGCCCGAAGGAGAGCGGGACGACCTGGCGAATCGGGAGATCCTGTTCGGGCAGTCGGCACGATCCGTCAGCACCATCCGACCGGCGGCCGAAGTGCTGCGCACCATCAGCGAGGACGCCGAACGCACCCTGCGCGAACGACCCCGGCTACTCCTCGGCTGACCCCCAGCCCGAGGGAGCGGAAACGGCGGTGCTACCCGGCGGTCCCCGGAAGGGAACGCTCGATCACGTCGGTAATTTCGGATCCGACCAGCTCGTCGCGGTCGAGGAGCGCATCGCGCAGGGCTTCCACCACCTCAGGGTGCTGCGAGACGATCGCCTTGGCCGCGTCGCACGATCCCATGAGGAGCGCGTCCAGCTCCGCCCGGGCTCCCTTGTCGGCCAGCACCTTGTCGACCAGTCCGCCGCCTTGGAAGCCGTTGCCCGCCGCGGCGACGGAAATCAGTGACGCGCCCATGCCGCAGGCACCGATCATCTGCGCCCCGATGGTCGTGGCAGCTGCCAGGTCTGACGCCGGTCCGGTGGAGACCTCGTCGAACCAGTGCTCCTCAGCCACCATGCCCCCCATGGCGATCTGCAGCAACGCGTGCAGTTCTTCACGGCTCTGGGTGAAGCGCTCCTCTGTGTCGGAGTGCTGGAGCAGGCCCAGGGAGTCACGCCGCTTTACGATCGAGAGCACGTTCAGCTGGCGGGTCTGCCCGACGAAGTAGGCCACGGTGGCGTGCCCGGCCTCATGGGTAGCCACCCGGTCGCGCTCGCCGGGGGTGTAGATGGTGGCGTCGGTCACACCGAGCTCAATGAGCATCTTGGCCTCCGAGACGTCGGACATGGACATGGCCGAACGGCTGTGGGTGAGGGCGATGACCAGGGCCTCGTCCATCAGGCGCTCCAGCGCGGCCGGCGAGTACCCGAAGGTCATTCCGGCCACCAGGTCGACAGCGCCGTGCTCGTCGAGATCGGCAGCGTGTGCCTTCTTCCCCAGGTAGTAGGCGATGATGTCGGCGCGCGCACGCCGCCCGGGCAGGCCGAAAAAGATGGAACGGTCGAAGCGACCGGGGCGCACGAGCGCGGGATCGAGGGCGTCCTTGCGGTTCGTGGCCCCGACCACCAGCACGTTGGCGGGCTGGACGGTGGGCTTGGGCAATTTGCTCTCATCGGGCAGGTAGCGGTTGATCATGTCGATCCACGCGCTGCGGAAGCGTTCCGCCCGCGACGGGCTGTCGAAGGACTGCAGCTGCACCAGGAGCTCGTTCACCACTCCCGAGACCCCTTCGGACGCGCCCGAGCCCAGCCCGCGACGTGAGGCGCCGATGGCATCGATCTCCTCAATGAACCCGATGGCTCCCCCTTCGGTGCGGGCGTACTTGCGCAGCGCCTTGAAGTAGGAGCGGATCTTCCGGTTGGTCTGGCCGTAGTACATCGATTGGAAGGCCGAGGCGGACACGAAGAGGAAGGGAACCTGTGCCTCCTTGGCCATGGCCTTGGCAACGAACGTCTTGCCCGTCCCGGGAGGGCCCTCGAAGAGCACGCCGCGCCGTGCCGTGCCCCCCATGGTGTCGCGGAAGGTCTGGTGGGCCAGGAAGAGGTTGATGGAACGCACGACCTCAGCCTTGATCCCGTCGATGCCCACGACGTCGTCGAGCCCCACGTTGGTCTCGCCGGGCCGGATGAGGGTATGCGGCGAGCGGACGGCGCCGAGGAACGGCAGGGCAACGACGGCACCCAGCAACAGGACGATGATGAGCATCGGCAACATGGGCCCGACCCAGTGCGGCAGGGTCACCGACGGGAAGATCCCGTCCCCGGCGATGTTGCGCATGACGATCCAACCCAGAACGAGGCTCCCGAGGGCGACGACCCGGCGGAGCCGGATGTGGCGGCGCCGCTCCCGGGCCCGTGACACATCGGCGCTACCCAGGATGGTGTCGCCCACCGCGCCCGACATGGCGTGCGGGGGCGGCGAAATCACTGCCGGCGCTTCCGGCGCGCGCTCTTCTGTGCCTGGTGCCGCCCGGTAGCTCAGTTCATCCCTCATGTAATTGGGAATGCCCGAGGGGGGGGAACCTTGCGTGGGCCAAATGGCCCCTTTTCCCTTCCTAGGGCGATGGGCGTACCCACACCGGCAGGAACACCTCACTCCCGTCGGGACGCAGGCGAGGCGAGAAGTCCACGCTGACGCGCTCGCCGATCACGATGGTGGCCGGGTCGATCTCGTTGATGGCGCCTTCCGGGCCACTGACCAGGTTGCCCACCATCCGCAGGGCGGGACTCTCGTCCAGGGTGACCGTGATCACCGGGAAGGGAGCGAACGGGGTGTACGCCGGCAGCAAGGGGGGATGCGGGACCACATAGGACCAGATGGTGCCCTGGCCCGACACGGCATGCCACTCACGCTCGACGGACTGGCAGTGCGGGCACATGGCCCGGGGAGGGAAGCGGAGCTTCCCGCAAGCCCCGCATGCCTGGATCCGCAGCTCACCGGCCGCCGTGCCCTCCCAGAAGCCATCGGACTCCTCGTCGCCGAGGGGAACGAGGAATCCCTCGGTCCCGGACGGTACCGCCACTTTCGCCATGAGGCCCAGTCTCCCCCCGGGACCCCACCCGGGGCCAAATGTCCGGTCACGATGCGTCCGAACTGCGACTTTGGCGGCGAGCAGCCCCGGCGGATCAAGATGTGACGCACCGTCAGATCCCCTGGCACAGCCCGAGAGGGAGCACACATGGCCGACACCGCACCACGCAACGAGCACCAACTCCTCATCGGGGGGAAGTGGGTCGATGCCTCGGACGGTACCTACGAGATCATCAACCCAGCCACCGAGGAAGTAGTGGGACTGGCTCCCCATGCCAGCGCGGCCGATGCCCAAGCTGCCGCGGCGGCGGCCCGGGAAGCCCAGCCCGGTTGGGCGGCCTGGTCGGCGGAGGACCGGGGTGCCCTCATGCGCGAGGCCGCCGCGGCCATCAGGGCCAAATCGGCCGAGCTCCTGCCCCTGGTCATCGCCGAGACGGGCGCCACGGCCACTGTCGGCTCCCGCATGCAGGTTCCCGTGGCCGCCGATCGCTTCGAGCGCTACGCCCGTGATCCCCGCCTGGTGCTGCAGACCCCGCTGCTGCCCCAATCGGCTCAATCCACCCCCCTGGCTCCGGGCGGGATCATCGGAGGCATGGTCAATCGGCAACCGGTCGGCGTGGTGGCCTGCATCACCTCGTACAACTTCCCCATGGTCAACATGGCCGGCAAGGTCGCGCCAGCCCTGGCCGCCGGCAACACGGTCGTGGTCAAACCGGCGCCGCAGGACCCGCTGGCCGT
>Ga0307374_10000785_pt1 | contig 59399 bp, 58 predicted proteins | sample OX3MG_FD_202532 | JGI IMG/M metagenome (GOLD analysis project Ga0307374, IMG submission 202532) | Soil microbial communities from Risofladan, Vaasa, Finland - OX-3 | ecosystem: Environmental > Terrestrial > Soil > Coastal area > Acid sulfate soil | place: Finland: Risofladan, Vaasa | collected... | reverse complement strand
GGGGGGGGCGCGGGGGGCGCCCCCCCCCCCCCCCCCCCCGCACCCCCCCCGGGCGGGGGCGCCCGCCCCCGCGCCCGGGGGGGCGCGGGGGGGGGGGGGGGCCACCCCCGGCCCCCCCCCCCCCCACGTCGCCCTCCAGCATGTGCATTCGGCGCACTTCATCGACCGGCCGCCCGGCCATCTTGGCCAGCGCTTCCAGCATCAGCCCCTCGCTCATCCCGTGGCGCATCTCGCCGATCAGCACCTTGGCCGCGTACTTGGCCTCCAGTGCCGTCATCCGCGCGAACAGGTCATTCAGTCCCTCGAGCTTGCGCCGCCGCGAGCTGCGGCCTTCGATCTCCGCGATTTCCTCGAAGGCGCGGCCGACCTCGATCAGCGTGAGGGTCGGCTCCGGCTGGTCGCGCCGCAGCCGCATCACCATCTCGATCGCTTCGCCGAAGTCGGCTGCGGCGGTGAAGATGTCCTCGCCCTGGTCCTCGCCACCGCCAAGGGCGGCGGCGATTTTCCATACCGCGCGGCCGCTCACCTTCAGGCGCGGCTCGCCGCCCTGTGCGAGCGGGCGGCCCACCATGAAGCGCGCGGCGATCGCGGTTTCGGCGGGCTCGAGGCGCGCGAGAAAGTCGGCGGCGAGCGCGGCTATCTGGAGGCGGCTATGGGTCTGGCTGAGCGACTGACAGACCTCGGCGAAATCGAAGAAGGAGCCCACGATTGCAGATTAGACTCGCGCACCCGCGCCCAGCGCAATAGCTTTTTTCACCAACCCTCGCACCGCCGCTCCGAGGTCGCGGCTGATCACGTCGAACGCCGCAAGCTCCATGGCCTCGCATGTCCGTTTTGCCGACCGCACTGCGGCTTTTTTCACCAACCCTCGCGCGGCCGCTCCGGTTAAATGCAGGAAAAAAGATCCATCGCTTCGCGGAGATCCTTCGCTGACGCTCGGGATGACAGAAAAGGAATCTTTTTGTTGTCATCCTGAACGAAGGTTGCCGAAGTGAAGGATCAACGCGGAGCGATTTCTGTGCCTATCGACATCCTCGATGATGCGGGCGAGGACTCAGGCGCCAGCGTAACAATCATTCCTCGGACAGCACGCGTGCATAAACCTCGCGATCGACGTTGCCGCCGCTCAGCACCAGCCCGACCCGCCGCCGCTCCATCGCGGCCCGCTCCTTGAGCAACGCCGCCAATGGCGCCGCGCCCGCGCCTTCGGCCACGTTGTGCGTATCGCTGAAGTAAAAACGCATCGCGGCCGCGATTTCCGCCTCGCTCACCGTCACGACCCGCTCGGCCCATCGATTGATTACTTCGAGCGCTTCCGCGAGCGGGACGCGGCAGGCGACGCCGTCGGCCATCGTGTCTGCCGACTCGGTGGTCACCACGCGGCCGGCCGCGAACGAGAGCGCGTAGGCGGGCGCGTTCTTCGCCACCACGCCGACGATTTTGGTGCTGAGCCCAAGCGCCTCGCGCGCCGCGATCATCCCGCAGATTCCCGAGCCCAGGCCGATCGGCACATAAACCGTGTCGAGATCGGCGACCGCGCCAAAAAACTCGAGCGCGTAGCTCGCGACACCGGCCACCAGCGCCGGATCGAACGACGGCACCATATGCAGGCCGCGTTCGACGGCCATGCGCCGGGCGAATTCGAGCGCGTCCTGGAAGTCCTGGCCGTGCTCGACCAGGTCGGCGCCGAGCGCGCGCATCGCGGCGTTTTTCTCGCGACTGTTGTGATGCGGCACGACGATCGTCGCGTGCATCCCGGCCCGCGCCGCCGCATAGGCGATACTCTGTCCGTGATTGCCGCGCGTCGCCGCGATCAGGCCGGCCGGCGGATTGCCCTGGCGCGCGAGGCCGTCGATATAGACGATTCCGCCGCGCAGCTTGAACGCGCCGACCGGGCCATGGTTCTCGTGCTTGACCCAGACTTCGGCGCCGGTACGCGCGCCGAGCAGTGGCCAGCGGATCTGTGCCGTGGGCGCCAGCGCCGCGCCGACAATTTGCGCCGCCGCCATCAACTCGTCACGCCCCGGTAGTTTCATGCTGCCTCCGCGCGGACTAATCGAACGGACTAATCGAACGCGCCCGCGCGAGTGGCCGCCGGCGCTGGAGCCGCATGCGACATCGCGTGCGGCCCCGCTCAGGCCGTGGCGATACGCCGCGGCGCCGGCTCCGTGACCGGCGCGCTCTCGGCCGCGGGCTTGCGAAAGCGCATGATCAGCTCGCTCCGGAGGATGTAGGCGGTCTCCTCGTAGATGAAACCGTGGCGCGCGAGGATTTCGGTCAGGCGTGCGCGCGTGTAGTGCGTGATGTGCTCGTCCTTGTAGCCGCCTGGCTGGAACAGGCCGTAGAGCGGTTCGATGGTACGCCATCCGATCGTGTCGTAGTCGGGAGTGCCGATCACCAGCATCCCGCCCGGCCGCAGCACGCGCTTCATCTCGGTGAACAGCACCTCGTCGTAAGCTATGTGCTCGATCACCTCCGAGCTGATCACGCAATCGAAGCTGTGGTCGCGAAACGGCAGCGCGAAGGCCGACCCGCGCACCAGCGGAATTCCGTAGCGGCGCAGAAACCGCATCTTGCTCTGGCTGTAGTCCATCCCGACCGCGTTGTTGAGGCTCTGGATGATGATGCTCGAGCCGCAGCCGGCGTCCAGGATGCGGCCGGCGTTGCGCGTCCACGAGACCGTGATCGCGTGGCGGCGGCGTTGCCAGTAGCGCTGGAGCGGGATGATGCTGTAGAACGCGCGCTCGTCGTAGTCGGCCGACGCGATCGAGTTACGCAGCCGCCACAGGCTTAGCGACGAGCGCAGGATGTCCATCCCGAAGCGCAGCATCCGCGCGTGCGAGCGCCCGGCGCCGCGCGGAAAATAGGTGAACGGGACCTCGGTCACGCTGTAGCCCTCGGCCCAGGCCTTGACCAGGATTTCCTCCTGGACCTCGAAATTGTGGCTGGTAAGTTCGAGCTTCTCGACCGCCGCGCGCCGGTAGAGCCGAAAGCCGCTGGACAGATCGCCGATCGGCACGCTCAGCAGCCGGCGCAAAAACCCATTGAGCACGTAGCTCGAAAAACGCCGGCTGAGATCGGTGTAGGCGACCCCGCCGCGCACGTAACGCGAGGCGATCACGATGTCGGCGCGCGTGCGCGCCCGCCACATCTTGGCCACGAAGGCCGGGTCGTGCGACATGTCGGCGTCCAGCGTCAACAGGTACTCCCCGCGCGCCTCGGCGAAGCCGGTGGTCAGCGCTCCGGCGTAGCCGCGCCGCCGTTCGGGCACCACGCGCGCGCCGAGTTCGGCGGCGGCCTCGGGGGTGCCGTCGGTCGAGCCGCCGTCGACGACGATGAGTTCGTATTTAAGATGGAACAGTTCGGCGATTTCGCCCAGCCGCGGAATCAGCGCGCGCAGGTTGTCGCGCTCATTGACCACCGGCAGGATCACCGAGAGATCGATCCCCATGGCCCAATCAAATAGTCGGAATCGGCGGTGAATGGAACAACCCCGCCGTCGAACAGCGCCGTTCACCTTGATTCCGAATCGCTTCGCGCCGTACCCTTAGGCATGCGGAGGCGGCGGCAGGCGATGGACGTGCGTGGCAATTCCCGATTCGGGCTGGCGATCGTTGCGATGGTGGCGGTGGCGGCGACGCTCGCGTTGGAGGCGCCGCCCGCGGCGGCGCGGCGCGCCCGGCGCGCGCAGGCCGCGGCGCCCTCCGCCGTGCCGCTCGACAAGATCCACGTGCTCGGCGATCGCCCGGCGCCCTTTGGGCTCAACGCCAGGGCCGCGATCATGATCGACGCGCGCTCGGGCGCGACGCTCTACGCTTACAACGAGCACGACAAAATCCAGCCCGCCAGCCTGGCCAAGCTGATGACCTTCTACCTGGTGCTCAAGGCGTTGCACCAAGGACGCATCACGCCCGACACGATGGTCACGGTGAGCGAGAAGGCGTGGCGGCTCTCGATGGACCGCACGGTGTCGCGGATGTTCCTGCAGGTCGGCCAGCGCGTCGCGGTCAACGATCTGCTGTTCGGCCTGATGGTGTCGTCGGGCAACGACGCCGCGGTCGCGCTGGCCGAGTACCTCGGCGGCTCGACCGACGCGTTCACCGAGCAGATGAATCAGCAGGCCAGGGAACTCGGCCTCGACGAGACGCACTTCGAGAATCCCGACGGGCTGCCGGTGCCCGAGATGTACACCACCGCTTTCGACATGGCGAAACTCGGCCGCGCGATAACGCAGCGCTTTCCCGACGCCGTCAAATACACCGGGGCCAAGGATTTCACCTTCGACAAGATCCATCAGCCCAACTTCAACGCGCTGCTGTTCTACGACGCGCGGGTCAACGGACTTAAGACCGGCCACGTCGAGGAAGCCGGCTACCATCTGGTCGCCAGCGCGCACTCGGATGGGATGGACCTGATCTCGGCCGTGCTCGGCACGCCGTCGTCCTCGGCGCGCCGGGTCGAGACCGAGAAGCTGATCGATTGGGCGTTCCGCACCTTCGCCAGCGTGCAGCCCGACTGGCACAAGACGCTGCCCGACCAGCTGCGCGTGTACGGCGGCGCGGCCGACACGGTTGCCGTAGCGCCGGCCGAGATTCCCAGCGTCACGGTCGAGCACGGACAGGAGGGCAAGGTCACGCTCGCGGGCTCGTTCAGCTCGAGCTACCTGGTCGCGCCGATAGGCAAGGGACAGCGGGTCGGCGCGCTGGTGCTGATGGTGGATGGCAAGCCGCAGTCGACGGTCCCGATCCTGACGACGGCGGCGGTCGGACCCGGCGGCTGGCTCAAGCGGATGGTCGATCGCCTGCGGATGCGGCTTTGACGTCGGCCTGTGCACTATCGCATCCGATCTCTGACTGGCTTCGATTCGTATAACGACGCGCTGGAGTTCGGACGCGGTAGCGCCGCACTACTAAGTCGCATCCGGCGGATGGTCATCCCGCGCGCTAGTAAGTTGAATACAAAAGCTGTCATTACCGGAAAGCCGCGGCCAATCACGCGGCATGAAGATGCCGCGCGAGATCCTTCGACTCCGCTCGCGGACTCGCTGCGCTCAGGATGACCAGCCCCTGGGTGCAACTTATTAATGAGCTAGTTACTTTTGTAAGCCCAAAACGGCGGTGATTCAGTTACCCCCGAGATGGTCATTCCGTCAATTCCCACGAATACCCTGCGGCCGAGAAAAAACGGCAGCCCCCAGTCGAACATGTCTGAGGGCACGACATGATTCGCGCCCAGGTCGAAGAAGGCCGCGTTGCCGGTCAGAAACAGGTTCTCCGCGTTGGCGATGGTGAAATCGACCACGCCCGTGCTGAGCCCGTCAGAACCCTGGTTGGTCGGGTGTTGATCGGTCGGCGTCGCCGGACAGTACCACGGCGGAGCAAAAGAGCAGACCGGCAATTTGGGGTTGTCGTAGAAGAAGCCGTTGGAGCCGCTATCGATGAAGCCCGTCAGCGTCCGGCCTTGGAAGAGGGTCGTGAACTGTAGGTTGCCGTCGGCCGTATAGACCTTGAACGTGCCAGGGATCTGATTATTGCTCTGGGTATTGATCCCAAAGACCAGTTGTCCGGTCAGCCTCGATACGCCGTTGGTCGGCGGCCGCGCGAAACTCAGCATCACGCCGTTGTTGTCGACCGGCAGCAGCGCGACCGGGTTTTGTACTTGCAACTCGAACGGCTGCGTAGTGAGAGCGCAGTGAGTCGCGGTACACGTGTAGTATTTCGTACCAGCGCCGCCATCATACTGCATCAACCCCACTCCGAGGATGCCGTTGAAGTTCAATTGCTGCGGGCTCCGCGCGAACGGCGCGCCGTCATTGCAGTTCTTAGGACGATGTCCTACGGCCGGAAAGTTGTTATTGATGATCTGCACCGGCAGACTTTGAATCGTCGGCTCGCCGCCCATCGTTACGTCTGCCGTCGCGACCCGTCCCCAGGCTGTGACTGAGCCGAAAAACGCGCATTCGCCGACCCTGTCGGGACCCGACATCTGCGGCGGGAGATGCACGGTCAGCGCCTGCGAAAATATCCGCAACCCGAAGGAGCCGGTATCGATCAGAAGACCGCTGATGATCTGGCATTGGGTCGTGCTGCCCGGCACGCATACCTTGACCGCGCCGAAGGGCTGATCGATCCCGTGCCCGGTGATTCCGCCCTTGACGTTGGCGTTCATCACATTGTTGGCGGCTGCGAAACCCGGATCTGCGAACGCCAGCATCGTCACCGTAGCCGCTATCGCGAACACGATCGCAGTGCGCGGCTTCATTTGATGTCCGAAAGACTAACGCCCGCCGGCATCCGGGCTGGAAGATACGCGCGTCCCCACATGAATCCCATGTGCCCCCCCGTCTCGACCGTCACGTCGCTCGCGTGCACCGACGAGGCATGCAGCCCGAACGGGCTCGGCGCGCCGGTGTCGGCGGCGTCGCTATACTGTTTGAAGTAAGTCCCGAGCAACGTCGGAACATCGGGCGGCATCGGTCCGCGCCAGGTCACCGCGAACACCGTCCCGCCCTGGTCGACATATTCGCTCACCACGGTGCCGTCCGGGGTCGTAATCTGCTCGACGGTGAAATTCGCCGAGGAGCGAGCGCTTTGCGCCGACAGTCCGGGAATCGGACGCGCAGGGTTCGCGCCAGCCGTGGCATTCATCTGCGCCGCGTCGTCGGCTACCGAGGCGGCGGACTCGCCCAGCGTGGCGCGTGCGGCGGACGGCGCGGCGATGAGAAGAAGGCCGCCTCCTACCAGCACGAGGTTCAGAAAAGCTAGAATTTTCATTATGTTAGGGCCCCAAAAACTCTAACCTGCCGGATCTGGCTCCGCAACGTGAAACGACGCCGCGGGTCGTGGATCATGCGCGACTCGCCCTTGGGTCGTTCACCTATTGACGAAGCCTCAGCCCAGACCATTCAGCCCAAACCATCCGTCATCGGCGGCAGGGCCGCGTAGCGCGGGCGATTCATCCGCCCGCTCTGGCGTCCGTCGCATCCCTCAAGTGTCGCCCCATACCCCGAAGTTGGTACGATGGGGCCGGCCCTTGGGCTGCGCTTTGCTTGGGTGTGCATCCGGGCCGCACAATCTTCGCGCCACGGAGGCGCGGAAAAAGAGGCATCGTATGATCAATAAGGATCGATTGAGCAACTTCGTCATGGCGATCGCGGGCGGAGTTGTCGGCGCGCTAGTGGCCAGCTCGGGACTGCCCGGGCGGTTATGGCCGGCGGCTACGGCCGAGGCTGCGACGCGTCATATCGTGCGTGCGATCGAGGCCGAGCAGTTCATCCTGGTCGATCGGATGGGAGTTAAGCGGGCCGAGCTCGTGATGGTCCGCGGTGAGCCGCTGCTCGAGTTTTACGGACCGACAGGCAAGACCGAACGCGCCTCGATCGGTGTGGATCTGAAGGGCACGGCGCGCGCGCGCTTCTACTCCAGCACCGGAATTTCACAGGCCGCGCTCGGCGTCACCGGCGAAGGGCGCGCGGGCCTCGCGCTGCTCGACCGCCTGCAGCATCTGCGCGCCACCTTCGACGTCGCGATCGGCGGCGAGCCGACGCTGCGGCTCTATGACGAAAAGGGCGCCCGCATGGGGCTGGACATCACCGAGGCCGGCTCACCGGGCTTCGCGCTGCTCGACCCGACCGGCAAGACGCGCGCGGCGATGGTGCTGAGCAACGATAACAGTCCGTCGCTGACGCTATATGGGGCCGACGGCAACCCGATAAAGTCGCTGCCGTAGCGGCGCGGCGCGCAGCGAAGACATCGCCGGGCGCGGATGGCGCGGGGGCGCTACGCCCCCGCGCCATCCGCGCCCGGACCACCGTGCCGCGCTACGCGCGGCGCCCCGCCGCCGGCTCCAGCAGCGGCTCGTCGGCTGCCGGTTCCGGCAGCCCGAGCCGCTGCAGCACCGCGCGCTGGCCGACCCGCAGGCCGCGGTCGGCCAGTTCCGCTACCATGTCGGCGAACAGCTTGACGTCGTTGTCGGCGCTCAGCCCGAGCGCGATCCGCGGATAGTGGCGCTGCGGGCCCAGGTTGAGATCGACGATCGGCCGCACCAGGTCGCGCGTGAGCGTCGCACCCAGCCGCCGCGCGTCGGACTCCATGATGTCGCGGCGCACCGCGTCGTGTACCTGTGCCGCCGCGCGCGAGCCGCCGCCCTCGCGCGGCGTCTCGGTGGTCAGCGTCTGCCCCAGCACCGCCTTGCTCACCTGCTTGTCGAGGTATTCGCAGAAGCGCTCGTAAATCTCGGCGCCGCCGCTGCCGCGGGTCTCGACGAATTCAATCAGCATCGATTCCGGAATGATCGCGGCCGCGTCCGTGCCGATATTCGCGACCGCGCTCAGCAGCGCCTGCTTGTCGGCCTCGGTTGCGCCGGGACTGTATTTGCCCAGGCGCAGCGGCTGGCCGAAAACCTCGGCGAACGTCACCCAATCCTTGAGCACGTAGTTCTTGAACAGGTAGGCCCATCCCGCCGCCCGCGCGAGTCCGCCGCGCACCGGCAATCCGGCCTTGGCCTTGACCGCGTGCACGATGAACTTGTAAGGCGCAAGCGGCGCCGTCAGCGGCTGGATTCCAATCCGCGCAGCGCCGTTCGTCCCGGCGTAGCGGCCCGAGCGCCGGTAGTGCGGCGCGCTCGCGTCCGGCGCATTCGACGACGCGTTCCAGGGCGAGGTCGCCGCGACGTCGGTTGGCGCCAGCGGCCCTTCGGCGCGCAGCGTGCGCACCAGCAGTTGCTCGCCCGAGATCCAGTCGAACATGAACCAGCGCGGGTCGCGCCACACCAGCCGCTTGGGGATCCATTCGCGGCCCGCCGTGTCCCAGATGATCTCGGTCGCCGAAAAGCCTTTGCCGACCGCGTCGAGGATGTCGTACAGCACGCTCTCGAGGTCGAACGCGCCGCCGCCGACAAAGTCGCGCACCAGGTCGGCCGCGCGCTGGTCCTCGGCCGCTTCGGAAGCCGCCGTGACGATCAGCTCGGCGCTGGCCACGGCCTGTTTGCGGGTGCTGATCACCGCCAGGTAATGCAGGTCCTTCTCTTCCATCTCCTCGGCCAGCTCGAGATAGAGATACGGATCGCCGGTTTCGGCCTCGCGCTGGATCGCGATCAGTTTTTCGGGCGTGAGCCCGACCGACGGATGCATCACCGAGTAGATATTGCGTACGCCGGCCATGGTCGGCGCGGCCTGCTCGTCGCGCAGTTGTTCGGGGTCGACCTCGCGCCCGTATGCGTCATACAACTTCATTTGTTTTACCAATCTTCTTTTTCTTTACCTCTCCTTATCCTGGGAGAGGTCGCCGCGAGCATCGCGAGCGGCCGGAGAGGTCTGACTTCCCGAAGTATGAATCGTGACAACGCTAGAGACCTCTCCCCGGCCTTCTCCTTGGACAAGGAGGATGTCGATAAGCACAAAAAGCGCTCCGCGTCGATCCTTCATTTCGGCAACCTTCGTTCAGGATGACAACAAAAAGGTTTTCCCTCTGTCATCCTGAGCGTCGGCGAAGGATCTCCGCGAAGCGATGGATCCTTTTTTCGCATTTATCAACACCCCCACGGGAAGAGGGGTATAAGCGCACTGCCCCGCGCTTTCCCCCTCACATCCATGCCCACGCGCGTGCGCGGCCGCTGCGCACGGCTAGGGGCGGAGCTTCGTTCTCGTCCGGCGGCCCGAACGGATCGCGCTCACCGCGCGAGGACCTCATCGCGGCCGCGCGCCGCGGCGCCGGTGTGTAAGCGGGTTCCTGCGCGCGGATGCTGCTGGCATAGTAGGCGAGCGCGCCGGCAATCGCCGCGTCGCCGTGGCGTCCCTTCTGTTCGCGCCGTTCGGCGACGTGCGCGTAGCCGTGCTCGATTTCCAGCGCGCGATGGTCGGCCAGGATTTCCGCGTCGCGCGGCAGCTCGACCATCCCGTCCTCGAAGGCCGCCTTGTAGCGCGGCATGTTCTCGCGGTACCACTGCGCCGAGAGCATCACCTGCTCGACGCGCGCGCCGTAGCGCTGGCGCGCGATCTCGGCCAGGTATTGCCCGTTGCCGCGCGCGTCCAACGCGCCCCCGATGAGCCGCGGCAGGCGGTCCACGATATAAAACAGGATCTGTTCTTGCTGGCGGAACGGCACCCGGCGCAACTCGACCACGAACGGCGTGCGCCGCACCAGGTTGGACTGAATCTGCAGCGGCCAGAAAACGCTCAGGTCGCCGTTGCGCCCGAAGTCCTCGCCGAAGCTGCTCATCAGGTTGTCCAGCCGCATCAGCGCCGGGTCGAGGTTGCGCTCGCACCACTCGCGCGCCGCCCCCACGCGATACTCCTCGGGCCGCTCGCTGAACTCCTCCGCCACTTCCCAGCGCAGCACCGGCACCCCCGCGCGCATCCGGCTCTCGACCAGCATCGAACTCAAAAACGCGCCCGCGCTCGCGCGCGGCACGCATAGCAGTTCCTCGCCCGCGGCATCGCCGTATTCGGCGAAGATGCGGGCGCGCCATTCGCGCTCGGCCGCCGCGCTGTAACGCCGCCCGGCCCGCTGGCACATCCGATGGTACAGGCCCTCGGCCAGCGCGTCGTCGAGCGTCACGCGATGGAGCGAGAACGGACGCCGCCCTGCGCGGATGTCGTTGATCAGTTCGTTGAACGGATTCTCGGCCCCGTTGTGGGTCGAGATCACGCGCACCAGCCCGCCCCACATCGTGAACGCCATCGCGGCCTTCAGCAGTTCGGGAAGATTGTCGTGAAAAGCGGCCTCGTCGATTACCGCGCGTCCCTGCTTGCCGCGCAGGTTGGAGGGCCGCGAACTGAGCGCGACGATTTTGTGTCCCGAGGCGAAGCGGATGCGATAGGCCAGCAGATCGCGGCGCTCGTCGTCCAGCGCGATCTCTTCGATCGCATCCGCCGCCTTGTTGAACTGCCGCGCCCACGCGGCCGCGGTCTCGACGAACTCGCGCGCCATGTCGCGGTTGTAGCCCAGGTACCAGGTGTCCATCCCCGCCGTAGCCGCGGCCGAAAGCGCGGCGTCGGCCGCCTCGGCCCAGGTGATCCCGACCCGGCGCGATTTCTCCGCCACCTTGACCGCCGAGTTGTCGGCGATCCAGCGCACCTGGTAGGGCAGAAGGACGTCGCGGGCCACGGTGTGAATCATGCTGGAGGCGATTTTGTCGGCGGGCTTTTCGCCGCGCGCATCGCCGGCCGGGCCGCTTGGTTTGCCGCCAGCCTTGTCGTGAGTCTTGTCGTGAGCCTTGTGGCGAGTTTGGTCGTGAAGCTTGTCGTGAGCCTTGTCGGCACCCCGATCGCCAGCCTTGCCGCCGCCTCCACCGCGCCGCGGCCGCGCCTGGGTAGGCGCGACGTCGCCGGCCATTCGCACTCGCGTACTTTTGCTGTTCATCGCGTCACCTCTCTTTTCGCCAACCCTCGCGCCGCACCTCTTTTTCCTCTCCCGTTTTTTTATGCCCTCTCCCAGAATGATGTGGGCGAGGGCTCGGAGAAGGCCGCGGAAAGTAGCGGTGCGCGATCGAGATAGTCATTTATCGCTCCGCGATGCCGCGTCGTTCCGCGATGCCGCGTCGTTCCGCGATGCCGCGTCGCTCGGAGCTTCCAGCGCCGCGGCCGCTGCCCGCTCCGGCCGCGGCGTTTCCTCGCGCGCCGGCTCATTGCCGCCCGCGAGCGGTGGTGCCATCGCGAGCGCTCGATCGTCGCCGCCCGGCGGCGGCATCTCGGCGATCTCGAGCAGCGCCGCGCGGATCCGCTTCTCGGCCGCGTCCGACAATCCGCCGCGCGCGCCCCGGCGCGCCGCCGCGACCACCTTGCGCTCGGCCGCGAGCACCCGGCGTCCGATCCCGTTGCGCATTTCCTCGGCCGCCCGGCGCATATGCACCGACGAGCGGCAGATCGACGCGACATTGCGCGCGAGCGCATTGATGTCGATCTTCTTCGGGTCGAACTCCTTGAGTTCGACCAGCACCCGGAACAGGTCGCCCTGCACCAGGCGCATCAGGCCCTCGTTGACCGTGTCGTCGGCGCCGCCCGAGGCGTCGACCACCGCGCGCGCCTGCTCGGTGGCGAGCTTGAGCGCGTTCAGCTTGCGCTCCAGCCCCGAGCCGTAACGCTGGAGCGCCGAGGGCGCGATCTGGCATCCATGCTCGCCGAGCCATCGCGCCAGCCCGCGATAGTCGGAGAAGGAGCCTTCGACCAGACGGCGTTCAAACTCGGCCCGCAGCGCGGGCGTCAGTTTCTTGATCTTTCCCTTCGGCGGCATTCTTTTTCACCGACCCTCGCGGCGCGCCTCCGATGTCGGCGCTGGTGCGCGGCGGTTCGCATTGCCGGTTGCCTCGCTGTTCGTCATCACCGCCGCTTTCACCACCCCTCGCGCCGGACGGAACCGCGTGCTCGCGCGGATGCGACCGGCCCGGCTTCGCTTTTCACCAAGCCTCGCGTGGGCGCCTCCGCGAGCGGTTCGGGTTTCTTCTGTCATCCTGAGAGTTTGTGAATTCCTGAGCGTGGCGAGTCCGAGTCCGCTTCTTTTGTCAGCCTGAGCGAAGCGAAGGATCAACGCGAAGCGATTGCTCCCGCGCGGAGCGGCGCCGCACGCCGGACGCGCCGAGAATCGGATCGCTGCGCGTAGATCCTTCGACTCGCGCAGCGCTCGCTCAGGATGACCGAAGGGGTCAAAACGGAAGGGCCGAAAAACGGTTCCGCCCCGGTTATGCAGCGCTCTCCTTGGACTAGGAGAAATTAAAAAGGGCGACGGTCCAGAGAACGCGCCGCGAATTCGTCCCTTCATCGCCGCCCGCGCCGCGCGCATCGCCCGCCTCACCAATACTTGCGCGGGCGCGCGATCCCGGCCGGCGCCGGCGCCGTGTATTCGACCACGTCGACCCCGCTCGCGGTCAGCCGCGCGTACCAGGTCTCGTTGTCCTCGCCCTCGATTTCGAGCAGGCCGCGGTCGCGCAGGTAGCTGAGCTCGCGGCGCAGCGCGTTGAGCGTGAGCGCGAGCTTGATGTCGGCCAGCACGCGCCACACGATAGTCTCCGAGACCGCGATCGGGCGGCCGGCGTCCAGCACGCGCAGGATTCGCCAGCGGGCCTCCTCGCGCTGCTTCTGCTCCAGGTTCATCGCATCCATTTGTTTTGCTTTTTCACTTTTTCACGTTCTCACGTTTCACTTTCCACTTTTCCGGCGCTTCATCGGATGGCCCGCGCGGCGGCGCCGCGATCGCCGGCGCGCGCTCTAAAGCGCGTCGACCCGTTCGGCGATGCGTTCCTTGAGTTCGGTTATCTCGGCCCGCAACTCGGCCCGCATCGCGTCCAGCTTGGCGTCCAGCGTGCTCGAAAAACGGATCCAGTCCTCGCGCCGCACGTACTCCAGCGGCAACTGCGCCTTGAGCTTCATCATCTCGCGCTCGACCCCGTGCGAGAAATCGCTGCCCTCGCGCTTGAGCGAGGCCATCTGCTCGGCGGTCGCGCTTTCATGGCGCTCGAACAGCCATCGCAGCGTCTCCGCGTTGAGCGCGATGAACGCCATCAGCGCCGCCGCCATCGTCCCGAGCGCGTTCCAGCTCATCATTTGCGCTCGGGCTCCGTATGCGCCTTGAGCGCCAGCGCCCCCGCCATCGCCAGCAACACCATGCCGAGCCCGCGCCCGTAGGCGTCCGCGTCGCCCGTGGTGAAGCGCCAAGTGGCCACCACCTGCACCACCCAGAACACCACGTACATCAACGCCCCGAGCACCCCGATCACCCGGCCCGCGTCGTAGGTCACGTTGTCCTTGCCGGTCAGACAGTCACTCACGAACTTCATTGCGTGTTCTCCGCTTGCGCCCGCGCGGGATGGCTCGGCTGGGGGGCCGGCCGCGCGCATCCCGCCAGCATCGCGTCGCGCTCGCGCACGGCGCCCTTCAAAATCGTCACCGCGGCCGCATACGCGCGCATCGTGTCGGCCGGCGAGGAGCCGGGCCGCAGGCCCGCGATCGGAAGTGCGGGATGCGTGAGCGACGGCGCCGGGCACGCGGTCTCGTGCAGCACCGGCACCCGCACCATCAGCGGACGCACCACCGGCGCGGGTCTCGCGCCGGCGGCGCATCCGGCGATCGCGAATGCGAGAACGAGCGCGGCGAGAGAGCCGCGAGAGCCGATCGCGCCGAGCGATTTTTTCACCAACACTCGCGGCGCCGCTGGGTTTTTTCCGCCGCTGTTTTTCATGCCCTCTCCCGCGAAGTACGCGGGAGAGGGTAGGGTGAGGGTCCTATCGCGGCGCGCCTCGATTTCTGATCGCGCGCCGCGCGCCTGTGCGTCCGAACTTCTGCTAACGGAGAATTGTTGCAGCGCACGCTTCGCGGCGAATCGCGCGGGCAAATGGACCCTCACCCGCACCCTCTCCCACAAACGATGTGGGCGAGGGCTCTGAGAAAGAGCGCAGTCCACGCCTTCACACGCGAACGCGCGTTCGCGGCGATACGGCCGAAAAATTACCATTGCCCTAACTCGGCGGCCTGCGCGTTGCCCCAGCGGATCGCCGCCGCGCAGCCGGCGTCGATCCGCGCGCTCTCGAGCGCCCGCGCGCCGCTGGCCGCCATGCGCATCACCGCCGCTCCGTTGGCCGTCGCCGCGCGCTCGCGCGCGGCTGCGGCCCGCGCGCTCTGTTCGAGCTGCGTGCGCAGTTGCGCCACCGCCGAGTTCTGGGTCGCGATCGCGCTTTGCAGCGCCGCGTTGCTCGCTTCGGCGTCGGCGAGCGAGGCGCTCAGATGCGCGGCCGCGGCCCGCGCGGTATCGCGCTCGTGAAGCAGCAGCGCGCGGTAACCCAGCACCGCCGCGATCAGCAGCGCGAGCGCCACCGGTTTCCAGAGCCGAACCGCCATCAAGGGCAACATCGTCTTGCCGTCCGCCGCGAGCGCGCCGGCTCAGCTCTGCGGCGCCGCTGCCACAACGGCCGCCGCCACCGGCGCGACGCTGCCGCCCATCGCCACGCCGGCTGCGTGCGCCGGCGTCGCGAACGTCGCCGCCGGCGCTCCAGGCGCCGGATGCGATCCCATCTCGACCGCCGCGGCCACCGTCGCCGCGCCATGATCGTCAACCGCCTGCGCGTGCTTATCGACCGCCGCCGCGAGCTTCTCGACCGCCGCCGCATGATGCTCCAGCGCGGCGGCTTGCGCCGTCGCGGCCGTCGCTGCCGCGGGCGCGGCCGGCGCGCTCGGAGCGGCTGGGGCGACCGGTGCGGGCGCCGGCGCGGGCAGCGGCGTGGCGTCCGCTTGCACGATCGGCGCCGCGGCATGGAACGTCGCGGCCGAGTGGTTGGTGCTGGGCGCGGCGGTCGAACCGGCCGTGGTGCTGTGGCCGATCACCATCTGTTCGAGCGCGGACAGGCGTGTCTGTACGGCGCTCATCCCGGTGCGCATCTCGGCCATCATCCAGCGCCCGGCGAGGGCGCCGATCGCGAAGCCGCCGGCCGCGACCATCAGGTAACCTGCTGCCATTTCTGGATCGATATTCATTGTTTTAGCCAATCCTCCGGTCGCCGCTCCGAGGTCGCGGCTGGCCACTTGAACGCCCTTATCTTTGCAGCCTCGCATCCGCATTTGCGGACCGCACTTTGTTCACCAACACTCGCGGCGCGCCTCCGAGGTCGCGACTGATCACGTTGAAGGCCTTCGCGGCCGCGCTACTCGTAGGCGCGATTCAGCCATCCGTCGAGAAACTCCCGGTCGCCGTCGGCCCGCCGCCCGCGCTCGAGCGCCGCGAGCACGCGGTAGTAACCGGCCGCCTCGGAGCGCAGCGCCGCGAGCATCGCGAGCTGGTTGGCCGCGCCCACCGCGGCAGTTGTCTCGCGGCCCAGCACGCCATCCTCGATGACCCGGCGGCCGCATGCGCGCAACGCGCACTGCAGGCAGCGGACCGCGTGGTCGGGGCCGATATTCACCGCCAGGTCGAACAGTTTCGCTCCGATCGAACCCGGCAATCCGCTGTAGCGATAGCGCTGCCACCAGTCGCGGTAGTAAATCGCGACCGCGTCGGCTCGCGTCAGCGCCGCGATATCGAGGTCCGGATACTCGCGCTTGGTGATGCCGAACTTGGTTGCGCCGCCCGGGTCGGCCGGGTTGTCGACGTAGCCGCCCTCGTCGCCGAGCAGCCGGGCGATCGCGCGCGCGAAGGCCGGCGGATAGTTTTTTTGCGTTTGCGTGCTGCCCTGGGAGTCCATGTCGGGCGGGATTCTCGCAGTCCTTCCCGATTCGCATAAGGGTGAAATATTTCACCCATAGGCGTGTGCAAAGGAGCTAAAAGTCCAATTTCCAGCGCTCCGGAAACAATGAACACTGGTAGCGGAACGACCGATCGTCCAACCCCCCCCCCGGCCGTTTCCCCGTCGGATTCAGAGATACAAGGAGGTCACAAGCGCCCGGTCGGAGAAAGCGCGGTTGTAAGCGCGCGTCGCGCGCGACTAGAATTGAAGCGGGGTCTCGTCCGCGACGCGGTCCGTTATCGCGAGCTTACAAGAGGCCAGCGCGACAGGCTTTATCAGGCAAGCATGCCAAGGGATTCGTTCAACCGCGAAATCGATTACCTGCGTATTTCGGTCATCGACAACTGCAACCTCCGATGCGTCTACTGCATGCCGCTGGAGGGTCTGCGCTTCCTGCCGCGCGACGAGCTTTTGACCCCGGCCGAAATCGAGCTGGTGGTGCGCGCCGCGGTCAGCGTGGGCTTTCGCAAGTTTCGCCTGACCGGCGGCGAACCGACGCTGCGCGCCGACCTGCTCGAGATCGTCGAGCGGCTCGCGGCGGTGCCGGGAATCGGCGGCCTCGCGCTCACCACCAACGCGCTCCTGCTACCGAAGCTCGCGCGACCGCTCAAGGCGGCGGGGCTCAAACGCATCAACGTCCACCTCGACAGCCTCAACCCGATAACCGTCGAGCGCCAGATGCGATGGGGCAGCTTCACGCAGATCTGGGAGGGCATCATGGCCGCCGAGGCGGCCGGGTTGGTGCCGATAAAGCTCAATGCGGTAGTCGCGGCCGGCTACAATGAGGAGGACGTGGTCGCGCTTGCCGCGCTGACGATCGAGCGCGACTGGCACGTGCGGTTTATCGAGCTGATGCCGCTCGGGGGCGGCGAATGCGCGACGCTTTCGATCAAGCGCTACGTTTCGAACATCGAGACCCGGCGGCGGATCGAGGTCGCGCTTGGGCCGCTGATGGAACTCGAGTCGAGCAACCCCTCCGACGAGGCGCGCAACTACGCGCTGCCGGGCGCAAGCGGCGTGGTCGGCTTCATCAGCCCGGTGAGCGAGCCGTATTGCGGGACCTGCAACCGGATGCGCCTGACGGCCGACGGCAAGTTCCATCTCTGCCTGCTCAATGACGACGAGATGGACGTGCGCAAGGCGATTCGCACGGGCGGCGGGATCGAGGCGGTGGCGCGCATCCTGAGGCGCGCGGTTGACCTCAAGCCGACCGGCCATCATCTGCTTGAGGGCCGCTCGACTCGCGAGCGCTCGATGTACCAGATCGGCGGGTGAGAAATACTCCGCGCCATGCCTTTCGATCGATCCCTGACTTTCGATCGTCCGTGGCTTCCTCGACACATGAGCAGGCTCAGGTGAGCGTCAGGGAACAGGACACTCTCACTCGCGAGTCATAGGCGCGACGAATCCCGCTCTCAGACCCGACTTCACTGTCTCACTGCGCAGCAACGCAAATCGGTCCGTCTGTTCGCATACTCGCCGCGTGCTCGAGAATGATGCCGCCTGCTTGGGCCATGTTTCGCTCCCCCGAGACACGGCGCCTACTGGCACAGTTGGTGCTCCGAACATCGATCACAGCCTTTTCTGTGAAGGAGTCGAGACAATGCAACAGCAAGACAGTTGGGGCCGCATGACCGTAGCCTTGCTCCTATGCGCAATGACGCTGACGGGCGTGGCGGGGATTGGTTTGGGTCTCTCCTGGCGGTTCGGCATGATCCTGCCGAGTATGCTGGGTTTGTTCTTCATGGCTGCTACAGGTTTGGGTGCGGCCTTGCTGTTTTACAATCGTACTCACGCCACCCAGCTAGCGAACGTAGCGCATAGAGCGACCGAAGAGACGCGATGATCTGAAGAGCCGGGATAATCGACGGCCTGCGCGCGGGGCCCCACAATATTCTTTCCGAAGAGGGGATAGCGTAGTAATTGACGCGTGGCGCTCCGCGATGTTCTAACGCCCAAGCCCCGGGTGCTGTTCGTCGGGATCAATCCCAGCTTGCGCTCCGAGACCGTCGGCCATCACTTCGCTAGTCCCGGCAATCCGTTCTGGCGGCTCTTGTACGCGGCCCGGCTGGTCCCGGTCGAACTGACGCACGCGGAGGATCACCGGCTCGCCGAATTCGGCCTCGCGCTTACCAATCTCTGCCCGCGCGCCACCCGCGCCGCCGCCGAGCTTAGCCGCGAGGAGATCGAGCGCGGCACGCGACGCCTTACGGCCAAGATCCGGCGTCTGCGGCCCGAAGTGGTCGCCTTCGTCGGCATCACGATTTACCGCGATTTCTTCGGCAAGCTCGTCTCCAGAGCTTCCGGCAAGACTTCAGGCAAACTGTCGGCCGGGAGCGCGGGCGCCAAGACCGAGCTGATTTGCGGGGCCCAGGTTTTCGTGCTGCCCAATCCGAGCGGCCTCAATGCGAGTTTCCCGGGGTTCCAACACAAGCTCGTTTGGTTCGAGCGGCTGCGCGAGTTTATCGACTCCGCGCCGCGCCCATCTTCCCGGGGGTGACCGCCGCGCGCTGTGCGCCGGATCTGTTTCCAGCGGGCGCAATGCGACTCCGATCGTTTGGCCCGTGCGGACACAATATGCGCGTCGCCCTTGAGCTTCGACGCTTTCCCGCCGAGCGATCCTCCTGGGAAATTATCTTTGGGCGCCGGGCGGATTTGCCTAATTCGAAGTGAATGAGCGGGTTCTCTACGGCGATGGGCACGATTGATGCTCTCCCAAAGGCGGGCCGCGGGTCTAACCCCAAAACAGGCCGCAGGGAGGACACCAGATGAAATTCGGCATGCTCCATCTTTTCGAGAACCCAATCGAGAAAACGGAACATCAGATCGTCAAGGAGCAGCTCGATCTTATGCGGGCGGCGGAGGACTTCGGCTTCGATTCGGTGTGGCCGGCGGAGCATCACTTCACCGAGTATGGCTATTGCGCTTCGCCCGCGGTCACGCTGGCCGCGATCGCCGCCGTGACCAAGCGGATTCGCCTCGGCACCGGCATCGTCGTGCTGCCCTTTCACAATCCGATTCGCGTGGCCGAGGACTTCGCGATGCTCGACCTGATGAGCGACGGGCGGGTCGACCTCGGCGTCGGCCGGGGTTACCAGCCGGTCGAGTACCGGGGCTTCCAGGTCGACCAGGAAAAATCGCGCGGCATCTTCAATGAGGCGCTCCAGGTGATCGTCCAGGCGTGGACCCAGGAGCGGGTCAATTTCAAGGGCGTCCACTACAATATCGTGGACCAGCCGGTGCGCCCCAAGCCGCTCCAGAAACCCCATCCGCCGATCTGGGTCGCCGGCATCACCGACGCCACCTTCGCGCTGGTCGGAAAGCTCGGCTGCAACCTGCTGTGCGCGCCGGTGTTCGGCTTCCAGGGCAAGAGCGCGGAGAAGCTGCTCGACGACTACCGCACCGCTCTGCGCGAGGGAGGACATGACCCGGCGACCAGGGAAATCGCCGCCCTCACCATGGTCTATTGCGGCGAGACCACCGAGCAGGCGCGGCGCGACTTCGGCGAGCGCGTGATGTGGTACTACCGCACGATCGCCAAGTACGTCGCTCCGCCGCCGAGCGAGCAGCCGATCAAGACCTACGAACTCTATGCCAAGACGCGCGAGTTGGCGGAGACGATCACCTGGGAGAAGCTGCTCGAGGCCGGCGCCGTCATCTGCGGCGACCGCGATCACTGTATCGAGCAACTGGCCAAGATCGAGAAGGCTTACGGGGTGAGCCAGATTCTATGCTGGACGCGCCTGGGCGGGCTCGACAGCCGCAAGGTCGCCCGAAGCATGGAGCTGATGCAGAAGTACGTGATGCCGCATTTCCAGCGCGGCGAGAAGCGGGCAGCCTGAACGCCGCAAGCTCTCGCGCGCACGCTCGTCGGGCGCGCGTCACGGGAGCAAAAGCTAGAGGGGGCAGGCGATGGTGCCTGCCCCCTTTTTTCTCCCGTCCTGGTTAGCGCGTACGGTTCAAGCGCTCGGCGACGCTGAAGTTGGTCCGCCGCGGCGATCGCAAAGCCGCGCCGCGGGCGAAATCACGGCGCCGCCGCCTCTCTCGCGACGCCCCGTTTCGCCTCTCTCCGACAGCGGTCTTGGAACCTTGTCGTGACGCTCGGATATGCCTAGTTTAAGTAAGCAAGGTTGCATTGAAGCAACACGAGAAGCGGATCTACCACACCATGATCGCTTAATCCGACCTTAAATTCTCCTTATTAGGCTATTTTAGGATAATTTCTCATTCTGGCACGGCAATTGCTCATCCTGGGCTGAGTCTGGCGGAGCTTTGCGCGAATCTTTGCACGGAACTTTGTGACGGAACTTTGTGAATGACCGGAGAACGGGAAAGCCTGAGGTGAGGGATTTGAAGCGAATTGCGCAAGAGATGGAGCGTCTGGTTTCGACTGCGGCTGCGTACCGGACCGACGGCAACTGGCTCGACCTTGGCTTGATGGGCCGCGCGGGTCAGGTCGGCGGGATGGTCGTCAAATCGGCCGGGATGGTTGGTCTGATGCGGTTGCTCGCGCGCCTAAGCGCCCATCGCACGACCGTTTTGATCCATGGCGAGTCGGGGACCGGCAAGGAACTGGTGGCGCGCGCGGTGTGGGACCTGCGCCCGGAGCCACGCGGTCCTTTCATCACGTTCAATTGTTCCAACCTGGTCGAGACGCTGGCCGAATCTCAGCTCTTTGGCCACGTCAAGGGCGCGTTCACCGACGCTCGTGAGGACTCTCAGGGCTACTTCCGGGCGGCCGAGGGCGGCGTGCTGTTCCTCGACGAGGTTGGCGAGATGCCGATTGGCCTGCAGGCCAAGCTGCTGCGCGCGGTCGAGTACCATGAGGTCCAGCCGATCGGTTCGCCGCGCACCTGCAAGGTCGGCGTTCAGATCGTGGCGGCGACCAATCGCGACCTGCGCAAGGCCGTGGAAGAGGGGCGCTTCCGCGCCGACCTGTTTTACCGGCTCAACGTTGCGTCGGTGGTGGTGCCTCCGCTGCGCGAGCGGCTCGAGGCGATCGACGCGCTGGTGAGCCTGTTCGTAGAGCGCTGCAATCGCGAGTTCGGCACCAGCGTCAGGTTCATCTCGCGCCGCGCGATGGAGCGCCTGCTCGCCTATCGATGGCCGGGCAATGTGCGCGAGCTGGAGCATGCGATCCGCTGCGCGCTGCTGCTCAGCGATTCCGACCGCATCGATCTTGAGAATCTCCCCGGCGACGTTCTGGCTGCCCGGATGCCCTCCAAGCGCGCCGCCGAGATGGGAGCGTCCTGCTTTCCGCAATCCGTCGGGGCCGGGCCGGCTCCTGTCTCTCAACCGGTCCGCTCCGCACCCTCTTCGCTGCGTGAGCTCACCCGCGACGCGCTGGTGAGCGCGCTCAGCCACGCGCGCGGCAATCGGCAGCGCGCCGCGCGGATTCTGGGCGTCTCGCGGACCACACTCTACCGGATGCTCGCGCGTTACGGCCTCGAGAGCTTCGGCCGCGAAAATGATCGGGAAAATGACCGAGCGGATGACGATGACGGCTTCGCGCTCCGCTCCGCCGGGCTCAGGCTGGTGAAGGCGTAACCAGGGAAGGTGCGCGTCGGGTGGACCGGCCGCCCGGCACGTCAGCCGGTCCGAGCAAAATGCGTCCCGCGGAGCGCTCGCAGCCGACGCCGGCCTCCAAACCCGCCGGCCAGGATCCGTCAGTAGCCGCCGCCGGGGCGCGGCGCCCGCACAACGGCGGGGCTAACCATGCGACAGTGCGTACCCTCCAAAAGATCGCGGCTGCTACCGGCCACGTTGAGAAGCTAGTGCCAACTAGCACGTGGTCAACTGCGCGCCTTGCCCTTTATTCACTCGTGCTTGGGCTAGTTTGCTATTTGATCTACGCCCTGCTGGATGCGGCTTTGATTTGTAAATGGCCTCCGAGTATGGACCTCTTGAAATCCCTTACGGATAATAATCCGCTCGATTTCGCAGAAATCTTTTGGGCTACAGTAACTGCTCCATTTGTTGGGCTCGGTGTCTCACTGGCACTCAACCGACACTGGCTTAATCGTTTTGCTAAAGTAATCGGGGTAAGCAACAAATTCGGCGACATAGACGTCTGGGCGCGGACCTTTAATTCGGATCTCACGGATGCGTGGGTCGTTGTCCGCGATTTTGATCACGACCTCTCCTTTGAAGGGTGGGTAAATGCTTTCTCGGAAACGTATGACGTTAACGAACTCCTGCTGCGCGATGTGCGAGTATATCAAAGCTCGACGGCGGCATTTCTCTACGCTGTTGATTCAATATATCTGACTCGCGCAAAGGATGAATTGAGTATAGAATTTCGAAGAGGCGAACCCCAAAGCAGAACGGGAGGAAAGGCAAATGCGCAACAACCAGCAGACACCTTCCAGGCCCATTAAAGAGGGGCTGGAAAAGGGTGGGTCTAACACCCAGCCGACCACGTCTAGGCCGGCCACACCGCCGGGTGCGACGACGCCCCAGAGACCAACTGCGACGACGCCCCAAGGACCAACCAGCTTGGGAACGGGGACGACGAATCAGTCGAACCAATAAGGACTCGAGAAGCTTGTAGGGGTGGCTGCTGGACTTGACGGTCGAGATTTGGGGCCGAGTATCGAGGTCTCGGCGTCGCCACGCTCGCCTTACCGCAGGCTAATACCTCACTCTGAACGTTGGACTGTGCGTCGCCCAGCCACTCTTGGACCTTGGCGATATCGGCCTCGTGGGAGAGCGCATTACAACTCCTCATCCCCTGGTTCATCGTTGGGATCGAGGTCCGGTTCGATATCGCCAAAATCGCTATCTTCATCGACGCCATTCTTGCGTCGGCGAACCCGGGCGGCGAATTCGCGATACTCCATAGAGCCATCAGCAAAGGTCTCCAGCAGATCCCTGTATTGGTCAAATTTCTTTCGATGTTCCGGCAGTACCGCAGGCAGATGATTGCTGACGAATTCTATCAGTCGCGCATCGGGCATATTCCCCGTCCGAATGTCGTGATAACCCAGATTGCTTTTGTGCTTGGCCTGATCGGCCAGTGCTGCGTCAGCCATAGGAAAAAGCTGATTGTACGTCTGGTGGAAGATGACGCCGCAGGTGTTCAAAACAACGAAGGTAGAAAATTGTATGCGTCGCGCGATCAGAACTGGCACTACATCGAGCGCGAGGCACTTGCTAAGCAGTTCGATCACTTCCTTCCGATCGGGATACATCCATTCACGACTATTTTTGGCCTCGATGCCGGCCCACCCAGCGGTCGGGTGACGTACGAGAAAATCAAGCCGCCGATCTCCACCAATGTCACGGTTTCCAAGGCGTCGAGGGGGTTCTTCCTTGGAGTAAAGCCTGCTGTCGTCGTGCTTATCCAGATCAAGAAAGCTGCCTACGAAATCAGTGAACGTGGTTTGTTGCTGGAGTGCCCGCAAAATAGCGATCTCCAGCGTTTGCCCCAAGCGCTTTTTGAAAGGCTCCTTCTGTAAAGCTTGGTAGACCGGCAGCTGTGCTGCGAGCCGCGCGCGGATTGTTCTGGGGGGAGTGTCATGCAAATGGAACCAGACGCTCCCTGGGGCTTTGGGTGGTTTGCGGGGAACGAGAAGTTGTTCGCTTTCCAACTTTTTGCGGGCCGGTGTTAAAAGGTGGGGATCAATCCGCATGTTATACGGACCTGCGTCGGCGATCTTTTGTTCGAGTGTCCTCCAAGTGGCGATTCCGTGGTGCTCAAGTACCCGTAATAGACGTTGTCGCGCTATCTCGCTGCGTTCGGCGCGCGATAATTTGGCCACGTGTTATTTATATGTAAGTAGTAGTATTTATAAGTAGTAGTATTTATAAGTAGTAGTATTTATAGGAGGGGGGTGGGGTCGCAAGGACTCTGAAGCGAAGAGACTACGAATCTCGCCGGTAATGCATGCATGGGCGGGCGAACGGGCTAAGCGCCTCTCAATAATCTCACCCGGAACGTCGGACTGTCCTCCGGGCGCGTCTTGCGCCGGTCATAGTGGCGCGTGGTGGGAACGTTGGCGTGGCCGAGTAATCAACAGGAGTAATCGTCATGCCTGTAAAAGATCCTGCGCACCCCGGCGACTTCATCCGGACGGAGATCATTGAACCCGCAGGCCTGTCCGTGACCGCCGCCGCTGGCGCGCTGCAGGTTTCCCGGCCCGCCCTGTCCAGTTTGCTTAACGGCAAGGCCGCCCTGTCCGGCGAGATGGCGCTACGCATCGAGAAGGCTTTCGGTGTGAAGATGGACACGCTTATGAGGATGCAGTCCGCCTACGACATTGCGCAGACCCGCAAGCGTGAGAAGGAAATTCATGTCCGGCGCATCCACCGCACCGCCGACATTCATCCATGAACGCTGAGGTCCGTCAGTAGCCGCCGCCGGGCGCGGGCGAGATCTCTTGCGGGTTAGCAATTCCAGGGCGTGGGACGTCGGCACCCGCGGGAATCTCGGTTTGCTCGTAGGTTTGCGGGGGCATGACCACCGCCGGCGCGAGCGCCTCTCCATTGGGCCCCGCTCCCATCACGGGAGGACTGACCACCGGGGTGACGGCGATCGGCTGCGGCCCTGCTACGAGATTCGGCAGGTAGGCGGTCGCAGGCGCCGGACTGGTCACGATTACCGGGCCGACTTGCTGCCACTCGAGCAGGCGCCACACATTGTAGGGGCCGGGCGAGCGCACCTGGCCAAGGCTGACCGGGGTTTGCCCGACCATCACGGCGGGCGCGATCACGGCGCCGTGCATGCCGCGCAGATCGTAAACGCCCTCGGGAAGCATGGTTGAAAACGTGCCGTTGGCGTCGGTGCGCATGACATAGACGTTCCCGCTGAGGCGGTTTTGGAAATGCAGGTCATGGCCGGCCGGCGATCCTCCCTCGGACGCGGCCAGCACTCCCGTCACCATCGTGGACATCTGCAGGGCCGAGGCCTTCGGAGAGGCCATCGCCGGCACCGCGCGCCGCGCGAGCTCGGACGGCTCGCCGGAATGCTCCGCCGCATTCGCCGCTCCGGCGCCGAGCGCGAGCGTCACCACGAGCGCGGTCGTGACGAGCGCTGTCGCGAGCAGGGCGGCCAACGGTATCGCGAACGCGGCCGCCGCAAGTTTCGCCGCAATCCTGCCCGCAATCCTGGCCGCGATCGCTTTCGGCCCGCGCATCTTCGAGTCCATCGTCATGATTGTCGTCCTCAGGCTTTGCTCCAGCTTTCCTCCAGGCTTCCCGGAAGTCTGCCGCAAAATTTGCGCATCATTCGCGCCATCCGCCGTGCCATTCGCGCGCCATTTGATGAAATATAGGTCCGGAGCCTATGCTGAATCAAAGCCGGGCGCGGGAAAAGCGCATCGGAGAGAGTAATCCGCACGATGAAAAAGCTGACTTTTTATCACAACCCCGGCTGAGGGAATTCACGTGGCGCGCTGGAGTTGCTCCGCGCCCAAGGTGTCGAGTTCGACACAGTCGAGTATCTTAAAACCCCGCCCGACCGCATGACGCTCGAGCGCATCGTCGCGATGCTGGAGGGGCCGCCCGCCGAACTGGTGCGCAAGGATCGCCGGTTCGAGGAACTGGGGCTGAAGCCCGCGAACTATGTCTCGGCCAAGGCCGTGGTCGCGCTGTTGCTGAAGCATCCGGAGCTGATGCAGCGTCCGGTGATCGTCAAGGGCGGCAAGGCGGTGATCGCCCGTCCGCCCGAGCGGCTGCTCCCGCTGCTCGAGCTGAAGTGAATTGAAGTGAAGGGATCGGCTAGGACGGCTTGCCGGCGGCCGCGGTGTAGCGCGCCTGGGCGCCGGGAGCGACCTTGGTCACCCGGCCGCTGCGGATGCATCGCGTGCAAACCAGGATTCGCTTGACTCCGCCGCCAGCCGCCGAGCGCACTTCCTGCAGATTGGGCTGCCATCGGCGCTTGGTCTTGTTGTTGGCGTGGCTTACGTTGTTGCCGACTGAGGGGCGTTTTCCGCAAAAGGCACAGGTTCGCATCTGTATGTTCCGTTCTATTGCCGCTTGATCGGCGCTTGATTGGCGATCGATTAAACTGACTGGTTGGATTTGAGTCGAAGGTTCACCATATCCGCTTGTGCGGCGGGATAAAAGAGGCCACCCCTGGAGGGAGAGCGAGCAGCGCCCTCGAAGAGGCGTCCCCCCGCGCGAGGGCATTCTACTAAGGAGGGGGATCCCACGATGGCTGTACTGTTGGACGGCAAAGTTGCGCTGATCACCGGCGCGGGCTCGGGTATCGGACGCGCCGCCGCGCTTATTTTCGCGCGCGAGGGCGCGAGGCTGGTGCTCTCGGATGTCGTGGCGGAGGGCGGCGAAGAAACGCTCCGGATGGTCAAGCAGGCGGGCGCCGAGGCGATTTTCGTGCGCACCGACGTCTCCAAATTGACCGAAGTCGAGGCGCTCGTCGCCAAGGTCATCTCGACCTGGGGCCGAATCGATTGCGCCTTCAACAACGCCGGGATCGACGGCAGGATGGCCAAGCTGGCCGAGTGTACCGAGGAAACCTGGAACCGCACCATCGCGGTCAACCTGACCGGCGTGTTCTTCTGCATGAAGGCCGAAATTCCGCACATGCTGCGCCAGGGCGGCGGCGCGATCGTCAATACCGCCTCGGTGGCCGGGCTTACGGGATCGCCGGGGCTGCCCGCCTACGTCGCCAGCAAGCACGGCGTGGTCGGGCTGACGCGCGCGGCGGCGATCGAATACGGCCGGGAAAAAATCCGGGTCAACTGCGTCTGCCCGGGGCCGATCCGCACGCCGATGCTCGGCCGCCTGCTGACCGGCCGCCCCGAGATGGAACAGCGCTTCGCTTCCGCCGAACCGCTCAAGCGCCTGGGCGAGCCGGCCGAGATTGGCGAGGCGGTCGCCTGGCTCTGCTCGGATGCGGCGTCGTACGTTACCGGCCATGCGATGTCGGTCGACGGGGGATACATGGCGAAGTAACGGCGGCGCCGCGCTTGAGTCGGCCGCGCAAACGTTCCATTCTTTTGGCATCGCTTGGTAGTCGTGTTGGAGGGCGGGGCCTGGGATGGCGGAGCGGCTGATCCATATTCTCCCCGAGCAGGTTGCCAGCCAGATTGCGGCGGGCGAGGTGGTCGAGCGGCCGGCCTCGGCGCTCAAGGAGCTGGTCGAGAATTCGCTCGACGCCGGCGCCAAGGCGATAAGCGTCGAGATCGAGCGCGGCGGCGCCGGGCTGATCGCGGTCGGCGACGACGGCTGCGGGATGGGCCGCGAGGATGCGATCCTCTCGCTGCGCCGCCATGCGACCTCCAAGATTCGCGACGCCGGCGACCTCTCGGCGATCCGCACGATGGGCTTTCGCGGCGAGGCGCTGGCCTCGATCGCGAGCGTCGCCCGGATGCGGATGGTGACGCGGCGCGCTGCCGATCTCGCCGGAATCGAACTCGCCGCCGCCGGCGGCGAAGTTTCGCTGACGCGCGAATGCGCCACGGCGCCCGGCACCCGCATCGAGGTGCGCGAGCTTTTTTTCAACACCCCGGCGCGGCTTAAGTTCCTCAAGACCGTCGCCACCGAGCAGGGCGCGGCGGCCGAAGTTATCGCGCGCCTGGCGATCGCCCATTGGCGCGTGGCCTTCAAACTCGCCGCCGAGGGCCGTATCGTATACGACCTTTCGCGCGCGGTCTCGACGCTCGAACGGATGCGCCAGCTTTACGGAGCGAAGGTCGCGTCCCGGATGCTGCACTTCGATTCCCAGCGCGCCGGCGCGCGCGTCTTCGGGCTCGCCGGCATGAGCCAGGATTCCTATCCGACCCCGCGCATGGTTTTCACCTTCGTCAACCGGCGCGCGGTGCGCGACCGCGTGCTCCAGCGCGCGGTGACCCAGGCCTACGACACGCTCGTCCCGCGCGGGCGCTATCCCGCGGCCGCCGTGTTCGTCGAGATGCGCCCCGAAGACGTCGACGTCAACGTTCATCCGATGAAGACCGAGGTGCGCTTTCGCAACTCGGGCGCGGTCTTCGAGGCGGTTTACCATGCGTTGCGCGAGCGGCTCGCCGATCAGACGACCAACGCTGCGCCGGCCGCCGCGGCGCAGCGTCCGGAGCCTGTCGGCGCGCTGATCGTCCATTCGGAAGCGCCCTCAGGCGCCGCGCCGGCACTGCGCCTGGTGCCCGACGCGCCGGCTCCCGCGCGCGCCGAGCAGCGCGCGCTGGGTTTGGGATGGGGTTCGAGCACGGCGGCCGAGGTCGCCGCGCTCTACGACGCGCCGGCCGGCGACTCTGCGACGGCGGCGGCAATCCCGGCAATAAATGGCGGCGCCGGCGCGCAGGTCGTGCCGCTCGTCCCTTCCGGCGAAAAGCGGATCCCCGAAAGACAGATCCCGATGTACTCGCGCTTGCGGGTCATCGGCCAGCTCTTCGCCGGCTACATCGCGCTGGAGGGCGACGACGGCCTCATCCTGGTCGACCAGCACGCGGCGCACGAGCGCGTCACCTTCGAGAAGCTGCGCGCCGAGCTGCGCGCCGGCGGCATCCGGGTGCAGGCGATGCTCACGCCCGTGCCGATCGAGCTCAACCCGGCGCGCGCCCCGCAAGTCCATCAGGCGCTGGGCGAGTTTCGCGCGATGGGCTTCGACCTCGAACCATTCGGATCGGCGACACTGCTGCTCAAGGGCGCGCCCGCGGTCTTCGGCGCCGACGGCGGTGCGCGGCTGCTGGCCGAGATGATCGACGCGATGGGCGAAGACGGTTTTCGCGGAGACGGTTTCAGGATGAACGGCGCCACGGCGTTCGAGGATTTGCTCAAACAGCTCGCCTGCCACGGCTCGGTGCGCGTGGGCCGCGTGCTTAGAGAGCCGGAAATCTCGGCGCTGCTCGAGGAACTCGACCGCACCGAGTTCAAGACCAACTGCCCGCACGGCCGCCCGGTCCATATTCAGTGGAACCGCGGAGTTATCGAGCGGATGTTCCGCCGCTAAGCGATGAACCAGGCGGAGGCAGTGATCGACCGGGTAGCAAGCGACGACGGCCATGCGGCCGCGGCGGCAAGGCCCGCGGCGGATGCGATTCGGGTCGGCTTCATCGTGGGGCCGACCGGCGTGGGCAAATCGGCCGCCGCGATGGCGCTCGCCGAGCGCCTGGACGCGGAAATCGTCAACGCCGACTCGCGCCAGGTCTACCGCGGGATGAATATCGGCACGGCCAAACCGGGCGCCGAGGATCGCCGCCGCGTGCCGCATCATCTGTTGGACATCCGCGCGATCGACGAACCGCTCGACGTGGCGGAGTTCTTGCAGCTCGCGCGCGCGGCGATCGTGGAGATCGCGTCGCGCGGCCGCAACGTGATGGTCGTCGGCGGCAGCGGCTTTTATCTGCGCGTGCTGCGCGGTGGAATCTTCGCCGGGCCGGCCGCGGCGCCCGAGCTGCGCCGCGAACTGGAGGCGCTCGCCGTCGCGCACGGCGCGGAATATCTGCACGCGCGCCTGGCCGAGGTCGACGCGCCGTCCGCCGAGCGCATCGGCCGTCGCGACCTCTACCGCATCGTGCGCGCGCTCGAGGTTTTCCGCTTGACCGGCCAGCCGATCAGCGCCCACCAGCAAAGCCATCGCTTCGCCGCGCGCGAGTACGAGACGCTGACGGTCGGCTTCGCGATGGAGCGCGAGCGCTTGTACGAATCGATCAACCGGCGCTTCGACGAGATGGTCGAGCGCGGCCTGGTGGAAGAAGTCCGCGCGCTGCTCGAGGCCGGATGCGATCCCGGAGCGGCGCCGCTGCGGACCGTCGGCTATCGGCAAATCGCCGCCGCCGTGCGCGGCGAGATGACGCTGGGTGAGGCAATCGAACTCGCCAAGCGCGACACGCGCCGGCTCGCCAAGCGCCAGCTCACCTGGTTTCGCGGCGATCCCGAAGTCGTGTGGGTTGACGCGGAGCGCGGGCTTCAGGAAGCTTTCAGCCTGCTGGGCGCATTTTTCGCCCGCCCGCGGAGCGCGAGCCGCTGAACGCGATTCAGCCGGAAAGAAATAGGGCCGTTCACGAACGGCCCCTACAAAGACGATAGAAGGATAGTTCGCGGAGCTTTTTCAAATGGGGCGTTTGAGTGTAGGGACCGCTCGCGAGCGGTCCTTTAAAGATTTAAAGAATCGATAATGGCGACCTCGACACATACCCGACCGCGCGCTGCGGATTCCCGCACGAGCAATTCCGCCGTCGATGCCAGGGACTCGGCTCCAAAGGACGCCGCCGCCGCGGCCGCGCCGCCGACGGCTCTCAGCGCCATCGAGCGCGTTCGCCTGGCGCGCAATCCCTCGCGGCCGCAGACCCTGGATTACGTCGAGCATCTCCTGCGCGACTTTTTCGAGATTCACGGCGATCGCCGCTTCGCCGACGACGGCGCGATCGTCGCGGGCCTGGGCTACTTCGGACGCCGCGCGGTCGCGATCGTCGGCCATCAGCGCGGCCGCTCGACCCAGGAGCGAATCCGGCGCAATTTCGGCAAACCCCATCCCGAGGGCTACCGCAAGGCGGCGCGGATGTACGATCTCGCCAGCCGCATGGGAGTGCCGCTCATCACATTCATAGATACGCAGGGCGCGGAGCCGGGGCTCGGCGCGGAGGAGCGCGGACAGGCCGAGGCGATCGCCGCCAGCCTGGAGCTGATGATGCGCCTGGAGGTGCCGGTCGTCGCCTGCGTGATCGGCGAGGGCGGCTCGGGCGGCGCGCTCGCGCTGGGCGTGGCCAACGTCGTCCTGATGCAGGAGAACGCCTGCTATTCGGTGATCACGCCCGAGGGATGCGCGGCGATCCTGTGGCGCGAGGGCGGTCCGGAGCGGGTGGCCGACGCGGCCGCGGCGCTCAAGCTCTCGGCGCCCGACCTGCTGCGTCTTGGCGTGGCCGACGAGGTGGTGGCGGAGCCGCCCGGCGGAGCGCATCAGGATCCGGCGCGCGCGGCGCATGAGCTGGGCCGCGCGATCGAGCGTCAACTCGCGCGGCTCTCGCGGCTCTCCCCGATTCGGCTGCGCCTCGAGCGCGAGAAGAAGTTCGCCGGGATGGGCGCGGCATACATTTCCGGAACCGCGCGTTGAAAATCAGGGCCGGTTGAGCTAGCCATCTTTCCGATATACTTTTTGCCCGCTGTACTTTCATCCGATGTAGCGCGTCCGACGAGACTATCGTCCGATATAAAATTGTCCGCTATGGCATCCAGCGCAAACGCATCGCGAAAACCCAAAAACCCCGCCGGCGCGGCCGCCTCCGCCGGTCCGGCAAGTCCGGCAGGCGCCGCAAGCCCGGAGAGCCTCGCCGGTCTCGAGCGTCTGCGCGCGCAGATCGATGCGATCAACGTCAAGCTGGTGCGCCTGCTCAACCAGCGCGCGAAAGTCGCGCAAGCCATCGGGCATCTCAAGCAGGCCGGCGGCGCCGCTATTTATCAGCCGGCGCGCGAGCGCGCGGTGCTCGACCGGGTGACGGCGCTCAATGAGGGGCCGCTTACGGGCGACCATCTGCGGCGCGTCTTCGTCGAGATAATCTCGGCCTGCACCGCGCTGGAGCATCCGCAGCGCGTCGCATTCCTGGGTCCCGAGCACACCTACTCGCACGAGGCGGCGCGGATGCGTTTCGGTTCGAGCGCCGAATTCGCCGCGCAAGCCTCGATCGCGGCGGTGTTCGCCGCGCTGGACACCGCGCGCGCCGACTTCGGCGTGGTGCCGGTGGAGAACTCCAGCGAGGGTTCGGTGACGCTGACGCTCGATCTGCTGATCGACACGCCGCTGGTGATCATCGGCGAGGTGCTGCTGCCGATTCGCCACGCCCTGATGTCGCGCGCGGGCGACGCCGCGGCGATTGCGGTGATCTATTCCCATCAGCAGTCGCTCGGCCAGTGCCGCAACTATCTCGCCGCCAACTTTCCGCATTGCCGGCTGGAGGCGGCGGCGTCCAACACGGCGGCGGCCGAGCGCGCGGCGGCCGAGCCCGGCGCGGCGGCGATCGCCTCGGCGGCGGCGGCGGCGCCGTATGGGCTGCGCGTGATCGCGCGCAACATCCAGGACTCGGCGCAGAACACCACGCGCTTTCTGGTGATCGGAAACCATCCGGCCGGCCGCAGCGGCTCCGACAAGACCACCGCGCTGTTCGCGGTGCGCGACGAGGTCGGCGCGCTCAACCACGCGCTCAACGTCTTCGCCCGCAACCGGATCAACATCTCGAAGATCGAATCGCGTCCGCTGCGCTCGCGCCCGTGGGAATACCTGTTCTTCGTCGACGTGCAGGGTCATCGCGAGGACGCGGGGCTCAAACGCGCGCTCGCCGCGCTGGAGCGCAAAACCCTTTTTTTGAAAGTATTAGGATCGTATCCTGAGGGCAGGCGGCCCGCCGCATAATACGGCCGCCCAAAAGCGCCTTGATGAAAGCCGACGACTTGGTTCTGCCCGCGGTTGCCGCGCTCCATCCCTACGAGCCCGGCAAGCCGATCGAAGAGGTCCAGCGCGAGTTGGGTATCGGCGAGCCGGCCAAGCTCGCCTCCAACGAGAATCCGGTCGGGCCGTCGCCGATGGCGGTGGCCGCGATTGCGGCGGCGCTGGGCGATCTCCATCGCTACCCCGACGGCTCGAGCTGGACGCTGCGCCACAAGCTTGCGGCGCAGCATCGAGTGAGCCCCGAGCAAATTTTCATGGGCTCGGGATCGTGCGAGATTCTGAACCTGCTGGTCTATCTTTTTCTGCGTCCCGGTCTGAACGCGGTGATCGCGGAGCACTCGTTCGTCATCTACCAGCTTGCGATCGCGGCCTCGGGCGGCGCGGCCAAGGTGATTCCGCTGCGCCCCGACTACGTCTTCGACCTCGACGCGATGGCCTCCGCGATCGACGAGAACACGCGCCTGGTGTTCCTCGGCAATCCGAACAATCCGACCGGCACTATCTATCGCAAGGCCGAGTGGCGCCGCTTCCTCGGGCGGGTGCCCGAGCGCGTGGTGATCGTCGCCGACGAGGCCTACTTCGAGTTCGTGCGCGACCCCGAGTATCCCGACTCGATGGAAGATCACGAAAAGGATCACGACGAGCGGCGGATGCTGGTGACGCTGCGCACCTTCTCGAAGATTTTCGGCCTGGCGGGCCTGCGCGTCGGCTACTCGGTGGCGCGCGAGGACATCACGCGCCTGCTCAACAACGTGCGCCAGCCATTCAATATCACCTCACTCGGCCTGGTCGCGGTGGAAGCCGGGATGGACGATCACGAGCACGTGCGGCGCACGCTCGAGGTCAACGCGAGCGGGATGGCGTACCTGGAGGGCGAGTTCCGCCGATTGGACCTGCCGTTTTTGCCGAGCCAGGCCAACTTCATCCTGGTCGAGGTCGGCGAGGGGCGTACGGTTTACGAAAAGCTGCTGCAGCAGGGCGTAATTGTCCGTCCGATGAACGGCTACGGGCTGCCGCGCCACGTGCGCATCAGTATCGGGCTCAAGGAAGAGAACCGTCGGATGGTCGTGGCGCTCGAACGCGTGCTGCGGAGCCAATCTTCCGGCTGAGCGCGATTTTCCGGGAAATTCACAGTTTTCAATTGTCCGAAACGAGCGCGTCGGCGGCCAATGTGCTACTTTCTGCACTTGTCGACGCAGCCGCTGCCAGTTTATTTTAAATGGCCGGCGAGACGGTTAGGGCTCGATAGGAAATGATCGGAATTTCGTTGGGTCATTAGCAAAGATTTAAAAATGCCTGTTCCCAACTGCGAACTCGATGGAAGTAGCATAGTACTGGTAGGTAATTTCAATCCAGCGATCTTCCATCCAAGCTGGCTTTCCGAACACGGAATGGTCCGTGAAGGCGATGCCGACCAAGCGGATATTCAGGTGGTCTCGCCTGAAATAAGTTCTTTCACTACTCACTGGCTGTTGTTACAAGTTACCCGTGATAAATTTCAGGCGAGCACAAGTGATCCTCGATATTTTGAGCCGCTTAGAGATCTTGTTGTCTCCGTTTTTAGACTCTTGGAACACACGCCAGTCCGGCAGATGGGAATTAATAGAGACATGCACTTCGCCTCCGCCATTGAGCAGATGAATTTATTTGGGGAGATACTCGCTCCAAAATTAATTTGGAAGGAGATTTTAGAGAACCCACTGATGGAGACGCTCGTGATGGCTGCAAAGCGTCCCGACAGTGATGGGAAGATCTTTCGTGTCACAATTCAACCGTCACTCCGAGTCGTCCCGGGCATTTACGTTGGGACTAATGAACACTTTGAGCTAGAAAAACAGCAAACTCCTCACAAGATTCTCGAAATGCTGAATCGCTTTTGGGGAGGCTCTCTGGAGCATGCAAAGAAGACAGCAGAGCATCTGATTTCAAAGGTAACGCGATAAGAATGGCGCAACAATCGAATCCATATCAGGGTGTGAACAAAGTGACGACCTTTCAGCCGTCGCTGGAATCCAAGGTCAGCCCTGCGGGGAGCGCGCAGCAAACGTTGCTTCGGTCGCCCTCGCTGTTTCCCGGATGGGCGAGATATGTTGTGGCAGAGACGCCTCCCCCAATTGGTGACGTTCTAACAAGCAACGGCAATTTTTCGGCTCAGTCGGACAGTCTGATCGCGAACGAAAAGCGAGCCGAACCGGCGGTCAATGTGTATCCGATTCCGAATCTCGAACCACCCAAGCAGAGTTTTAGGCTCGTTCAAAAGTGGCGAGGGACGGTCGTCGAGATTCGTGACGCCGAGTTCGTAGCGGAATTACGCGATCAAACCGATCAGTCTCATCCCCGTGAGATTTCGACTTTCAGACTCGACGAGCTTTCCGAAGGAGACGAGCGGTTGGTTACGATCGGAGCCGTTTTCTATTGGTGCATCGGTTATGAATTGACTGAATCCAGACAGCGCAAGCTGGTGGCCGAGATCATTTTTCGTCGATTACCCGGATGGAGTAGGAGCGAAATTGCCGCCGTCCAACAGAAGGCATCTGAAATAGAAGAACTTTTTGGCATCGAAAATTCCACTAGAGCAGCCGCCCGCTCCTGACGAAATAGAAGTTTCATTATTTGGTCCTGGGATCGGTGAATCCATCGTCGTCCATCTTGGGCTAGGCGAATGGATGGTAGTTGATTCTTGCCGTGACTCCGCACGCAGAGAGGCGGCTCCTTTGGGATATCTCCGCAGACTCGGGGTTGATGTCAGAAACCGGGTGAAGCTTCTTGTGATCACCCATTGGCACAACGATCACATCCTAGGCGCTTCAGAGGTTTTTGACGCTGCTGAGTCGGCGACGATTGTTTGTTCCGGGGCGCTGCAGAACCGAGAATTTGCCGAGCTCATAGCTGCTTCAGCTCATGAGCGTTTGGGCGAACTGGAAATGCCGGAGTTCGCCAGAATTCTTGAGATTTTGAAGGCGCGAAAATCTGCTGCGAGGACGGTCTCCGTCGGACCGACTTGGGCCATAGAGGGTCGGCTTCTCTACTCTCGAGGCGATTCGATTCCAGCAACTGTCCAGTCACTAAGTCCTTCCGACTCCGCGATGACCCTCGCTCATCGCGAGTTTGCGAGATACCTCCCAAAGTATAAAGAAGCCAAGCTGACTCCCGTCGCCCAGTCGCCAAACAACGTCGCTGTGGTCCTATGGGTGCAGGTCGCGGACACGCGGATACTGCTGGGAAGTGATTTAGAGGAAAGCAAGAATCCAAACTTGGGATGGCAGGCGATCATAGGTTCCAAGGTTCGCGCACCCGTGCTCGCGCACCTTTTCAAGATCCCGCACCATGGATCTGATACGGCGCATAGCAACGATGTTTGGAACCAAATGCTCGTACCGTCGCCCGTAGCCATGCTCACTCCCTTTATTCGAGGACACAAACCTCTTCCGTCAAACACGGACATCGAGCGGATAAAAACGAAGACATCGGAGGTCTATTCGACATCTCGACCCGGCGGTTGGAAGCCGCCAAGACGGGACCGCGCCGTAGAAAGGCTCGTGGAAGGCAGGCTCCGTGCGATGACTGGAGGGGTGGGGCACGTCCGAATTCGCTGGTCCGTTGGTGCTACACACGCAACTGACATCGGTCTCTTTTCGGGGGCTGGTGCTCTCTAGTAGAGCGCGAGTGCACCGACTCCGAGCAATGAGGATGGGGTTCGCGAACGGTCTCGCGACACTGCCAAGTTGTGTTCATGGCGTCGATCCGGGCAGGAAAACGGCGCTATCAGTGGACGGGCGCGAAGGAATAAAGTCCCGAAACGCCCCGGATTGAAGAAAAGAGGACGCCCCATCGAAAATTAACAATTTTCAAGGCTCGGAAACGAGCGCAGGCGGTGCCGATGTGCTATTCTTTGGCGTCGCCCGGCGCCTCCGTGGCTGTCTCACCTCACGTTTTGACTTACCCAACCCTTCAATACTATCCGAGATCGTTGCCCTTCCGGTCCCCCTCCTCGTCCAAGGAGAGGGTTGGGGAGAGGTCGCGCGATCGACTTTCGCAGCCCGCTCGAAGTGGCTGTGGCACAGCGGAATTCCGACGGACCTCTCCCGCCGCTGGCGATGCTCGCGGCGACCTCTCCCTGGTCAAGGAGAGGTTAGGAAAGGCGTCGCGCGCCGGGTTACGGGAAGCTCTCCTGGACAGGGGGAATGTTGATGAATGCGGAGAGAAAGATCCGTCGCTTCGCGGAGATCCTTCGCTGAAGCTCAGGATGACAAAAGGGCAGCCGCTTGGTCGTCATCCTGAACGAAGATTGCCGAAGTGAAGGATCGACGCGGCGCGATTTTTGTGTTTGTCGGCATCCTCACGCGGGAGAGCGGGATGGAAGGCGTTTCGGCGGGCGTTCGGAACTGACCCTTATGGCGGCGCTGTTCAAACAGATGACCGTTTGCGGAGTCGGCCTGATCGGCGGCTCGCTCGCGTTGATCGCCAAACAAAAGGGGCTGGTCGAGCGGGTGGTCGGTCTCGGCCGCACGCAAAAGAATCTCGACGTGGCGCTTCAGCGCGGAATTATCGACGAGGCGACGCGCGATCCGGCGGCCGCCGCGCGCGACGCCGACCTGGTGATGCTGGCGGTGCCGATACGCACGATGCCCGAGACGCTGGCCGCGATGATGGATCATCTGCCGCCCGATGCGGTGATAACCGACGTCGGGAGCGTCAAGGGATGGGTGGTGCGCGAGCTCGAGCCGCTGCTGGGTCCAAAGATGGCGCTGGTCGCGGCGCATCCGGTGGCCGGCAAGGAGACCACCGGGGCGGGCGCCGCCGACGAGGGCCTGTTCATCGGGCGCCGCACGATAATCACGCCGTCGGCGCGCAGCACGCCCGAGGCGATCGATGGCGTCGAGCGGCTATGGCGCGCGACCGGCTCGCTGGTGGAGCGGATGGCGCCGGACGCGCATGACCGGATACTCGCGCGCGCGAGCCATCTGCCGCAGGTGGTCGCGAGCGCGTTGGCCGCGGCGCTTTTCGGCGAGCGGGTGGGCGAGCACGAGGCGGCGGCGTATGGCGCCGGTGGATTGCGCGACACCACGCGGATCGCGGCGTCGTCGGCCGAGATGTGGCGGGACATCGTGCTGACCAATCGCGACGCGATCCTCGACGCGCTCGGGCTTTTTCGCGGCGCGCTCGATGAGTTCGAGGGCGCGATTGGCACCGGCGACGTCGCGCGCTTCGAGGAAATTTTCAACCGCGGACGGATGATGCGCGAGGCACTGAAGTGACGCGCTCGCGTCCCGTGGTTGCGCCGGCGATTGCGCCGGTGGTTGCGATAGACGGGCCGGTCGGCGCGGGCAAATCGACCGTCGCCCGGCGCCTGGCCGAGGTGCTCGGCTTCGAGTACGTCAACACCGGCGCGATGTACCGCGCGGTCGCCGTGGCGGCGCGCGCCGCCGGCATCCGCGACGACGATCCCGAGGCCGAGCGTAAGCTCGGCGCGCTGCTCGAGACGGCGCGGATCGAATTTTCGGCCGGGCGCATCATGCTCGACGGCTGCGACGTAAGCGCCGAGATCGTAACGCCCGAGATGAGCGAGAGCGCCTCGCGCCTCTCCACGCTCGGCGTGGTGCGCGCGCGGATGCGCGAGCTGCAGCGCGCGGCCGGCGAACGCGGCGGGGTGGTGATGGAAGGCCGCGACATCGGCACCGCGGTCTTTCCCGACGCCGAGTTCAAATTTTTTCTCGACGCCAGCGCCGAGGTGCGCGCCGAGCGGCGCTGGCGCGAACTGGCCGCGCGCGGGGTCGAGATCGCGCGCGCGGAAGTGCTCGCGCAACTGCTTGAGCGCGACCGGCGCGACCGCGGCCGCGAGCTGGCGCCGCTTCGGCCCGCGCCCGACGCACACGTCGTCGACGCGAGCCGGATGGGTGTCGAAGAGGTCGTAACGCTGATGGCGCAGTGCGTCAGGGCGCGCGGCGGCGGACTCAGGGCTTGAAACGCAGAGAGCCGGGCGGTATGCATTGCTGTAGCCTCGAATTCCGGGGAAGGTCCCACTAAATGGAGAAAGAGTTGTCTGACAAGGTGCATGGAGGAGATAATGACTTCGAGTCGCTGATGGAACAGAGCCTCAGGGCTCCCCGCCCCGGTGATGTGCTCACCGGAACGGTCCTTCTGATCACGCGCGACAGCGTCATCATCGATATCAATTACAAGTGCGAAGGGCAGGTGCCTCTCGCCGAGTTCCTCGACCACGAGGGCAACCCCGTGGTCAGGGAAGGCGACGAGGTCGACGTCTATTTCGAGGGCACCGAGACCGAGAACGGCACGGTCACCCTCTCGCACGCCAAGGCGGAAAAGTTCAAGGTCTGGCGCGAGCTCGAGCGCGCGTTCCAGAACGAGATGCCGGTGGAGGGCGTGATCCTGGGCAAGGTCAAGGGCGGCTTGCAGGTCGATATCGGCGTGCCGGCCTTCCTGCCCGGCTCGCACGTGGACATCCGGCCGGCCCGCAACCTGGACCGCTACGTCGGCCAGCGCGGGCGCTTCCAGTTGCTCAAGTTCAACCGCGCGCGCGGCAACGTGGTGGTTTCGCGCCGCGCCGTGATCGAGCGCGAGCGCACCGAACTCAAAGAGCAGACGCTCAAGGTGCTCGAAGAGGGCGTGATCCTGGAAGGCGTGGTCAAGAACATCACCGACTACGGGGCCTTCGTCGATCTCGGCGGGCTCGACGGCCTGCTGCACATCACCGACATGTCGTGGGGCCGCCTGCAGCATCCTTCCGAGGCGGTCAAGGTCGGCGACAAGGTCAAGGTGGTGGTGCTCAAGTACGATCCCTCGCGCGAGCGCGTGTCGCTCGGCATGAAGCAGATCATGGCCGACCCGTGGGCGCGCTCGGCGGAGAACTATCCGGTCGGCGCGCGCTTCAAGGGCAAGGTCGTGAGCGTCACCGACTACGGCGCCTTCGTCGAGCTGGAGAAGGGCGTCGAGGGGCTGATCCACGTCTCCGAGATGAGCTGGAGCAAGCGCGCGGTGCATCCCTCCAAGGTCGTCAACCAGGGCGACCTGGTCGAGGTCCAGGTGCTGGGCGTCGACGAGGCCAACCGGCGCATCTCGCTCGGACTCAAGCAGACCGAACCCAATCCGTGGGAAGAGCTGGCGGAGAAGCATCCGATCGGCAGCCTGGTCAAGGGCAAGGTCAAGTCGATCACCGACTTCGGCGTGTTCGTCGAAATCGAACCGGGGATCGACGGCCTGGTGCATATCTCGGATCTTTCGTGGACCAAGAAGGTGCGCCATCCCTCGGAGGTCTATAAGAAGGGCGACGAGGTCGAGGCCACCGTGCTCGGCATCGACGTCGAAAACGAGCGCGTGAGCCTCGGCGTCAAGCAGCTCACGCCCGACCCGTGGTCGAGCGTGGCGCAGCGCTATCCGCTCAACACGCGGGTGCGCGGCAAGGTGAGCTCGGTCGCGGATTTCGGGGTGTTCGTCGAGCTGGAGGAAGGGATCGAGGGACTGATCCACATCTCGCAGCTCAGCAACGAGCGGGTCGACAAGCCCTCCTCGCTGTTCAAGGTCGACGACGAGATCGAAGCGATCGTGGTGCAGGTGGACAGCCGCGAGCGCCGGATCGGGCTCTCGGTCAAGGCCGTCAAGCAGCACGAGGAGCGCGAGGAGATGCAGGCCTATCTCAAGCGCGAGCACGAGGCGGCGCGCTTTTCGATGGAAGACATCCTCAACGAGGAGCTCCGGCTCGACCGCGACGAGAGCGGCCGCATCGCCCCGCGCGGCCAGCGACGCGACCGTTAGAACGCGGGAGCGCGGGGGAAATACGGGTGATCCGATGACCAAGCGCGGCATCATCGAGGAATTGCTGGCCCGGCGTCGGAAATTCTCGCACCGCCAGGCCGAGACCATCGTCAACGCGATCTTCGAAGAGATGGCCAGCGTGCTGGCCCGCGGAGGACGCATCGAAATCCGCGGCTTCGGCAGCTTCGGCGTCAAGGAGCGCCGCGCCCGCCAGGGGCGCAATCCGCGCACCGGCGATATGGTCGCAGTGGAAGCCAAGCGGGTACCCTTCTTCCGCACCGGCAAGGAACTGCGCGCGGGTCTCAATGGCGCGGAGCGGGACGCCCAGGCGCGCTCGGCGTAAGCCCGCTCGGCCTGAGGCCCCGGCCGGCGACGGACCGCTGCGGCTGTGGGCGCCCTGGCGTGGGGCTTACCTGCGTACCGCCGGCCGGCCCGGGCGCGGATGCATCTTCTGCTTCGGCGCGCTCGGCGGGCGTGAACGCCGCCGTCGCCTGGTGCTCTACGCGGGGCCGCTCGCGCTGGTGATGCTCAACCGCTACCCATATAACAACGGCCACCTGATGATCGCGCCGCGGCGCCATCTCGCCTCGCCCGAACTGCTCGAGCGGGCCGAGCGCGCCGCGTTGGCCGAGCTGCAAGCCGCGGCGGTTACGCTTTTGCGCCCCGCGTTCAACTGCGACGGGTTCAACCTCGGCGCCAATCTGGGGCGCGTCGCGGGCGCGGGCTTCGCCGATCACATGCATTGGCACGTGGTGCCGCGATGGGAGGGCGACGTGAATTTCATGCCGGTGCTGGCGGCCACCCGCGTCATCTCGCAGCATCTCGAGGAGACCTTCGACCTGCTCGAGCCGCTTTTCAAGACGGTCGGCGCTGCCATATCCTAAACCCGGGACTCGACTTCCCAACTGGATTTCCAAATGAAGCAAGACTTGCTCAAGATTCGCACGCTGGGCGAATTGCGCGCGGCGGGCGTCGAAGTATTGCCGGTCAGGCTCGAGATGCGCCGCAACCTGGTCACACGCCTGCGCGCGCGCGCGCGCATCCTGCCCGGCATCATCGGCTACGACCAGAGCGTGCTGCCCGAGATCGAAAACGGCGTGCTCGCCGGCCATCACATGATCTTCCTGGGCGAGCGCGGGCAGGCCAAGTCGCGCCTCATCCGGCTGCTCGCCGACTTGCTCGACGAGCGCGTGGCGGCGGTCAAGGGCTGCGAGATCAACGACGATCCCTATCGGCCAATTTGCGGCGCCTGCCGGCGGCGGGCGGCCGAGTTCGGCGAAGAGCTGGAAATCGAATGGATCGGACGCGAGCGGCGTTACGCCGAGAAACTCGCGACGCCCGACGTCTCGGTGGCCGATCTGATCGGCGAGATCGATCCGATCAAGGTCGCCGAGGGCCGCTACCTCGCCGACGAGGAGACCATCCACTACGGCCTCATCCCGCGCACCAACCGCGGCATCTTCGCCATCAACGAACTGCCCGACCTGACCGAGAAGGTGCAGGTCGGACTGTTCAACCTGATGGAAGAGAAAGACGTCCAGATCAAAGGCTACCGGGTGCGCCTGCCGCTCGACCTGGTGTTCGTGGCGAGCGCCAATCCCGAGGACTACACCTCGCGCGGCAGGATCATCACGCCGCTCAAGGACCGCTTCGATATTCAGATTCGCACGCACTATCCACGCACGATCGAGGACGAAATCGCGATCATGGACCAGGAGTGCGGCTACCCGGCGAGCGCCGGGATGGCGCTGCGGGTCCCGCCCTTCATCAAGGAAGTGGTCGCGCAGCTGACCTTCGAGGCGCGCGCCTCCAACGAGATCAATCAGAGTTCGGGGGTCTCGGTGCGGGTCTCGATCAACAACTTCGAATCCGTGATCTCCAACGCCGAGAAGCGCGCCGTGCGCCTGGGCGACAACGAGATCGTGCCGCGCCTGTCCGACCTGCCCTCGCTCTACGCCTCGACCGCCGGCAAGATCGAGCTGGAATACGTGGGCGAGGACAAGAAGGAGGATGACCTGATCGAACGCCTGATCAATCGCGCCGTGCTCAAGGTCTTCGACCACTATTTCAAGATCGACGACCTGCGCCGCGTGGCCGCCTACTTCGAGGGCGGATGGGGCGTCGAAGTCTCCGACGACTCGCCGGCCTCCGACTATCTCGACGCCCTGCGCGAGGTGCCGGGCCTGCGCGAGGCGGTCGAACAGCTCGGCTCATTCGAGACACCGGGCCTGATGGCGGCCGCGAGCGAGCTGGTGTTCGAGGGCCTGCACCTTCATCAGAAGCTCAACAAGGAGCGCCACGGCGGGCGCTTCGCCTATCACGCCTGAGGCTCAAGCCAGGCGCGGGCGACGCCCGATGATCCGATGATCGAGATCCGCTATACCGCGTGGGACGGCAGCCAGAAGCTCAAGCTCGACGCCGACAAGGTGTTCGAGAAGCTGGCGGAGTATCTCTCCTACACCGACGACGTCCGCCAGGCGATGGATTGGATGACGCGCCAGGGGATGGACTTCGACGGTTCGCGCGTGGCCGGGCTGGAGGAGTTCCTCGAGCAACTGCGCCAGGAGATGCGCCAGCGCTACCGCGAGTTCAACCTGAAGGAAGCGCTGAGCGAGCTCGAGCAACGGCTGCAGGACATCGTCGATCGCGAGCGCGCGACGCTGGAACGCCTCAGCGCCGAGCAGCCGGGCGGCAAGCTCGATGAGAAGCTCGCGGACAAGCTGCGCGCGCTTGGGCGGATCCCGCGGCGGCTTTCCGAGGCGCTGCGCAAACTCGAGAGCCATGAGTTCGAGGACGCCCAGGCGCGCGCGGATTTCGAGGAGCTGCTCAAGGAGTACGAGAACATCCGCGACCTCGAAAACTTCCGCGAGCGCAACCAGCATCTGTTCCACGGCCCCAAGAGCCTGAACTACCAGCAGGCGCTCGAGCTGATGCGCGAGATGGATCGGATGAAGCAGCTCGAGCAGGACCTGATGTCGGGCAACTTCGACAACATCTCGACCGACGATCTGCGCGAGATGCTGGGCCAGCAGGCCGAGCGGGATTTCCAGAACCTGCGCCAGGTGATGCTGCTGTTGGAAGAGGGCGGCTACATGATGCAGAAGGGCGAGCACATGGTGCTCTCGCCCAAGGGCGTGCGCCGCATCGGCCAACTCGCGCTGCGCGACATCTACCAGGGCCTGCTCAAGGACCGCGGCGGATCGCATTGGACCGACCATCGCGGGATAACCGAGATTCGTCCCGACCAGACCAAGAGCTACAGCTACGGCGATCCGCTCAACTTGAACCTGGTCGCCACGCTCAAGCACGCGCTGACGCGGCGGCCCGGCGTACCGCTTGAGCTGGAGCCCGGCGACTTCGAGGTCTACGAAAGCGACTACGCGAGCACCTCGTCGACCGTGCTGTGCCTGGACATGTCGTGGTCGATGAGCTGGGAGGGACGCTTTGCGGCGGCAAAGAAAGTCGCGATGGCGATGGAGACGCTGATCCGCTCGAAGTTCCCGCGCGATTTTTTTTCGATCGTCGGGTTCTTCACCCGCGCGGTCGAGCTCAAGCTCAAGGACCTGCCCGAGGCCTCGTGGAACATGGGCGACCCGTTCACCAATTTGCAGGACGGGTTGCGCCTGGCTTCCGACCTGCTCGCGCGCCATCCCTCGCGCAACCAGCACATCATCGTGATAACCGACGGCCAGCCGACCGCCTACTTTCTCAACAAGCGCCTGTACTGCGAATGGCCGCTGTCGTTCGGCGGCATCAGCATGCGCGCGGCCCAGGAGACGCTCAAGGAAGTCGAGCGCGTCACCCGCAAGGGCATCACGATCAACACCTTCATGCTGGACGACGCGCCGAGCCTGCGCGCCTTCGTCGAGAAGATGACTCAGATCAACCGCGGGCGCGCGCTCTACACCCGCCCCGACCATCTCGGCGAGTACATGCTGGTCGACTACCTGTCCAAGCGCCGCAAGAAAGTTTAGGCGGCAACTCGCTGAACCGACGGCACGCCGGCACTGTGAAGATCAATTTCATTGAAGTGAATTCTCTGTCAGTCGTCGCACTTTTGCCTGTTCCGTCATCCTGAGCGAGCGTTGCGCGAGTCGAAGGACCCCGGATTCTCCTGCGGCGGCGTTGCGAGAGAAGACTCCGGGGTCCCTCGACTCGCAGACTCGCTCGGCAGGCTCGCTCGGGATCATAGGAGCAGGGAAATGTGGCGTTATTACGGGATGGCGGCCGCGCCCGAATCGTCGGCCTCGCCCGAGTCCTCAGCGGCCGCGTTATTGGCGACGCTGCCGGCCGTGGCCGGACCGTCCTCGGGTCGGTTCCACTCGGCGCGCTTCCAGCCAGTGTCGAACGCCGCGATGCGCTGGTGGGAGAAGCCGTGGTCGTGGACGCCGCTGAACTCGTCGCCGCCCATGCTGTAGTAGGCGGTGATGTTGGCGCGCGAAATCCCCAGGCGCGAGAGCGTGTAGCCGGCGAAGCGATCGGCTTCGAGTTCCTTCTCGACGCTCGAGACCTGCGTGCGCGCGAAGTCCCGATGTTCGATATGGCCGAGCTCGTGCGCCATGATCGCGTAGATCATCGACGTCTTGTCGGGCTCGCCGTGCTCGTCGGTCTCGCCGCGCAGGAACGTCTCCATGAAGGCCGGGTTGTAGAAGATACATCCGCCGCGCGAGACGTGCGGCGAGTCGGCGCGCACCGATTCGTAGACCGGAGCGTCGGCGCCGCACTCGCGCTCGATATTGGCGACGATACTCTTGTACGGCTCGGCCGCCGGCCGCGCCATCTCGCCGCAGATCATCCGCGCACCATCAGCGGCAGGTTGCGCCTCCTGCGGCGGCGCTTGCGGCGCGGCGGGCTGGACCTGGGCGGGACGGTTCCCGTTTACCTGATGCGACTGAACCTGATTCGACGCGGCCGGGTGCGACACGACCGACCAGTCGTCGTCCTGCGCCAACGCGGGCCGCGCCCCGAGCGCGGCGCATCCAAGCAGCAGAGCCGCCATCGCGAGCCGCGCAAAGGCCCGGCTGGAAGGTGACGCGTCAGGCGTAACCGCGCGCGTGCCGTGAAGCCTCTCTCGACCCACAATTCAACCTACTGGCAGTGTAACTCATTTTGAGGCTTTTTCCTTGACGATTTCGCCAGCTTGTCCGCGGCTATCGCTGCCGTACTGTCGCGCCGTCGCCGGCAAGCTCCAGGCAACTCCGATCTGGCGTATCGCGACGCGATCGTTCTCGGGGCCGGCCGCCGCCAGCAGCCGGCGCATCGGTTCGTCCATCGGCTCTTTGGAGAGCCGGAAGGTCCCCCAATGAATCGGCACCAGGTAGCGCGCGCCGCTTTGCTGGAACATCGTCCAGACCTGCTCGGGATTGGCGTGGTTACGAATCCACGGATCGTAAGCCGCGATAGAGAAAGCCGCGACGTCGGGCGGATCGGAGGCGAGCGCTCCGAACAGCGGCGTGAGCGCGCTGTCGCACGCGAGCAGCATCCGCGTGCCGCCGCGCTCAAGCACGTAGCTGTTAAAGCCGTACGCGCGGCCCATCGGCGGCCATCGCACGCCCCAGTGCTTCGCGCCCATCGCCGTCACGCTTAGTCCTTTGACCTCGGTCCGCTCGCCCCATCGAAGCTCGCGCACGTCGGTGAAGCCCAGCGGACGAATCAGCGCGCCGCATCCGGCGCACGCGATCACCACCGCGCTTTTGGGCAGGACGCGCAGCGAGGGCAGGTCGAGATGGTCCATGTGCGCGTGGGTTATCACGATGACGTCGAGGTTTTGCAACTCGTCCGGCGCAAGTGGCGGCGCGGTGTGCCGGCGCGGCCCGATAGTCAGCAGCGAGCCGATCGAAAGCCCGACGCGATTGAACAGCGTCGGGTCGCTCAGCACGCGCACGCCATACCAGTCCATCAGCAGCGCCGAATGGCCGAGGTCCGCGATAGTCAGCGTGCGGTCGGACCACCGCTCCGGATGCAGTTGTCCGGTGGGCGTCGTGGCGTCCTGGTACGGGCCCGCTTCGGAAATCAATTCGCTCGCCACGAGTGCGATCGATCCGATTGCGACGCTGGCCATCACCATCCACGTCACCATCCACACCCGGCGTCGAGTCAACATCTGAAATTCTCCGTCACGGCCTTCATTTTAACGTATCCCTTCCGGCCGCCGCCCGGCAAAACGCGTCCGCACGAGGATAGGATTTCGCCGCGCGCTCTGCTAAAGCGAACATTACACGAATTATGGCGGGGTGGGGCGCGTGGGAGCTTTCGACATCGGCCATCGCTATTCCGGCGCGACCGCGCGCGAAAAGCTCTACGCTTATCTCGAGCGGCAGGTGGCTGGCGCGCGTACCGACGAGCTGGTCGGCCTGCTTTTTGCGGGCGCCGGCTCCGACCCCGAACTCGGCCCGCGTATCGTTCATCGCCTGCTCGCCGACGATCCGAACTTTGTCTTCGATGCCGCGACCGGGATGTGGGCCTTGCGCGCGAGCGCGGCGTTGAAGGTGCCGCTGGCGCAGGGCCGCTACGTGGTAGTCGACCTCGAGACCACTGGCGGCCGCCCCGGCCCCGGCGCGATCACCGAGATCGGCGCGTACCGGATGGAAGGTCCGCGGATGACGGATTCGTTCGCGACGCTGGTGCGGCCGCGCGGGCCGATCTCGCCCTTCGTCACGCGGCTCACGTCGATCACCAACGAGATGGTCGCCGATGCGCCGCCGATCGAGCGCGTGCTGCCGGCCTTCCGCGATTTTATGGGCGACGCGGTGATGGTGGCGCATAACGCGCAATTCGATTTCGCGTTCCTCGACTTCGAGTTCCGCCGCGTCTTCGGGATGGGGCTCAAGAACCCGGTGTTGTGCACGCTCAGGCTCTCGCGGCGCTTCGCGCCCTCGCTCCGGCGCCGCCGGCTCGACGCGTTGGCCGAGCATTTCGGGCTCTCGACCGAGGGACGCCATCGCGGGCTCGGTGACGCGCGGATGGCGGCCGAGCTGCTGTCGATCTTCCTCGAGCTCGCGGAGCAAAGCGGAATTACCCGCGTCGACCGGCTGATCGACCTGCATTGCCGCGGCGCCGCCGGCCGCAGAATCGAGCGCCACGTCGCGCCCGAGGCGGTCGCGGCGTTGCCGACGGCGCCCGGGGTCTACCTGATGCGCAACGAGCGCGGCGATCTGCTCTACGTCGGCAAGGCCGGGAGCCTGCGCAGCCGCGTCGCGTCGTATTTCAACGGCGGTATGGGTATCAACGCGAAGACCGCCGATCTCGTGAGCCACGTTTACGCGATCGACACCCGGGTGACGCCTTCGGCGCTCGACGCCGCGCTGCTCGAGGCGCGGCTCATCCGCGAACTCAAACCGCGCTACAACCGGATGCTCAAGGGGATGGCGCACGCGTACTTCATCCGGCTCGACCTGATGGACGCCTTCCCGCGGCTTACGCTTTCGACCAAGCTCTCGGCGCGCCGCGGCATGATGCAGCTTGGGCCGTTCGTGGGGCGGGGCGGGGTCGATCGCGCGATGCGCGCGCTCGGGCGCGTCCTCGGGCTGCGCACCTGCGCCGGCAAGCTCGCGCCCGAGGCGGATTTCTCGCCGTGCATGTACGGCCAGATGGGGCACTGCGCGATGCCGTGCAACCTGGGCGCCGATGAAGACGCTTACGGCGCGCGAGTGCGGCGCGCGATCGAGTTTTTGCGCGGACGCAGCGGTCCGCTGCTCGGCGAATTGGCCCGCACGCGCGACGCGGCGGCGCGCGCGCTGCGCTACGAGGAGGCCGCGCGGCTCCAGCGCGAGATGAGGTCGCTCGCCACGCTCGCCTCGCGCGCCGAGCGGCTGAGCCGCGTCGTCACCGAGAACAACCTGGTTATCATTATAGGCGAGAGGGCGGGCGCGGGCGCCTCGAGGCTCGCGCACGTGGTGCTGAGCGGGCGGCTCGCGCTGACCCGGGCGCTCGGGGGAGCCGGCGACGCGTGCGCGATCGCGGAATTCGTGGCCGCGAACTATGAGCGCTACCGCGCGCGGCCGGTGGTGCGCGATGAGCTAGACGCGATGGCGATCGTGGCGCGATGGCTCTCGGAGCGCGACCCCGCCGACGGCCGACTGGTGTACCTGCGCGGACCGGTTCTGGAACCGGCCGCGCTATGGCCGCCCGCCGTCAAGGCCGCGGCCGCCGAAATAGCGCAGTCTTAAGCGGCGAGATTATGGACCGCCGTTCCTCAACTTTGCGAAGACCTGCGTTTTTTTGCTATACGCCAAACAGCGCCGGAAAATCGAAAACGAAAACTCCGTCTTGATTCGCGGAGTTCGAGGAGTTTCTCCAACCTGATTTGATCGGGAGCAAACCGTCGCTTTCCAGCAGCATGAGGCCTCCTTCCAGGATGCTTCGGGGAGCGCGAGTTTCGGCCCGGCCGACAGGGGGGAGGCCAGGAGGAGGCAAATGAGAGCCAGGCTGTTCACCTCCATGATTTTCTGCGCCGTCGCGGTTGCGCTGATGACCACGGTCGGCGCCCAGGAGGCGGTTCCGCTGGCCGCGCCCAAGCCGCACAACCAGGCCGGGTTTCCCGCCCAACTGTATTCGTGGGTGATACCGGCGGATAATCCGCAGACGCCGGAAAAGGTCGAGCTTGGCCGAAAACTCTTTTTCGACGATCGTCTCTCGCCCGACAATACCGTGTCGTGCGACCAGTGCCACGCGCCCGCCAAGGGTTTTACCGATCAGCTCCCGACCTCGATGGGCATTCATCACGCCTTCGGGCAGCGCAACGCCCCCACCGTTTTGAATGCGCTGTTCAACACGCTGCAGTTCTGGGACGGCCGCGCCCCAACGCTGGAAAAACAAATCGAAGGCCCGATCCTCAACCCGGTCGAGATGGGTAACAAGAACTTCGACGATGTAGTCGCCAGGGTGAAGGCGATTTCCGAATACCAGCCGTCGTTCCAGACCGTGTTCAACGGCGCGGTCACGATGGACAATATCGAGAAGGCGATCGCCGCTTACGAGCGCACGCAGATCGATTTCAACACGCCTTTCGATCGCTTCATGGCGGGCGACCAGAGCGCCATCAACGCCGGCGCCAAGCGCGGATGGGCGCTGTTCAACGGCAAGGGCCGCTGCATGACCTGCCACGGATGGAACCCGACGCAGCCGCTGTTCACCGATAATCGTTTTCACAATATCGGCGTATCGGCGCACAAGGCGGACTTCGTTCCGCTGGCGCGCAAGGCCCTGGTATTGATCGCGCAAGGTGGTGGAGGGCTGCAGCAACTCGACCAACTCGCAATCCAGACCGATATGAGCGGGCTCGGGCGCTTTCTCGTAACCAAGCAGCCGCACGATATCGGCGGCTTCCGCACGATGGGCCTGCGCAACCTGCTGGTGACGCAACCTTACTTCCACGACGGTTCGCAGCAGACACTGTGGGACGTTCTGGACCACTACAACAAAGGCGGCGTGCAGAATCCTTACCTCGACGGCGGACTGCTGCCGCTCGGACTCAGCGAATCCGAAGAAGACGACCTCGTCGCCTTCCTTGCCAGCCTGACCAGTCCCGAATACGCGAGCGCGGCGAACGAGGAACTCCAGAAGCAGCGCGCACGCGCCAAGACCGACCGTCCGCAGCGCGACCAGGCGGCCGCGATGGGCAAAGCCGGCCTCGGTCCCGGCTTCAAAGGACCATTTGGGGATATGACCCCGGCACAGAACGAAGAGAATCCAGCGTCACTCGGCGGCGACTGACACTATTCCGTCCGCGAGGAAGCGAAGTCATGGCAGCACGGCACAAGAGCGTCGAAACCAAATACATGGAAGATCGCGACAAGGTGCTGCGCGGCCTCGGCCGGCTCGACCGCCGCACCTTCCTGAAGGTCCTTGCCGCGAGCGCCGGTGCCGTGATGGCCAAAGGCCTGGTGGCGCCGCACACCTTCCAGCTCGTCAACGTGGCTGATGCGGCCGTGGACAAGAGCGCGAGCGGCACGGGCGCCGCGGGAACCCCGCCATTTACCTTCGCCTATGTCTCCGACACGCACATGTACCTGCGCACGCTCAACCAGCGCTTCGTCAAGGGCGCGGTCAAGGCGGTCGAGGACGTAAACGCGCTCGATCCGCAGCCTGACTTCGTGCTGTTCGGCGGCGACCTGGCGCAACTGGGACGTCCCGAGGAATTGGAGCAGGGCAAAGGCGTGCTCTCGATGCTCAAGGCGCCGGTCAAGATGATGGTCGGCGAGCACGACTGGTTCTACGATTTGGGCGAGAAATGGCAGGAGCTGTTCGGCCCGCCCAACTACTCGTTCGACTGGAAGGGCGTCCACGTAATCGTCCTGATGAGCGTGCATGAGAAGGATTTCTGGACCGCGCGCAAGCTGACACCCGCCGAGCGCATGCAAATCGTCGCGGGCCTCGACAACGGAATCCAGTCGCGCTTTGAAGTCGGCGACGAAGAGCGCGCCTGGCTCAAACGCGATCTCGCCAAGGTGCCGACCAGCACGCCGCTGCTCGTCTTCTCGCACTCGCCGCTGTACAAGTACTACCGCAACTGGAATTTCTGGACCGAGGACGCCGAACAGGTGCAGGCGCTGCTCAGGCCCTACCCGAAAGTAACCGTTATCCACGGGCATACGCATCAGATGCTCTTCAACCAGGTCGGCAACATCAGCTTCTACGGGATGCTGTCGACGGCCTGGCCGTGGCCCTACGCGCCGGAGGGGCTACCCCCGCTCACGGTGCAGATGAATCGCGCCGACCCGTACGATCAGCTCGACGGCCTGGGTGATGGCCGGATCGACGTCGGCAAGGACGGACTGGCCGACATGATGTACAACCTGTGGGACCGCAACCCGGTTACGGTGCATTCGCAATACCTGCGATCGCGGGGGAAGCTCTATCGTCCACCCGCGCCGCAGTTCGCGAGCTATTGATCGGGCCGACACTCGACGGTTCCCATTCGACGAGGCGAAAATGACCTCCAGACGAATAGTCTTCCTGATGCTTGGGACCACGATCGCGGCCGCTCCGCTGGCGATCCGTTGCGCGCGCTCGTATGCGCAGCAGCCAGCCGACAAGCCAGCGGTCACTCACGCCGTTCCCGCGGCCGACAATGGCGGCACGGTGGTGATGCTCTGCGACGGCAAGACCAGTATCGAGGTCAGGAACTTAAAGCCCGGACAGACGATGTCGCGCGCGCAGGCTCAGGCCGTGAGCGACAGCTTGATGGCCAAGTGGCAGCGCGCGCATCCGGGCGAGCGCTGGGAAGTCGCCCAGGCGTCGCCGGCCGGCGGCCAGACCTCGTACGCGGCAGGCTCCGCCCGCGTTGCTCCCGCGGCGGCGCCGTCGCTGGCGGTCCAACAGGGCGACACCTATGCCAGTTTTCAGCCTCGCGACTACCAGGTCTGGAAAGCCGAGACCGACAAGTTCGTCGCCGACGGCAAGAGCATTTTTCACGACGCCAAGGCGCTCGGCAGCACTATCGGAATAAGTTGTGACATGTGCCATCCGGACGCCTCCAATACGCATCCCGAGACCTACCCGAAGTATCAAGTTCAGCTTCAGCGGGTGGCATTGCTGCGGGACATGATCGACTGGTGTATCGAGAATCCGATCAAGGGCAAGGCTCTCGACCCCAATGACCCGAAGCTGCGCGCGCTCGAAGCTTACATCTACGCGCAGCGCAAGGGCGTGCCGCTCGACTACGGCAAGCACTGAGCCGCGCTTCGAGAAAAATAGTCTCGCGGCGCCCAGCCGCCCCGACCTCAGGGGATGCAGCTACTCACTTTCGTTCCCGAGTCAAAGAACCAGATGTTATTTGCGCAATTGGGATTGCCGTCGTAGAGGTCGTCTATGGTGTTGGACGCAGCATCTACAACATACACGCGATTTAGCACATTACCGACATCAATGGCGACCCCGTATTTTTGCGAGTTGGCAGTGGATGTCGTCGAGCCAGTGTCAGCGAAGGATCTACGCGAAGCGATGGACTGGGTTCCGATTTATCAACACCCCGAATCTGACGGTGAGGGAGTAACGATTAGCGGGCGGCGCGGGCGGAAGTTTCGCAAGCGGAGCCGTCGGCGGCCCGATGCAGCGTCATCCGCATCCCGTGGCGCGGACGCAGCGTAATCAGCGGATGGAGTTCCACCGGATGCCCGGGCACCAGCCGCAGGCGATAGCGTTGCGCCACCGTCGCCACGATCAACTGCGCCTCGGTCATCGCGAAGCCGTTGCCGATACAGATTCGCGGACCACCGCCGAACGGCAGGTACGCGAAGTTCGGGCGCCCTTCGGAGCGCGCGGGCGAAAAGCGCTCGGGCTCGAAGCGTTCGGGCTCCGACCAGAACGCCGGATGGCGGTGGGTGACGAAGCTGCAGATGATCATGTTGGTCTTGCGCGGGACGCGGTAGCCGCCGATCTCGTCTTCGCCGACGGCGTTGCGCGAAATCGCCCACGCCGGCGGGTAAAGCCGCATCGATTCTTCGACCACCATCCGCGTGTAGGGGAGCCGCGGCAGGTCGGACCCGCCGGGCGCGCGCTCGCCGAGCACGCTTGCGAGTTCGTGATGGAGCTTGTCGGCGGCTTCGGGGTTTTGCGACAGCAAGTACCAGGTCCAGACCAGCGCATTGGCGGTGGTTTCGTGACCCGCCAGCAGCAGGGTCAGCACCTCGTCGCGCACCTGGCGCGGAGTCATCGCCTGGCTGGTCTCTTCGTCGACCGCGTCGAGCAGCATCGAGAGCAGGTCCTGGTTGCGATGCGTCGAGCGGCGGCGCTGGTCGATGATCTTGTCGACCACCCGGTCGAGCGCGCGCACGGCGTTGCGAAAGCGCCGCTTGCGCGGCGTCGGAATCATCCACAGCATGTCGAGCAGGTGGAACTCGCCCAACTGGCGGTTGACCTCGGTCAGCGCCGCGCCGATGGTCTCGGCGTCCTCGCTCAGGTCGGCGCTGAACAGCGCCTTGGCCACGATGGTCAGCGTGAGCCGGGTCATCTCGGCGGCGGCGTCGAAGGGCTCGCCGCTTTGCGCCAGCGCCTCCCATCGCTCGAGCATCTCGAGCGTGCTGTCGACCATCAGGCCGCAGAAGCCGGCCACGCGCTGGCGATGAAACATCGGCGCGATGAGCCGGCGCTGGCGATGCCAGAACGCGCCGTCACTGGTGAGCAGGCCGTTGCCGAGCAGGCGGCGCAGCATCGCGTAATCGACGTTGTGCTTGTCGTAGTTGCGATAGTTGTCGTGCAGCACGTGGCGGATGTGGTCGGGATGGGCGAGCAAGAAGGCGGGCGTACCGGCGAAGCGGAAGCGCACGACGTCCCCGTGCTCGCGAAAGCCGTCGTGCAGAAGCTTCAGCGGCTCGCGCTGGACCTCGCGCAGGCTGCCGAGCAGAAGATGCCCCCGCGGGCCGGGCGGTGTGGCGCCCTTCGCAGTGCCCGCCGCGCCGATCGCGCTCACCGATGCGCTCTCCGATTTGTCACGCGCCGCCACTTTCACTTTCCACATTTCACTGTCGCTGCAGTCGCGCGCGCGGCTATTCGGCCGCGGTCACCGGGATGAAGCCGACGGTGCCGTTGCGCAGCGTTACCTGGAGCCAATCGCCCTGGATGCCGGTGACGTGGACGAAATGTCCGCGATGCACCTGGCCGACCATGCCGGTGGAGCTGTCGGCTCCCTGGTAGACCGCGGAGTTCTTGGTCAGCCTGAACTTGCGGTTAAGCGGCTTGAACTTGGGCGTCCTGGCGGCCGGCGCAGCGGCGGCTTCGGCGCTCGGCGCCGCGCCGGGTGCGGCCGCCGCCGCGGGCGCGACCGTACTCGGCGGTGGCGCGGCCAGCAGATTAGGATCGAGTGCGCGCACCTCGGCCTTCTCGGCGTCGGCTTCGGCCTGGCCGTTGGGGGTCGCATTCAACAGGTTGGCGAGCGCCAGATGAGCCTGCGCGTTCTTGGGTTGGAGCCCGATCGCGGTGCGCAGTTCCATCTCGGCCCATCCGGGCTTGTTGGCCTTCACCAGCAGCTTGCCGAGCAGGAGGCGATAGGCAGGGTCGGCCGGCTTGAGCGCGACGGCCGCGCGGTATTGCTCTTCAGCGGCGCCCATCTGTCCTTCTGATTTGTAAATAGCGCCCAGTGCCGAATGGGCGGCGGCGTTGTCAGGTTGGAGCTCGAGCACGCGCATGAACTCCGGCTGCGCCAGCGACGGCTTCTGTTCCAGGAGGTACAGGTTGCCCAGCGCGACATGGACCCGCGGGTCGTCGGGCGCGGCCTTGGCGGCGGCCTGGTAGTCCTGCTCGGCCTGCGGCAGTAGTTGGATGTTCTGCATCGCCGCATCGCCCGCGCTCAGGTAGTCGTCGACCGATTCGCCATGGCATCCGGCGATCAGCCCCAGGCCCAACGCCGCCGCTGCCGCAAGCGCGAGCGTGCGGGCGCATATGAGCCTCGGGCGTGCCAATCGCGGGCGTATAAATCTCGGAACAGTCGGTTGCTTCCGCTCCATTGCCTCCACCTGCCTCACTCGACTCTAACGGATATGGCGCGCGTCCGCCGCGACTATCGCATCAGCGCGCGGGCGAGCGGCGCGGTGCGGCTGCCCGGCAAATGATGGCGGAGCGCAGCTTTGATGTTGGAGCAGGGGTGTGAAGACTGTCAAGGCGGCGGGTCCGCTGATTTACGGTTGGCTCGATTGCCCGCGTAAGTTATAAAGGTACGCCGTGCGCGCAATTCTCATCGCCGCCAAGCATCTCGCTTTCGCCAAGACGCGGCTGGGCCGCGCCGTGGGCGACGCCGATCGCATGGCGCTGGCCGAGGCGATGTTCCGCGACGTGCTGGGCGCGGCGCTGCGCGCGCGTGCGGCGGACCATGTGGCGGTTGTCAGCTCGGACCCGGCGCTGCTCGAGATCGCGCGCACCGCGGGAGCGCTGGTGATCGACGAGGAGTTTCCGCGCGGACTCAACGCGGCGGTTCGTCTGGCGACGGCGGCGCTTGCCGCGCAGGGCGTCGCGACGCTATGCACGGTGCTTTCGGACATTCCGCTGGTGACCGCGGAGGATATCGACGCGGTTTTCAGTGAACTGGCCGAAGAGGAGCGCGGTGTGGTATTAGTGCCCTCGCGCGACTTGAGCGGAACCAATATGATCGCGCGATCGCCGGCCGGCGCGATTCCGACCCGCTTCGGCGGTCAGAGTCTCGCGCGCCATCTCGGAGAATGCTATCAGCTTGGCCTGCCCAGCCGGGTAGTGCGGCTGAGAGGCCCGGCGCTCGACCTTGACGTGATCGAAGATTTAAACGAGTTTGTCCGCACGCCCAGCATGACCCACACCTATAGCCAGCTCGCCCGACTCGGGATCGCTCACGGTTAAGCGGCTATCCGGATGTCGACAATCGTGGAGATGATCGAGCGCCTCGGCGCGCTGGTGATCGATAATGTAATCGCGCTGGGCAACTTCGTGCTGTTTCTCGTGACGGCGCTCTGGTGCGCGGTCACGCCGCCCTACAAGCTGCGGCTGACGATCCGCCAGATGCGCACCATCGGAGCCGAGTCGATCGTGCTGGTGGCGCTCATCGGAGCGTTCACCGGGATGGTGCTTGGCCTGCAGGGCTACAACACGCTGCGCCGTTTCGGCTCGGAGGGCGCGCTCGGCACCGTGGTCGCGCTGGTGCTGGTGCGCGAACTGGGCCCGGTGCTGGCGGCGCTGATGGTCACGGCGCGGGCGGGGTCGGCGATGGCGGCCGAGCTGGGATCGATGCAGGCGACCGAGCAGGTCGACGCGCTGGCCGTGATGGCGATAAATCCGATCCAATACCTGGTCTCGCCGCGCGTGATCGCGGGCATAATCAGCTTTCCACTGCTGACCAGCATCTTTGACGTGATCGGAATCTGGGGCGGCTACCTTATTGGGGTGGGCCTGATGGGCGCGCCGGGCGGCAGCTATTTAAACGGCATCGCGCAAAACATGAGCGGCCACGACATCATGAGCGGCCTGTACAAGGCGCTGGTCTTCGGACTGGTCGTGATGTGGGTGTGCTGCTACAAGGGCTATCACGCGCAGCGCATGGCGACCGGAGTGAGCCGCGCCACCACCGAGGCGGTGGTGCTCTCGAGCGTGCTGATCCTGGCCTGGGACTATTTCCTCACCTCGATTCTCCTATAGAATCCGCGGTTCGAGAGAGCTTAAGGAGAGCATTGTCAGGCGAAGATGGCGGCTGTTGAACAGAATGGAAATGGGCCGGTTGCGATCGAGGTGCGTGCGCTGCGCCATCGCTTCGGGTCCCAGCAGGTTCTCAACGGCGTCGATCTCGATTTCCTGCGCGGCCACATCACCACCATCGTGGGGCCGAGCGGATGCGGCAAGACCGTGCTGCTCAAGCATCTGAACCTGTTGCTGCGCGCCGACTCGGGCAAAATTGTGATCGACGGCGTCGACGTTACCCGCTTGCGCAGCAGCGCATTGGACGAGGTGCGCAAGGAGTTCGGGATGCTGTTCCAGGCGGGCGCGCTGTTCGACTCGATGACGGTGTTCGACAATGTCGCGTTTCCGCTGGTCGAAAGCACGCGCATGGAGCGCGAGGAAATCGCGGTGAAAGTGCGCGAGATGCTGGCCAACGTGGGCCTGGAGGGGATGGAGAACAAATTTCCCTCCGAGTTGAGCGGCGGGATGCAGAAGCGGGCGGCGCTCGCGCGCGCGCTCATCCGCAACCCCAAGATCCTGATGCTTGACGAGCCGACCACCGGGTTGGATCCGACCCGCACCGGTTCGATTCACGCGCTGGTGCGCCACACTCAGCAGCGCTTCGGCCTGACGGTCGTGATGGTCAGCCATGACGTGCCCGCGGTGTTCGAGATTTCCGACCGCGTGGCGTTTATGCACGAGGGCAGGATGAGGATTACTGGGACGCCCGCCGAAGTGACGGCGGCCAACGACGAGGTCTTCAACCGCTTCCTGGCGGGCAGGGCCGCAGGAGACGAGCGCGACGCCGCCGCGCTCTGAGACAGACAATGTACGCCAGTTGGACAACCAAGCTTATCGTGGGGCTCTTCGCGCTGGCGGGGATCGTGGCACTGGCCATCCTGTCGCTGCGGCTGGGAAAAATCGAACTGTTCAACCGCAGCGGCTACGTCGTTTATGCGAATTTCGACAATATCTCCGGCTTGAAGACCGGCGATCAGGTCGAAATCGCAGGTGTGCAGGTCGGCAAGGTAGTTGCCATAGGGCTCAAGGACTATCGCGCCCACGTGGCGTTAAGGTTGAACCAAGGGGTGCAGGTTGACACTGAAGCCATAGCTTCGATTAAAACCAGCGGTATAATTGGCGACAAATATGTCTCGGTTTCGCTGGGCAGCGGCGAGCATGATCTCGCGGATGGTGGCACAATTCAGCGAACTCAGTCGGCCTTCGTACTGGAAGACGCTATCGGTCAATTGATCAACAGCAATAACAGCCCCAGCTCGGGCGGCGGCGGCTCGGGCGGCGGCGCATCCTCTGGTAATCACGAAAAGGCCCCAAAGTAGGACAGGAATAAAGCCGTATGCTCGGGAAGAACTATTCAGCGCGCAACCTTCGAACCGCCCATCCGGCAAGCGTTTCGCCTTGCCTGGTACGGATGGCCTTGAGCGTGTTTGCGGGCGCGATGCTTGCCCTGATGGTGATGCAGGCGGCGGCGCCAGCGCCAGCCTGGGCCTTTCCGACACCGCTGGACACGGTCAATGAGGTTATCAACACCTCATTGCCGGTGCTGCGCGACAAGCGTACGCCGCTTCCGCAGCGCCGCCGTCAATTGCGCGACCTGCTCGAGCAACACTTCGACTTCGCGGACATGGCTCGGATCGCGCTGGGCTATCATTGGCGCGAACTCAACGCGACTCAGCGCTCCCAGTTTATCGCGCTGTTCACGGCCTTTATCGAGAACGCATACCTGAGCAAAATTCAGGATTATTCGGGCCAGGACGTGGCCGTGCTGGGCCAAAACTCGGAAGGAGAGGGCTTCTCCCGGGTGCGCAGCCAGATAATCCAGCCGGGTAAACAGCCCATTAAGGTGGATTACCTATTGCGCGAGCTAAATGGCGATTGGAAAATCTACGACGTAACCGTTGACGCAATCAGCATCGTCGCGAACTATCGAAATCAGTTTAACCGCGTGATTAACGATCAGGGATTCGATAAGCTGATGGGCAATATGCGGGCCAAGCAACAGCAATTGCAGGCCTCGATGGGATCGTAGATCCCAGAGCCCCAAGGTAGATTGGCGACGACCCAGACGTCGGCGCGGAGGTTAACGTGGCCGTGAGCGAACCAATTATACGAATGCGAACCACACAGTCGATGAAAAAGCTGGCCGGCCTGTCGATGGCGGCTGTGCTGGCAACTCTCATGGTGGTATCGAGCGCGCTCGCTCAGCCCGCGATGGGCGCGGATCAGGCAGCGCCGCCCAAGCTGCCCGGTGAACGGGCGCTGCCGGGTGAAGCGGGAGGCCCATACGCCGATCCGCTGGAACCCTTCAACTCGGCGATGTTCAATTTCAACGTCAACGTTGACCAGTATGTAGTGACGCCAGTCGCCAAGGGCTACTCGTACGTATTGCCCGAGCCGGCGCGCCAGAGCGTAAGCAATTTTTTCAGGAACATCGGGGTCATCCCGCGCTTCGCCAACAATCTGTTTCAACTGCATGTCTACAATGCGGCCGACGAGCTCGCGCGCTTCGGAATTAACAGCACGCTTGGCGTGGCAGGACTCTTCGACGTTGCCGATAGCTGGTTCGGGATGAAACAGCACAACGACGATTTCGGCCTGACGCTGGGCCATTATGGGATCTACTCGGGGCCGTATGTGATGCTGCCGTTTCTCGGCCCCTCGACGGTGCGCGATACGGTCGGTCTGGTGGTCGACGGCTGCATGAACCCGATGAGCTGGCTGCTGCCGTGGTACGTGACGGTACCGGCCGACGTCGGCTCGGAAGCGATCAACGCGGTGAACTACCGCTCGCTGCATCCCAACCAGTTCGAGGAGGCCGATCGCTATGCGGTCGACCTGTACGGCGCGGTGCAGGATGCGTACATGCAGACGCGGACTGCGGAGCTCAAGCGCCTGGCACAGTGACGCCTCGTGGGCGGGCGGATGCGGGCGTAAGCCCGCATCC